>Ga0308166_1000040_pt1 | contig 318552 bp, 276 predicted proteins | sample PhyCR2_2_FD_202137 | JGI IMG/M metagenome (GOLD analysis project Ga0308166, IMG submission 202137) | Phyllosphere microbial communities from UC Gill Tract Community Farm, Albany, California, United States - DLSLCC.R2 | ecosystem: Host-associated > Plants > Phyllosphere > Unclassified | place...
ACGCCCGGGGCTACAGCACCACCACGACCTACGACAGCAACTACCAACCGCTGCAAATCACCCATCCCGATGGCAGCGTGGAGAAGTACACGTACGAGCCCGTGTTTGGACGGCAGAGCAGCTACACGAACCAGCTGGGGGTTGTGAGTACCTGGCGCTATGACAGCAAGGGGAATGTGACCGAATGGGTGGAGGCCAAAGGTTTGCCTGAGCAGCGCACCACCCTCTACACCTACGACCAACATAGCCAACTCACCAGCACCACCAAAGGTGCCGGGGATGCCACCAATGCAGATGCGATTACCCAAAGCTGGCAGTACGACAGTGCGGGCAACGTGACCGCCCAAACCGATGGCGAGGCGCACACGAGAACGATGGCGTATGACTTGCGCGGGGCCCCCACCAGCAAGACCGATGCACTGAAGCGCACGACCAGCCTGGAGGTGGATGCTGCTGGCAATGTGACCAAGGCCACCAATCCATTGGGCCACGCCACCCAAATCCGCTATGACGCGAGAGGCAGGCGCACCCATGTCATCAGCCCCATGGGCAACACCCAGGTCACCCGCTATGACCAAAGAGGTCGGGTGATTGAGATCCTGGCGCCTGGTGAGAACGAAGGTGCCGGTCGCAGGACCGTGTATGACAGCAACGGCTGGCCGATTCAGTCCATCAGCCAAAGCGGCTTGGTCACGGAAACCACCTATGACGAGAGAGGCCGCATCCAAGCCACCAAGGACCCTGCAGGCAACACCACCAGCTACGAATACGGGGCAGATGATACTGAGCAGGCAGGGCTGCTGATTGCAACCCAGTACCCCACTTACAAAGAGACCTACCGGTATGACCAGCAAGGCAGGCAAACGGCGACCACCCAGCACCTGGGCGAGGGGGAGAGCCGCACACAAAGCCAAACCTACGATGTGCTGGGCCAGAGTGTGGCGAGCACCGATCCAGCAGGAAGAACCAGCATCACTCAATACGACGCGTTAGGCAGAAATGTCCAGATCACAGACCCGGCAGGACATGCCACCAAAAAAAGCTGGGACGCATTTGACGAGTTGGTCAAATTGACCGACGCTAATGACAACACCCACAGCTTTGAATATGACAAGACGGGTAGACAAGCAACGGAAACCAAGCCGATGGGTGGATCCATCCAGTACAGGTATGACGCCGCAGGGCAATTGATAAAACGTACTGATGCAGGTGGCAATATCCGTACCTACGCCTACGATACAACGGGTCGAATGATTGCTGAAGAGCACAAGTTGCAAGGCACCACGCTAGACCAAAAAATCAGCTATCAATACGATAGAGAGGGGCGGCTTGCAGCTTACGATCAAACTGATGGCAACGGGAAACTGATCAGTAGTGCAAGTTTTACCAAGGATAGTCAAGGCAGAAACATCCAAAGCTCAATCAGCTACGGCAAAGTGGATGACAGCGGCATAATCAGCTTCACCACGGGTCAGAGCTTCAACGCTGACAGCCTGCTTAAAAGCCACACATACCCCGATGGAAGCATTCAAACCTACAGCTACCAAAATGGACAACTTGCAAAAGTCACATTGCCGAATAATAGTTTAATTACCTACAATAATTACAAGTGGAATGTACCTGAGAATATAAACGCGCCTGGTGTATTAAAAAATATTACGGTAGATAGTGCTCAACGTCCCGTTGGTATTCAAATTAAAAATAATGAAGAAATACTAGCAAGCCGAATATATCAATATGATAAGGGTGGGCGAATTACACAAATTGATAGTGATATTGGTCGCTCAAAATACCAATATGACAATTTGGATCGTCTCATTAAGGTAGAACCAAGTGAATCTCTGAAGGAAATGGGTTTGCCCATGGAGAGATACAGCTACGATCCTGTTGGTAATCGAATCAGCAGCATAAATCAGCCTGGTGCTTGGCGCTATGATCGAGATAATCGGATGGTGCGCTATCAAGATAAAATAACGCTCCATTCAGATTCGGTACTGGATATCGTGGTAGATTATACGCCGCAAGGCCATAAAGCAAATGAAGTCAATATTTTAGAGAAGAAAATCTATAGTTATAATGCGGCAGAGCGCTTGGTTGCATATGAAAGCACAGACGGTACTCAAGCTCGTTACTGGTACGATCCCTTTGGGCGACGTATTGCAAAAAAAACTAGGCTAGGAGAAAATGGCGCAGCTGAGATCACTTATTTTATTTATAGTGAGCAAGCATTAATGGGGGAGTTGAATCAACATGGGAGAGTGTCTGTTGCATATGGATTTAATCCAGTGGCAGGGATGGCTGGATTATGGAGTACAGACCCTCTTTGGCTGGTGTATACAGGAAATGAGAGCTTGAATAGCAAGCTAATTAGTTACCAGTATCTGCATACAGATAATTTGGGGGCTCCCATAGTCGCAACAGGAGAAAATGGGGCTGTCACTTGGAAAACAATAAGTGAGTCGTTCGGCAGCTCTGTGGCAATTAATGAGTCTTTGCAAGTTAATTTAAGATTTCCAGGTCAGTATTTCGATAAGGAAACAGGCTTGCACTATAATTTTCACAGAAGCTATTCACCTAGAGTAGGGCGATATATTCAGAGCGATCCGTTGGGCATGGCTGGCGGCATTAATGCATATTCTTATGTGGCGAGCAAACCCTTGAGTGCTCACGATAGTTTAGGACTCGTCGAGTGGAAAGGTGCATATGGATTAACATCCGCTGATTTTTTATCTCTGAAATTTATATCAGTCAATGTATATTTTGGCGATGCATTGCTTCAGACTAAATGTATCGGCGGGAAGAAAGGGATTGTCAGTGTAAAGTTTACTGGTGTGGGATTTGATGTTGGCTATAGTTTTGCTGGCCCGTTTACGCTCGAAACGGCTCCGTTAACATGTTATGCCGATATGGATCCTAATATATTTAATGGGAAATTTTCTATGTCGTCATTAGGAACATTTTTCACTGCAATTGGCTCGATGAGGATTGGCGGCGCAGTTTGTGATATGAAGGGCGTGCAAATATCTACTGATGCACTGAATTATAGTTCTAGTTTATCAGGTGGGGCAAAGGCTAGAGGAAAGGTAGAAGATTGTTGTGAGTAAAAAATCTATATTTTTATCTCTGGCGATTTTTTTTGAAATTTTGCCTTTCTATATGTATTTTTCGAATGATTTTCCTTGTCGATCCGTAGAGTTAATGTGGCTGATTTTATCCTCCATTATTTATGCAATTCATATAATATTTCTATATTTAATGGTTTTTGATTTTTATCTTTTAAAATGTATCGCAAATTGTATTCCCCAGTATGGCAATTTAATTGTTTTTGGTTGGGGAGTCTCTGCATTGCCATTTTCTTTGAGAATTTTTATTATGGGGTGTTGGGGTTAATAGGTTGGGGATGAATATTTTTGACGACGTAGCACAATTGCTATGTGCAATGTCACTAATTGAACATTCTGAATAGGTGGAAATTAAAAGCCTTTTGAGGTAGCGTTAATCAATAAGCCAGAGATTTGGTTAAAGTACGCATTGTTGCACCACAGTGACCTCCCATGAGCAAGTGCTGATGGTTTCATTTTGATAGGCCTGGATGCAATGATGTGGAGCAGCTCCTTGTAAATGAGGACAGGCAACCTCTCTTAACCTAAGAGGTAGTCTAATTAATGTATTTATGCCTAGTCCTAAAAATCTCAAAAACGTAGAAGTGCTCGGCCCGCCCAAGCCCTGCTGTAGACACCCAGGTGAGCTACCCCCCGCAGGGCCATACTCAACAAAAAACAAGTGGGCAGTACAGCAAGACGTACCGCTACAACGCCGTCGAGCGGCTGATCGAAACTAGCAACCAACCCTACCGCATGGGATGATCCGCACATGAAACAAATAAGCCTGACCACTGGATTTGAAAAGATCTGCAAGCTCGCGTACGGGCGAAAGTTCTTGGGTGAGGTGTATTGAACTTTCTTTCAGGCATTAGTTCGTGACACTAATTGAATCCCACAATTCACCCCAAGCCACTGGCTGGCCTGTTTTTGCAGTCAAGTTTATGCTGCGAATTCATTTAATGCTGCAGGAGATTAACACCTCAGGCCCGCAGCGGAGGCATTATACGAAACGCTGGAATTTTATGAAGTTCGATCCGGGCATCAGCGTACAATTAGAGAATCATTTATAAATCAAAAAAGAAAATTTCTTTTTCGCATTCAAATTCCATTTCTTAGTTTATAGATTGATTAATGAAAATGATTCAAATTAAAAAGTCCACGCTGTTAATAATTCTCTTATTGACAATCTCGCTTGCTTCTTTTAAAGCACTTGCTGTAAATTCTGATCTGGCTTCGAGTGAAAGTGATGTAATTAATTTTGAAAAAGCTGTTTCTAATAACGACTATCTGAAAGCATGGAAAATTGGCAATGAGTTTCTTAAACAAGGTCCAATAAATAAAAGCTATTTGACATTGCTGGATGGTTACTGGTCGGGATCCCAGCCAGGATTTCGCGATGCAGAAGACCAAGAGGCTTTATTGTTAATGATTGCGAGTTACGTGGTTCAAGGTGTTAGTAATAGACAAATTAATCGTGATATCACATCCTATTTGAAGTTTTCTGAAAAAGCGGTTAAGTCTAAATATCCACAAAATGTATCTCGTGCAATATTGATTCTTGCTTATTCTGGCAAGAATGAGTATGTGCCAATATTTGAGAGAAATTTATACAGCGCTGATAGAATAGTCTCGGATGGTGCAACTATTGCATTGGCGTTAAGCTGCAGCGTAACCGCAAGTGAATGGGCTCGTTACACTAATAAAATTAAGAATGAAAAAAGAAAAGCCTATGCTAATGAAGTCTGGATGCAATTACAAGGCATGCGTCAGAATTGTGATAGTTGAGGTGCTTTTATGCATGGCTGTTGGAATGCATTAAATCTGAGTGTCTTTTGCGTCCTGGACGATTGCACAGATGAAAATTAATATTCGCTATGTAGATTTCGTTCAGGAGACTCGCAATCAACCGCAGCGCAGGGAATGGTTCACACATAAAATAAATGAGCCTGGCTGCCGGATTTGAGAGGTAATCCAAACGCACGCGCAAGACTGAGTTTTTGGAGGAAATGGACTTCGTTGCTCCCTGGCGTGAGCTGCTAGCGCCGACTAAGTTGCTCATCTCTCAAAAAGCTACCGACAGGCCTGCGTTTGCAGTCGACGCTCCACCGGCGGTATAAGTGATTCAACCTTTCGGGCCTGGCATTTTAATAAGCGCGTTATGACAGGCCAGCCTTGACCCTGACATCAACACCATGCCCTACGAGAGAGGCTCCCTACAGTTTCGTCGCAAACTTGGAAGCCCATCATCTGGATTTGCATATCCCGGCGTTGGTCAATGCCGTTCTGACAGAAAAGAACTTGCTGCTGCGGGACGGTACCCCCTTGATTGCAGCGCCAGTTCTACCAAGAATGGGGAAAGTGAGCGTGACCCAGCGATGCACCAGAGCAAGAAGGGCACCGGTGGAAGGTGGAGATGGAGTGCCATATCAGCGTCGATAGAAATCCTAGCCTGTTGCACACTGGGAAACCGTCGAGTCTCAGATATGAATGTAAAGATCAATAAGATATATGAAATTAATTTCTGGGCCTACTTTTTTTTACAGAAGGCTATTTCCTATAATTTTTATCATGCTTATGTTTGTCATAGGATTCGTAGGACTCACTAATTTTAATTCGCTGTATAAGTTTTTGTATTGCATATTCTGCATTACATTGTGTGTATTGTATTACTACCTAATTTATAAAAAACAAAAAATAATAACTGCTGTTTATGATATGGGTGATCGATTGCTATTTTATGGAAAAAATTGTGAGCAGCATGTGCTTATATCTGATTTAATTTCTATTGACTATAGCAGGGTGCAGTTTGACGAGCGTTTGACTATAAGGGTGAAAAATCGGGATGTTTTGGCTCGGTGTTGAGCTTTAATCTTCCTGTGAGATTGTCAATGCCTGCGGCAAACCCTATTGCGACTGATTTGAAAGAGCGGATGATTAAATGCAAAAGAAATTTTGTGGTGTAAAATGAATTTATAAGATATCTTTTGAGGTCCTGAATGAGTTGAATACTAATCAGTTCAGTTGTTTTGGCAAAAATTTTGGTGGTTAAATTTTTGCGGAGTTATTTTGGGTGTCGAGGATTTATTTGTAAAAATTTAGTATAAGCCGAGACTTAGGCCTTGAAAGAAGTTGAATGTTTGAGCTAGACTTCGAAAAAATTCCTGCCAAGTACTTTGTGATTTTTCCATGTGACAAAGTCTTCATTGATATTATTTTGACCTGAATGAATTTTATGTTGTGGATGAAAGATTTTTTGATCTATTTTTCCTTGCTGATGATGGTTGTCTCATGTTTGTTGCTGGCTTATATAGGTGTTTCTCTGGCAAGCTATAAGGACTTAACTCACAAGTCTAATAGACAAAAGATCAAATATGTGAGGCTTACGCTTGCATCTCGCGGCAAGGATGCGCGAAGATTAATATATGCAGATAATGCTATGCAAGTGTGTGGCATGCTTATGTTGATTTCATATTTCGGCTCATTTATATTTCAATCGTTTCATTTGTAGATTTTTGGAATGAAATATGGATTTTCCTGAGTGGTGTGTGGATTTATTTTGGGGCAATCATTCAAGTAATCAATTTTGATTGATGGCGGCTGTGTACGGTTATTTAAAATGAAAATACAGAGCAACTTTGTAGCTAGATTTTGGTTGGCAGTGTTTGCGGTTGCGCAGTTGTCCGCATGTGTTGGTATCTCTAATGAGGCACATCCTTGCGGTGGCCGAATGCGAGACACCGTAGTTATTGAGAAGATGAAGAGTATTCATGCAATGGATAAAGACTTGGCGGCCAACGGCGAATTTGAAGTGAAGTACAACAGGCACAATTATTTTGTTAAATTCACCATGATGCCTAAAGTCCCTGGAGGGGAGATTGAAGCTGTATTTGATTGTGCGGGGGATCTGATTGCATTGAGTCCTGGGCGTTGAACTAACTGGAGTCGATGATTTGCTGGGGAGAACACTGCTGCTGTAAGACTTCTTAATCGTGGGTGTGGAGCATGTCAAATCTTAAAATGAGTAAAATTCAGCTAATGTCCTTATTGCGTGGGGCAATCGCATTAGTTATGGCCGTTTCTGTTTTTGCGAATGCCTCTGCTTCTTATCCTCCTACCATGAACTTTGCCGATGTGGTTTGCAATGCGGATGACATTGCGTTGGTTCGAGTAAGTAGAAGAGGAACTGAAAAACTCACTGGCTCTGAATTTGAGTTCACCGTCGTCAAAAGCATAGTTGGCAGCTCTTCAAGATATTCAGTGAAGCTAAACGCGAAAAACGCCAATGTCCCAGCTCCGTTGGAAAGCCATTATGTTGTTTTCTTGAGGGAAGTTGGTGGAGGGTATGTTTTCTCTTACGGTTACTTGGGTATGTTTAACGTCTTGAATGTCAAAGATATGTTTTTCGTTAACGATAAATTTGACCAAAAAATATATGATTTTTCTGGGTTTTATGAGAAGGTAAAGGCCAGCAGGCTTTTGTGTCAAAAACATATTCGGTGATGTGTATAGAGTTTTGCTCTTTTGCAGTGCTAAAGAAATTAGTAAATGAAGAGAATCAAGATGGCAGAGGCACTGAATGAGCGCTTATTCCGAATTGACATTTTTCAAAAGACTCCAGGTAGTCAGTGTGTTACATGCATGTTTTCTATTAATTGTCTTTTTATGCGAGGCATTTTTAGGGTTTGAGTTAATAGCTTGGTGGATTGAATCCGCCTGGGCGAGATTCGCGATAACTATTTTTCTTTGGTTTGTTGGTCCCAAGATTATTGCTGTGCTGAACATCAAGGTGTAATTTGGGGCTCTCCCACATACCAGCGATGCTGCCTACAAAGTCATCGACAGGCCTACGTACAAGGCTTTCACCATCTAGGATGCAGTTCGGGTGCTACCAGCTTGTAAAGCGCTCCTAGTGCGATGAATGGTCCAGATGGGGCTTGGTACCCAAATGCCGCGCTCACCCAACTACAGCTCAAGCATGCGTCCCATCGCCGCCGCACCAATGCGGATGAAGCACTCCCTTCCCCCTCTCCAACATTGACCCCAGCAGAGATCCAGCGCCGATCACAGCGAGCCCGCGCTAGAACCACCGCAAGGCATTCCATAGAACACCGCTCGAACAAGAACATCCTCGACTTCATCAGTCAGCTATCTTTTCCTGAGGGACGGCATCCCCGCCTGAGCGCCTGAGCCCCCCAACACAGACTTCTCATATCCATATTTGAAATTCTTCGTGGTGCAAAGCCAGCCCGAAAGCTCCAATGGAGGCTTCGTTGCTGCTGCCGCCATGTGATGGCGCAGTCTTTACCTCCAGAAAGACGTCCCATGTTTCAGAGTTTCAAGCGTGTGCTGATCTCCGCTGCCATTGCTGTGGCCGTGCTGCCGGCTGTGGCGGCAGACAAGCTCAAGATCGCTGTCGTGCCCGGTGCATATGCCGATTCCATCAATGCGGCGGCCAAGGATGCCAAGGCCCAGGGGATCGATGTGGAGGTGATCGAGTTCACCGACTGGACCACGCCGAATGTCGCGGTCAACAACGGCGATATCGATATCAACTACTTCCAGCACCAGCCGTTTCTGGACAACGCCGTGAAGAAGAATGGCTATGCGCTGGCGAGTGCCGGCACCGGCATTCTGGCCAATGTGGGCCTGTATTCGCTCAAGCACAAGAATGTGGCCGATGTGCCCAACAACGGCAAGGTGGGCATTGCCAGTGACCCGGTCAACCAGGGCCGGGGCCTGTTGCTGCTGCAAAAGGTGGGGCTGATCACGCTCAAGCCGGGTGTTGGTTATCTGGGCTCCATCAACGACATTGCCAGCAACCCCAAGTCGCTGCGCTTCGTCGAGGTCGAAGGGCCGCAGCTGGTGCGCATCACCGGCGATGTGGATATTGCCCAGGGCTACCCGCACTTCATCGTGGCGGCCAAGGCCTTTGACCCATCGAGCGGCCTGGCGTACTCGGGCATCGAGGACGAGCAGTTCGCGATCCAGTTCGTCGTCAAGAAGGACCGGGTCAATGACCCGGTGGTGCAGAAGTTCATCCGCATCTACCAAAACTCCCCGACCGTGCGCACGGTCAGCAAAAAGTCTTTCAGCAATGACGACCGGCTCTACACGCTGGCCTGGCTGAAGAAGTAAGCGCGGCGGGCTACCGACCTTTCATCCCACAAGAAAAGCAAGCGAGAAAAACATGACGAACAAGATCAACAGACGCGTGGTGGCTGCGATTGCAGCAGCGGCCATGCTGGGAGGGTGGCAACTGGCGCAGGCGGCGGACAAGATCCGCGTTGCCTCCACACCAGGGGCCACGGCCGATGCCATCAAAGCAGTGATTGCCGATGCCAAGAGCCAGGGCCTGGATGTGGAGCTGGTCGAGTTCACCGACTGGACGGTGCCCAACGAGGCCGTCAACAACGGCGATGTGGACCTGAACTTCTTCCAGCACCAGGCCTTTTTGAACAACGTCATCAAGGAACGCGGTTACCAGCTCAAGTTTGTCGGCCTGGGCCTGCTGCAGAACATCGGCATCTACTCCGAGCGCTACCAGTCGCTGGCCGATGTGCCGGCCAAGGCCAAGGTCGCGATTGCGAATGACCCGGTCAACCAGGGCCGGGGCCTGGCGCTGTTGCAAAAGGCCGGCCTGATCCGCCTGCGCACCGGTGATGCGCCGGGTGCCACGGTGGCCGATATCAGCGACAACCCCAAGCAGCTGCGCTTCTACGAAGTCGAAGGCCCGCAGCTGATCCGTTCGCTGCCCGATGTGGACCTGGCCGTGCTCTGGCCGAGCTACTTTGTCAGCGCCGGCAAGAAGGAACAGGCCAGCAAGGCCCTGGCCTATTCGGGCATTGCCGACCGCTTCTATGCGATGGGCTTTGTCGCACAGACCAGCCGCGCCGACGACCCCAAGCTGCGCAAGTTTGTCCAGGTGTTCCAGAACTCTGCGGCAGTCAAGCAGGCGATCAGCCAGCAGTTCAACAACGACCCCAAGCTGTACACCTTGCCTTGGTAAGGCACGGCGATAGCAGGAGAAGAGCATGGCGATATCCGCTGTATCCAACGTGTTGCGCAAGCAGTTCCAGGCCGATTCCGAACCGGCTGCCGATGGCCGCTCCACGCCTTTGAGCGCGAGCACCGCCGACGTGCCAGCCGCACAGCACAATGCCGCCGGCGCGCTGGGCACCGTGGTGTTCCGCGATCTGGGCAAGGTCTACCGCTCGTCGGCGGGCGAGGTGCCAGCGCTGCAGAACATCAGCCTGGACATTGCCGCGGGCAGCATCTTCGGCATCATCGGCCGCAGCGGCGCGGGCAAGTCCAGCCTGCTGCGCACCATCAACCGGCTGGAAGCGCCCAGCAGCGGCCAGGTGCTGGTCGATGGCATCGACATTGGCACCTTGGATGAAGCCGGTCTGGTGCAGCTGCGCCGCCGCGTCGGCATGATCTTTCAGCACTTCAACCTGCTGTCGGCCAAGACGGTGTTTGAGAACGTGGCCCTGCCGCTCAAGGTGGCCGGTGTGCCGGCTGCGCAGATCCAGCAGCGGGTGACCGAGCTGCTCGACCTGGTGGGCCTGCAGGACAAGCACAAGACCTACCCCAGCCGCCTCTCCGGCGGGCAAAAGCAGCGCGTGGGCATTGCCCGTGCGCTGGCTACCCGGCCTGAGATTCTGCTCTGCGACGAGGCCACCTCGGCGCTGGACCCGGAAACCACGCAGGCCATCCTGGCCTTGCTGCGCGACATCAACCGCCGCTTGGGCATCACGGTGATCCTGATCACCCATGAGATGAGCGTGATCCGCGAGATTGCCGACCAGGTGCTGGTGCTGGAGAAGGGCGAGATTGCCGAGCTGGGCGAAGTCTGGCAGGTGTTTGGCAACCCGCGCCATGCCGCTACCCAGGCCCTGCTGGCACCGCTGCGCCACGGCGTGCCCGATGACCTGCAGCAGCGCTTGCAACCACAAGCGCCCGGCACCGGCCGCTTTGAGCAGGTGCTGCAGCTGGGCTACAGCGGGCATGACGGGCTGGAGCCGGACTTTCCCCGCATTGCCGAGGCACTGGGCGCCAAGGTGCGTCTGCTGCACGGCGGTGTGGACCGCATCCAGGGCCATGCCCAGGGCCAGCTCATCATCGCCATCGATGGTGCTGCCGCCCGCAACGACTGGGCCACGCTGACGCAAGGCCCCGCCACCATCGCACATGAAATCAGGGTACTGGGCTATGTTGTTTGAACTGAGTATTTCCATCGACCGCTACTGGAAGGCGCTGGCCGACACCTTCATCATGGTGTCCACCTCGGCCGGTATCGCGCTGCTGGCGGGCATTCCGCTGGCCGTGCTGCTGATCGTGACAGCACCGGGCGGTTTCCTGGAGTCGCCGCGCACCAACCGCATCGTCGGCAGCGTTGTCAACGGTTTCCGGGCCACGCCCTTTATCGTGCTGCTGGTCGCGTTGATTCCGTTCACCCGTCTGGTCACCGGCACGACGATTGGCGTCTGGGCGGCGATTGTGCCGCTGGCCATCAGTGCCACGCCGTTCTTTGCGCGCATTGCCGAGGTCAGCCTGCGTGAGGTCGATCCCGGCCTGATCGAGGCGGCACAGGCGATTGGCTGCAAGAAGTGGGACATCGTGCGCCATGTCTACCTGCCCGAGGCCCTGCCCGGCATCATCGGCGGCTTCACCATCACCCTGGTGGCGCTGATCAGCTCGTCGGCCATGGCCGGCGCGGTGGGGGCCGGCGGCCTGGGCGATCTGGCGATCCGCTACGGCTACCAGCGCTTTGACACCCAGGTGATGCTGATCGTGATTGCGGTGCTGATTGCGCTGGTCACCATCGTGCAGACCACCGGCGACCGCGTGGCGCACTGGCTGCGCAGCCGCTGAACGCGGCCCGCCACGGCAGCCTGCCGTGGTCTGCAGGCCAGGGCGCGTCTCTGGCCTTTCTCTCTCTCCGAACCCCTTCAGAAAGCACCGAATGACTTCAGCGGTTGCCCAGGGCGCAGCGTTGCCCGCCGATTCCCCACCCCGCCTGCCTTTGCCGCCCAGCCAGCCCGCGCAGATCCGCAGCGAGGCCGAGGCCTTGCAAGTGGCCGCCGCGCTGGCCGAGAGCTTTCGCGGCGGCGCGGCCCGGCGCGACAGCGAACGCCTGTTGCCCTGGGACGAGATCGAGCGCTACACCGCCAGTGGCCTGGGCGGCATCACCGTGCCGCGCAGCCATGGTGGCCTGCAGGCCAGCTGGCACACCGTGGTGCAGGTGTTTGCCAGCATCAGCGCGGCCGATGCCTCGCTGGGCCAGATTCCACAGAACCACTTTGCGCTGGTGCAGAACCTGCGCGATACCGCCAGCCCCGCGCAGCAAAGCCGCTGGTTTGCCGATGTGCTGAGCGGCCATCGCCTGGGCAATGCCGGGCCTGAGCGCAAGGGCCGCGCCGCGCAACTGAGTGATGCCACCGCCAGCCTGCGCCAGACGGCCGATGGCCGCCTGCTGGTCAACGGCACGCGTTACTACTCCACCGGCTCGTTGTTCGCCCATTGGGTGCCTTTCCGCGCCGAGGACGAGGCGCAGCGCCCCGTGCAGGTCTGGGTGCGGCGCACGGCGCCGGGCCTGCAGATCATCGACAACTGGAATGCCTTTGGCCAGAAGACCACCGCCAGCGGTGGTGTGGTGCTGAAGGACGTCGAGGTCGAGCCGCGCGATGTGATTGCGCTGCATGCGCTCAAGGACCGGCCGACCCTGTCCGGCCCGGTGTCCCAGATTCTGCAGGCCGCCATCGACATGGGCATTGCCCAGGGCGCGTTTGACGAGGCACGCCAGTTTGTGCGGGACAAGACCCGTGCCTGGGTGCATTCGGGTGTCGAGCATGCCTGGCAGGACCCCTACATCATCCAGGAGTTTGGCCAGCTGCAGGTGGAGCTGGATGCCGCACGCGAGGTGCTGCTGGATGCCGCGCAGCACCTCGATGCGCTGGCCGCGCAACCCGTCACGGACGAGAGCAGCGCCCAGGCATCGGTTGCCGTGGCGCGCGCCAAGATCTTGACCACCGAGGCCGCGCTGAACGCCAGCGAGCGCCTGCTGGAGCTGGGCGGTACCTCATCGGCCCGCGCAGGCTACAACCTGGACCGCTACTGGCGCAATGCCCGCGTGCACACCTTGCACGACCCGGTGCGCTGGAAATACCACCTGCTGGGCAACTACCTGCTCAATGGCCGCGCACCGCGCCGCCACCAGTGGAACTGAGCCACCGCACCGCACAACGACTTTGATGCGCAGGCCGGCAGCCCGCTGCCGCCCCGCCGCCGAGCAAGCACCATGACTACCTCTCCCCCTGTGATCGCCGCTGCCAACCCGGTAGCACCCGCCCCCGCACCGCGCCAGCGCCCGCCCGCGTTTGCCAGCGAGCAGGCTGCCCTGCAACAAGCCCAACAGCTGGCCGATGCCTGGGCCGGCGATGCGGTGCTGCGCGACCGTGAGCGCCGCCTGCCCTGGGCAGAAATCGAGGCCTACAGCGACAGCGGCCTCTGGGCCATCACCGTGCCGCGCGCCTACGGCGGCCTGCAGGCCAGCGCCTGGACGGTGGCGCAGCTGATCGCCACCGTGGCGGCAGCTGATGGATCGCTGGGCCATATTCCGCAAAACCATTTCTATGCGCTGGAGGTGCTGCGCGTGGGCGGCAGCGCGGCGCAGCAGCGCTTTTTCTACGAACGGGTGCAGGCAGGCGAGCGCTTTGGCAATGCACTGTCCGAGATCGGCCACCGCGACTACCGCCGCCGTTCGCGGCTGGAGCGGGGTGACGCGGGCTGGGTGCTCAATGGTCGCAAGTTCTATTGCACCGGCGCCATCTTTGCGCACTGGATTCCGGTGCAGACCATGCAGGTCATCGATGCGGCCCAGGACCCCGTCAGCGTGATGGTGTTTGTGCCGCGCAGCGCGCCGGGCGTGACGGTGATCGACGACTGGGACGGCATGGGCCAGCGGGTCACCGGCAGCGGCTCGGTGCTGCTGGAGAACGTCGCCATCGACGAGGCCTGGATCGTGCCATTCCAATCGAGCTTTGACAGCCCCAGCACTATCGGGCCGTTTGCGCAGATCATCCATGCCGCCATCGACCTGGGCATTGGCGAGGGCGCGCTGCGCGCCACCTTGCCCTTTGTGCGCAGCCAGTCGCGCGCCTGGGTGGATGCCGGTGTGGCGCAGGCCAGCGACGACCCCTTGACCCTGCAGGCGCTGGGCAATGTGGAGCTGCGCCTGTTTGCCGCGCGGGCGCTGCTGCGGCGCGCGGGCAGCCTGGTCGATGCCGCGCAGCAGGAGCCCGCGGCGCATACCGTGGCTGCCGCCTCGGTGGCCGTGGCGCAGGCACGTGCGCTGGCGCATACGGCCGGCCTGCTGGCGGCCAACAAGCTGCTGGAGCTGGGCGGTACCTCGGCCACCTTTGCCGAGCATGGCTTTGACAGCTACTGGCGCAATGTGCGCACCCATACCCTGCATGACCCCGTGCGCTGGAAATACCATGCCATTGGCAACTATGCGTTGAGCGGCGTGCTGCCCCCGCGCCACGGAGCACTGTGATGGCCAGCACCGCCGCCAGCGCGCGGGCGCCCATCATCCTCAATGCCTTCAACATGGCCAGCGTGGGCCATATCAACCATGGGCTGTGGACGCATCCGCGCGACCAATCGAGCCACTACCACCGCCTGGACTACTGGATCCGCCTGGCCAAGGAGCTGGAGCGCGGCCTGTTCGATGGCCTCTTCATCGCCGACATCATTGGCGCCTACGACACCTACCAGCAGTCGGTCGATGTGACCTTGCGCGAATCGGTGCAGCTTCCGATCAACGACCCGACCCTGGTGGTGCCCGCGATGGCCGCGGTGACCGAGCACCTGGGCTTTGGTGTCACCGTCAACCTGAGCTACGAGCAGCCCTATCTGCTGGCGCGGCGTTTTTCTACCTTGGACCACCTGACCCAGGGGCGCATCGGCTGGAACATCGTCACCGGCTACCTGGACTCGGCCGCCCGCGCGATGGGCCAGCAGCAACAGCTGGCGCACGATGCGCGCTATGACCGTGCCGATGAGTTCATGGACGTGCTCTACCAGCTCTGGGAAGGCAGCTGGAGCGACAGCGCCGTGCGGCGCGACCGGGCAGGCCGCCTCTATGCCGATCCGCAGCAGGTGCGGCGTGTGCAGCACAGCGGCCCGCATTTTCAGGTAGATGGTTATCACCTGAGCGAGCCATCGCCGCAGCGCACGCCTGTGCTGCTGCAGGCGGGCAGCTCCGGCAGGGGCCTGCAGTTTGCCGCGCGCCATGCCGAATGCGTGTTCATGGCCATCCAGGACAAGGCCGCCACCGCCGCGCTGGTGCGCCAGCTGCGCGAAGAGGCCGTGCGTGCCGGCCGCCAGCCGGGCGACATCAAGGTGCTGGTGGGCATGACCCCCGTGGTGGGCGCCACCACGCGCCAGGCCCAAGAGAAGTACGAAGAGTACTGCCGCTATGCCAGCCCCGAGGCTGCGCTGGCGCATTTGTCGGCCACGGCCGGCATTGATTTCTCCACCTACCAGCGCGACACGCCGCTGCTGCAGCAGCACCGCAGCAATGGCATCGAGAACTCGATCAAGCGCCTGGCCAATGGCCGCGAGGACTACCGCCTGGGCGACCTGGTCGATGAGCTGGCCTTGGGCGGGCGCTATGCCACCGTGGTGGGTGATGCCCAGCAGATCGCCGACGAGATGCAATCGTGGGTGGAGGAGGCCGGCGTCGATGGCTTCAACCTGGCCCGCACCGTGGTGCCCGAGTGCTTTGGCGACTTTATCGACCTGGTCGTCCCCGAGCTGCAGTCGCGGGGCCTGCACAAGAGCGCCTATGCGCCCGGCAGCATGCGCCACAAGCTGTTTGGCCTGGGGGACCGCTTGCCAGCCCAGCACCATGCGCAGCAGTTTCGCCAGTCCGTCCAAGACGGCGGTGCCCAGGCATCGCCATCTGTCTCTACCCAACACGCCCAGGCTTTGGCCTGAGTGCTCCCCAGGAACTCCCATGTCCCAGAACCCCTCTTCTCCGCTGCCGGGCCAACGCCGGCGTTTTCTGTCCTCGTCGCTGGCAGCGGGTGCCGCGCTGGCCACAGGCGCCTGGCGCAGCACCGCCCAGGCAGCGGTACCGGCAACGACCAAGGTGCTGAAAGTGGGGGTCACCTCGGGTCCGCATGAGCAGGTGTTCGAGGCCGTCAAAAAGGTCGCCGAGCGCGACTATGGTCTGAAGATCGAGATCGTGTCCTTCAGCGACTATGTGATGCCCAATGCCGCGCTGGATGCGGGCGACCTGGATGCCAACAGCTTCCAGCACGGCCCCTTCCTGCAGGCGGCGATCCGGGCGCGTGGCTACAAGCTGGTGGGCTTTGGCCGCACCTGGGTGGGCCCGATTGCGCTGTTCTCCAAGCGCTACAAGCGGCTGGAGGATGTGCCGGTGGGTGCGCAGATTGCGCTGCCCAATGACCCGGCCAATGGCGGGCGCGTGCTGCTGCTATTGGAGAAGGGCGGCCTCATCAAGCTCAAGCCCGGTATTGACCCGATCAAGGGCGTGTTTGCCTCGACCCAAGACATAACAGACAACCCACGCAAGCTGCGCTTTGTCGAGCTGGAGTCGCCGATGCTGGTGCGCGCGATGGACGATGTGGAGCTGGCCGCCATCAATGCCGACTATGCCTACAAGGCGGGGCTCAACCCCACGAAGGACTCGCTGCTGGTGGAGGGCGGTGACAGCCCCTATGTCTGCCTGATCGCCGTGCAGGAGAAAAACCGCGATGCGCCCTGGGTGCCGCAGCTGGTGGCGGCCTACCGCACCGACGAGGTGCGCAGCTACATCCAGCAGGCCTTCAACGGCGTGGTCATCCCCTCATGGTGATGCTGCGCCCGACCTTCCGCGTTCCCTGAGCTCCTTCACCGACACCGGCCATGACTGACAAGAAACACATGCATGTCAACGCGTTCAACATGAACTGCGTGGGACATATCCACCATGGGCTGTGGACGCATCCGCGCGACCAGTCCACCCAGTACCACACGCTCAAGTACTGGACCGACATCGCCAAGCTGCTGGAGCGCGGCCTGTTCGACGGCATCTTTATCGCCGACGTGGTGGGCTACTACGACGTCTACCAGCGTGGGGTGGACCTGACCCTGCGCGAAGCGATCCAGCTGCCGGTGAACAACCCCTGGTTGCTGGTGTCGGCGATGGCGGCGGTGACCGAGCATCTGGGCTTTGGCCTGACTGCCACCGTCAATGCGCACCAGCCCTACACCTTTGCCCGCGATGTCAGCACCCTGGACCAGCTGAGCAATGGCCGCATCGGCTGGAACATCGTCACCGGCTATGTGGACAGCGGCGCGCGCGGCCTGGGCCAGGACGGCCTGGCCGACCATGACAGCCGCTACGACCGCGCCGATGACTTTCTGGCGCTGGCCTACAAGTTCTGGGAAGGCAGCTGGGAGGACGGCGCCGTGATCACCGACAAGGCGCGCCGCATCCACACCCTGCCGGACAAGGTGCACCCTGTTGTGCATGAGGGCCCGTTCTACCGCGCCAATGCCATCCACATGAGCGCACCATCGCCGCAGCGCACGCCGGTGCTGTTCCAGGCCGGCACCTCGCAGCGCGGGCTGCAGTTTGCCGGCCAGCATGGCGAGGGCATCTTTATCGGTGCGCGCACGCCAGAGGCGGCCAGGGATGCCTCGCGCAAGCTGCGAGCGGCCGCCGTGGCCGCCGGGCGCAGGCCGGATGACATCAAGATTTATGTGGGCGCAGCCGTGGTGGTGGCGCCCACCCAGGCCGAGGCCGAAGAGAAATACGCCGACTACCTGGCCTACGCCAGTGCCGAAGGCGGACTGGCGCATTTTGCCGCCAGCACCGGCGTGGACTTTGCGCAGTACGGCCTGGACGAGCCCATCGTCTACGGCCAGGGCAATGCCATCCAGTCGGCGGTGCAGGCCGCCCAGCAGCAGGGCCTGACCACGCGGCGCAAGCTGCTCGAACAGTTCAGCCTGGGTAGCCGCTACAACACCATCGTCGGCGACCCGCAGCAGGTGGCCGATGCGCTGGAGCGCTGGCTCGATGTCGGCGAGATCGATGGCTTCAATCTCACCCGCATCGTCGTGCCCGAGACCTGGGAGGACTTTGCCAGCCTGGCCGTGCCCGAGCTGCAGAACCGGGGCCGCTACCGCACCCGCTACGAAGAGGGCAGCCTGCGCCACAAGCTGTTTGGCCGTGGCGATGGTCTGCCCGCCAACCACCCCGGCGCGCGGCAGCGCCGATAAGCACCGAGATTTTTTTGAAAGCAGCCATGAAGTTTTTCCCCGCTCTGACAGCCCTGCTGCTGTCGCTCGCCACCCTGGGTGCCGCCCAGGCCCAGCCACTGCGCGTCGGCGTCACGCCCGGCTCGCTGGCCGATTCGGCCCAGATTGCAGCGCGCGAGGCCAAGGCACAGGGCCTGGAGGTGCAGATCGTCGAGTTCACCGACTGGACCCTGCCCAATACCGCGCTGGTCAACCGCGACCTGGACCTGAACTACTACCAGCACCAGGCCTTTCTCGATACCTTCAACCGCGAAAACCGCCAGGACCTGCGCGCCGTGGCCGTGGGCTCGAGGGGCAATATCGGCATCTTCTCCAAGCGCTACAAAAGCCTGGACAGCCTGCCCACGGGCGCCAGCGTGGCGCTGGCCAATGACACCTCCAACCAGGCGCGGGCCATTGCCACCTTGCGCGATGCGGGCCTGGTGACGCTGCGCGCCAATGCGCCGCAGCTGGCCCAGATCGATGACATCGCCAGCAACCCCAAGAAGCTCAAGTTCATCGAGGTGGCCGGGCCCCAGTTGGCGCGGGCGCTCGATGATGCCGACATCACCGTGGTGAGCCTGGGCGGCCTGCTGCAGGCGGGCCAGCTGGAGACCGCCCGCCAGGGCCTGTACTACAGCGTCGGATCGGATGCCTTCTGGGCCATCCACTTTGTCACCCGGGCCGACAACGTCAAGGATGCACGGGTGCGCAAGTTCATCGATATCTACCAGCAATCCCAGGCGGTGCGCCAGCAGATCCATGCCTCGTACGCCAATGAAAGCCGCTTCTATAGCCTGCCCTGGCTGAAGTGAGCCAGCCACCCAACTAAGGAAAGACGATGACGATGTTTGCGCTGAAAAAATACCTGCTGGCGCTGGGCGCCGGTGCCGTTATGGCTACCGCCGTGGCCGCTCCGCTGAAAATCGGGGTCACGCCCGGTTCGCTGGCCGATTCGGTCCAGGTCGCTGCCAAGGAAGCCCGCCAGGCCGGGCTCGATGTGCAGGTGATCGAGTTCACCGACTGGACCACGCCCAACACCGCGCTGGATGCCGGCGATATCGATATCAACTACTTCCAGCACCAGGCCTTTTTGGACAATGCGATCCGCGACCGGGGCTACAAGATCGAGAGCGTGGGTGTGGGCCTGCTGCCCAATATCGGCCTCTATTCGAAGAAGCATGCGGCGCTGGCCGATATCCCGGCCGGCTCTTCGGTCGGTGTGGCCAATGACCCGGTCAACCAGGCCCGGGGCCTGCTGCTGCTGCAAACGGCCGGGCTCATCAGCCTGCGCCCCGGTGTGGGCGCCAAGGCCAGCGTGAACGATATCGTCAGCAACCCACGCAAGCTCAAGCTGCTGGAGGTGGAGGGCCCGCAGCTGGTGCGTGCGCTTGACGATGTGGCACTGGCCCAGGGCTATCCGGCCCACCTGGTCAATGCCGGCCAGCGCGAGCTGGCCAGCCGCGCGCTGCTGTACTCCACCGTCGATGATCTGTACTATGCCATCCGCTTTGTGGCCCGCAGTGACCGCAAGCAGGACCCGCGCATTGCGCAGTTCGTGCAGCTCTACCAGGCATCGCCTGCGGTCGCCAAGCAGATCAGCGCCTCGTTCGCCGATGACGCCAAGCTCTATTCGCTGCCCTGGAAGAACACCGCCAAGGCCGCACCATGACTGCAGCCACATTGACACGCCAGGCGCCCGAGGCGAGCGATGCCAGCCCCCCGAGCCTGGCTGATCTGCAGCAGCGCTTTGCGCCGGTGTTTGCACGCATTGCCGAAGGGGCGGCCGAGCGCGAGCACAGCCGCAGCCTGGCCCATGCACCGCTGCAATGGCTGCGGGACAGCGGCTTTACCGCCTTGCGCCTGCCCCAAAGCCTGGGCGGCAGTGGGGCGACGCTGGAGCAGCTGGTGGCCTTGTTGGTCGACCTAGCCGAGGCCGATCCCAACCTGACCCAGATCCTGCGGCCGCATTTTCTGTTTGTGGACCGCGTGCTCTACCAAGGCACGGACGAGGCGCAGCGCCATTGGCTGCCCTTAGTGGCCCAGGGCGCCACCTTTGGCAATGCGACCACCGAGGTGGGCGAGGGGGCCGTGGGCAGCCTGCAGACCAGCTTGGTGCCTGACGCAGCGGCGCTTGGCCACTGGCGGCTCAATGGCCAGAAGTTCTACAGCACCGGCAGTCTCTATGCCGACTGGATCAGCGTACTGGCCCGCGCGGTGGTGCCCGGTCAGCCCGAACAGACGGTGCATGCGCTGGTGGCGGGCGATGCGCCTGGCGTGGAGCGGCTCGATGACTGGCGCGGCTTTGGCCAGCGGTTGACCGGATCGGGCACCACGGTGCTGCGCGATGTGCAGGTGCCCGCGCATGCGGTGCTGCAGTTCCGGTCCGGTGAGCCTTCGCCTATCGTGGCCTTTGCACAGCTGTTCCACCTGGCGAGCCTGGCGGGCATTGCCCGCGCGCTCAGCCGCGACACTCTGGCCTATGTGCAGGGGCGCCGCCGCGTGTTCAGCCACGGCGCAGCGGCTTTGCCCAAGGACGACCCGCTGGTGCAGCAGATCGTGGGCCAGCTGGCCAGCACCGCCTACATGAGCGAGCTGGTGGTGCGCGATGTGGCCCAGGCGCTGGGCCCGATCCTGCGCAGTGCCGAGGCGGGCCAGGCGCGCGCCGACAAGGCCCAGCTCGACGCGCTGGAGCTGCGTGCGGCCCAGGCCCAGGTGGCCGTGGTGGATGCGGTGCTGCAGGCGGCAACCCGCATGTTCGATGTGGGCGGATCGAGCGCGCTGGCCGAGGGCCTGCGGCTGGACCGCCACTGGCGCAATGCCCGCACCTTGGCCTCGCACAACCCGGTCATCTACAAGGCCAAGTCGGTGGGCGACATGCTGCTCAATGGCGCGGAGCCGGTCTACTTCTGGCAAGTGGGCCTCGCAGCAAAAAACGCATAAGAACATGAGATTTCATTCCTTGGCCTGAGGCGGCGCAGTGGTTGTAATGGTTGTCTTGACGCTGGAGGCAGCGACCCGGATAGGCCGGGCCCTGGACCCTTGCGTGTGAACGACTGGAATGAACATGAGCCGCATCTTGAAAACCGTCATCGTCAATGGCAGCCTGGGCAAGCCTTCGCGCACCCGCAGCCTGCTGGACAGCTTGCACCTCCAACTGGGCCAGGCCCTGGGCCAGTCCGCCCAGGCCGTGCGCCTGGATGTGCGCCATATCGACCTGGTCGATCTGGTGGCCGACATTGGCCCGGTGCTGTACAAGGATGCGCTGTCTGCCCAGGCCCGTGATGCGCTGGAAGCGATCGAGACAGCGGACTTCCTGATCGTCGGCTCGCCGGTGTTCCGGGGCAGCCTGCCGGGCCTGCTCAAGCACCTGTTTGACCTAGTGGACCAGCATGCGCTGCAGGGCACGCCGGTGCTGTTGGCTGCGACCGGTGGCAGCCCGCGCCATTCGCTGGTGCTGGACCACCAGCTGCGCCCGCTGTTCGGCTTTTTCTCGGCATTGACCCTGCCGATCGGCGTCTATGCAACGCCCGAAGACATCCAGAACGGTGTGGTTGTCAGCGAAGCGCTGCACAAGCACATCGCGCTGGCCGTGGACCTGGCCGTGCCGGTGCTGAGCGCGTTGGCGCACAGCCAGCGCAGCAGCCAGCCGGCCTTGCATGCGCTGGAGCGCCAGGCCGCCTGAGCGCGTTCAGGCTTTTTTTCAAACGCCACCCGCCTGCATACGCTGCCGACGGGCTGGCGCAGCATGCCCTGCGGCGTCTGCTGCACGCCCCTTGCCTTGCAGCCTCCCTGACCCTTTGCCATGGCCTCTACCTCATCCCCGCCGGAGCTGTTCTGGTTCCTGCCCACGTCCGGCGACACCCGCTACCTGGGTGCCTCGGACTTTGGCCGCCAGCCCACGCCCGAGTACCTGCGCAGCATTGCCACCACCAGTGAGAACCTGGGCTATGACGGGCTGCTGATTCCGACCGGCAGCTCTTGCCTGGACCCTTGGGTGGTGGCCTCCAGCCTGGTGGCGGTCACCCAGCGTATCAAGCTGCTGGTGGCGCTGCGCACCTCGCTGGGCATGCCGGTGCCCAGCGCGCGCCAGGCCGCTACCTTGGACCAGGCGCTGGCCGGGCGCCTGCTGCTCAATGTGGTGCCCGGGGGAGATGCCACCGAGCTGGAGGCCGATGGCGTGTTTCTGGCCCATGACGAGCGCTATGCCTATGCCGATGAGTTTCTGAGCATCTGGCGGCGCCTGCTGGCCGGCGAGACGGTGGACCACGAGGGCAAGTACTTCAAGGTCAAGCAGGGCAAGAACTTTTTCGAGCCGCTGCAAAAGCCGTATCCGCCGTTGTACTTTGGCGGCTCCTCCGATGCCGCCCATGACCTGGCGGCCAAGCATGTCGATGCCTACCTGACCTGGGGCGAGCCGCCGCAGGCCGTGGCGCGCAAGTTTGCCGATATCCGGGCACGCGCTGCCGCTGCCGGCCGCCAGCTGCGCCTGGGTGTGCGCCTGCATGTGATTGTGCGCGAGACCAATGAGGAGGCCTGGGCCGATGCCGATCGCCTCATCAGCAAGCTGACCGACGACGACATTGCCAAGGCGCAGCAGAACTATGCGCGCATGGACTCGGTGGGCCAGGCGCGCATGGCGGCCTTGCATGGCGGCAACCGCCAGAAGCTGGAGGTGGCTCCCAACCTCTGGGCCGGTGTGGGCCTGGTACGCGGCGGTGCCGGTACCGCGCTGGTGGGCGATGCGGCCACCGTGGCCGAGCGCCTGCGCGAGTACATGGAGATCGGCGCCGATACCTTTGTGCTGTCGGGCTACCCGCACCTGGAGGAGTCGATCCGCTTTGCCGAATTGGTGTTTCCGCTGCTGGGCAAGAAGAGTGTGACCACCGCACGCTCGCAGACCGGCGGCGCGTTTGATGTTCGTGGTGTTCAACAATGGAAGGAGTCGGCTTCATGAGCCTGCCCGTGATCGATATGCGCTGCCGGCCAGCGTTCTTGCACAACTTTTTTGGCGCAACGCCCGGCTCGCCCGAGCATGACACCGCCCGCTGGCTGAACCGGCGCGTGGGCACGCGCGGCAGCGACAAGCATTTTGAGGAATCGCTGACCCAGGACGGTTTTTTGCAGGCAGTGCGCGATGCCGGCCTGAGCCAGGCGGTGGTCGTGGGGCGGCACACGCCTTCGCAGCACCTGCCCAACGACACCATCCACCAGATCGTGCATGGCCACCGCGAGTTGCTAGGCATTGCCGGGGTCGACCCGGTGCTGCAGGGCGAGCAGGCCGCGCTCGACGAGATCGAGCGCGCCGTCAAGGTGCTGGGCCTGCGTGGCATTGACCTGGAGCCAGGCTTTGGTGAACCAGCCCGCCACCCCGATGACCGCGTGTACTGGCCGATCTACGAACGTGCGCAGGCGCTGGGTGTGCCGCTGTTCCTGATGAGCGGCCCCACCACGCCGGACCCGAGCTTCAACGACCCGGCACGCCTGGCCAAGGTGGCGCAGGCCTTTCCCGATCTGCCGCTGGTCGTCTACCACGGCTACTGGCCGCGCGTGCAGGAGGCCATTGGCCTGGCCTTCCGCTATGCCAATGTCTACCTGGTGCCGGACATGTATGTGTTCCAGCCCGGCAGCCAGGCCTATGTGCAGGCCGCCAACCAGTTCCTGGGCGACCAGCTGTTGTTCGGCTCGTCCTACCCCTTCCGCCCCATCCGCCAGAGCATTGACGACTTTCTGGCGCTGGGCTTTGACGAGGCCGTGCTGCCCAAGCTGCTGCATGGCAATGCGGCGCGGATTTTGAAGCTGTAATCAGCGCCGGGCAGTCACCGCTCTGGACGCAACCAAAGTGCCCGGCCGCATCAGCAGTTGGGCACTTTGGCAAATGCGGCCGCCAGATGGTCGATCAGCGCCCGCACCGCCGGCAGCATGCCCCGGCGGGAGGCAAAGACCGCATGCACCGCCTCCTTGCGCGGCCCCCATTCGGGCAGCACCTTGACGAGGGTGCCTTGTTCCAGCTGCTCGTGCACCATGATCATCGGCAACTGCACGACACCGAGGCCGGCCATGGCCGCGCTGCGCAGCGCCACCATGTCGGTGGTGATCAGGCGCGGCGTGTGGGTCACCTGGATGCTGGGCAGGCTGTCGTGTTCGAGCTTCCACACAAACTGCTGCTCAGGCGAGCCCAGCCAGAGGCTGGGCCACTGCGACAGATCGGCGGGGCTGCGCACAATGCCCTGGCGTGCGGTCAGGATGGGGCTGGCCACCAGGTGCTGGGCATGCACCGAGAGCATGCGCACCGACAGGTCGCTGTCATCCAGCGGCATGGTGCGTACGCGGATCGCCAGGTCAAAGCCCTCGCCAATCACATCGACGGGGCGGTTGGTGGCCTCCAGCTGGATCGTTACCTCGGGGTACATGACCATGAAGTCGGTCAGCATGCGCTCGACCAGCTCATGCAGCAAGGTGATGGGGCAGCTCAGGCGCACAACGCCCCGCGGCTGCGATTGCACGGCATCGATGCTCAGCTGCGCGGCCTCGGCCTCGACCAGCATGGCCTTGCAGTGCTGGTAGTAGGTCTGGCCCAGCTCGGTCACGGCAAACTTGCGTGTGGAGCGCAGCAGCAGGCGCACGCCCAGGCGCTCTTCCAGCAGCGCGATGCGGCGGCTGAGCTTGGACTTGGGCATGCCCAGCGCGCGCCCGGCAGGCGCAAAGCCGCCGTGGTCGACGACTTGGACGAAATAGAACAGGTCGTTGAGGTCAAATTGCTGCATGGGGCGCTCGGCTGGATGGTCTTTATCGTTCAGGAAATAGAACTATCAAGGCGAATTATGCCGTCTACCGCTTCCAGTGTTTCAACCCCACAATAACGGTACAGCCTTCCGACACCTAGCTTGGAGGCCAGACAGGAATCCCCGATGAAAAACGTACTGCATGTCCAAGACGCACCCCGCCAGCACTGGGTTGGCGACGGCTTTCCTGTGCGTTCACTGTTTTCCTACCAAAGCCACGGCAAGGTGTTGAGCCCCTTTTTGCTGCTCGATTTTGCCGGCCCCGCTGAATTTGCACCTGCCAGCGCACCGCGTGGCGTGGGCCAGCACCCGCACCGGGGCTTTGAGACGGTGACCATCGTCTATGACGGCGAGGTGGCGCACCGGGACTCTACCGGCCAGGGCGGCGAGATCGGCCCCGGCGATGTGCAATGGATGACGGCCGGCGCCGGCATTCTGCACGAGGAGTTCCATTCGCCTGCTTTTACCGCCAAGGGTGGCAAGCTGCGCATGCTGCAGCTGTGGGTCAACCTGCCCGCCAAGGACAAGGGCGCAGCCGCTGGCTACCAGGCCATCGTGCAATCGCAGATCCCTGCCGTGGCCTTGCCTGGTGGCGGCCAAGTGCGCGTGATTGCCGGCGATTACCAAGGCCAGCAAGGCCCCGCCAAGACCTTTACGCCGATGCATGTCTGGGATGTGCGCCTGGTGGCCGGCGAAAAGCTGGAGCTGGAGCTGCCCGAGGGCTGGAGCACCGCGCTGGCCATCGTGCAGGGCACCGTGCTGGTCAACGGCAACGATGTGGCGCGCGAGGCGCAGCTGGTGGTGATGGCCCAGGAAGGCCGCAAGCTGACTCTAGAGGCCAATGGCGATGTCGCCTTGCTGCTGATGAGCGGCGAGCCCATCGACGAGCCTATCGTTGGCTACGGCCCCTTTGTGATGAACAGCCAGCAGGAGATCGTGCAGGCCGTCAATGACTTCAACAGCGGCAAGTTTGGCAGCATGCAGGCTTGACCGGCGGGTCTGAGCTGCGCTATTCGGGCTCTCGGTAGCGCATAAAAAAATGGACACCTCGGTGTCCATTTTTGCGGTGTAGTTCGCTGAAAAGGCGGTGGCTTACCAGTTGGCCTTCATGCGGTCATAGACCCAGTCGCCAAAGCGGCGGTGCGCTTGGGGTGTGTAGTTCACCAAGTCGGAGAACAGGTACTGGTCCACCTTGGAGGCGTCCACCAGGGTGTCTGCGGTGCACAGCGACGAGTTGATCTGGTTGAGACCAATGTTCAGGCCATTGGTGGCATCTGCGGTGGTGCAGGCTGGATCGGTGCTGTTGGTGAAGCTGTAGCTGCCGGGGTTGCCGGTCATCGAGTTGAAGTAGAACTGCACGTCGGCGTACAGCACTTGCGTGCCCGACAGGCCAAACAAGGCGTTCAGCAGGCCGTTGTTGAAGGCGGTGGTCGCGGCTTCCAGCGTGTTGGAGGGCTTGGGATCGGCGCTGGGTTGCGCGTTGTCCAGCGTGGTGGCCCACAGGGTGCGGCCCAGGTTGGGCGTGCCCACGGTCAGCACACGGGGGGCACCAGCGCTATTGAGACGGCGCACCTGCGCAGCCATCTGCTGGCCGGCGGTGGTCATGTCAGCCAGGTACTGGTCGCGGGTCTTGGTGCCGGCGGCATATTCGTTGTAGCCGGCAATCACGTCGCTCATGCCGCCACTCATCAGCACAAACTGCTTGCTGCCGAAGGTCGGGTTGGCAGCCAGGTAGCTGTCGATCTGCGCGGTGATGGAGGGGGCATTGGTCACGCCGGTCGCATCGGCCTGGGACACGCGGGCATTGCCATAGGCGTAGGCGGTGCCGCCGTCCTTGGCTGCAGTCAGCGTCAGGTCATAGCGGTAGGCGATTTCACGCGTCCAGTTGTTGTAGCTGCCGTTGCTGACCGAGTAGGGACGGCCATTGGGGTTTTGACCCAGGTCGGACATTGCATCGCCAAAGGTGACGATGCTGTCGGGGCGAATCGCGTCCGCCGTTGAGCTCGATCCGCAGGCCGCCAGCATGGCCACCGAGGCACCAGCCACGGCGGTCAACACGGTACGGCGCATCCAATTTGCTGCCATGTGAGTTCTCCAGTAAGTAGAGCGTAGTGTAGCGAGGCTGATCCAGGCCACCAAGGTGATGAGGTAAAGAGAGGTAAAACGCCAGGGGCTAAGCGAATCAGCCCGCCGCTGCAGCGCGCTGCAGCCGGTCGCTGACGCCTTCCCAGTCGGCCGAGTCCGGTGGGGTCTCGATCCAGATGAGCTTGGCACCCCAGTCGTCAAAGTCGCGCAGCAGGCCAAACAGCTCGCGGGCAGCTGCCAGCGGTGCACCGGGCATGGGCTGCAGGCGCAGATGCCGGCTGGCACTGCGCAGCGGGCTGCGATGGTAGATGGCGATATGCCGCGCGTCGGCACCCAGCACATCGAGCGCCGATTGCAGTTGCTTGGCATCCATCAGCCTGACCTTGGCGCTGGGCGCGTAATGCGCGAGCAAGGTGCCCGAGGCGCGCGGGGTATCGGCCGTCAGCTCCTGCATCGACAGGGGGCGGGTGCCGCAGGCACGTTCGATGTCATCGCGCGTGATGGCGCCAGGGCGCAGCAGCACGGGCACGCCGCGCGTGCAGTCGACAATGGTCGACTCGATACCGATGTCGCAGGCGCCGCCATCGAGCACCAGCAGGTCATCGCCCAGCTCCGCCGCCACATGGGCGGCCGTGGTGGGGCTGACGCGGCCAAAGCGGTTGGCGCTGGGCGCCGAGACGCCCCAGACCGGTGGCTGGAGCTGCTGGCAGGCCCGCAGCACGGCTTGTGCCACCGGGTGCGAGGGGCAGCGCAGACCCACGCTGTCCTGCCCCGCCGTCGAGGCCACGGCTGCACCGGGCAGGCGCGGCAGGATCAGGGTGAGGGGGCCGGGCCAGAACGCATCGATGAGCTGCTGGGCAAACACCGGCACGGCCTTGGCATAGCGCTGCACACCAGCGGCATCGGCCACATGCACGATCAACGGGTGATCGGCAGGGCGGCCTTTGGCGCTGAAGATCTGCGCCACGGCGGCATCGTTGTCGCTGTCGGCGGCCAGGCCGTAGACCGTCTCGGTCGGCAGGCCGACGAGTTGCCCCGCCTGCAGCGCCAGGGCTGCAGCGTGCACCGAGGCCTCGAGCTTTCCATCCAGAATCACGTGTTGTCCTCTTAGAACGCGGCAATGCCCAGGATGGCAGCGGCCTTCAGGGCCGTCTCGCGCACCTGCTCGGGCGTGGCGGCCGTGATGTTCAGGTGGCCCATCTTGCGGCCAGGCTTGGCATCGACCTTGCCGTACAGGTGCAGGTGGCAGCCGGGCAGGGCCAGCACCTGGTCCCAGGCGGGGGTCTGCGCGCTGGCGCTGTCCTTGAACCACAGGTCGCCCAGCAGGTTCAGCATGATGGCGGCGCTGTGCTGGCGCGGTTGCACCAGCGGCAGGTTGGCCATGCAGCGCACCTGCAGCTCGAACTGCGACACATCCAGCGCGTTCTGGCTGTAGTGGCCGCTGTTGTGCGGGCGCGGGGCGATTTCGTTGACGACCAGCTGGCCGCTTTCGAGCACAAAGAACTCCACGCAGAGCACGCCGACATAGTCCAGGCCCTGGGCCACCGACTGGGCTGCGGCAATGGCCTGCTCGGCCTGCGCAGCGGGCAGGTTGCCGGCATAGACCTCGGTCACGGCCAGAATGCCTTCGCGGTGCAGGTTGCGCTGCACGGGCAGGTGCACGATATCGCCGTTGCGGCTGCGCGCGACAATGACCGAGCACTCATGCGCCAGCGGCAGCATCTTTTCGAGCACGCAGGCCACTTGCTTGAGTTCGTTCCAGGCAGCGACCAGCTCTTCGCGGGTCTTGACGCGGATCTGGCCCTTGCCGTCATAGCCCATGCGCGCGGTTTTCAGGATGCCGGGCAGCAGCGCGTCATTGACGGCGGCCAGTTGCTCGGCGGTCTCGATGACGGCGTAGGGCGCGCAGGGCACGCCACACTTCACGAAATGGGCTTTTTCTGCGGCGCGGTCCTGGGCGATGGCCACGGACGCACCTGCGGGCGAGACCGGCAGGCTCTGCGCTAGCTGGTTCAGCGCGGCGGCGGGCACATTCTCGAATTCGGTGGTGACCGCAGCGCACAGGCGCGCCAGCTCGGCCAGGCCTTGCGGGTCTTCATAGCCGCTGCGCACATGGTGGTGGCTGACCAGACCGGCCGGGCTGGTGGCATCTGCATCCAGCACGGCAGTGAAATAACCCATCGACTGGGCAGCATGGGCAAACATGCGGCCCAGCTGGCCGCCGCCGAGTACGCCCAAGGTGGCGCCGGGCAAGATCACTTGGGCCTGGTGGTGCGCCTGGGCGCTGGGGCTGCTGGTGCTCATTCGTTCACCGGCAAGGTCATGTTGCGGGCCGCCTCGGTCTGCTCGGCGCGGAAGGCGTCGAGCTTGGCGCGCAGCGCAGGGTCTTCGTTGGCCAGCATGGCCACGGCAAACAGGGCTGCATTGGCAGCGCCGGCCTGGCCGATGGCAAAGGTGGCGACCGGCACGCCCTTGGGCATCTGCACGATGGAGTGCAGCGAATCAACGCCTTGCAGGTGGCGGCTGGCCACCGGCACGCCCAGCACGGGCACCGGGGTTTTAGCGGCTATCATCCCAGGCAGGTGGGCTGCGCCCCCAGCGCCGGCGATGATGGCTTTGAGGCCCCGTTCTACGGCGCTCTCGGCAAAGCGGAACATGTCGTCGGGCATCCGGTGGGCCGAGACCACCTGGGCCTCAAAGGCAATACCGAATTGCTGGAGAATGGCAACTGCGTGCTGCATGGTCTCCCAGTCGCTGCTGGAGCCCATGACCACGCCAACTTGGATGGGTGTCATAGTGTGGGTTGGCGGGTGTCTAAGGGCAAGAATGCCGGCCCCGCGCCAGGATGGAACCCGCCATTTTACTTTTTGCAGTGAAGCTGCCTGATCAACACGGATTTTTAGCGACATGATCGACGTCACCATTGAGAATTTTGAAGCCGAAGTCATCCAGGCCTCCATGCAGGTGCCGGTCCTGGTGGACTTCTGGGCACCTTGGTGCGGTCCCTGCAAAACCCTGGGTCCCATGCTGGATAAGCTGGAAGTCGACTACGGCGGCCGCTTCAAGCTGGCCAAGATCGATTCCGACCAGGAGCAGCAGCTGGCCGGCATGTTCGGCATCCGCTCGATCCCGACCTGCGTGCTGATGATTGGCGGCAAGCCGGTGGACGGCTTCATGGGTGCCCAGCCGGAGGGCAAGCTGCGCGAGTTCCTGGACAAGCACCTGCCATCCGAAGCCGCGATGGCCGCCGAAGCCGGCGCCGACGAAGCCCAGCAATTGCTTGACAGCGGCGATGTGCAGGCCGCGCTGCAGATGCTGCAAGAGTCGCTGGCGGCCGACCCCAGCAATGACGATGCCCGTTTTGACTATGCCCGCCTGCTGATCCAGACCGGTGCCGTGACCGAGGCCGAAGCCCAGATCGAGGAGCCGCTCAAGCGCATCCAGCAGCCGCTGCGCTTTGTGGCGCTCAAGGCCTGGGCCCAGGCGATCCGCTTTGTGCACGAGGACGACCGGGGCGATTGGCCGCTGGAACAGTTCGACGCGGCGATTGCCGCCAACAAGCGCGATTTTGACACCCGCTTTGCCAAGGCGCAGGCGCTGATGGCCGAAGGCCAGTGGACCGCCAGCATGGATGAGCTGCTGGAGATCATCATGCGCGACAAAACCTGGAACGACCAGGCCGCGCGCAAGCTGTTTGTCGCCATTCTGGAGTTGCTCACTCCCCCCAAGCCCAAGGCCAACGATGCCGTGCCCGGCACCACCGCTGGCGGCATTGCGCTGACCGGCAAGGCCAGCAAGCAGGAAGACGAAGTGGGCGCGCTCTTGAGCAGCTACCGCCGCCGCCTGAGCATGGCGCTGAACTGAGTCGCTGCAGCCTTGGTGCCGCGCTTCCTGTACAGTCAGACCCTACACCCCGTTGCAACTGCAAAACAGGGGTATCGTGGTTTGCACCTATACTGATAGCAGCAAAGCGGCGATGGGTGCGCGCAGGTGCCCATTTTGAGCGTCAATAGGCCCTAAATTACGGTCTTTGACGCTTGGGGCGCATGGGGCGTGCCGCTACCGCAGGAGAATCAACACCATGGGATTGTGGCAAAAACTGTTTGGCTGGCTGAACCCTTCTGCGCCAACGGCTGCCCCCGCTGAAACCCCGAGCCCGCACCCCGCTGCGGCCACAGGCGCCGCGCCGCAGGAGCCCGTGCGCGGCACGCGCGAACCGGCGTTTGACCCTACAGCCGAGCTGGCAGCGCCCGTGGTTACTCCCAACGCTGGCGATGTGCCGCTAGCCACTGCCGCCCAGCCCGCCGCTGAGGCCGCACCCAGCCCCCAAGCCGATCTGTTCGAGGCCGCAGCCGCCCGCGACGCTGAAATCCCCCCCGCCATTGCCGATCCCGCGCTGCGCGAAGCGCTGTCTGCCTATGCCGGCATGGCCTGGGACCGCCAGCTTGATTTTGCCGAGAAGGTCGGCGACCGGGCCTGGTCGGCCGACACCGCCCAAGGCCTGATTGCCTTTGGCGATGACCTGCGCTTTCGCATGCAGGTGCTGGGCTCCTACTCCTTCCAATCGGGCACCTGGCTGTGGATCTGGGCCCATACCCAGGCCGAGGTGGCACCCGCCTTTACCGAAGTCGCACGCCAGCTGCAAGGCTTTGGCGCTGCGAAGAACCTGGAGCTCTTCACCCAGCCACGCACCGCGCTGCGCCAGGAAGACCTGCATGTGATCGGCCTGATCGCCGCAGGCGCCGACAACAGCGCCGGCTACTACCTGGGCAACTATGGCGAAGGCATCTTGCTGGCGCTGATTGATCCCGACCATGGCCTGCCCAGCACGGCACCCAAGCCCGAGCGCGTGCCGACCGTCGTGTCACAGCTGATCAGCGATTTTGAACTGGACCACCGTGTGCTGCTGCAGCACTACCTGCCCGCCAAGGGCTTCAGCGTGCAAGAAACCGGCTCGCGCATCACCGGCCAGCTCGGCGTGAACCGCATCGTTGCCGATCTGGACAGCCAGGGCCGCATCAGCGCCGTCTCCGGCAGCCTGGGCCCTGCCGTCTGATCAGAAGCGGTAGTCCAGCGTCTTGCCGGGCGCACCGGCTGGCGCCACTTCCACACTCTGGTCAATGCTCTTGCCGCCCTCGGCACTGGCTTTGACCGTATAGCGCCCCGCTTCCAGACGCAGCAGGCAGACGGGCCCCTGGGCCTGGAACTGCGCCACTTCCTGCCCCTTGCCATCGGCCACCACCACATGGATCTTCGCCAGGTAGTCGCCGGATTTGGTGGCAAACAGCAGGGACAGCGGGTAGTCCTTCATCGCCGCGCGCATCGCGGTCGATTCATCAATACCAATGCCACCGCAGACATATTGCAGGTCGCCTGCTTTTTGCAGCGCCGGGTGCTGGGCGTGGGCGGCGCTGGCAGAAGACAGCAAGGCCGCGCAGAGCAGTGCGGCATGGAGAGAAGGGGTGCGGTTTTTCAAGGCAGTCCTTTGCGGTCGTGGATCTGCTGTGACTGTGCGCCTGGCGGGCGCTGGCGCCTGTCAGCCAAGGGCGGACATGGCAGTACGCCAGCGGCGGCTTAAAACAGTTACTTAGAAGCGTGGCAAATCCGGATGCGCCAGCTTGCCGGCGCGCACCAGCATCTTGCCGTACTCGGCACAGCGGTTCAGGGTCGGAATCACCTTGCCCGGGTTGAGCGTTCCCTGCGGATCAAAGGCCGCTTTCAGGGCCAGCATCTGCGCGTTTTCCTCGGCCGAGAACTGCACGCACATGCTGTTGAGCTTTTCCACGCCCACGCCATGCTCGCCAGTCACCGTGCCGCCCATGGCAACGCTGGTCTCCAGAATGTCGGCGCCAAACAGCTCGCAGCGGTGCAGTTGGTCGGGGTCGTTGGCATCAAACAGAATCAGCGGGTGCAGATTGCCATCTCCCGCATGGAAGACATTGGCGCAGCGCAACTGGTACTTTTTCTCCATCTGCTGGATGGCGAGCAGGATATCGGCCAGACGCTTGCGCGGAATGGTCGAGTCCATGCACATGTAGTCCGGACTCATCCGGCCGCTGGCGGGGAAGGCGTTCTTGCGGCCGCTCCAGAAGCGCAGGCGCTCTTCTTCATCCTGGCTGATGCTGATCGCAGTGGCGCCGGCTGCGCGCAGCACCTGGCTCATGTGGGCGATCTCTTCGGCCACTTCTTCGGGCGTGCCATCGCTCTCGCACAGCAAGATGGCCTCGGCGCTCAGGTCATAGCCGGCATGCACAAAGTCCTCGACGGCGGCGGTCATCGGCTTGTCCATCATCTCCAGCCCGGCCGGGATGATGCCGGCGGCAATCACCGCTGCCACCGCATCACCGGCCTTGCGCACATCGTCAAAGCTGGCCATGATGCAGCGCGCCAGCTGGGGTTTGGGCACCAGCTTGACGGTGATTTCGGTGGCCACGGCCAGCATGCCTTCGCTGCCGATCACGGCGGCCAGCAGGTCGTAACCCGGCACATCGAGCGCCTGGCTGCCAAACTCGATGGGCTCGCCTTCCACGGTGAAGCCCTTGATCTGCAGCACGTTGTGCACCGTCAAGCCGTATTTGAGGCAGTGCACCCCGCCCGAATTCTCGGCAATATTGCCGCCAATGGTGCAGGCGATCTGGCTCGATGGGTCGGGCGCGTAATAGAGGCCGTAGGGCGCCGCTGCATCGCTGATGGCCAGGTTGCGCACGCCGCATTGCACCACGGCCGTGCAGGCGGCCGGGTCAATGTGCAGGATCTGGTTGAAGCGGGCCATCGACAAGGTCACGCCCAGCGCAATCGGCAGCGCGCTGCCGGACAGGCCAGTACCGGCACCGCGCGCCACCACGGGTACCTGCAGCGCATGGCAGGCCTGCAGCACCGCCTGCACCTGGGCATAGGTCTCGGGCAGCGCCACCACCAGCGGGCGCTGGCGGTAGGCGGTCAGGCCATCGCATTCATAGGGGGTGGTGTCCTCGTCATGCCATAGCAGGCAGTCGTCGGGCAGCAGCTTGCGCAGGGCGGCCACGACTTCGCGCTGGCGTTCTGCGCGCTCGGTGGTGGCCGGTGGGGGCGTGGGGAGGTCAACCTGGCTCATGCCCACACTGTAGCAAGTTGCCAAGCCTTCCCAGGTCACCGGGGCAACCGCCTGCTGGCAGGCCCCGGTGCTGGATCAGCGGAAGATGACGGTCTTGTGGCCGTTCATCAGCACGCGGTGCTCGCTGTGCCACTTCACCGCGCGGGCCAGCACCTGGCTCTCGGTGTCCTGGCCACGGGCGGTCAGGTCTTCCACGGTGTCGGTGTGGTAGGCGCGGGCCACGTCCTGCTCGATGATCGGGCCTTCGTCGAGGTCGGCCGTCACATAGTGGGCGGTGGCGCCGATCAGCTTCACGCCCCGGTCATGGGCCTGGTAGTAGGGCTTGGCACCCTTGAAGCTGGGCAAGAAGCTGTGGTGGATGTTGATCGCACGGCCCGACAGCTTGCTGCACAGGTCGTTGGACAGCACCTGCATATAGCGCGCCAGCACAACCAGCTCGGCGCCTTCGGCCTCGATGATCTCGAACTGCTTGGCCTCGGCCTGGGCCTTGGTGGCCGCCGTCACCGGGATGTGGTGGAAGGGGATGTTGTAGCTGGCAGCCAGCTGGTAGAAGTCGCGGTGGTTGCTGACGATGGCGCGGATGTCGATCGGCAGCAGACCTTCCTTCCAGCGGAACAGCAGGTCGTTGAGGCAGTGGCCCTGGCGGCTGACCATGATGACGGTCTTGATCTTTTCTTCGGCCGCATGCAGGCGCCAGTGCATCTCGAAAGGCTTGGCAAAAGCATCCAGATCCTCGCGCAGCTGGCTGGGGTCTCCTTCGCTGGCAAAGCGCACGCGCATGAAAAACAGGCCAGTGGCCGGATCGTTGAACTGGGCGGCTTCTTCAATATTGCTGCCGTGCTCCAGCAGAAATCCGGATACCGCGTGGACCAGTCCCCGGCGATCAGGGCACGAGAGAGTGAGGATGTAAGCGTTGGTCATAACCTGTCATTGTCGCAGCCTTGGCTAAGGGAGTTCCCCAGTCGGGGTTTGGTGTTTTGACTGGGTAGAATTGAGCTGCGACTTTGTAAATAAACGTCAAGATTATAAATTTATTGTTCTGTCATCCAGCGGTCTTACAGGCAGATTGCCGCCCCGGAAAACCGCTGCAAATCAAAGACATCGACCAGAACCCGTGCTGCTTCGGATGCGGCCATAAATAAGCGCTTCCTCGCTTCCCAGGCATTGGCAGCGCAGCATTTCGGCGCTCGGACCGAGCGGATATGCAGCCATACCACAAGGGTGGTTTCGTGGTTTCCATGTTCGGCAATTGGGGGTAGATTGGCATATGGTCTCCAAACCCAAGTGCGTTTGGATCGGCCTATCGATTTCACCAAACTGCCGCCCTGACCCTGGGCATGCCCGAGCCCCCATGCCCCGCCGCATGGCCCCGGGGTGCGGGTCGTCTGGCGCCAGTGCTGCCCCAGTGGCAGCCCATCGCCGCGATCTGCTTGCATACGACCGTTTTTTTGAGGATTTAACAGATGAAACGCGACCACATCACCCCATCTCCCCAGGCCCTGGCTGCCCAGGCACCGCAGGCCATCAGCCTGGATGTGCTCAAGGAGAAGTACTTCAAGGGTGATGAGTCCAGTATCGAGGACCTGTACAGCCGCGTCGCACGCGCGCTGGCCTCGGTGGAAAAGCCCGAGCTGCAGGCCGAATGGGAAGCCAAGTTCTACGCCAACCTGCATGCCGGCGCGATTGGCGCGGGCCGCATCATGTCGGCCGCGGGTACCGACATCCAGGCCACCTTGATCAACTGCTTTGTGCAGCCGGTGGGCGACTGCATCCAGGGCTTTGACGATGAAGGCTATCCCGGCATTTACGAGGCGCTGCGCGAGGCCGCAGAGACCATGCGGCGCGGTGGTGGCGTGGGTTATGACTTCTCGCGCATCCGCCCCCGGGGGGCGGAGGTCAAGGGCACGGCCTCGATGGCCTCGGGCCCTTGCAGCTATATCAATGTGTTTGACCAGAGCTGCTCCACGGTGGAATCGGCCGGCGCACGCCGGGGCGCGCAAATGGGTGTGCTGCGCATCGACCACCCCGATGTGATGGAGTTCATCACCGCCAAGCGCACGCCAGGCCGCTGGAACAACTTCAATGTGTCGGTGGGCGTGCCCGATGCCTTCATGCAGGCGGTGGTGGACGATGCCGACTGGCAGCTGGTACACAGCGGCAAGCCCAATGCCAAGCTGCGCGCCGAAGGCGCTGTGCAGCGCGAGGACGGCAAGTGGATCTACAAGACCGTGCGTGCCCGGGCGATGTGGGACACGATCATGACCTCGACCTATGATTTCGCCGAGCCGGGCATCCTGTTCCTCGACCATATCAACGACGACAACAACCTGCGTTACTGCGAGCGCATTGCCGCCACCAACCCGTGTGGCGAGCAGCCGCTGCCGTCGTATGGCTGCTGCGATCTGGGCCCCATCATCCTGACCCGCTTTGTGCGCAACCCCTTTGGATTTGGCGGGCTGCCGAGCTTTGATTTCGAGAGCTTCGAGCAGGTGGTGGCCACCCAGGTGCGCGCGCTCGACAACGTGCTGGATGCTACCTTCTGGCCGCTGGAGCAGCAGCGTGAGGAATCGGCCGCCAAGCGCCGTATCGGCGTGGGCTTTACCGGCATGGGCAATGCCTTGACGATGCTGACCCTGCGCTACTCCGACCAGGAAGGCCGCGACATGGCCAAGCGTATTGCCGAATGCATGCGCGATGCCTCCTACCGCGCCTCGGTCGCGCTGGCCCAGGAGAAGGGCGCCTTCCCCAAGTTCGATGCCAAGGGCTATCTGGCCAAGGGCACCTTTGCCAGCCGCCTGCCCCAGGACATCCAGGACGACATCAAAAAGCACGGTATCCGCAACAGCCACCTGCTGTCGATTGCGCCCACCGGCACCGTCTCGCTGGCCTTTGCCGACAATGCCTCCAACGGCATCGAGCCGGCGTTCTCCTGGACCTACACCCGCAACAAGCGCGAGGCCGATGGCAGCAAGAGCCAGTACCAGGTCGAAGACCACAGCTGGCGCCTGTACCGCGAGCTGGGCGGCGATGTGGAGCAGCTGCCGCCCTATTTTGTCTCGGCGCTGGAGATGTCGGCCACCGAACACCTGGCGATGATGGAAACCGTGCAGCCCTATGTGGACACCGCCATCTCCAAGACGGTGAACATCCCCGCCGACTACCCCTATGAGGACTTCAAGAACCTCTACCTGCAGGCCTGGCGCGGCAACCTCAAGGGCTTGGCCACCTACCGCCCCAACAGCATTCTGGGTGCGGTGCTGGAGACCACACCGGCTGCCAAGCCCGAGGCAGCCGCTGCGGACAAGGCTCCCGCAACCGCCGTGGTGGACCCGATGAAACTGGTGATCGAGCGCCGCCCCGAGGGCGAGCTCAGCGCCGTGGCCGACAAGGTCGAGTACTGGACCCAGGAAGGCCAGCAGCGCCTCTACATCATCGTCTCCTTCCTGCCCGTGCCCAGCGCCGATGGCAAGAGCATGGTGGACCGCGCGGTGGAGTTCTTCATGCCCGTGGGCCAGAGCGGCGAGTCGCAGCAATGGATCACCTCCAGCATGCGCCTGCTGTCGCTGGCCGCGCGCGGTGGGTTCCTGGAGCGTGCGCTGGCCGACATGCGCAAGGTCGCCTGGGACCGGGGCCCCGTGCGCCTGGGCACCTACCAGCGCGCTGATGGCACCCATGTGCCGATGTGGCATGACTCGGAAGTGGCCGCCATCGCCTACGCGGTGCAGCAGATCCTGGAGCGCCGCCGCCAGCAGAACCTGCCGGGCATCAGCAGCCCCACCCTGACCCCTGCAGTGGCCGCACCGGTGGTGAGCCAGGGCCTGCAGACCATGGCCGGCAAAAAGTGCCATGAATGCGGCGCCCATGCAGTGATCCGCAAGGATGGCTGCGAGTACTGCACCGCCTGCGGCGCTGTCGGTGCCTGCGGTTAATGCTGCGCTGGCGCTGAACCCGGCCTTCAGCCGTTAAGAGAAACAAACGCCCGTGTCGCAAGACCGGGCGTTCGTGTTTTTCAGGGCCTCTCAGACCAGCATCAGCGTTTGGGCACCTTGGGCAGCAGGATGGCCACCATGCCCAGCAGTGGCAGGTAGGCGGCCATCGCATAGACATACTCGATACCGCTGCGGTCGGCGATCATGCCCAGCACGGCAGCGCCCAGGCCGCCCATGCCAAAGGCCAGGCCAAAGAACAGGCCCGAGACCATGCCGATCTTGCCGGGAATCAGCTCCTGGGCGTAGACCAGGATGGCCGAGAACGCGGAAGACAGCACCAGGCCGATGATGATGGTGAGCACCACCGTCCAGGCCAGGTTGGCATGGGGGAGGACCAGTGCGAACGGCGCCACGCCCAGGATCGAGGCCCAGATGACGGGCTTGCGGCCAATGCGGTCGCCTATCGGCCCGCCCACCACGGTGCCCACCGCCGAGGCCAGCAGGAAGACAAACAGCAGCAGCTGCGCGTTTTGCACGCCCACGCCAAAGTGCTCCATCAGGTAGAAGGTGTAGTAGCTCGACAGGCTGGCAATGTAGAAGTACTTGGAGAAGATCAGCACCAGCAGCACGGCGATCGCGCCCAGCACCTGCGAGCGCGGCAGGCCATTGGCAACGGGGGTGCGCATGCCCTTGGCCGCACGGTGCTGCAGCGCATACCAGCGGCTCACCCAGGTCAGCAGTGCAATGCCACCCAGCGCCGCCAGGCCAAACCAGGCAATGCTTTGCTGGCCAAAGGGCACGATCACTGCCGCCGCCAGCAGCGGGCCCAGTGCCGTGCCGGTGTTGCCACCCACCTGGAACAGCGACTGCGCCATGCCATGCTTGCCGCCCGAGGCCATGCGGGCCACGCGCGAGGATTCGGGGTGGAAGATCGACGAGCCGGTGCCCACCAGGGCGGCGGCCACCAGCACCGTGCTGTAGTTGGGCGCAAAGGCCAGCAGCAGCAGGCCGCCCAGCGTAAAGCACATGCCCAGCGGTAACGAATAGGGCGTGCTGCGCTTGTCGGTGTAGAGGCCCACCAGCGGCTGCAGCAGCGAGGCGGTGACCTGGTAGACCAGGGTGATGAAGCCAATCTGGCTGAAGCTGAGCTGGAAGTTGCCCTGCAGGATGGGGTAGAGCGCCAGGATCAGCGACTGCATCATGTCGTTGACCATGTGGGCGGTGCTGATGGCACCCAGCACGCCAAAGGCGGTGCGGGGCGGGGCAGCAGGGCGCTGCGCGGGATGGACGGCGAGGGTGGAGTTCATGGCGGCATGGCCTGTGCGGTTCAACAGAAAGCAGCCATGCTAGGGCCGGCTCATTTGCCTGTCTTGCGCATTTTGGGATAAAGTCTTCGCAAAACGGACATTCGATGCCTTATTACTTCCAGACCCTGGAGGAGATGGAGCGCAGCCCTGTGCCCATTGCCTGCCATGCCACCGACTATGCGCCCGGCAGCAGCACCGGGACGCACCGCCACCCTTTTCACCACCAATTGATCTATGCCGTGCACGGCGTGATGCTGGTCGCCTCCGACGGGGGGCAGTGGATCGTGCCGCCCACAAGAGGCATCTGGATGCCGGCGGGCACTGAGCACCAGGTGCGCCATATCGGCGAGGTGCGCATGCGCAGCCTGTTTGTGCGCCCCCATGCTGCCCCGAGCCTGGCCGAGCAGGCCCAGGTGGTGGGCATCTCGCCGCTGCTGCGCGAGCTGATCCATGCGGCGATGCAGATCAACATCCCCTACGAGGCTGATTCACGCGATGGCCGCCTGATGCGGCTGTTGCTCGATGAACTGCAGGTGCTGCCCGTCCTGCCCATGCACCTGCCCAGCCCCGCCGACCCGCGCCTGCAGCGCATCTGTGGCCATATCCAGCGCAAGCCCGAAGACCAGGCCACCTTGGCCGACTGGGCACGGTATTTCGAGGTGGATCCGAAGACCTTGCAGCGCCTTTTTCTGCGCGATACCGGCATGGGCTTTGCCCGCTGGCGCCAGCAGGCCCGGCTGCTGCAGGCGCTGGAGCGGCTGGCCAAGGGCCAGAAGGTGATCGATGTGGCGCTGGCGCTGGGCTATGACAGCCCGGGCGCCTTTGCCACGATGTTCAGGCGCCAGTTTGGCCAGACGCCGTCGGGCTTCTTCCGCTGATCAGGCGGCAGCGGCAGGGCACTGCGCAAACACCTCCTTGGCCACAAACAGGCCATTGAGTGCTGCCGGAAACCCGGCATAGACGGCCATCTGCATGATGGTCTCGACCACTTCCTGCTGGCTGCAGCCCACATTCAGTGCCGCCTGGATATGTACCTTCAGCTGTGGTGCCGCATGGCCCATCGCGGTGAGGGCGGCCACCGTTGCAATCTCGCGGCTTTTGAGGTCCAGCCCGGGGCGGCTGTAGATGTCGCCAAAGGGGAATTCAATCAGGTAATCCGCAAAGTCAGGTGCGATGGCGGCCAGGCTGGCCGCCACCTGTTCGCCGGCGTGGCCGTCGATCTCGCGCAGCTTGTCCAGGCCTCGTTGGTAGCGGGTGGTTTCAGCCATGGTTGGGCTCCTTCTTGGGGATGGCGTTTTTGTGGGGCTGCGCAGAGGCCGCGTCTTCCAGTGCCTGGTAGTGGGCAATCTTGTCTTGCAGCGCCTGGGCGGCTTGCTGCATCGCGGCGATTTCGGCCTGCACCTCGGCCAGATGCGTCTGCAGCATCTGGCGCCGCGCGGGCACGGTGGCATCGCCGCTGCTGCGCAGCTGGGCAAACAGGCGCATCTTCTGGATGGGCATGCGGGTGGTGCGCAGGCGGGTCAGAAAGGCGAGCCAGGCCAGGTCGGCTGCGGCATAGCGGCGTTGGCCGCCGGCTGCGCGCGTCACCGCACCTATCAGGCCAATGCGTTCGTAATAGCGCAAGGTGTGGGCGCTCAGCCCGGTGCGTTGCGCTGCTTCTTCAATGCTGAGGGGTGGTTCCATGCAGGCATTGTCGAAGTTAGAGCGCACGCTAAGTCAAGCGGCACTGCCTGGTTTGGGCAAAAAAAAGCTGTTTGCGCCTGGAGGGCACGCAAACAGCTGGGATGGGTTGGGGAGCGGTGCAGGGGTTTAATGCACGATCACCGGTTGTTGGGCGAGGCCGGTATAGCGGTCCAGGGTGGCCTCGACTTCTTCTTCAGTCGGTGCATTGGCTTGCCAGGCCTGGATTTGCTGGTGGAACATTTCTGCCCAGGCGCCATCCAGGTACAGCTCCTTGCCGCTGCGTTTGTCCACAATCTCAAAACCCTGGCGCTGCAGATGGCGCAGGGGTTCGGTGACGGTGGGGCTGGTGACGGAAGCACCGTCATTGGACAGGGGCAGTTCTGGCGTCAGGTGCAACACCACAAATGAGTCCGAGTCGTAAATCATTTGCATGATGTTCCTCCTTGTGAAGTGCAGGTGGTGGCAGTTTGCCGATTTGCAAGCCTGCGTCCACAACCCCGTTGTAGCAGGTTTTGATGGCATTCCCGGCCATTGGCGGTGTTTTTACAGACAAACGTCGCAAATCAGGGACGTGTGGCGGAGGCTTTGTCGTACACGGCCAGGGAGGCCGGGCTCAGGGCAGGGTGGCCGGCTGGCCATCCACTGCGGCTGCCTGCAGCTGAAGATCGGCGAAATCGCCATTGGACTGTGACAGCCGGATCCGCACCGGCAGGTACTGCAACGAAGGAGCCAGCCAGAGGTGGGCGCTTTGGTCCTGGCCTTTGCGCGGCTGGCGGGTCAGGCGCAAGGTCGGGGTGGCACCAGCGGGCAAATCCAGGGTTTCGGGGCCATCGACCACAAAGGTCCATACCTCCGTGCTGCGCGCGCTGGTCACATTGATCGCCACCGTGCTGCCCGGCGCATAGCGCTCGGGGTTGGCCGCCACCATGCTCGAGAGCTGCAAAAAGATCGACAGCCGGTCCTGCACCCCGGCGCTGACGGCCTGGGGTTCGTCGCCGTCGCTGTAGCGGATGCGGCCCGCCGAGGCATCCAGCTCGGCGCTGCGCTCTTTGCGTGCCTTGTCCACAAAGCGCTGCGGTGCCAGGCCGTGGGGCGTAATCTGGCCGCTGCTGGTCTGGCTGCGGCTGCCCATCAAAAAGGCTGACACCTCCTGCTCGGCCTGGTAGCGCTGGCCATCGGTCTTGAAGCTCAGCTGCGCCTTGGCCGAATACTGGAAGCCCTTGGCCGATCCCTTGGCCTGGAACTGCAGCCGCGCCGAAGGCGGCAGCTTGATCGCCGGCATCGGGCCGGCATAGCCGGGGCTGCCAATGCCGATCGGCGGCGCGGGTTCGCTGGCGCTGGGCGCCTCCGTCTCGGCCTTGGCCTCCGTTGTGGGCTGGGCGGGGGCGGCGCTGGCATCGCCCTGGCCTGCGACGGCATTGAGCGGTTGCAGATCGGCAGCGGAGCCGGGTATGGGTTCGGGCGCGAGGCTGGCGTCACCCGATGCGAGCAACTGGTCCAGCGCCGAAGGGGCGGCCGGTGCAGACTCGGCTTCTACCACGGGCGCTGCCTCGGGGGTGGCGGGTTTGTCGCTAAGGCCTTCCCGGAACTTGGGCCCCACACTCGCGCGGCTGGCTGGTGCCTGTTCTGGCGGTGCTTTCTGCACCTGGGGCCGGGGTGCGGTGGGGGCGGATTGCGCCACGCGGGGCCTGGAGACCGGCGTGGGTGCAGGCGGCGCGTCCACCGGAGGAGGTGGTGCAATCTGGCGCACCTCAAAGCGCAGCTCGTTCGGGGTGCTGCCAGTGATGCGCGCCTTTCTGATCGCCTCCTGCACCCCGGGCCAGGCCAGCAGCAGCCCATGGGCGGCCAGCACGGCAAAGGTCAGCAGGATAAGGGGGCGTTGGCGCATGAGACGCTCAGTGTAGTGCCTGCTGCGCAGGCCCACAGGCCAGCTGGATTAGCGCGGCAGGGAGGGTTCTGCAGGGCTGTAGCCCAGCTCGTGCGAGAGCTGCGCAGCGATGGCCTGCAGGTGCTGGGCCATGGCGCCATCCGGTGCGGGGTCAAAGGTCGCTTGCGTGCCCAGGCTGGTGATGCCCAGTACCAGCTGGCCCCGCGCATCAAAGACCGGGGCGCACAGCGCCACCACGCTGGGCAGCAGGGTATCGACCACCGAGGCAATGCCCTGGCTGCGCACCTGGGCAAACAGCAGGTGGGCGTCAGCGGCAGTCTGGGGCAGATCATTGCGCCCGGCCAGGCGGGCCTGCGCCAGTTCGCGCTCCAGCGCTGGCCCAGTGCGTGCGGCGGGCAGCCAGGCGCCAAAGCAGCGCCCCGTGGCAGAGGAGAGCAGGGGCATCACATCACCCAGGCGCAGGTGACCGGTGGTGCCGTGCGGTGGTTCCTCCCAGTGCACGATGGTTGCGCCATGGTTGCCCCAGACGGCCAGCGCCACGGTATGGCCCAGGCGCTCCAGCCAGTCGGGCATGTGCTCGCGCGCCAGCCGCACTGCGTCGCTGCGGCGCAGCGCGGCCAGCCCCAGCTGCAAGGCCATCGGGCCCAGGTCATAGCGCGAGGTGGCCGGATCCTGCTTGACCAGGCCGCTGCGCTGGTAGCTGACCAGGTAGCGGTGGGCCTTGGCTGCCGGCATCGCAGCGGCATGCGCCAGGTCTTTGAGCGCCAGCGGGCCACGGGCCTCTACCAGCGCCTGCAACAGCGCAAACCCCACCTCCACCGACTGAATGCCTGCACGATCCTTGTCCATGCCGCTAGTTTAAGGTATTCTAAATAAAGGAATGCGTTTCACTAATCGTAATTTGACAGTGCAAGGCCTCCACGGTGCCGCGCGCAAGCACTCCGACAAGCGCCCAGCCCGGAGCCAATCTGGCACGATAGAGGCATGTTTGACTGTGAGACACCGGTATGAAGCTTGCAAGCTATAAAGACGGATCGCGCGACGGCCAGTTGGTCGTCGTTTCGCGCCACCTGCGCACGGCCCACTACGCCTCCGGGATTGCGCACCGCCTCCAACAGGTGCTCGACGATTGGTATTTCTACGCCCCCCAGCTGCAGGACCTGTACGACGCACTCAATGCCGACCGCGCCCGCCACAGCTTTGACTTCAACCCCGCCCAGTGCATGGCACCGCTGCCACGCGCCTACCAGTGGTTGAGCGGGGCCGCCTACCTGAGCCATCTGGCCTTGCTGCGCCAGGCACCGGGCGAGGACCTGCCTGCCGCGCTGAAGACCGACCCCTTGCTCCACCAGGGCGCCAGCGACGCCTTCATCGGCCCCAACGACGACATCGTCGTGGCCAGCGAGGCCATGGGCATCGATTTTTCGGCCGAGCTGGCCGTCATCACCGGCGATGTGAAGCAGGACACTAACCCCGAGGATGCGCTGGACAGCGTGCGCCTGCTGATGCTGGCCAACCCGGTCAGCCTGCGCCAGCTGGAAGCGGCCGAGCGCGACAAGGGCGCGGGCCTGGTGCAGAGCAAGCCGGTGACGGCCTTCAGCCCGGTGGCCATCACGCCCGATGAGCTGGGCGATGCCTGGCGGGGCGGCAAGGTGCACCTGGCCTTGCAGACCAGCTGGAACGGCCGCAAGGTCGGCATGTGCGATGCGGGCCCGGAAATGGGCTTTCACTTTGGCCAGCTGATCGCCCATGCGGCCAAGACGCGCAACCTGCGCGCCGGCACCGTGCTGGGCAGCGGCACCGTCAGCAACAGCGGCGCTGAAAAGCATGGCCGCATGGACTGGCCCAAGGGCTATGGCTGCATCGCTGAAAAGCGCAGCATGGAAGCGCTGCAAAAAAGCAAGAGCCAAACCGGCTTCATGCAGTTTGGCGACACGGTGCGCATCGAGATGAAGGGCAAGGACGGCAACAGCCTGTTTGGCGCGATTGACCAGAATGTGGCCTCGCTCTACCAGGCGCAGACCGATGCCGTGGCCGAGCCGGAGGCCGCTGCATGATCGCCAGGCTGCATGCCTGCCAGCGGCGGCGCAAGCCACTGCCGCGCCGTGCATGCAGCCATGCGGGCCGCAGGGCGCCGCTATTCGGGCAGGCTGGTCTGGCGCGCGTGCTGCAGCAAGCGGTCCAGCAGCACGCTGAGCTGCTCGCGCTCGTCAATGGTCAGGGCCGAGAGGATCTCTTCGTTGCGGCGGGCGATCACCACCATCACCTTCTCCCAGCAGGCACAGCCCTTGGGGGTGAGGCTGAGCACCACGCCGCGCCCATCCACCTCGCTGGCCTGCTTGAGCACCAGGCCTTGCTCCACCAGGGCCTGGGTGGAGCGGCTCGCCTGGGCCTTGTTCAGGTTGGCGCGCATCGCCAGGTCATTGACCGACAGGGGATGGAACGCGCCAATCGCGGCCAGGCAGCGGGCCTCGCTGATAGGGATGCCCACCTCTTCCTCGTACACCATCTGGGTGGTGCGGTCGGTGATCTTGGCCAGCGCATGCAGGCGGTGGGTATAGGTACGGTCCAGCGGCGTGTTCAACGCGTCTCCTTGGTTTTGTATCGATGCTGGCTGGGAAAACAGCTACCGCGACTATGTCACGGAGCCCCGCTTTGCGGAAGCGCCCAGCTCACCACCACGTCAAGTGTTTTCCCTAGTTTTGCGCCAGGTCTGCAGGGCTTGCGCACCCACCCCCAAGAATGACTGACAGGAGACAAGCATGCGCAGTTTGAGCGCCGAGCCCCGGCACTATATGACAGGTTTTGCCAATGAATGGGCTACCGAGGCCGAGCCGGGCGCCTTGCCGGTCGGCCGCAACTCGCCGCAGGTGGCGCCGCTGGGGCTGTATGCCGAGCAGCTGTCGGGCACGGCCTTTACCGCGCCGCGCCACAGCAACCGCCGCAGCTGGCTCTACCGCATCCGGCCCGGCGCCATGCACGAGCCCTTTGCGCCGCTGGCGCTGCCGCGCTGGAAAAGCCATGTCACCGGCGGTTTTGACGAGGTGCCCACGCCCCCCAACCAGCTGCGCTGGGACCCCTTGCCGCCGCCCGATGCGCCCTGCGATTTTCTGCAGGGCATCGTCAGCATGGCCGGCAATGCCGCCTGCGGCATCCACCTGTATGCGGCCAACCGCAGCATGGAAGGCCGCTACTTCTACAACGCCGATGGCGAACTGCTGATCGTGCCCCAGCAAGGGCGCCTGCAGATTGCCACCGAGCTGGGCACCCTGGATGTGGAACCCCAAGAGATCTGCGTGGTACCCCGGGGCGTGCGCTTTGCAGTGACCTTGCTCGACGGCACCGCGCGCGGCTATGTCTGCGAGAACTACGGCGAGCTGCTCAAGCTGCCCGACCTGGGCGTGATCGGCTCCAACGGCCTGGCCAACCCGCGTGATTTCCAGACGCCAGTCGCCGCCTATGAGGACAAGGAAGGCGACTTCGAGCTGGTGGCCAAGCTGCGCGGCCACTTCTGGTCGGCGCGCATCGGCCATTCGCCGCTCGATGTGGTGGCCTGGCATGGCAACTACGCGCCCTACAAATACGATCTGCGCCGCTTCAACACCATCGGCTCGATCAGCTACGACCACCCCGATCCGTCGATCTTTCTGGTGCTGCAATCGCCCACCTCCTTGCCTGGCGTGGATGCGCTGGACTTTGTCATCTTCCCGCCGCGCGTGCTGGTGGCGCAGGACACCTTCCGTCCGCCCTGGTTCCACCGCAATTTCGCCAGCGAGTTCATGGGCCTGATCGAAGGCGCCTACGACGCCAAGGCCGAGGGCTTTGTGCCCGGAGGCGCGTCGCTGCACAACTGCATGAGCGGCCACGGCCCCGATGCCGACACCTTTGAGAAGGCCAGCAAGGCCGACACGCACAAGCCGCACTACATCGACAACACGATGGCCTTCATGTTCGAGACCCCGGCCGTCATCCAGCCCACTGCCTATGCGCTGGAGACGGTGCAGCTCCAGCACGAGTACTACCGCTGCTGGCAAGGGCTGCAAAAGCATTTCAAGCCCCAGCGCAAAGCCTGAGGCGATTCCCCCACTTGGAGACATCCCGCATGACCCTGCTCAACGAAACCCACGACCCCGCACTGCAAAGCTGGGTCAGCAGCGCCCAGGCCGCTGGCAGCGATTTCCCGCTGCAGAACCTGCCCTTTGCCAGCTTCCGCCGCCAAGGCAGCCAGGACGCCTGGCGTGGTGGCGTCGCCATTGGCGACCAGATTGTCGACCTGCAGGCGCTGGCCGCCAGCGGCAGCCTGAGCGGCGATGCGCAGCGCGCCGCCGAGGCGGGCGCGCAGGAATTGCTCAACGCCCTGATGGCGCTGGGCCCCAAAGCCTGGAGCGCGCTGCGCCTGGCGCTGTCGCGCGGACTGCGCGTGGGCGCGGCCGAGCAGGCGCAGTGGCAGGGCTTGCTGGTGCCGCAAGCGCAGGCGGCCTACAACCTGCCGGCGCGGATTGGCGACTACACCGACTTCTACACCTCCATCCACCACGCCACCAACATCGGCAAGCAGTTCCGCCCGGACAACCCCCTGCTGCCCAACTACCAATGGGTGCCCATTGGCTACCACGGTCGCTCGTCGAGCATCGTGGTCTCGGGCACCTCGTTCAAGCGCCCGGTGGGCCAGACCAAGGCGCCCGATGCAGCGGTGCCGACGGTGAAGGCCAGTGCGCGCATGGACATCGAACTGGAAATGGGCATCTTCGTAGGCCAGTCCAATGCACTGGGCGAGCCCGTCAGCATCAGCGAGGCCGAGGACCATGTGTTTGGCCTGTGCCTGCTCAATGACTGGTCGGCGCGCGACATCCAGCCCTGGGAATACCAGCCGCTGGGCCCGTTTCTGTCGAAGAACTTTGCCTCGACCCTCTCCCCCTGGGTGGTAACCCTGGAGGCGCTGGCGCCCTACCGCGTGGCCTTTGCCCGCCCCGAAGGCGATCCGCAGCCGCTGCCCTATATGGACAGCGCCCACAACCGCGATGCCGGTGCCTTCGACATCGCGCTGGCGGTGGACCTGCAGACCTCCAAGATGCGTGCCGCCGGTGAAAAGGCCGTGCAGATCACCCAATCCAACTACCGCCATGCCTACTGGACGGTGGCGCAGCTGGTGGCCCACCACACCATCAACGGCTGCAACCTGCAGCCCGGCGACCTGCTGGGCACCGGCACCTTGTCCGGCCCCAGCCTGGACGAGGCCGCTGCGCTGATCGAGCTGACCGTTGGCGGCAAGCAGCCGCTGACCCTCCCCAATGGCGAAACCCGCACCTGGCTGGAAGATGGCGATGCCGTGGTGCTGCGCGGCTGGTGCGAGCGGCCCGGCGCTGCCCGCATCGGCTTTGGCATCTGCGAAGGTCAGATGCTGCCGGCGCGCACGCTTTAAGCGACTGCTGCCTGGCTGGGGGCCGGTGGACAATGCCACCAGGCCCCGGCCCGCAGCCAGGCGCCGAGCGCCCCTAGGCGGGCGCCCGGCTAGGGGCCCCCCAGAGACAACAAAGATTACCAACAGGAGACAACACATGCCCACCCCTTTTTCCCTGCGCCAGCTGCTGGCTGCCGCCGCGCTGGCCTTGCCCGCGCTGAGCCAGGCCGCTTACCCCGAGCGTCCCATTGAATGGGTCGTACCCTATGCGGCGGGCGGCGGCTCCGATGTGGTCGCCCGCGTGGTGGCCGAGCCGATGGCCAAGGCCCTGGGCCAGTCCATCATCATCCTCAACAAGCCCGGCGCGGCCACCAATATCGGTGCCGACTACGCGGCGCGTGCCAAACCCGATGGCTACACCCTGCTGACGGGCGACACCGGTACCCTGGCGGCCAACGCCTTTCTGTACCAAAAGCTCAGCTACAGCGCCGAGAAGGACTTTGCGCCGGTCGGCATGCTGGTGCGCTTTCCGCTGATCCTCGTCGTCAACCCCAAGCTGCCGGTCAAGAACCTGGCCGAGTTCAGCGCCTGGGCCAAGGCGCAACAGGGTGGCGTCAGCTATGCAACACCGGGCGCCGGCTCGCCCCACCACCTGGCGACCGAGATTTTCAAGGAGCAGGCCAAGCTGAGCCTGGTGCATGTGCCGTACAAGGGTGCGGCGCCCGCCGTGCAGGATGTGCTGGGTGGCCAGGTGCCCTTCATGTTTGTGGACTCGGTGGCCGGCTTCCAGAACATCCAGGCCGGCAAGCTGCGCGCCATCGGCATTGCGACACCGCAGCGCTCCAAGGTGTTTCCGGACGTCCCCACCCTCGATGAGCAGGGCCTGAAGGGCTTTGAAGCTTATGCCTGGCAGGGCCTGGTGGTCCCCAAGGCCACGCCGGAAGACCGTGTCAACCGCTTGAGCGAGCAGTTGCAGGCCACCTTGAAGGACCCGGCCGTGGTCAAGCGCCTCGAAGACATGGGGCTGGAGGTGACGCCTACGAGCCGCAGCGAGATGGAAAAATTCCTCGTCACAGAGCGTAATAAGCTGGGCCCAGTGATAAAAACCAACAATATTCAATTAGATTAGTTAAAAATTGTGGAATTGCGTTAAAATCGAAGCGCCAGTTGGTTAACCATTCGGGTTAAAAAAGTTAAGTCACCAAGCGCGATGTCCTAGGACATCGCGCTTTTTTTGTGTCTTCGCTCTTTCGGCCCTGAGGCTGACGCCTGCGCGATAGGGCGGTGGCCCGCACTGGCGCATGCTGGGGCGTGTTTTTACTTCGATGGAACCCCTCCCATGGCCGTAGCGCTCCCCCAGATTCTGGCGTTTGACGTCTTTGGCACGGTCGTCGACTGGCACGGCAGCATCCAGCGCGAGATGGCCGAGCGCTATCCCCAGGTGGATGGCGACGCCTTTGCGCTGGCCTGGCGCAAGGGCTACCAGCCCGCGATGGACCTGGTGCGCCAGGGCCAGCTGGGCTGGACGCGCATGGATGCGCTGCACCGCCGCATTCTGGACGGCATCCTGCCGCAGTTTGGGCTGGAGCACATGCCCGAGGCCGAACGCGCCGAGCTGAACCGGGTCTGGCACCGGCTGGCGCCCTGGCCCGATGCCGTCGCCGGCCTGCAGCGGCTCAAAAGCCGCTTTGTCATCACGCCACTGTCCAACGGCAATATTGCCTTGCTGACCCACATGGCCAAGAACGCGGGACTGCCTTGGGATTGCGTTTTGTCGGCGGAGGTTTTTCAGGCTTACAAGCCGGATCCCCGGGCCTATCTCGGCGTGGCGGATGTTTTTGGGGTGGAGGCGGCTTCCGTCATGCTGGTCGCTGCGCATCACAGTGATTTGGCGGCGGCGCGGGGGTGCGGGTTGCAGACGGCTTATGTCCAAAGACCCCATGAATATGGGGCCAACCAGCCCAAAGATGTGACCCCCCAACCCGACAACACCTACCACTGTCGTGATTTATTGGATCTGGCGGATCAGTTGGGGTGTTGAGTTTTGTTTGTTTTTTGGAGGTTTGGGCTGTCGATCGTGCGGGGGCGCCGATATAGGGCCTGATCCTTCGTCGCGCAGGCCTGCCATACAGGCGTACTGTCTGCGCCTGCGCGCCTTGTTTAGATTGTTTTATTTGCTGGCAGTGGGCTGTTAATCGTGCTGAGGCGCCGATATAGGGCCTGATCCTTCGTTGCGCAGGCTTGCCGTACAGGCGTACTGTCTGCGCCTGCGCGCCTCGTCTCAGGCCCTATCTCGGCGTTGGGGTGGTGGGGTTGGGCGCTGCGCTTGCTTCTTGGGCCCGCTCCGGCATACCGTTTGATCTCATGTGCTGCTTGGGGCTGATGCTGTTTTGAGGTTTGGGCTGTTGGTCGTGCGGGGGCGCTGATATAGGGTCTGATCCTTCGTTGCGCAGGCTTGCCGTACAGGCGTACTGTCTGCGCCTGCGCGCCTCGTCTCAGACCCTATCTCGGCGTTGGGGTGGTGGCGTTGGGCGTTGCGCTTGCTTCTTTGGCCCGCTCCGGCATGCCGGGGCGGGTGAGCAGATTTTGGCGTTGGCTGTTGCGCTTGAGTTATCGAATGCAAAAAGTAAAGCGCCCGAGGTGTCCTCGGGCGCTTTCTTCGTTTTTGTCGCTGGTTTCGCTTCTTATTTCTTTGCTTGGGCCAGCCACTTGGTGGCCAGCTCTACCCAGTAGGTGGCGCCCAGGGGGATCAGGTCGTCGTTGAAGTCGTAGCTGGGGTTGTGCAAGGTGCAGGGGCCGCCGCCGTGGCCGATGGCGCGGTGGTCGCCCTCGCCGTTGGCGATGAAGCAGTAGGCGCCGGGCTTGGCTTCCAGCATGAAGGAGAAGTCTTCGGCGCCCATGGTGGGTTCTTGCGCCTTCACTTTATCGGCGCCGATGATGTCGATCATCACCTGGCGGGCGAACTCGGCTTCGGGGACGCTGTTGACGGTGGCGGGGTAGTTGCGGTTGAAGTAGAAGTCGCACTGGGCGTTGTTCATGGCGCAGCAGCCTTCGGCCACCTGGCGCATGCGCGCTTCGATCAGGTCCAGCACTTCGGTGCGGAAGGTGCGCACCGTGCCTTGCAGCTCCACGCGGTCGGGGATCACGTTGTTGGCTTCGCCGCCGTGGATCATGGTCACGGAGATCACGCCGGTATCGAGCGGCTTCTTGTTGCGGGTGATGATGGTCTGGAAGGCGGTCACGATCTGGCAGGCGATCGGCACGGGGTCATTGCCCATGTGCGGCATCGCGCCGTGGCCGCCCTTGCCGGTGATGGTGATCTTGAAGTCGTTGCTGGAGGCCATCACCGGGCCGGGGCTCACGGCCATGTTGCCGGCGGCCATGCCGGGCCAGTTGTGCATGCCGAACACGGCCTGCATCGGGAATTTCTCGAACAGGCCGTCCTTGATCATCTCGCGCGCGCCGCCACCGCCTTCTTCGGCGGGCTGGAAGATCAGGTAGACGGTGCCGTCAAAATCGCGGAACTTGGAGAAGTGCTTGGCCGCAGCCAGCAGCATCGCGGTGTGGCCGTCATGGCCGCAGGCGTGCATCTTGCCGGCATGGCGGCTGGCGTGTTCAAAGGTGTTGGACTCCTGCATCGGCAGCGCATCGATATCGGCGCGCAGGCCCACGGCCTGGCCGCTGGCGCCGCCGTCCTTGCCGTGCACGATGCCTACCACGCCGGTGGTGCCCAGGCCGCGGTGGATAGGAATGCCCCATTCCGTCAGCTTGGCTGCCACCAGGTCGGCCGTGCGCACTTCTTCGAAGCACAGCTCCGGGTGGGCATGGATGTCTTTGCGGATCTGGGCAATGCTGGCCGCTTCGGCCACGATGGAATCAATCAGCTTCATGGGAAATCCTGTTGGCTACATGGGGATGTATCTGTCTGGCCGGTGCCGCAAGGGGCCAAGGCGTTGGCGCGCGGCGTGCCAAGCCCTCTATGGTGCAGCAAAGCAGGGCGGCCCTGCGCTGAAATGTCTTGGGAATAACCCTGGGCCTGGGCCCTGCTCAGGAACGTGCTGCAGGAGACGCCAACGCTTGCCATCTGGCGCTACCATGTGCAGCACTACTTCCCCCACCCCTGATCCCGCGCCCGCCACGGCGCCCCTTGCCATGACCACCACCGCTGCCACCACTACCGTTTTGGGGGCCTGCCCCCATGACTGCCCCGATACCTGCTCACTGGTCACCACGGTGGTCGATGGCGTGGCGACCAAGGTCAGCGGCAATCCGCTGCATGCGCACACCGGTGGCGTACTCTGCGCCAAGGTCAGCAAATACACCGAGCGCAGCTACCACGAAGACCGGGTGCTGCAGCCGATGAAGCGGGTGGGGCCCAAGGGCAGCGGCCAGTTCCAGCCAGTCAGCTGGGACGAGGCGCTGGCCGATATCAGCGCCCGGCTGCATGGCATTGCACAGACCGATCCGCAGGCCATCCTGCCCTACAGCTATGCCGGCACCATGGGCCTGGTGCAGGGCGAGAGCATGGACCGGCGCTTTTTCCACCAGCTGGGCGCGTCGCTGCTGGACCGCACCATCTGCGCCAGCGCGGGGTCGGAGGCCTTGCTGCATACCTATGGCGGCAAGCTGGGCATGCGGGTGCAGTTCTTTGCCGAGAGCCAGCTGATCCTCATCTGGGGCAGCAACAGCATTGGCAGCAACCTGCATTTCTGGCGCTATGCGATGGAGGCCAAGCGCAACGGCGCCAAGCTGGTCTGCATCGATCCGCGCAAGAGCGAGACCGCCGACAAATGCCATGAGCACCTGCAGCTGCTGCCCGGCACCGATGCGGCGTTGGCGCTGGCCTTGATGCATGAGCTGATCAGCAACGACTGGCTCGACCATGACTACATCGCCCAGCACACCTTGGGTTGGGAGGATCTGAAGGCCCGTGCACTGCAGTGGTCGCCCGAGCGCGCCGCCCAGGTCTGCGGCATCGATGCGGCGCAGATCCGCAGCCTGGCGCGCGATTACGGCACCACCGAGCGGGCGGCCATCCGCCTCAACTACGGCATGCAGCGTGCGCGCGGCGGCGGCAATGCCGTGCGCGCCGTGGCCTGCCTGCCGGCGCTCACCGGTGCCTGGCGCCACCGTGCAGGCGGCCTGCTGCTGTCCAGCTCCTCGTCGGCACCGGCGCGCCGGGGCGCGCTGCAAATGCCGGCGCTGCTGGGCGCGCGCCAGCCGCGCACCGTCAACATGAGCACGATTGGCGATGCGCTGCTCAAGCCCGCCAGTGCCGAGTTCGGCCCGCAGATTGCTGCTCTCATCTGCTACAACAGCAACCCGGTCGCGGTGGCCCCCGATTCGGCCAAGGTGGTCAAGGGCTTTGCCCGCGAGGACCTGTTCACCGTGGTGCTGGAGCACTTCATGACCGACACGGCCGACTATGCCGACTATGTGCTGCCCGCCACCAGCCAATTGGAGCACTGGGACATCCACACCAGCTACGGCCATACCGATGTGCTGCTCAACCGCCCGGCCATTGCGCCGCTGGGCCAGGCGCGCAGCAATGCGCAGATCTTCCGCGACCTGGCCGCGCAGATGGCGCGCTACGACAGCGCCTTTGCCGCGCCGCATTTTGCCGACAGCGACGAGGAACTGTGCCGCCAGGCGGTGGACCCAACGCGCATCCCGTTCGAGCAGCTGCTGGCGCAGGGATTTGTCGCGCAGAACCTGCCCGACGCCCCGTTTGCCAATGGCGGCTTTGCCACGCCCTCGGGCAAGTGCGAGTTCCACAGCGCGGCGCTGGAGGCCATGGGCATCAACCCCTTGCCCGACTACCTGCCCAACCATGAGCTGCCCACGGCCAGCCATCCGCTGGCGATGATCTCGCCGCCGGCGCGCAACTTTCTCAACTCTACCTTCGTCAATGTGCGCAAGCTGCGCAGTGCCGAGGAGCGCCCGATGCTGGAGATGCACCCCAGCGATGCGCAAAGCCGCCAGATTGAAGATGGCGATCTGGTACGCGTCTTCAACAACCGGGGCGAGCATGTCTGCCATGCCAGCATCAACGGCCGCGCCCGGCCCGGTGTGGTGGTGGGGCTGGGTATCTGGTGGCGCAAGGATGGGCCCAATGGCACCAACGTCAACGAGCTGACCCACCAGCAGTTGACGGATATCGGACGCGCACCGTCCTTTTACGACTGTGCGGTGCAGGTCGAGCGCATGGTCACTGCCGACATGAGCCACGGAGGTATTGCCGCATGAGCGCCGTAGAACAAGCCTTTTCCCCCAGCTATGCTGCAGCGCGCCAGCAGTTTCTGGAGGCCGCCGCCTCCGCTGGCCTGGCGCTGCAGTCGCAGGCCCATCCGCTGACCGGTGTGGCGGGCGAGGCGCTGGCCATGGATGTGGCCCGCGATGGCGCGATGGACGCCGACAAGCTGCTGATCCTCAGCAGCGCCTGCCATGGCATCGAAGGCTACTGCGGCAGCGGCGTGCAGGTCTATGCGCTGCGCGATGCCGAGTGGCTGGACAAGGCGCGCAGCGCCGGTGTGGCCGTGCTCTATATGCATGCGCTCAACCCCCATGGCTTTTCCTACGGCCGGCGGGTGACGCAAGAGAACGTCGACCTGAACCGCAACTTTGTCGATTTCTCGCAGCCGCTGCCGGGCAATCCGGCCTATGACCAGCTGCATGAGGTGATCGTGCCCGCCCAGTGGCCGCCGACGGCCCCGGTGCAGCAGGCGATGCAGGACTTCATCGAAACCCACGGCCTCAAGGCCTGGCAGGCTGCGGTGGCCCAGGGCCAGTACCGCCATCCACAAGGCGTGTTCTTTGGCGGCCAGGCCCCCACCTGGAGCAACCAGACCCTGCGCCAAGTGCTGCGCCAGCATGGCAGCCAGGCGCGCCAGATTGCCTGGATCGATGTGCACACGGGCCTGGGTCCCAATGGCTATGGCGAGCGCATCTTCACCGGCCCGCCCGGTGATGCGGCCATGCTGGCGCGGGCGCGCCGCTGGTGGGATGGTGCAGGCGCCACGCCGGTCACCTCCCTGGACGATGGCAGCTCCTCATCGCCGCCGTTGACCGGGCTGCTCTGGAACAGCGTGGCGCAAGAATGCCCGCAGGCCGCCTTTACCGGCATGGCCCTGGAGTACGGCGTGCTGCCGGTACATGCCACCTTGGATGCGCTGCGCGCCGACCACTGGCTGCACCAGCACCCCGAGGCCCCCGCGGCCCAGCAGGCCGCCATCCACCAGCAGATGCGTGAAGCCTTTTATGACGAGAGCGCGGCCTGGAAAGGGCAGATCATCAGCCAGGCGCGCCAGGCGCTGTTCCAGACCGTTGATGGCCTCAGCAGCGAAGCGCGCTGATTTTTAAGATTGCTTAACCTGCCTGCAGCGCGACCTGCTGGCAGCCCCAGTGGTGCAGGCATTCGCGCAGCAGAACCAGCAGCGCCGCCTGCGCCGGCGTCAGCTGCAGGCCGCCGTGGCTGCCGCCCATCATGTGCTGGGCATAGCGGTTAAACAGCTGCTCGACCGCGTCGGTGGTCTGCAGCGCAGCTTGCGGGTCGGGCAGCTGCGCCAGCAGCGCGGCCGTGTCCGGTGCGCTGCACAGCAAAGCCAACTGCGGGCCTGGCGCTGGCCAGCTGCGGGTCAGCGGCATGATCTGGTCTTCCACCAACTCAATCACCTGCTCCACCTGGCCGGCACCTGCCGATGCGCGGCTCAGGTACTGTGTTGCCAATTGGCCATAGCCCAGGGGCAGATCGTGTCGAATAGGTGACGCATTTTGCGCTGCCACACGCCAGACATGGCAGGCATCCGGGTCGGCCTGCAGCACCAGCCAGTCATGGTCTGGAAAGCGCGCTTGCAGCGCTGCCAAACCGGGCGGCAGCGCGGTGGACAAAGGGGCGGGGGGCTTGGCTGGCTGGGATGTGGGCATGGTCGGAGAGCAATGCTAAGCGTGCTGCGGAGAGGCCGCTCGCTGTATCTTTTATACATATGCTGTCAGTAGGTGTGTCAGACAAATGCCATTGACGGAACGGGGCGGCGTCACACAATAAGTGGCATGAATATCCTGCATTCCAAGCTCGAAGAAAAGCTGGCGGGTTTGCCAGTGGTGGTTGCCATCTCCATGCCCCAGGGCGGATGGATCGGTCCGCCGGACCAGGCCCAGGTGCGCATCCGATGCCACAACGCGGCGGCACTGGCATCGCTGGCGGCGGGCGATATAGGGGTGGTCGGTGCAGCGATGGTGGAGGGCCATGTCGAGATCGAAGGCAGCATGCGCGATGCCATGGCCGCCGCAGTGGCGCTGATGCCAGCGGACCCGGTGGCAGCACGCTCGACCTGGTGGAGCAGGCTGCTGGCGCGCTCGCGCTCGGCGGCGCTCCATACCTTGACCAAGGATTCCGAGCAGATCCAGTTCCACTACGACGTCTCGGACGACTTCTACGGTCTGTGGCTGGACCCGCGCCGCGTCTACTCTTGCGCCTACTATGCCGAGCCTGGCTACAGTCTGGCCCAGGCGCAGGAGGCCAAGCTCGACCTGATCTGCCGCAAGCTGCGGCTGCAGCCCGGCGAGCGCTTTCTGGATGTGGGCGCGGGCTGGGGCGGCCTGCTGCTCTGGGCTGCCGAGCACTATGGCATCGAGGGCACCGGCATTACCTTGTCGAAGAACCAGCATGCCTATGTCAACCAGCTGATAGAACAAAAAGGCCTGCAGGGCAGGGTCAAGATGCTGCTGACCGACTACCGCCAGCTGCAGGTGGACCAGCCTTTTGACAAACTGGCCTCGGTGGGCATGTTCGAGCATGTAGGCCGCGCCCATATGCACGAGTATTTCACGGTGCTCAAGCGCCTGGTCAAACCCGGTGGCCTGCTGATGAACCATGGCATCACCGCCGGTGGTACCGACAACGAGCAGCTGGGCGCCGGCATGGGCGATTTCATCGAGAAATACATTTTCCCCGGTGGCGAGCTGATCCACGTCAGCGCCGTGCTTGAAGAGATGGCGCATGCGGGCTGGGAGATGGTGGACACCGACAACCTGCGCCCGCACTACGCCAAGACCTTGTGGGCCTGGTCCGATGCGCTGGAGGCACAGCTGGACGAGGCGCTGGCCATCCTCTCGCAAAAGGGCAACCCTGCGCAGGCCGCCAAGACTCTGCGCGCCTACCGCCTCTACCTGGCGGGCTGCGCCACCGGCTTTGAGCATGGCTGGGTGGCCTTGCACCAGATGCTGGCTGTCATGCCCGATAGATCGATGACGACAGGGACCATGCCTGGTGCACAATCACAATACCCATTCACCCGGGACTATATGTATCGATAAGGAGAGCGCCGTGCTATTCAAATTCAAATCACAGGCCACTGCAGACCTGATCATGCTGGAGCCAGATGCCCGCAAGGTGCTGCAGATCATCGGCAAGGACGCCTCGCCACGCGGCATCATCACCACCGACCAGATTCCCCAGGCGATTGCGGCCCTGCAAGCCGCTGTGGCTGCCGAAGACGAGCGCGCCCAGGCCGCCAAGGCCCCCGATCTGGACCAGGACCCCGAAGACGCCGATGGCCAGGATGTGAAGGCCAGCGTCGGCCTCAAGCAGCGGGCCGTGCCCTTTATCGAGATGCTGCGCCGCAGTGCGGCCGAGCAGGCCGATGTGGTCTGGGGCGGTTGATCGCTCACAGAGTTACCCACACCAACGAAAAAAGACTGCCGAGGCAGTCTTTTTGCTTGGGCGATGGCTGATCAGTCGGCGAAGGTGCCGGCTGCCTTGATGATCGGCGTCCACTTGGCAATCTCGGCCTGCACAAAGGCCTTGTGGCCTTCCGGCGTGATGCGCTGGTCGGTGGCAACCACGGCGCTCAGGTTCTCCGACTTCTTGATGAACTCGGGGTCCTTCAAGGCCACCTTCAGTGCGTCGTTGACCTTCTTCAGGATATCGGGTGGCGTGCCCTTGGGGGCGTACAGGCCGTGCCAGATCGTCACTTCAAAGCCGTTCAGGCCTTCTTCCTGCAGGGTTGGCAGGTCCTTCAGCGAAGGCGTGGTCAGGCGCTTGTTGGTGGTCACGGCATAGGCCTTGACCTTCTTGCCTTCGATCTGGCCGGTGGTGTTGGTGGTCTGGTCGCACAGCACATCCACCTGGTTGCCCATCAGGTCGGCAATCGCCGGTGCGGCGCCCTTATAAGGCACGGCGGTCAGTGGGATCTTCAGCGTGCTTTGCAGCAGCAGACCGCACAGGTGCGAGGCGGAACCAATGCCGGCATTGGCCAGGTTGACCTTGTCCTTTTCCTTGTTCAGATAGGCGGCCAGTTCCTTGTAGTTGTTCGGCGCCAGGGTGGGCTTGCCGATCAGGGTCATCGGCACGTCGTTGATGATGCCCAGGTATTCAAAGTCCTTGGTCACATCAAAGGACAGCTTGCGGTACAGGATAGGGGCGGTGGCCACGCCGATGTGGTTCAGCAGCAGGGTGTAACCGTCGGCCTTGGCGCGTGCGGCCTTGGCCATGCCGATGGTGCTGCCTGCGCCGTCGGCATTGTCGATGACCACGGTGACGCCATTGAGGGGCTTGCGCAGTGCTTCGGCCAGATCGCGTGCCACGCGGTCCGTCGGGCCGCCTGCCGTGAACGGTACGACGATGGTGATGGGCTTGTTGGGGTAGGAGGCGTCGGCATAGGCGCCGGTGGCGGTAGCGGCCGCCAGGGCCAGTGCAGTCCATTGCAACATCTTGTTCATATCGGCTTGTCTCTTTAGTGCGGAAAAAGACTGCCATCCTACCGAGTTAGCGCTTGGGTTTTTTCTAAGGTAAACCCTTGTTTTTCCTGAGTGTTTCGAGTTTTTGACCGGGCCGATTTTTGTGAACTTAAAGCCCAATGGCCGCCCGGCTCAATCACTGTTTGTGATAGTTGCTATCAATATTGATAGTTGAAATGTCGTTAACCATCGGCGAAATGTCGTGCAGCCAGAGGCAGCTATGGCCATTTATTTGCGCTGGCGCAAGCTGCGACGGCCTTGGCAGCCGCGCCAGGCCCCGTAATATCCGTAGCCTGCCTATGGCTTTCACCAAGCTTACGCCGTCAGCGACCCGCTGACGATGGCTGCCGCCGCTGCGCGCGTCTCCACGCCCAGCTTTTCAAACACATGCTCCAGGTGCTTGTTGACGGTGCGCGGGCTCATGCCCAGGATCTGCGCAATGTCGCGGTTGGTCTTGCCCTTGGCCAGCCAGCCCAGCACTTCCGTCTCGCGCGGGGTCAGCGCGGCATCCTGCAGGCGCTGGGTGCTGGCGCGCATGCTTTCATGGCCCAGGCGCAGCACCAGCATGCGCTCGCCAATGCCCACCTCGCCGACATCCTGGGCCACCAGGCTGCCTTGCCCCAGCGCCTGCTGGGCGGACTGGTGGCGGGCCGATTGCAGCCAGGCCGCAGCCGTTGCCGCGCTGGCGCCAAAAGCCTGCTCCAGCCACAGCGCCGCCTGGGGTGAGCGCCAGGCCAGGCGCCCCTGGCGGTCGAGCACCACCACGCCCATGCCGGCCACATCGACGGCGGCCTGGGCCATTCGGCCCACATGGGCGTTGTGCATATGGCGGGCCAGCCGGGCCAGCACCTCGGGCAGCTTCAGCGGTTTGACGACATAGTCCACGCCGCCGCAGGCAAAGCCTTCCACGATATGGTCGGTCTCCGACAGCCCGGTCATGAAGATCACCGGCACATGGGCCCAGGCCGGGTGGGCCTTGATCTTGCGGCACAGCGAGAAGCCGCTCTCGCCGGGCATCACGCAGTCCAGCAACACGGCATCGGGCGTGGCGATCTCCAGGCGCTCCAGCGCCTCGGCAGCGTTGCGGGCTACCAGCACGGTGTAATCCTGCTGGCTCAGCGCCTCGCAGAGAAATCCCAGGGTCTCGACAGCATCGTCCACCACGAGAACGACGCCGGCATGGGCTTGGAAAGTAGGCATGGTCAGGGCTCGCTGTGCTCCGCTGGCGCCAGGCGCTCCAGGATGAAGGGGAAATCAAAACGCTGGGCCGCCGCATCCAGGGCTTGCAGCGCGTGCTGTAGTTCAGGGTGGCTGGCCTGGGCAGCGGCCAGCAGCTTGCGCAGGCCGGCGCCATCGCCAAAGCGCGCCAAGCGGGTGATGTCCGATTGCAGATCCGGCGGCAGCGGCGGTTCCTGCGCGCTAGTGGGCAGCGCTGCGGGGGGCGGGGGCGCGGCTGTGTCTTCCAGCCATTCCAGCTTCAGCAGCCAGGCCAGGGTGTCCATCAGTTCGGACTCCAGCACCGGCTTGCCGACAAAGGCCTGGCAGCCGGCACGCTCGAGCTGCTCGGGCTGGTTCTCGAACAGGTCGGCCGAAACGATGACGATGGGCAGGTGCGCGGCGCTGTACTGCTGGCGCACCAGCGCAGCGGTCTGCCAGCCGCTCAGGTCGTCCATGCTCAGGTCCAGCAGGATGGCGTCGGGTGGCGCATCGCGGATGATCTCCAGGCACTCATGGCCGCTGGCCGCTTCCAGCACGGTAAAACCCAGCGGGATCAGCACCCCGGCGATCAGCTGGCGGTGGATGGGCTGGTCGTCGACCAGCAGCAGCGTTCTGCGCGGGCCCTGGTAGCCGCCGATAAAGGGCCGGGCCTGGGGCTGGCCCGCCAGCGCGCGCGGCGGGTTGTGCACCTCGCTCAGGTACAGACGCACCGAGAAAGTGCTGCCCTGGCCGGGCGTGCTCTGCAGGCTCAGCTCGCCGCCCATCAGCAAGGTCAGCATGCGGGTGATGGTCAGGCCCAGGCCGGTGCCGGTGCTGGCTGCGCGGCGCCCGGCGCTGCCCCGCTCAAAGGGCATGAAGATGCGCTCATGGTCCTGCGGCGCAATGCCTATGCCGGTGTCGCGGATGTCAAAGCGCACCACATCGCTGTGGCAGTCCACCTGCAGGCGGATGCTGCCGCTGTCGGTAAAGCGGATGGCATTGCCCAGCAGGTTGATCAGAATCTGGCGCAGGCGCTTGGCGTCCGCCCGCACCCACTGCGGAATGCGGCCCTGCGTCTGCAGCTCGAACTGCAGGCCCTTGGCCTGGGCCTGGGGCCGCACCATGCGGTTGACGGCCTCCAGAAACTCGGGGAACTGCAGCGGCGCCGGGTCCAGCCGCAGGCGCCCGGCCTCGATGCGTGCCAGATCCAGCAGCTCGTCGATCAGCGAATGCATGTGCTGGCCGCTGTGCAGCATGGTGCTGATGCTCTCGTGCGCAGGGCCGGGCAGATCGCTGCGGCGCAGCAGCAGCTGGGCATAGCCGAGGATGCTGGTCAGCGGCGTGCGCAGCTCATGGGCCATGCCGGCCACATAGCGCGACTTGGCCTGGTTGGCCGCCTCGGCATGCTCCTTGGCGGCCTGCAACTGCGCATCGGTGCGCTGGTGGGCCTCGATCTCCTGCAGCAGCATCTGCGTCTGGCGCTCCGATTCCTCGCGCGCCATGCGCCGGCTGTCCTTGGCCAGCACCAGCCACCAGGCATAGAGCGCGCACAGCAGCGCCAGCAGCGAGAAGGCGCGCACAAAGGCCCAGCGCAAATCCGTCTGCCCCGGCGCCAGGCTTTGCTGCATGTAGACGACGAACAAGGCCAGCGCCATCGGGCTGGTCAGCAGCAGCACCGTGCCTGCATACGACGCCAGCCGAAAGTTGATGCTGCGCTGGATGCGCTGGGGCAGCAGGCTTTCGTAGAGGCTGCGCCACTGCACCTGGGCGCGCGCGGTGCTGGGTTTGCAGCGGTCATGGCAGCGCGAATCGAGCGAGCAGCACAGCGAGCAGATGGGCGCGCCATAGGCGGGGCAGGCGGCCATGTCGGCACGCTCGAACTGGTTCTGGCACACGGCGCATGGCAGCTCGGGCGCCTCAAACAGCGCGGGCGGGCGGGCGATGTACCAGCGCCCGCGCGTGGCCCAGGCCAGCAGCGGTGATACCAAGAGCGCAATCACCAGCGCGATATAGGGCGCAAAAGCGCTGGCCAGCTCGCCCAGCAGGCCGCTGTAGGCAATGCCGGCGGCCAGCGCGGCAATGCCCATCGCGCCCAGGCCGACGGGGTTGAGATCATGCAGGTAGGCGCGCCGGAACTCGGTGCCCGGCGGGCTCAGCCCCAGCGGCTTGTTGATGACCAGATCGGCCACCAGCGCGCCGACCCAGGCGACGGCGATATTGCTGTAGATGCCCAGCACCTTCTCCAGCGCGCTGAACACGCCCAGCGTCATGATCAGCATCGCGATCATCACGTTGAACACCAGCCACACCACGCGGCCCGGGTGGCTGCGGGTGATGCGCGAGAACACATTGGACCAGGCCAGCGAGCCGGCATAGGCATTGGTCACATTGATCTTGATCTGCGCCATGATGACGAAGACGAGGGTGACCCAGAGGGCGATGCCCGGGTCCTGGATGATCTTGCCAAAGGCCGTCAGGTAGAGGTGGGTGGGGTCCGAGGCCTCGGCCACGGTCGAGCCAAACTGCAGCGCCACATAGGCCAGGTAGGCGCCGCCCAGCATGCGTGCGGCACCCATCAGGATCCAGCCCGGCCCGCCCATCAGCACACAAAACCACCAGCGTCCCCGGTTGGCCGCCGTCTTGCGCGGCATGAAGCGCAGGTAATCCACCTGCTCGCCCACCTGCACGATGAGCGCAAAGATCACCGTGCTGGCCGAGCCGAAATACAGCCAGTTGAAATCGGCGCTGCCCGAGGTCAGGCCCGACAGGCCCGGCAGCTCATGCACAAACTGGGGCTGCGCAAAGGCCAGCCAGAGGTAGGGCGTCAGCAGCATCAGCGCCCACAGCGGCTGGGTCCAGGCCTGCAGCTTGGAGATGAAGGTGACGCCATACAGCACCATCGGTATCACCACCAGCGCGCACAGCACATAGCAGACCACCAGCGGCCAGCCCAGCGCCATCTGCACGGCCAGCGCCATGATGGCCGCCTCCAGCGCAAAGAAGATGAAGGTGAAGGTGGCGTAGACCAGCGAGGTGATGGTCGAGCCCAGGTAGCCAAAGCCGGCGCCCCGGGTGAGCAGGTCCATGTCCAGGCCATAGCGCGCCGCGCAGACCGAGATGGGCCAGGCGGTCAGAAAGATCACGATGCCCATCACCGCAATGGCCCAGGCCGCGCTGCTGAAGCCGTAGGCCAGGGTGATGGTCGCGCCAATGGCCTCTAGCGCCAGAAAGGACAGCCCGCCCATCGCCGTGTTCAGCAGCTGCCATTCGCTCCAGCGCCGCGCCTTCTGCGGCGTGAAGCGCAGTGCGTAGTCCTCCATGGTCTCGTCGGCCACCCAGGCGTTGTATTCGCGGCGGATCGGGAAGATCTTTTGGGAGGGCTTGGTCATCACAGGCAGCGCACAGGCGCTGTGGGCAAGGGATCAGCGGACTAAGCAATATTCAGGCCACGGCAAGGCTGGTGCGGCCGGCAAGGTGCGGCCGGCGAGGTGTGGCCGGCGAGGTGTGACCCAAAGTGCAGTGGGCGCGCAAGCTTAGCCCGGCGTGCCTACGCAGGGGCTACGTCAAATGACGTATGGGTGTTTGGGGGCGGCACTTTTAGAGTGACCAACAGGTTTCAACCCGTTACCGGTTCAGCCCCTGAACCACTTGAGGAGAAAAGCATGTCTCAGGATTTCCAACAGTCGCTCCGCCGCCGCCGTCTCTTGCAAGGCCTGGGTGCCATCAGCATGGCGGGTTTGCCTATGCTGTCGCGTGCCCAGACGCCACCCACTGCCCAGGTCAACACCAGCAAGCTGGCGGTGACCGATACCGAGGTGGTGGTCGGCCAGCTGCACTCCTCGACCGGCACGATGGCGATCTCCGAGACCGGCTCCATCCAGGCCGAGCAACTGGCCATTGACCAGATCAACGCCATGGGCGGCGTGCTGGGCCGCAAGATCCGCGTGATCAAGGAAGACGGCGCCTCTGACTGGCCCACCTTTGCTGAAAAGGCCAAGAAGCTGCTCATCAGCGACCATGTGGCCACCGTCTTTGGCTGCTGGACCTCGGCCTCGCGCAAGGCCGTGCTGCCCGTCTTCGAAAAGGAAAACGGCCTGCTCTACTACCCCACCTTCTACGAAGGCCTGGAGCAGAGCAAGAACGTCATCTACACCGGCCAGGAAGCGACCCAGCAGATTCTGTACAGCCTCGACTGGGCCAAGAAGGAGAAAAACGCCTCCAAGGTCTTCCTGGTGGGCTCGGACTACATCTGGCCGCGCACCTCAATGAAGATTGCGCGCAAGCACATCGAGACCTTCCAGAAGGGCAAAGTCGTCGGCGAGGAGTACTACCCGCTGAGCAACACCAACTTCAACTCGCTGATCAACAAGATCAAGGTGGCCAAGCCCGATCTGATCTTTGCAGCCGTCGTAGGCGGCTCCAACGTGGCCTTCTACAAGCAGCTCAAGGCCGCAGGCATCACCGGTGACAAGCAGTTCCTGGTGACCCTGTCGGTGACCGAGGACGAAATGCTGGGCATTGGCGGCGAGAACTTTGCCGGCTTCTATTCGAGCATGAAGTACTTCCAGTCGCTGGACAACCCCAACAACAAGAAGTTTGTCGAGGCCTTCAAGGCCAAGTACGGCCCCAAGTCGGTCATCGGCGATGTGACCCAGGCCGGCTACCTGGGCCCCTGGCTGTGGAAGGCCGCTGTCGAGAAGGCCGGCAGCTTCGATGTGGACAAGGTCGTGGCCGCATCACCGGGCATCGAGCTGAACACTGCGCCAGAAGGCTACGTGAAGATCGACGCCAACCACCACCTCTGGAGCAAGTCGCGCATTGCGCAGGGCCTGCCGGACGGGACTTTCAAGGTGGTGTCCGAGTCGCCCGAACTGATCAAGCCTGATCCCTTCCCCAAGGGTTACCAATAAACGTGGCCAACACAGCCCTTGATACGTCGTTGCTCGGCCTTGTCGTACTTTTTGTACTGCCTGCGGCCTCGCGCCTCGTCTCAACCGCAAACCTTCGGTTTGCTGGGCTGTGTTTGCCACTTACAAGCAAGGGGCGGGCCAGAGGCAAACACCCTCGGGCCCGCGTTGCCGCCGACCACCACCCGACAAGAGAGCGCCATGACTTTTTCTGAAATGATGAATATCGGGCTGATGCAGGGCTTCGCAGGCCTCAGCCTGTTTGCAGTATTGCTGCTGATGGGCCTGGGCCTGGCGATTATTTTTGGCCAGATGGGTGTCATCAACATGGCGCATGGCGAGTTCATGACCATCGGCGCCTACACCGTGTTCATGGCCTCCACCCTGGTGGAAGCCCATGCACCGGCCTGGATGCCTTACTACTTTCCCTTGTCGATCGTGGCGGCCTTTGTTTTTGCGTTTGTGCTGGGCTGGTTGGCCGAATGGGCGCTGATCCGCCATCTGTACAAGCGCCCGCTCGATACCTTGCTGGCCACCTGGGGCCTGAGCCTGGGGCTGCAGCAGGTGTTCCGCTCGGTGATCGGCCCCAAAGAGGTGAGCCCCACCTTGCCTGAGTGGCTGATGGGCTCCTGGTCGCCCAGCGAGGGGCTGGACATTCCGATCAATGGCCTGTTTGTGCTGGCGCTGGCGCTGCTGGTGACGGCCGGTGTGCTGATTGCGCTCTACCGCAGCCGTTGGGGCCTGCGGGTGCGGGCCACGGTCAGCAACCGCGTGATGGCCAATGCCATCGGCATCAACACCAAGAAGACCGACCGCCTGACCTTTGCCATTGGCTGCGGGGTGGCGGGCATTGCCGGGGCGGCCTTCACCACCATCGGCTCGACGGGGCCCACCTCCGGCTCGCTCTACATCGTGGATTCCTTCCTGGTCGTCACCTTTGGCGGCGCCGCCAGCCTGCTGGGCACCGTGGCATCGGCCTTTGGTATTGCCCAGGTGCAGTCCATCACGGAGTTCTTCCTGAGCGGCTCCATGGCCAAGGTGCTGACCTTGTCCTTCATCGTCGTGGTCTTGATGCTGCGGCCCCAAGGTCTGTTTGCCAGCAAGGTGCGCCGCTAAAGCCGGTGCAAAGGATGACAACCATGAAAGATATGCGTGTGTGGCTGGAGCGCACCGGCCTGGGACATGTGGCGTTGCTCGCCGTGGTGCTGCTGGTGGTGTTCCCGCTGGTGCTGGATTCGTTCCGCCTGAACCTGGTGGGCAAGTACCTCTGCTACGCCTTTGTGGCCGTGGGCCTGGTCATGCTCTGGGGCTGGGGCGGCGTGCTGAGCTTGGGGCAGGGCGTGTTCTTTGGCCTGGGCGGCTATGCGATGGCCATGTTCCTCAAGCTCGAAGCTTCGGACAAGGCCAGCACCAGCATCCAGTCCACACCGGGCATCCCCGACTTCATGGACTGGAACCAGCTCACCGCGCTGCCGCTGTGGTGGACGCCGTTCGAGCACCTGCCGTTTGCGCTGTTTGCCGTGGTGGCCGCGCCCGCGCTGCTGGCCTTCATCATCGGCTTTGCGATGTTCCGCCGCCGGGTGGGCGATGTCTACTTTGCCATCATCACCCAGGCCTTGGCGCTGATCCTCACGGTGCTGATCATCGGCCAGCAGGGCTACACCGGCGGCGTCAACGGCATGACCGACCTGCGCACCATGCTCGGCTGGGACATCCGCACCGACAGCGCCAAGTACATCCTCTACTACGTCTGCTGCGGCCTGCTGCTGCTGTCGGTCGTTGCCTGCCTGTGGATCCAGAAAAGCAAGCTCGGCACCCTGCTGCTGGCGATGCGCGACAAGGAAGACCGCGTGCGCTTCTCCGGCTACGACGTGTCGATGTTCAAGGTGTTTGTGTTCTGCCTGGCCGCTGCGATCTCGGGCATTGGCGGCGCGATGTTTGCGCTGCAGGTGGGCTTTATGTCGCCCTCCATCGTCGGCATTGTTCCCTCGATCGAGATGGTGATCTTTGCCGCCGTCGGTGGCCGCATGAGCCTGGTCGGTGCCGTCTACGGCGCGCTGCTGGTCAACTTTGGCAAGACCTATTTCTCCGAGACCTTCCCCGATCTGTGGATGTTCTGCATGGCTGGCCTGTTCATCGTGGTGACCATGTTCTTCCCCAACGGCCTGGCTGGCCTGTATGCGAGCAAGCTCAAGCCCATGCTGGCCCGGCGCGCCGCCAAGCCGGTCAGCCCGACCAGCCCAGTGGCCACCAGCTCGCTCATCAAGCCCGTCACCAACACAGCCAGCAGCAAGGCGCAGGAGCCGGTCGCCGGCAAGCCCGCTGCCGAAGGCGTCTGAACCAGGAGTGAGCAATGAGCAATACCGACTTTGCACTGGCGGTGGAGGGTTTGACAGTCTCCTTTGACGGCTTCAAGGCCATCGAGGACCTGACCCTCTATGTCGACAAGAACGAGCTGCGCGTGATCATCGGCCCCAACGGCGCCGGCAAGACTACCTTGCTGGATCTGATCTGCGGCAAGACCAAGGCCAGCAGCGGCAGCATCAAGTTCCAGAACCAGGAGCTGACAGGCATGGACGAGTACCTGCGCGTGCGCAAGGGCATCGGCCGCAAGTTCCAGACGCCCTCGATCTACGAAAACCTGTCGGTCTTCAAGAACCTGGAGGTCTCCTACCCCGAGGGGCGCTCGGTGTTCGGTGCACTGCGCTTTCAGTGCACCCCCGCCGTGCAGCAGCGCGTGCAGGCCGTGGCGCAGGAGATTGGCCTGGACCATGTGCTGGAGATGGAATCGGGCCTGCTGTCGCACGGGCAAAAGCAGTGGCTGGAGATTGGCATGCTGCTGATGCAGGACCCAGAACTGCTGATGCTCGACGAGCCGATTGCCGGCATGAGCGCGCGCGAGCGCGAGCTGACGGCCGATCTGCTCAAGCGCATCTGCGTGGGCCGCTCGGTGATCGTGATCGAGCACGACATGGAGTTTGTGGCCCGCATTGCGCACAAGGTCACCGTCATGCACCAGGGCAAGATTCTGGCCGAAGGCTCGATGGAGGCCGTGCAGTCCGATCCCAAAGTTATCGATGTCTACCTGGGCCACTGAGGAGCCGCACATGCTGAAAGTCAACGATATCCACGTGGCCTACGGACAGAGCGAGGCGCTGCACGGCATCTCCTTCGAAGGCCGTCCCAATGAAACCCTGGCCATCATGGGCCGCAACGGCATGGGCAAGACCACGTTGTTCAAGGCGCTGATGGGCGTGCTGCCGCTCAAGAGCGGGGCGGTGCAGGTGGCGGGGCAGGATGTGTCGCGCGACGAGAGCTATCTGCGCGTGGCCAAGGGCATTGCCTATGTGCCCCAGGGCCGCATGATCTTCCCGACCCTGAGCGTCGAGGAGAACATCGAGACCGGTCTGGAGAACGCCCGCGACCGCAAGATCCCCGACGAGATCTATGCGCTGTTCCCGGTTCTGTGGGACATGCGCCGGCGCAAGGGCGGCAACCTCTCGGGCGGGCAGCAGCAGCAGCTGGCCATTGCGCGGGCGCTGGTCACCAACCCCAAGGTGCTGCTGCTCGATGAGCCCACCGAGGGTATCCAGCCCTCCATCATCAAGGACATCGCCAAGGCGCTTAACGAGATCCGCAAGATGCGCGAAATCACCATCGTCGTCTCCGAGCAGGTGCTGCATTTTGCGATGGATGTGGCCGACCGGCTCTTTGTCATCGAGGGCGGGCGCATCGTGCATGAGACCGACCGCGCCAACACCAACGAGGCCCATATCAAGTCCTATCTGTCGGTTTAGGTCCTTGCGCGGTCGGCCGCTGGCACTGCGCTGCCGGCCCGCATTTTTCTGTTTCATTGACTGCATCACAGGAGCTGCACATGCCCGAAACCCTGATCAAGGTTGATCTGTCCCAACCGGCCCCCTCCAACGAGAAGGTGCACAACCGCTGGCACCCCGATATTCCGATGGCCTGCTGGGTCAACCCCGGCGATGACTTTGTGCTGGAGACCTACGACTGGACGGGGGGCTTCATCCAGAACAACGACAGCGCCGACGATGTGCGCGATGTGGACCTGACCACGGTGCACTACCTCTCGGGCCCGGTGGGTGTCAAAGGTGCTGAGCCGGGCGACCTGCTGGTTGTGGACCTGCTCGACATCGGTGCCAAGGATGAGAGCCAGTGGGGCTTCAACGGCTTTTTCTCGCAGAAGAACGGCGGCGGATTCCTGACCGACCATTTTCCGTCCGCGCAAAAATCGATCTGGGATTTCCAGGGCATGTTCACCACCTCGCGCCACATCCCCGGCGTGCGCTATGCCGGCCTGATCCACCCGGGCCTGATCGGCACTTTGCCCGATCCCAAGATGCTCGAGACCTGGAATGCGCGCGAGCAGGCGCTGATCGACACCAACCCCGACGGCAACCTGGCCAACCCGCCCTTCATGGCGACGGCGCACATGGGCCAGCTCAAGGGCGAGGCACGCGACAAGGCGGCTGCCAGCGGCGCGCGCACCGTGCCCCCGCGCGAGCATGGCGGCAACTGCGATATCAAGGACCTCTCGCGCGGCTCCAAGATCTTCTTCCCGGTCTATGTCGATGGCGCCGGCCTGTCGGTGGGCGATCTGCACTTCAGCCAGGGCGATGGCGAAATCACCTTCTGCGGCGCGATCGAGATGGCCGGCTGGGTGCACATGAAGGTGTCCATCATCAAGGGCGGCATGGCCAAGTACGGCATCAAGAACCCCATCTTCAAGCCCAGCCCCATCGTGCCGACCTACAACGACTATGTGATCTTTGAAGGCATCAGCGTTGACGAATCGGGCAAGCAGTACTACCTGGATGTGAACGTGGCCTACAAGCAGGCCTGCCTCAACGCCATCGAGTACCTGAAGAAGTTCGGCTACTCCGGTGCCCAGGCCTATTCCATCCTCGGCACCGCCCCGGTGCAGGGCCATATCAGCGGCGTGGTGGACGTGCCCAATGCCTGCGCCACCCTGTGGCTGCCCACGCAGATCTTTGATTTCGACATCAACCCGAGCGCGGCAGGGCCGGTCAAGTACCTGGACGGCAGCATCGATATGCCGATCTCGTACGACAAATAAGACGCTGCCTTGCGCGGGCCGCTATGCCGGCCCGCTTTTATCTTTTTGTGCAGGAGACTGTGATGCCCACCTATGACTACGCCTGCCAGCACTGCGGCGAATTCGACGCGCTGCGCCGCTTGGCCGACCGCAACCTGGCCTGCGCCTGCCCCCGCTGCGGCGCGGCCTCCGAGCGCGTCATCAGCCAGGCCCCGCGCCTGGCCTGCACCTCGCCCCAGCAGCGCCGTGCTGCCGAGGTCAACGAACGCGCCCGCCATGCGCCGCGCATGTCGCGGGATAACGACCCTGCGGCGGGCAGCTATGGGCGGCTGCGGCATCCCAGTGGATGTGGGTGTTGCAGCGGGGGCGCCAAAACGGGCACGGCTGCTGCAGCGGCGCAGCCGGCGCTGAAAAGCCAGGTGGGGAATCGGCCCTGGATGATCAGTCACTGAGGGTTCTGGATCAGAGAGGCGCCTGCCCAAAGCCCGACCCGCCCTCGGGGCGCGATAGACATTTGCGGTGTTTAGGCCTATTATTCACCGCATGTTTAGCGGTGAATATATCTGGCAATCCCCGCACTGGCCCCAGTGGCAGTTCGATAGCGATGCCCTGGCTGCTCCGCTGGCGCAGGTCAGTCAGGCGCAAGGAATGCTGCTTGGGCGCCTGGCGGATGTCGGCATGGGCCTGCGGGACCAGGCAAGTCTGGCTGCGCTGACGCAGGATGTGCTCAAGACTTCCGAGATCGAAGGGGAGTCGCTCAATGTAGCGTCTGTGCGCTCGTCCATCGCCCGGCGGCTGGGGCTGGATATTGGGGCGCTCGCACCGGTAGACCGCCATGTGGAGGGTGTGGTCGAGATGGTGCTTGACGCTACGGCAAACCACCAGCAAGCCGTCACAGAACAGCGCATCTATGGCTGGCATGCCGCCTTGTTCCCGACCGGCTATTCGGGCATGAGCAAGATAGCGGTGGGCACCTGGCGCGATGATGCAGCGGGGCCCATGCAGGTGGTATCAGGCCCGATCGGCCGCCAGAAAGTGCATTACGAAGCGCCTCCTGCGCTGCAAGTGCCTGCTGAGATGGCCAAGCTGCTGGCCTGGATCAATGATCCGGCGCCGTCCACCCTTCCGGCATTGCTCAAATCCGGTTTGGGCCATCTGTGGTTTGTGACGATCCACCCATTTGATGATGGCAACGGCCGTATGGCGCGGGCCATCGGTGATCTGCTGTTGGCGCGTGCGGATGGCAGTGCGCAGCGCTTTTACAGCCTGTCTGCCCAGATACAGCGCGAGCGAAGGGCCTATTACGAAGTTCTGGAGCGCACGCAAAAGGGCGGCATGGATGTGACGCCATGGCTGCTGTGGTTTCTGCAGACCTTGCACCAGGCGGTTCTGCAGGCGAACGAGGGTTTGGCGGTCGTACTCTACAAAGCGCGGTTTTGGCGCCATTGGGCGATGACGCCGATGAACGAGCGCCATATCAAGGTGCTGAACCGCTTGCTCGATGGCTTTGACGGAAAGCTGACGACCGGAAAATGGGCGGCCATTGCCAAGTGCTCCAGCGACACGGCACTACGGGATATCAACGATTTGCTGGCGCTGGGCGTGCTGGCCAAGGAGTCAGCAGGCGGGCGCAGCACGAGCTATGTGCTTAGCACGGTGTAGCGCCATCACGCTGCTCCCGGTGCGGTGGGACATACGCCGACGCAAGGGGGACAACCTCTCGGGCGGGCAGCAGCAGCTGGCGATTGCCCGCGCCGCAGGCCGGCTTTTATCTTTTTGTGGAGCAGACTTTGATGCCTGCCTATGGCTACGCCTGTCTGCAGTGCGGTGGCGCCGCCGAGCGCGTCATCACCCAGGCGCTGCGCCTGGCCTGCACCTCCCCCCAGCAGCGCCGCGCCGCCGAGGTCAACGAACGCGCCCGCCATGCGCCGCGCATGTCGCGGGATAACGATCCTGCGGCGGGCAACTATGGGCGGCTGCGGCATCCGAGTGGCTGTGGGTGTTGTAGTGGGGGCGCCAAAGCCAGTAGCGCTGCGGCGGCGGCGCAGCCGGCTCTGAAAAGCCAGGTGGGGAACCGGCCTTGGATGATCAGCCATTGAGTGCATCAACGAGGTAACCGCCAACGCGGGACGCTGTCGCAGCGACATTCAGGTTTTTTGTAACTCACCTTTTCCGACTCAAGAACCGAGACACGCAACTGCCAAATCCCATTTTTAACGCACTTACAGGTGCAAGCTGATTTGTAAATTGATTCTGATAGCTTATCCGACTAACCATAGTCAGTATTGCATAAGATCTTGGCGGTTGCGATGCAATGCGAGCCGCAGTGCTTGATAAGCAAGCTTACATCTTGATAATTCATTATTGTAAAATTAAATCAAGAATTTTTACATTGGCAATGTAAATTGATATTGCAGTTAAATTTGCATTGAGTTGCTATTTTTTAAATCCTTCGCCACCTCAAAAACAAACGGCCAGTTAAGCTATGTTTGTATGCGTTCACTTTGATGCATAAATAGTAGCAACGGGCTTGTACTTACAACTCCCATATCTGCTTCCTTTGTAGAAGCGCATCGATCAGAACATCATTTCTAAGTAAATAGTGGTTAACGATTAATAAAGACGGATAGTTTTTAACAAAAATCGAGCTGCTGCTTTACACCAAACATGAGTCCGCCATCTGTATATATTGCTCTCACAAGCGGTGGGGGAAGTTACAGCTTGGCTGCCTCAAAGAGGAGAAACTATGTCAGGCATATTCGATCAGGCATCTCAGCGGGTAGGGAGACAAACGGCGAGTTATCAGTCAAAAATAGCGAGTTACTCAGCCATCTGCGCTGCAGCGCTGCTGGTTGTTCAGGGCGCTTATGCGCAAGCGGACGAATCAAGTCTCCCCAGTATCCCTGACTTTTTCGAAGAAAAAGCTGGGTCACTAGGTGGCTCAGTGTCTCAATCTCTGCATGAGACGATAAGTACCTTTACAGGGAAATTAAGTTATACGGTCACTGATTTGGTAATTCCTGGAAATGGTGGAATGGATCTTGCCATCCAGCGTAGCTATAACAGTATCGATGACCCTTTCGCCACTACCTCGGCATGGGCCGACTTTGAATATAGCCCCGTTGGACTCGGATGGACCATGCATATGGGGCGCGTGCTGCGAGGGTCCAACAAAGCTTTGTGTTCTTCCTCATGGACAGTCGCTTCGGCCAATCCCGTATTCGAAAAGTCAGATGGAAGCCGGCAAATATTCTACGAGCAAGCATTTGATGGCCATTTAACTTGGATGACCAAAGATTTTTGGCGAGCCAGATGTATCGAGGGAGTTTTTATTGTCCAATCCCCTGATGGTCACAGCTTTCAAATGACCCAAAAAGGGAATTCATTTGGTGCAGTGAGCAGCAAGCAAACGGCTTACTATCCCGAAAGAATCACTGATAGAAATGGCAACTGGTTCAACATCAGTTATCAATTTCTGGACAACGGCGTCATGGCGATGACCAAGGTCACAACAAGTGACGGACGCGGCTTGGATTTTAATTATGTCGATTCCAAGCTTGCCAAGGTGGTTGATGCGGGCAACTCGCGCGAGTGGGAATACACCGTCGCTCCAGGCGCAGGGTCTCGCAATTACCTAACAGCCGTAAAAAGACCCGATGGTCATTCCTGGAATTACAGTTATGAAGCCGCTCCTGGTGTGGGATCACTCAGCAAGGTGGGTTATCCGAGTGGCGGGGCTATTGACTATCGCTACGGTCATGTTGACTTCTTGGCTGGCACACCGCGTAGTCGCCAAAGCACTGTAGTGGTAGGGAAAACTGCCAATACTGGCCCAGAAGAGAGTCAGTCCGGAAATTGGAATTACGTTTATGGAGTCGCTACTAACGAACTGCCCGTGAGTCATGTTGGCACCTCAATAACACATTCCTACAGCATGCCTCCGGATGACAGAAGCCAGGTTAATATTACCCAGATTACAGATCCAGCTGGAAAAGTTGTAGAGCATTATCATGCAGGCTACCACTCTGTACGTCAGGCTCCCACATCCGTTGGTATCTACCTTGGGCGTACCAGTGACCATGAAAACGTATTACTGGCCTATCAGGATTTTGTAATTTCTAGTCAAATAGATGTTGTAGCTCAAAATTATACAAACAACAGCTTCAATCCGGTGGCGCGCGTTCCCCGGATTGAGAACTACAATCGCGTTGGTGAACGCTTTACGCTAACGAATTCTGATTTCGATGGTTATGGAAATGCGCGTAAAGTGGTAGAGATGGCGACAAATGTTGCAGATCGGACTTATGTCCGAGAAACCACATTGAAACACCATGTTGATACGGACAAGTGGATAATAAATAGCATTGCAAGTGCTGTTGTGGTCAGTGAGGGGGAGCAGCATGAAACCCAACGCCAGTTTGATGCGAATGGGAATGTTGTATCGGAGGATATTGCTGGCGTATTAAGCTCAGCAACATACCATCCTACAGGCGATGTCGCTACCAAAGTTAATGCCCTAGGGCAGGTAGAGAACTTTTCTGATTACCATCGGGGTGTTGCTAAAAAAGAGACTTACGCTGATGGTTCCACCCTCAGCAGATCTGTGGATGACGCTGGTAATGTTATTTCTGAAACAGATGCCCGTGGACATACCACAAGGTTCACACACGATTCGCTGAATCGTGTCACTTCGGTTGCAAAGCCGAGCGGTGCAGTAGTGGCCGTGGCTTGGACTCCAAATACCCGTGTGGTGCAAAGAGGTGGTATGACCGATACCACCTCCTTTGATGGGCTTGGTCGTACCCTCCGCCGGGAGGCAAGTGCCCCAGGAGAGGTACCTGTCTGGGTTAACTACAGTCACAACGTGATGGGTGAACTTACCCATCAATCCTATCCCAACAGTACGGTGGGAACGGGCTATGTCTACGATGGGCTAAGCAGGGTTGTCGCTACTCTCAATGGTAATCCCGTAGGCACGACAAATGCCGAACATATCAACTACACCAGCTATGGCAATCTATATGTGGTGAACCAAGATTCCACGGGGCGTGCATCGATCGACTACTACAGGGCATATTCTGATCCTGATAAGCGTGAACGGGTCCGGCTCGCGTCAGGTGAATCGGTAAATGGAAGTTTGATCGCGCTTGCCGATGTGCGCCAGACCAGGAATATTCTTGGGCAGCTCACGACGGTGAGCATGGGTGGGAAAACCCGCGGCTATGGTTATGACGGCAGGTATTTTCTAACTTCGAAAACCGATCCCGAGGTAGGTGCAACGACTTTTGAGCGGGATGCCATTGGGAACTTGATAAGCCAGCACATCGGAGCAGGCCCTGCAACCATATACGCTTACGACAATCGCAATCGGCTGACTGATATCAGCTATCCCAGCTCGGAAGATGCGGCGGTGCCAAATGCCCCTGCCGTGAAAAATACCTATGACGCTAACGGCAATTTAGTTGCCTCACTAAGCGGTGATATCTCGCGCAGCTTCAGCTACGACGAAAACAACCAGATCACCAAAGAAAGCCTGAGCATCGGTGCCAGTACGCAAACATTGGGTTATGCCTACGACAGCAATGAAGCGCTGGCTTCTATCACCTACCCCTCGGGCCATCAGGTCAGCTACATGCCTGATGCATTTGGGCGAGCACGTGCAGTGCTGCCTTATATACATAGTGTTGACTACCACCCGAATGGCATGCCCAGCCAAATCAGCTATGCCAACGGCGTGGTCTCCACCATGGGTATTAATAGCCGGCAGTGGCCCTCAGATTTGACATATGGCCAAGGCTCCAGCCGATTTGTGAATAGCACCTATGTCTATGATCCCGTAGGGAACATGGTCAACATCAACGAGCTGGCCGATGGCGTGTACGCAAGGGCATTCGCATACGACAAGCTGGATCGCCTTATTACGGAGGCAACGACCACAGTTAACCGTCAGTACGGGTACGACAGGACCGGCAATCTAACGTATTTGCGTACACCTACGGGTCTCAGCACCTACACCTACGACACTGCAACAGGACTGCTCACAGGGGTAGCAGGTGGTTTCTCTCGAAGCTTTGAATACGACCAGGCGGGTAATGTGAGTGCCAACGGATACAACACCTTTGGTCACGATCATGCCAACAACCTGCGCTGCACCGATTGTGGGACCGCAGTGCAAAAGCTGCATGACTACGACGGCTCCAACATGCGGGCTCAGACTGTAGCTGCGCAGGGCACCACCCAGTACTTGCATGACTCACAAGGCCTGCTCATGCAGACCATGGATTCGAGCCTGCGCAAAGAGCTCATCTATTTAGGGCGACGCCAAGTGGCGGAACGCAGCATCGAGTTGAACTAAACCACCAAGGATCTACGCCATGAATAACTCACATACATCGCGGCCTATGTGCTCTCCCACCTACACACGCTTTGGAAACCTGGTCTTGTTGCTGTCCTTGAGCCTGTTTGCTGGTGCTGTCCACGCCCAGGCCGTGGTGGTTCCTGCTGGCAGCGGCATAACGATCGAGCTAACAGACAACAAGTCCTCAGCTCCTTTGCAAACCAGCGATCTGAAGGCGGCTCCTGAATCCATTCCCTTGCCGTTATGGGCAACACCGCATGGCATGCATACAGCCAAGACCGCAGTCAACGCAAGGCAGCTGAAATATGAAGCCCGCAAGCTCCAGGACATCCCAAAACTGGGAGGTGGCACGGTCAGTACCCCTGAGACCTGCACCACCAGAGCCGTCACCCAAGAAGAGGCGCGGCAGCTGACAGACGACAACCAAGTGCTTTGCACGCAAGACAACTGAATGGAGGAGAACCATGGAACAGCACTTGAAGCAATCGTCCCCGTTCGGTTTATTCCTCCGGTTGATCTCCACCTTCTGGCAGAGAAGCACCACACGGCGCCAACCTGTCAATCAAGCAGAGGGGAGTGTTGTGTGGCTGAGAGCGATGTTGAGCGTCGTCATCTGCAGCCTGCTCTTAGGCACAGGGGGTTTGGCCACCGCCAAGGAGACCGTCACCTACATCCATAGTGACATCAGCGGCAGCCCACTTGCCGCAACCGATGCTGCCGGCAATGTGCTCTGGAAGGAATCATATTTCGCCTACGGCCAAAAGACGGAGTGGCAGCCAGAGAGCGAAGCGCAGACCCAGTGGTTTCACGGTAAGGAGCAAGATGCCGACACCACCATGCAGTATTTTGGAGCGCGCTACTACGATCCTGGGATTGGGCGGTTTCTTGGCATAGACCCGGTTGATTACCAAGACGGGAATCTGCACAGCTTCAACCGTTATGCGTATGGGAACAACAACCCTGTTAGATTCAAAGATCCTGATGGTGCTTATGCTGAGGTAGCTCTAGAGGCGCTAAGCTTAGCCATAGGTTTGGACAGCCTTGGTAAGAATTATGCAGCAGGAAATTATGGAGCTGCAGCAGTTGATATATTAGGCATATCTGCGGATGCAATACTGACTGCAGTGCCAGTCGCCCCAGGGGTCGCTGGAATTGCGATCAAAGCAAGCAGGGGTAATGGAGCGGTTGCACCCATACACCATATATGTACTAATAAAAACTGTGTTTCAGCTGCAAGCGGAGGGCCTTGGACTCCTCGATTTAAAGATATTTTTGATAAGGCAGGGATGAGTCTGGATGATGGATTTAATAAAATTGCAGTTCTAGGGCACAAAGGACCGCATCCTGAGATATATCATCGAGCGGTGTTTGATCGTCTTTCAGATGCGACAAAAGGATTAAATGGTGCTGCATATCGAAATGCTTTGCAAAATGAGTTGACAGTTATTGGGAAAGAAATTCAAACACCTGGAAGTATTCTTAATAATCTCGTGACAAAACCATGAATTTAAAGAAGTTTTATAGAATATTAATGGATCCTCAGGAAACTGCCGCTTGGTATTTAGGTGGTCTGGCATCTGAAGCGGAAGACGACATAGATCCTCGTATATTTACCGAGGGGAAATTTTATCCTTCGGCTTCTAGTTATAAACTGGAAGCAACAAGGGTTGGTAAGGAGTTGGATTTTAATTTTAGTAGCTTTGATATGATTGTTGTAACCCGATTGGTTAGTGATATTTTACGAAGTCTGTGTGAAGAAGATGTGCAATTAATACCTGTTGAAATCATAGGTAAAATTGATGCTTTTTATATATTGAATATCTGCAAGAGAATAAAATGCTTTGATAGGTCTAAGTCAATTTTCACTGATTGGCACCATGACGACGGGCGTGAAGATAAAATAGGACATTTGCGAATGGTCATTGAGCTTAAAATTGATCCAACTAAAGTGGATGAGGTTCATATATTCCGTGTGCATGAATGGCCTGTTGCGGTGATTGTATCTGAACAAGTTAAAAATCTATTTTCCTCGTGGGGAGTAAGGGGGGTTGTTTATGAACAAGTATAGTTTTGGTTTATGTCGTTGTATCTGATATTCGCGAGTTAAATTTATCCGGAGAAATTTTGCAGGCTGTAGACATTAGTCTGAAGGGTTTAACGAATTGCGCTGCTGTGTCTTGAATCTCGCTTGTATAAAAAACTTACAATTTCGCAAAAATATGCTTCAGATAGATCGCGTTTCGCATGAGGTTAAAAGACAGAGCGGTTTCTGAGAAGGAAACGCAACCCCCACGTTTTTCGGGAAAGAGTGTGCTAGGCACTCCTCGTGATGTTCATCGTCAGCAAGCCACAATGGTGGAATTAGCTAGTGAGAGACGTAAGCGGTCAATAACGGGATCGACAAATGAGCATTCAAGACGTATTGAAAGATGGGCAACTGAACGAGGGCGCCTCTAGTGCGGCAATCCCGGCTGCCATTGCTGTCCTTGGTCGTTCATTGCCATCTGATTACTTACAGGTCATCGGTGAACACGATGGAGGCGAAGGGTTCATCGGTAATAACTACTTGATTTTCTGGAGTTCTGGGGAACTGGCCACCTTCAATCATGAATATCAGGTCGAACAGTATGCACCAGGAATCGTGCTCTTTGGGTCCGATGGTGGTGGCGAAGGATATGGGTTTGATACGCGAGAGGCGTCCATGCCAGCAGTTCGGATTCCGTTCATAGGTATGAATATTCGATATGCCACGCGTGTCGCCGAAAACTTCAATGATCTGCTTGTCCAGTTGGCAAAATGAAGAAGTCCTTTGATCCGCGTTACGTTATCTAAAATTCTCAGTTGACTGAAAATGGCAAAAGGGTTGTGCTCCAGGTTCGCAGTCAGGTTGCACACTCTGATACTTTGTCGTACGTGGCTAAAGGAGATAACTGCAGCCATGGTATTAAGTTCTAAGCAGATTGAGTCTGTTCTCGCACTGCCTGATAAGAAGCGTTTTGATCACTTTGTCAAAGTTGTTGCCGATGTGCAAGAAATCTGGGGTCTTTATCAAGGTGGATGGGCTCTTGCCGCTACAAATGATGGTGTTACGGTATTTCCACTCTGGCCAGCCAAAGACTATGCGCAGTTATGTGCGGTTAGTGAATGGGAGGGTTATGAGCCACGTCTTATTACGCTTGCAGAGTTGATGGAGGATTTGTTCCCTAAACTAAAAAAGATGGGGTGTTACCTGGGATATTTTTTCAAGCCTGCGGGTAAAGGGATGACTCCAAGTGTAGATGAGTTGAATATGGTGATTGATAGTGAATTACCGGAGTATTGACTTAAGTCTTCATGTCTAAAGTCATGGAACTTGTCATTTGTTTGATGGAAATATGCACGAATCAGATTTTTTTGAGGACATAGCGGTATCAATGGAATCTTGGGTCAAGGCAGCGGGAGATGCCTTGACGAAACCTGAAACTGACTTGGTATGGGTGGAGGAGCAAGAGCCCTACCAAAATCTGCAACGAGCTCTTGCCGCAGCAGGAGTCGATGGGGACGATGTCAAAAAGGTATTTGCAGAGTGTCTGAGAGGTTTTGCTTTCGCCATTTGACTTCCATCGATGGAGGAACTGCCTTGGCTGAGAAGGGCCGTGTGCATCTGGTGGATGAGGACGGCAATAAATTAGGTAAAAGTCTGAACGATGGCTTTATGAGTTATTTGCATGAATCCGGCCGTTTGAGATAGCGGGCAAAACGGTATTGGCACATAGTGCTCTGAGCATCGCTTTTGTTAGTCTTATAAATACAACTTGGCCCTCTGTGTGGCCACGCCGACGACGAGGAGGAAAAATGACATTGGCTGACGCAAAACAAGTGCTCGGGTTGTTGGCGCAAGGGTTGGACCCAAAAACTGGACATGCTCTGCCTGAGGACAACCCCGTTCATAGCCCCGATGTCATCCGGGCGCTGCACATGGCGGTCATGGCGCTGGACAAGACAGCTGCAAAGCCCTTGCGGCCCAAGATGGAGGGCGCAAGCAAGGCAGGGCAGTCCTGGTCGCCCGAAGAGGACGAGCAACTGCTTTCAGCTTTTGATGCGGGATCGGATGTGCCAGCGCTGGCAAAGGCACATGAACGATCTCGCGGGGGAATCACATCACGCCTGATTCGACACGGTAGGTTGCAAGCGGATCGTAGGGAGGATGCATAGGAGCAACCTGCAGTTGGATCGCATCGCAGGGTGGGCGATTGCCATGGATACCGAAGCCATTTCTGTCGCCATCAGTGTCGTCGGTATCCAAAACGGGGCTATTGCTGTAGCCAGCGCTTTTAAGATGCATCGCTCCTTTCTTTGCGGCGCAAGCCCATCCATGCCGCTAACCCCAGCACGCCCAGTGACGCAGCACCTGCCGCCCCGAGCACCGGAACACGGGCCGGTGCTCGGGGCGGTTCTGGACCTATATCGGTATGGCTGCTTTGTTGGGAGGTGGGAATGGTGGTGATGCTGTCACCGCCAGTGCTATCAACCAAGGTAGTCGTTACCTCGCAGGTCCAGACCTGGTTGCCTGGTAAGGACATCGGGATGTTGGCCGATGCAGCGGGCCCGGGCGCTGAGCCGCTGGCATTGCCACCTGCGGAGCCGGTGCAGGTGACCCGGTACTCGCTCACTGCGTAGCCAGGGGGCATGGCTTGGGGCTCTTGCACGCTAACGCCGGTGGAGCTGATAGCCGTGATCTGAGCCGTGCGTTCAGGGTCGAAACCGAAGATGAAGAAGACCCCACCGTTGGAGGCGGGTGTGCTGTTAGTACCCTCGGCGTTGATACCTCCTCCGCTATTGCCGCTCGCTTCAAAAAACAGAAATTCGACCCGGTCTGGCGCGCAGGAATCGCCGGTAAAACCGCCCTCTGATCCATGCGCCGGTGGCGTTTGGCTGGCCGCGTTTGCTTGCAATGCAGTGCTGGCAGCATTGGCGTAAGTTCCGCCGTTTCCGCCACCGCCGCCACTGGGGCCATTGGGCGTGATGGGCTCTACATTGCCGCCGTTGCCGCCCGAGGCGGCAGCGAGGGTACAGACCTTGGTCAACGGAGTGCTGTCGTTGCGTGGCCTTCCCGCTTCTGCCCCCAATGGACCTGCGCCGCCTCCCCCTCCGCCCCCGCCTGCGCGGATCCACATGCTGGTACCTGCAATGGTGAGTGACGAAGCTCCGCCACCGCCACCTCCGCCGCCGCCGTCTCCGCCAGTGCCTCCAGCGCCGCCTGCCCCGTCTCCCGAGCCGCCTTCACCTCCCGCTGTCGGTGTGTCTGAGCCATTGGCCCCTTGCTGTCCGGCGGTGCCAATCAAAAACTGCAATTGGGCATTAGGCGACACCTGCATGGCCCCGGCGACGGTGGCGCCATTCGCACCGGCTGCGCCGCCATCAGCGAGCCCAAGCGTTGGGGCTGCCAAACCACCTGCGCCTCCGCCGGCCCCATCCACCCGGATATTGACGATATTCATCCCCTGGGGTACCTGGCAACTGGTGGATTCGACGTAATAAGTGGCATCCTCGCAATCTGCAGCCAGCGCGTAAGGTGCTGCTGCGGCAAGCGCAAAGCCGGCTGCGGCGTAGCGAGTGCGATTGTGAAGCGACCGGCTCAGGCCTCCCTGTTTGGGTTTCCTTGGCATCTTGATTCCTTTCTGCACGTAAGCCGTGCGAAGCTGCTTGTTGCAGAACGCCTGCGGGCGGCAACGTTGATAAAGGCGTAGAGATAAAACCTCGGCGAGTGAGGCGGCGAGCAGCGCAACCAGGGGCACCTGGGGTGTGTGCCCTCGGGCGGTAGTGGGGCGTTGCGGATGCGCTCAGGAGCGGCTGCTTTGCATCGTGGTGGGCAGTGTTTCGATGGTTTCGCCACCCAAGCTATCGACCAAGGTGGCGCTGACTTCGCAGGCCCAGGACTGTGCAGCGGGTAATGACATCGGAACATGGGCCGTGGCTGCGGGCCCGGATGCCACTCCGCTTGCGCGGTCACCTGCCGAGCCGGTGCATGCCACCCGGTAGCTGCCCACCTCATAGCCAGGAGGCATGGTCTGGGGGGCTTGCACGGTGGCTCCTGTTTCGCTGATGGCAGAAATCCGGGCAGTGCGGTCAGCTGCGAAAGTGAAGATCAGGGACAGGCCGCCATGTGCTGCAGGTATGTTGGGGGCCGCTTCGGCGTTGATGCCACCGTTGGCGTTGCCCTCAGCCACAAAAGACAGCTCTTCAATGGGGGCGGAGTAGCAGGAATCGCCAGTGGTGCCACCCTGCGACCCGTGCGCTGGCGGCGTCCAGTTGGCTGCAGCGGCCTTGTGTGTGGTGGACGGCGCATCGCCATAGGTACCGCCATTGCCGCCACCACCGCCGCTGGCGCCCCCCTGAGAGACAGGTTCTACCTCGTCGCCGTCTCCGGCAGCGGAAGCAGCAGAGCTGCATTGATCGGACTGCACTACGCCTGCGCTTTGTGCAACCCCTTCGGCAAACCCCAGTACGCCACCCCCGCCTCCGCCACCACCGCCTCCTGCGCGCACCCACATGCTGGTGCCAGCTATGTTCAGCGATGAGGCGCCACCGCCGCCACCGCCACCGCCTCCATGTCGTCCGCCGCCGCCGGCGCCACCATGGCCATCGCCGGTGCCGCCCACGCCTCCCACAGTAGGCACTCCCATGGCATCCGCCCCTTGTTGCCCGGCCATGCCCGCGCGCAGGTGTAATGTGGCACCGGGTGACACCTGCACAGCACCCGCGACGGTGGCACCTTTTGCACCCCTGGCGCCCCCGTAACCCAGTCGAAGTGGCGGGTAGGGCGACCCACCGGCCCCACCGCCAGCGCCATCCACTCTGAGGTTGACGATGTTCATGCCGCTGGGAACGGTGCAGGTGGTCGCTTCGGTGTAATAGACCTCATCCACACAATCCTGCGCCTGTACCTGTTGGGAAGCGCCGATCAACGCACAACTGGTGGCCAAACTGAAGGTGATTTTTTTTAGCGATCGGCTAAGGCTATTAGTAGATTTTGGCGGCATCGCAATCCTTTCTGCACGCTGATCGTGCGGTAACCAATTCTCTTGGTATATCCGGATGCGATATTAAACTCTATTTGTTTTATTGAGGGATGGCGAGACGCTTTATTACGGTGGTGGATGGTGGGGTTGCCGATGAATAGTGATTTTTGATCATTTTTCTGTTAATGGGAATTACTGGTGATCAATATGGTAAATAATCCTTGCAGTTATCCTATGCCCGCAAGTTTTCGCAGCTGAGCGGGCGGCGCTCATGGTTGCTACAGCGTAGCCAGTGCTGTAGGCGACAGAACGCAGCTCTGGGTTCGGCATTGTGGCGGCGTTGAAAAGCGCCATGGCTCGGCGTGGGGGAAGCGGTTGTCATTCGGAATCCGCGTTTTAGGGCTGGTGCATGCCAGGTATTCGGTATGCGTTTTATGGATATTTGTGACATGCAAGGTAACTGATTTTTAAATTGCTTTAATCCATAGCCATAGATGCACGGTAAATGCTTTTAGGACATGGCGATACGCCTGCCCAGGGCTGATTGCGAACCGGGTGTATCACCGCATGGGTTACTGCCGTTGATTATTGGCAAGTCAACCACTGGGGGTGTGCGGTGGATAGCTTTCAAGCCAAAACGGGTCGTCCATAGATGCTGGTCGTGATCCATGCGGCATTTATCCCCCTATTCGCCGCAGATGCTGCGGTGAATGGCGAGCGTGACCATAGGCTGGCGGATGCAAAAAATGCCTCTCTGGCACGAATAAGCGCCAGAGGGGGTTTGTTGGTTGCGTGATCACCAACCGGTAATCGGCCAGCAGTTCGTGTGCGTCTGCATGCTTCTCAAGAGGACATTGCATCGCTACTCGATCCACAAGTCCGTGAAAACGAGTTTGAAATGGTTGAGGCCAACTTCCTGGCGCAAAGTGAAGTGCTCTTGCTCAGGAAAGGCGAAGCGCTGACCACCTCTTTGGGAGCTGTCAGTGGCGATTCAAGCAATGAGCCCTGGTTGCGCTATGGCGCAGAGATTGAGATTTCCGTGCGCTACCAGGATTTAGAAGGGCGCAAATACCAATCCAAGCTGCCGCTGAAGGTATATGCCAGAGAAGGTTTTGGCGGCGGCATTTGGAGATCATAAGAAAAACGGTTACGCAACCCAAAGGTTCGTGGCCGTTTTGCGCAGTCCATATGCTGGGTCGCAACCGCGCTCAGTCGTAGCTGCGCGCATCCTCAATCACCTTGCCATCATTGGGCAGCTCGCCCGGGCGCAGCAGCGCGATATCGGCGCGCAGCTTGGTGACTTCGCGCACGGCGTCGGCGATCTGTTCGGCAAGACCCGCGCCCAGCTCGGTGGTTTCCACCTGCAGGCTCATCTGGTCCTGGGCCATGGCGCCGCTGACAACCAGGCGCGCCTTTTGCACCTGGGGAAAGCGTTTGACGACTTCGGCAATCTGGCCGGGGTGCACAAACATGCCGCGCACCTTGGTGGTTTGGTCGGCGCGGCCCATCCAGCCCTTGATGCGGGTGTTGGTGCGGCCGCTGGGGCACTGGCCGGGCAGCACGGCTGAGAGGTCACCGGTGCCAAAGCGGATCAGCGGGTAGTCGGTGTTGAGGGTGGTGACGACCAGCTCACCGACCTCGCCTTCGGCCACCGGGTCGCCGGTGCCGGGGCGCACGATTTCGACAATCACGTTCTCGTCCAGCACCAGGCCTTCGCGGGCTTCGGTCTCGTAGGCGATCAGGCCCAGGTCGGCGGTGGCGTAGCACTGGTAGGCGGCGACACCCCGGGCGCTGAACCAGTCGCGCAGCGAGGGGGGGCAGGCCTCGCCGGAGACAAGCGCCTTGGTCAGCGATGCAATGCGCTGGCCCTGGGCTTCGGCCTTCTCCAGGATGATCTTCAAAAAGCTGGGCGTGCCGATGTAGCCATGGGGGTGCAGATCGGCCATGGCCTGCACCTGCTGCTCGGTCTGGCCGGTGCCGGCGGGGAAGACGGTGGCGCCCAGCGCCTGGGCGCCCGATTCCATCATCGAGCCGGCGGGCACAAAGTGGTAGCTGAAGCTGTTGTGCACCAGCTCGCCGGCGCGAAAGCCGGCCGCATAGATGGCGCGGGCCATGCGCCAGTAGTCGGGGCGCTGGCCTTCAGGTTCATAGATGGGGCCGGGGCTGGCAAACATGCGCGGCATGGTGCTGCCAAACGGCGCGGTGTTGAAGCCGCCAAAAATGGCGCGGCCCGGATGCTGGGTGCGCTCGGCCTTTTGGCGCTCCAGCAGCTCATGCTTGCGGGTCACGGGCAGCTGCGCCAGCGCGGCGCGGCTGCTGATGCTGGCGGCATCGACCCCTTGCAGGATGCTGGCAAAGGCGGGGGAGTGTTGCTGGGCGTGCCGAATCTGGGCGGGCAGGCGGGCCATCAGATCGGCTTCGCGGGCAGCTGGGGCGCGGGACTCCAGATCGTCGTAGTGCTGGCTCATGCGGGTTCTCCGGGACGTGTGATCGGTATTTTTTGAGGGCGAATCTGCCGCAGACGCCGGCATCTGGGCATCAGCCGGCGCGGTAATTGGTGCGTTGAAGCAGTGCGGTCAGGCCAGCCAGCGTTTTCTGCGCTTGTAGCTCTTGACGTCCTTGAAGCTCTTGCGCTCGCCGCCACCCATGCCCAGGTAGAACTCCTTGACGTCCTCGTTGTTGGCGAGGTCCTTGGCGGCGCCGTCCATCATGATGCGGCCGCTCTCCATGATGTAGCCGTAGTCGGCGTACTTCAGCGCCATGTTGGTGTTCTGCTCGGCCAGCACGAAGGTGACCTTCTCTTTCTGGTTCAGGTCCTGCACGATGTTGAAGACTTCTTCAACGATCTGCGGCGCCAGGCCCATCGAGGGCTCATCGAGCAGCACTAGGCGCGGGTTGCTCATCAGCGCGCGGCCAATGGCGCACATCTGCTGCTCGCCGCCCGAGGTGTAGGCCGCCTGGCTGGTGCGGCGCGTCTTGAGGCGGGGAAAATAGTTGTAGACCTTGTCCAGGTTGGCGGCGATCTCGCCCTTGCTGGTGCGGGTATAGCTGCCGGTGAGCAGGTTCTCTTCGATGGTCAGGTGGGCAAAGCAGTGCCGGCCTTCCATCACCTGCACAACGCCGCGCTTGACCAGGTCCGACGGGGTCAGCGCTTCGATGCGCTCGCCTTCGAGCTCGATGCTGCCCTTGGTGACTTCGCCGCGCTCGCCCTTGAGCAGGTTGGAAATGGCGCGCAAGGTGGTGGTCTTGCCGGCGCCATTGCCGCCCAGGATGGCCACGATCGATTCGTGCGGCACCGACAGCGAGACGCCTTTGAGCACCAGGATCACATGGTTGTAGATCACCTCGATGCCGTTGACGACCAAAAGCGGCGCTGCTGCGGATGGGGTGGAAGCTGTTTGCGGGGAATCGGTCATGCCGTCACCTGATCTCTCAACAAAATGGAGGGTGGGCGGCCCCGGGGAACGGGCGCCTTCCGCAGGGGAGGGCGCCAGGGGCCTGCCACGAGAGGCCCCGGGCCACCAGGCCCAGGGACCACGCAGCCTTAGCTGCAGGAACGTGGCGTCACGTTCTTTTCCTTGGCGTACTTGTCGGCGTATTCCTTGACCAGCGGGTCGATCAGGCTCTTGTCCGATTGGTACCAGTCCGAGGTGACGTTGAACTTGCTGCCGTCCCAGGTGGCGATACGCGCCCAGTCGGCACCGAGGTGGTTGTCACAGCTGGTCTTGAAGGGGCGGATGATCTTGCCAAAGCCCAATTCGTTCAGGCGTTCCTGGGTCATGTTCATGTTCTCCAGGCCCCAGCGCACCTGCTCGGAGGTCATGACCTTGCCCTTGCCGTACTTCTCTTGCGCGGTGCGGATGGCTTCGACCTGCAGCATCGCGATCACCATGCCGCGCGTGTGTGCCAGCTGGCCCAGTTCCTTGGGATCGGACGCGGTGCCCTGGCCCTTGTCGTACAGCGTGGCCTTCACCTCGTCATGCACCTTGTCGCGCTCGCCGGTGTTGTGGATGGTGACGGTGTTGTAGCCCTTGGCGCCGGCACCGATGTCCTTCACGTCATGGTCGGAGCCGCCCCACCAGATGGCGTACATCTTCTCGCGGGGGTAGCCGGTGGCCTGGGCTTCGCGCACGGCGGTCGGCGTCATCACGCCGGCCGACCACAGCAGCACATAGTCAGGGCGGTTCTGGCGGATCTGCAGCCAGGTGGACTTCTGCTCCACGCCCGGGGCGGTCACGGGCAGCAGCATCAGCTCAAAGCCTTCCTTGGCGGCACGCTTTTGCAGCAGCGGGATGGGCTCCTTGCCATAGGGCGAGTCGTGGTAGACCAGGGCGATCTTCTTGCCCTTGAGGTTGCCCTTTTCCTTCTTCAGGATGTCCTGCACGATGGAATCAGCAGCGGTCCAGTAGTTGCCCAGCAGCGGGAAGTTCCACTCGAAGACCTTGCCATCGGCCGATTGCGACAGGCCATAGCCGGGGGTGATGACGGGCATCTTGTCGCCCGCAGCCTTGTCGGTCACCGCAAAGGTGATGCCGGTCGATTGCGTGTCGAAGCCGGCAGCGCCGCCGTCGCGGCCCTTGAGGCGCTCATAGCATTCCACGCCCTTGGCGGTGTCGTAGGCGGTTTCGCACTCTTCGAACTTGATCTTCACGCCGTTGATGCCGCCCTTGGCATTGACGAGCTTGAGGTAGTCCTGCTTGCCGTCACCCCATGGGATGCCCAGCGGCGCGAACTGGCCGGTGCGGTAGACCAGCAGCGGAACGAATTGCTCCTGGGCTTGTGCGGCTGGGGCAGCCATCATTGCGCCCAGACCCAGGGCTGCCGTAGCAGCGGCGATCACAGCTTTCTTGAAAGACATGGTTCTATCTCCTTAGGGTTGTTGGGGCTGGTGACCCCCACTTGCGAACACTCTGCGTTGCTCTCTCTTCAAAAACTCTCAATGCGGGAACGGCCACAGACGCAGCTTCTGGCGGGCCGTGGCCCACAGCTTGGCCAATCCATGGGGCTCGACAATCAGGAAAAACACGATCAGCGCGCCAAACACCATGTGCTCCAGGTAGGTGGCGGTGGCGGTGGACAGCGGCAGACCCAGCCAGTGCGGCACCTGGGTCAGGAAGATGGGCAGCAGCACAAAGAAGGCGGCGCCAAAGATGCTGCCGACGATGGAGCCCAGGCCGCCGATGATGATCATGAACAGCAGCTGGAAGGAACGGTCCAGGCTGAAGGCGGCAGGCTCCCAGGCGCCCAGGTGGACAAAGCCCCAGAGCGCACCGGCAATGCCGACGATGAAGCTGCTGACGGCAAAGGCCGAGAGCTTGGCGTACATGGGGCGGATGCCGATCACGCTGGCGGCCACATCCATGTCGCGCATGGCCATCCACTCGCGGCCGATGGCGCTGCGCACCAGGTTCTTGGCCATCAGGCCCAGCACGCAGAGGATGACCAGGCAGAACAGGTACTTCTGCACCGGCGTCTCGATCGGCATGCCGAACACCGACAGCTTGCCGGCGCTGACCGAACCGGACGAGGAGTAGTTGCTGACCCAGGCGGCGCGGCTGGTGATCCAGTCCATGAAGAACTGGGCTGCCAGGGTGGCCACGGCCAGGTACAGGCCGCGAATGCGCAGGCTGGGCAGGCCAAACAGCACGCCGACCAGCATGGACACCAGGCCACCGCCGATCAGTGACAGGATCAGCGGCATGCCTTCAAAACGCACATGGAAGTTGTAGGCTGCATAGGCGCCGGCCGCCATGAAGGCGCCGGTGCCCAGCGAGATCTGGCCGCAGTAGCCCACCAGGATGTTGAGCCCGATGGCGCCCAGCGACATGATCAGGAAGGGGATCAGCACCGCCTTGAAGGTGTAGTCGCTGAAGCCAAAGGGCACCAGCACAAAGGCCACCAGCAGCAGGGCGAGCATGGCCCACTTGTCCTGAAGCACCGGGAAGATCTGCTGATCGGCCGCGTAGCTGGTCTTGAACTGGCCATTTTCACGATAAAACATAGGTCAGTCTCCGTTTACACGCGGTCAATAATTTTGTCGCCAAACAAACCTTGGGGACGGAACAGCAGGAAGCACAGCGCCAGACCGTAGGCGAACCAAGTCTCGATGCCGCCGCCCACATAAGGGCCCAGGTAGACCTCGGAGAGCTTCTCGCCCACGCCGATGATCAGACCGCCGACGATGGCGCCGGGCACGGAGGTGAGGCCACCCAGAATCACAACCGGCAAGGCCTTCAGGGCGACCAGGGACAGCGAGTACTGCACACCCAGCTTGGAGCCCCAGATGATGCCGACCACCAGCGCCACGCAGCCAGCCACCGACCAGACGATGACCCAGATGCGCGAGAGCGGAATGCCGATGGACTGGGCGGCCTGGTGGTCGTCCGCCACGGCGCGCAGGGCGCGGCCGGTCTTGGTCTTTTGGAAGAACACGCTCAGCACCAGCACCAGCACCGCGGCAATGCCGGCGGCATACAGGTCTTCCTGGCTGATCAGCACGCCGCCCTGGAACAGGCTTTCCATGACGAACATGGGGTCCTTGGGCATGCCCACATTGATGCTGTAGACGGCCGAGCCAAAGATCATCGGGCCCAGGCCGTCGAGGAAGTAGGCGATACCCAAGGTGGCCATCAGCAGCGCGATGGGTTCCTGGTTGACGAGGTAGCGCAGCGCAAAACGCTCGATCGCCCAGGCCACGCCGACCATGATGACCATGGCGACGACGAGCGCCAGCGCAATGCTGAGCACACCGGGCTCCATGCCCAGCCACTTCGGAATCCATTCCGAAAAGCGGGCCATGGCCAGTGCGGCGAACAGCACCATCGCGCCCATGGCGAAGTTGAAGACGCCCGAGGCCTTGAAGATCAGCACAAAGCCCAGCGCGATGAGCGCGTAGAGCATGCCCACCATCAGGCCACCAAACAAAGTTTCAAGAAAAAATGCCATTGCGGTCCCCTGGGGTCTGTGCTCAGTGGCCTGCGCCCAGATAGGCGCGGATCACATCTTCGTTATTGCGGACTTCTTCGGGCGTGCCGTCGCCGATCTTCTTGCCGTAATCCAGCACCACCACGCGGTCGGAGATGTCCATCACCACGCCCATGTCGTGCTCGATCAGCACGATGGTGGTGCCGAACTCGTCGTTCACATCGAGGATGAAGCGGCACATGTCCTGCTTTTCCTCGACGTTCATGCCGGCCATCGGTTCATCGAGCAGCAGCACCTTGGGCTCCATCGCCAGCGCGCGGCCCAGATCGACCCGCTTTTGCAGGCCGTAGGGCAGCTGGCCCACGGGTGTCTTGCGGAAGGCCTGGATCTCCAGGAAGTCGATGATGTGCTCGACAAACTCGCGCTGCTGGATCTCTTCGCGCTGGGCCGGGCCCAGGCGCAGCGCCTGCATCAGCAGGTTGCTTTTGATCTTCAGGTTGCGGCCGGTCATGATGTTGTCGATCACGCTCATGCCCTTGAACAGCGCCAGGTTCTGGAAAGTGCGGGCCACGCCCATCTCGGCGACCTGGCGGCTGTTCATGTGCGCAAAGGTCTGGCCGCGAAAGCTGATGGCGCCTTCCGAAGGCGTATAGACGCCGTTGATGCAGTTGAGCATGGAGCTCTTGCCGGCGCCGTTGGGGCCGATGATGGAGCGGATCTCATGCTCCTTGACGTTGAAGGAGATATCCGTCAGCGCCTTGACGCCGCCAAAGCGCAGGCTGATGTTCTTGATGTCAAGAATGACGTCACCGATTTTTTTGCTCATGGGTGGCTTTCTCTTGGCTGGGCGCTCAGGCAACCGACTTCAGCGGTGCGAAGGTCTTGCTGTCGGCGATCTTCAAGGTGGCGCTGACGCTGCCGGTGCGGCCGTCTTCGAACTTCACCTGGGTCTCGATGAACTGCTCGCTGCGCCCGGCGTAGAGCGCATCGACCAGCACGCCGTACTTGTCGGCGATAAAGCCACGGCGCACCTTGTTGGTACGGGTCAGCTCGCCGTCATCGGCATCGAGCTCCTTGTGCAGGACCAGGAAGCGCGTCACCTGGCTGCCGGCCAGCATCGCATCGGTGGCCAGGTCAGCATTGACCTTCTCGACGCAGTTCTGGATCAGGGTGTAGACCTGCGGCTTCTGCGCCAGGTCGGTGTAGCCGGCGTAAGGCAGGTTCTGGCGCTCGGCCCAGTTGCCCACGGCCTCGAAGTCGATGTTGATCATCGCGCAGACCTTCTCGCGCCCATCACCCAGGGCCACGGCCTCCTTGATGAAGGGGAAGAACTTGAGCTTGTTCTCGACATACTTGGGCGCAAACATGGCGCCGTCGTTGCTGCCGCCCTTCAAGCGGCCCACGTCCTTGACGCGGTCGATGATCTTGAGCTGGCCGCTCTTGTCCATGAAGCCGGCATCGCTGGTGTGGTACCAGCCGTCTTCGCTCAGCACCTCGGCGGTCGCCTTGGGGTTCTTGTAGTACTCCTTCAACAGGCCGGGCGATTTGACCAGGATCTCGCCGTTCTCGGCCATCTTGATCTCGACGCCGCGAATCGGGTTGCCCACGGTATCGGCAAACACCTGGTTGTCGGGCTGGATGCAGACGAACACGGCGGTCTCGGTCGAGCCATAGAGCTGCTTGAGGTTGATGCCGATCGAGCGGAAGAAGCTGAACAGATCGGGGCCGATCGCCTCACCGGCCGTATAGGCCACGCGCACGCGGCTGAAGCCCATGTTGTTGCGCAGCGGGCCAAACACCATCAGGTCGCCCAGCTTGTAGCTGATCTTGTCGAGCAGGCTCACCGGCTTGCCATCGCGCAGCGCCGGGCCCACGCGCTTGGCCACCGCCATGAAGTGGTGGAACATCTTGCGCTTGAGAAGGCCCGCGTCTTCCATGCGGATCATCACGCTGGTGAGGATGCCTTCGAACACGCGCGGCGGCGCAAAGTAGTAGGTGGGGCCGACTTCCTTGAGGTCGATCTGCACGGTGGCATTGGACTCGGGGCAGTTCACCACATAGCCGCAGGCCAGCCATTGCGAGTAGCTGAAGATGTTCTGGCCGATCCAGGCCGGGGGCAGGTAGGCCAGCACTTCCTCGCCATGGCCGAGCTTTTCAAACTCGGCGCCGGCCGAAGCGCTCTCCAGCAAGGAGCTATGCGTGTGCACCACGCCCTTGGGGTTGCCGGTGGTGCCGGAGGTGAAGAACATCGCCGCCACATCGCCGTTCTTGGTGGCATCGACCTGCTGCTGGAACCAGCCGGGGTTGGCCGCCACAAAGGTCTCGCCGCTGGCGATCAGGCTGTCGAGCGAGGCCAGGCCGGGCTCTTCGTAGTTGCGCAGGCCCCGTGGGTCGTCGTAGTAGACATGGCTGATCTGCGGGCAGTGCTCGCGCAGCTCCAGCAGCTTGTCGACCTGCTCCTGGTCTTCGACCAGGCAAAAGCGCACCTCGGCATTGTTCAGCGGGAACACGCATTCGGCCGCTACCGCATCCTGGTACAGCGGCACAGGGATGGCGCCAATCGACTGGGCGGCCAGCATGCTGGCGTAGAGCCGGGGGCGGTTGGCACCCATCAGCACCAGGTGCTCGCCGCGCGCCAGGCCGGCTTGCGACAGGCCGGCGGCGATCTTGGCGACCATCACGGCCAGCTCGGACCAGCTGTAGCTTTGCCAAATGCCGTATTCCTTTTCACGCAATGCTGCGGCCTCGGGCCGATTGGCAGCGTGCTGCAGCAATAGCTTGGGAAATGTCGTTGACATGGTTGTCTCCTATGCCGTTTTTTGTAGATCACAAGTGCCATGCCTTGCGTCCTGTTGAAACCGAATGTAGGTTCAGCTTTGACGTTGTTTTGTCTTTATGACGACAATCTGCGGGAAAACGCTGTAGGTACTTTCCTGCGGCCTGCCGATTTGCCGTGCATGTGCGCGTGGCGCAGCCTTGGCGCTGCGCCAGGCAGTGGGGATGCAGGGAGACGCGCAGGTGCTGCGGTATTGGAAGACGGGGCCCGAAGCCAAATGCGCCATGCCGAGAGGGGCAGGGATTCGGAGGGCGGGCCGCCCTGCTGCGGGCGCAGGGGCGGCAAGGCCATGCAGGGTGGGAGGGCGCGGGCCCCAGCCCCTGCAGGCGCGGAATGCTTAGAGCAGTTCCTGGATCATGTCGATGTACTGCTGCTTGGCATCATCCTGCGCCATGCCCTTGCACTGGTTCCAGGCGTTCCACTTGGCCGAGGCGACAAAGTCGGTAAATCCTGGCTTGGGCTCGTTGTTGTCGCCATGTGCGCCTTGCTTGTACAGCCCGTAGAGCTTCAGCAGCGTCTGGTTGTCGGGGCGCTCGCTCATGTTCAGGGCGGCTTCCTTGGCGGCTTCAAAGGCGGTGTTCAGATCGGACATGGGGACCTCTTGGGGTTGGGTTAAGGGGCGGAGCGCAAGGCTGCCAGTGTAGCTGCGGCCAGGCCGCAGCACGGCCTTGGCGGCGGACTATTGGGGACCGATGCCGGCGCTGGGCTGTACCTGAAAAGCGCCGGTATAGGGCGTGTGCAACACATGGATGGTGACCAGGGGCTGGCCCTCGCGCATGTCCTTGGGGACCTGGCGCGAGTAGGTGAATTCGGTGGTATTGATCACCTCCATCTTGCGGCGCAGCTGCGTGCCGTTGTCGGACACCGTGTGCTGGTACTGGCGGTCGCCGGTAAAGAAGAACCAGCCGGCGCCGCCTTGCTGGCTGCGCGAGCGGCCGGTGGCAGGGTCAAAGTACTCGTAGCGGTTGCTGCAGGCATCCCAAAGCGAAATGCCGACGACACCCGGGTAGCGCTCCACCAAGTTGCTGCTGCGGTCATCGCCTTCATAGACGGCGGTGGTGAGCCAGGTTTTAGCGGCCAGCACCTGGGCGTCAGGCGATGCAGCGGCGCAGGCAGGGGCGGCAATGGCATGGCCGGGGGCCAGCAGCGCGGCGGCCAGCGCCAGCGCAGCGATGGTGGGGGATTGGGGTTGGTTCAGATCGGACATGGCAGATTGGATAGTCATTGAGCGATGAACGCTCCAGTCTAGCGGGCCGCCTGTTGCGCAGAACCTACTTGCTGCGCAGGTGACAGGCGCAGGGCCCACCCTGGTAGCGCCCCTCTTTGCAGCCTGTGCCGGCTCGGGCATTCTTGGCCGCCATGAGCCCGCATGCCTCTCTCTACCAACGCCGCCGTGCCCCGCATGCTGCGGAAGTGGCCGATATCCCGTGGATCCCTGTTCTGCAGCCCGCCGAGCGCGACTATGCCGTGCGCCAGCTGATGGTGACCGAGGCCGAGCCGGGCGAGTATGTCTGCCGCGTGGGCAAGCCGGTGACCTACTGGTTTGGTGTGATCGAAGGCCTGCTCAAGATGAGCGCCGAAGACAGCGAGGGCCGCACGATGACCTTTGCTGGCCTGCCACGCACCGGCTGGTTTGGCGAGGGCACCGCCCTCAAGCGCGAGATCTACCGCTACGACATCCAGGCGCTGCGCAAAAGCTCCGTCTGCGGTATTCCGGTGGATGCCTTCCACTGGCTGCTGGACCATTCGCTGGGCTTTAACCGCTTTGTGATGCACCAGCTCAACGAGCGGCTGGCGCAGTTCATCAGCGCCCGCGAGATTGACCGCTTGAACCGCCCCGAAGAGCGGGTGGCCCGCACCTTGGCTGCGCTGTTCAACCCGGTGCTCTGCCCGGGGGTGAGCGATGTGCTGCGCATCACGCAGCAGGAGCTGGCCTACCTGGTGGGCCTGTCGCGCCAGCGGGTGAACGAAGCCCTGGCCGCCTTGCAGCACCAGGGCTTTATCCGTATCGAATACGGCGGCCTGCGGGTGCTCGATCTGCAGGCCCTGCGCGGGCAGGGCTGGCTCGTAAAGCCCCAACGGGCGGATTTCGATCTGTAGCCTTTAGGGCTTGGTGGCCGGTGCGGCTGGCGCGTCGGGCGTTGCCCCTGCAGGTGGGGGTGCTGGCATCGAGCCGCCGGGTGTGGTGTTGTCCGGTGTAGCGCGTGGCATGGGCGTATTGGAGGCACCCTTGTCGCAACCGCTCAAGGCCGCAACGCCCAGGACCAGGGCAGCAGCGGGCAGCCAGTACAGCGCATGGCGCGGGCTACGTTGGGTAGTGGTGGACTTCATTGTTATCTCCTCAAAAATGAATAAGCCCATGCTACGCCTCAATAACTGCTGCTTTTAAGGGCGTTTGCACTGCTCACATCTATACGCATTCCGATGCATATTGCGCCAGCCCGCATGGGAAGGGGCTTGGCGGGCTGTGATGGCCAGTGATAGCGGCAGGGAAGAGGCTGCGCATGACCATCGGGGGGGGATTGACGTAAGTAAGGGGCCAAGTTGTAAGCGCTGCTGAAAAAACAGGCAGGGCGCCAGCCCTTGTTTGTGCACAGGCTTATCCACAGCTGCCATAGCCGTGCGCCCCGCTTGGAATGGCAAGACACGCGACAATAGCGGGCTATGTCAAATCCCCGCTCTCCAGCTGATTCGCCTGCCGCCGACGATGGCGAAGGCCGCAAAAAACTCACCCTGACCCGCAAACCCGCGCCCGCTCCCGTCGCGCGCGGCCGTGACGGAGGGCCGGGTGCGGACCGTCCGCGTTCAGCTGGTGGCCCACGCCCTACAGGGCCCCGTGCTGGCGGCGACAGCCGATTCAGCGACAACCGAGGCGGTCGTGATGGCCGTGATAGCCGCGATGGTCGTGACGCGCGCGACGGCCGGGCTGAGCGTGGCAGCCGGGATAGCTGGCCCGGCCGCGACAGCCGCGACGGCGGTTTTGGCCGTGGCGAGGCACGTGGTGGTGGCTACGGCCAGGAACGCCGTTTTGGCGACCGCGCCGATGGTGGCCGCCGTGACGATGCGCGCCCTTATGCAGGTCGCTCTGACGCTGGGCGGCCTTATGCCGGGCGCGGTGACTTTGTCTCGGTAGGCGCCGGATCGCGCGACCCGCGCCAGGATGGCCGCCGCCCCGCAGGCCCCCGCCAGGATGACCGTCGCAACGAGGGCCCACGTGGCTTTGGCCCCCGCTCGGACGGCCCCCGCGAGGGCGGCCCCCGCTCCTTTGGCGCCGGCCCACGCCAGGATGGCTTCCGCTCGGAGCGTCCACGCGACGAAGCACCACGCCGGGACGGCCCACCGCGCCGGGATGCCCCGCGCCGCGAGATGCCGTCCAACGTCTGGCGCGCCGATGCGCCCCAGCGCACAATGCAGACCGCCAAGGCCCAGGCCCAGAATGAGCAGCTGAAGGCCGAAGGCCAGGTGCGCGTGAACAAGCGCATGTCCGACCTGGGCCTGTGCTCGCGCCGCGAGGGCGATGCCTGGATCGAGAACGGCTGGGTGCTGGTCAACGGCGAAGTCGCGACGATGGGCCAGCTCGTCGAGCTGACCGACAAGATCGAGATCCGGCGCGAGGCGCAGGATCTGCAGGCCCAGCAGGTGACGATTCTGATCAACAAGCCCATGGGCTATGTCAGCGGCCAGGCCGAAGACGGCCATGAGCCAGCGGTGGTGCTGGTCAACCCGTCCAACCACTGGCGCGAGGACCACAGCAAGACGCGTTTCAACTTCAGCCAGCTCAAGGGCCTGGCGCCTTGCGGCCGTCTGGATATCGATTCGGTCGGCCTGTTGGTGATGACCCAGGACGGCCGCATTGCCAAGCACATCATTGGCGAGGATTCCGAGGTTGAGAAGGAATACCTGGTGCGTGTGACTTATGGTGCCGTCGAGCAGGATGTGCAGCAGCACTTCCCCGAAGACAAGCTGGCGCTGCTGCGCCACGGCCTGTCCCTTGATGGTGAAGCCCTGCTGCCGGCGGGCGTGGAATGGCAAAACCCTGAGCAGCTGCGCTTTGTGCTGCGCGAAGGCAAGAAGCGCCAGATCCGCCGCATGTGCGAGGCCGTGGGCCTGTTTGTGGTGGGCTTGAAGCGCATCCGCATCGGCAAGGTGGTGCTGGGCAATCTGCCAGTGGGGCAGTGGCGCTACCTGGGCGAGAACGAGCAGTTCTAAGCTGACGCTCAGCCGTTCTCGTTACGAGGGCGGTGGCTTGAAAGCCCTCTCCGGCCTGACGGGTCTGGGAGGGCTTAGTTTTTGGCGATAGGCGGTTTCTGCGGGCGGGCCGCTGCAATGCCGCGGGCCATGCGCGCATTGCGCACCGCCGCCAGGCTCAGGCCCAACTGCGCGGCCACATCGGCATCGGATGCGGTGCCCAGCAGCATCACCTCGTTAGGTTGCCAGCTGTGCTGGCTTTGTTTGCCCCGGCTGCTGTCCTGCGGTGCTATGCCCAGCGCCCCGCGCTTGGCCACCACGCTGGCCTTGCTGATGCCCCATTGCGTGGCCAGGCTGGCATCGCTGTGCTGGCCCAGCGCGGCCAGCATCTCCGGCGTCCATTCCACATGGCCAAAGGCGGCAATCCCCAGGCTGTTGCGCTTGAGGTTCACGGTCTTGGCGCTGGTGCCCCAGCGCTCGGCCAGCACCGCATCCTTGTCGGTCCCCAAGGCGGCCAGCATCTCGTCGGTCCATTGCAGGCTTGCGCGTCCCATGGGGCCTCCTTATGCCTGGGCCAGCGCTTGCTCGGCAGCAGCGGCCAGGGCCAGCAAGTTGGCATCCTGCATGCGCGCGCCCACCAGCATCAGCCCCACCGGCAGGCTACCGGCCACGCGCGGCAATGGCAGCGAGATGGCGGGCAGGTCGTAGAAATTGAAGATCGAGGTGTTGCGCAGAATCAGCGCATTGGCGGCGAAGAAGGCGCTGTCGTCATCCAGCAGCGGCGCAATGGCTGGCGCGGTGATGGCGATGGTGGGCAGCAGCAGCAGGTCCACCTCCTGCATGGCGGAATCCATCCTGGCGATCCATTGCTGGCGCTGTTGCAGCAGCTGGATGTAGTAGGGCGCCGTCAAGGCGCGGCCCTTGTCCATGCGCGAGAGCACGCGCGGGTCAAAGGCATCGCGCTCCTGCACCAGCGCCTGTTGGTGGATGGCGGCAGCCTCGGCCGCAATCAAGGTGCCCTCGCTTTGCAGCTGCGCAGGGGCGGCCATCAGCGCTTGCCAGGGCAGTTTGCGGATGCTGGCGCCTTGCGCCTGCAAGGTAGCGATGGCCTGCTCGGCCTGGGCCAGCACCTCGGCGCTGCAATCGGTCCAGGGCAGGCCCTGGGGCAGGCCAATGCGCAGGCCTTGCAGGCTGCGCGGGGGCAGGGCTTGGGGGATGGTGCCGGCCATGACGGCATCGGCGGCCGCGCAATCGGCTACCGTCCGGGCCAAGGGGCCCAGCGCATCGAGGGTGTAGGACAGCGGAAAAGCCCCGTCGCGCGAGACCCGCGCCTGCGTGGGCTTGAAGCCGGTGACGCCATTGAAGGCGGCGGGAATGCGTACCGAGCCGCCGGTGTCCGAACCAATGGCGATATCGACCAGGCCCCGGCCGACGCTGACCCCGGCACCCGAGGAGGAGCCGCCGGGGATGTGCAGCACATCGGCGGCATTGCCCGGGGTGCCGAAATGGGGGTTGATGCCCACGCCCGAGAACGCGAACTCCGTCATATTCGTCTTGCCGACGATCACCGCGCCGGCAGCGCGCAGGCGTTGTACCACTGGCGCATCGTGTGTGGCCGGGGCGCTTTGGCGGCGCATCTTCGCGCCGGCGGTGGTCACCTGGCCGGCCACATCGAGCAAGTCCTTGATGGACACGAGCTTGCCGTCCAGCGGGCCCAGCGAAAGGCCGCGCGCTGCGCGCTGGTCTGCGGCCTGCGCGGCCTCTTGGGCGGCTTCTGGGTAGAGCTGGGTGAAGATGCGCTGCGCCTCGTCGCCCAGCGAGGTCAGGGTCTGCAGGCTCTGGGCAAGGCGTTCGGCGCTGGTGGGCATGGCGGAATCATTCAAAAATCTGATGGGATTGCCATCGTAACCAATTACCAGGGGCTGCTGAGGCTGCTGCAGGCTCCACCTCAAGGCACGGACGCGGTAAAGCTCAACTGCCCGCTGTAATTGCCGGCGGTACGGCTGACGCTGTTGTCGTAGGCGAAGGTCCAGTTGGCCGTGCGGATGGTGACCAGGCTGTTGACCGTGCCAGTGCCACCCCCGGTGACGTTCACGCTGGTGCCAGTGCCGGTGGCCGGAATGGTGGGCGCCGGCAGCGCCGAGTCGCTGCTGGTCGCGCTGATCACGTTCATCGGTAGGGTGTTGCTGCCGCTGGTCAGCGCCGTGGTGACGGTGGCAAACACGCTGACCTGGCCGCCATTGCTGCGCACCTCCACAGGTAGCACGTTGCCGCTGGCGGTGACGGCGAATGGGGGCGCTGTGCCGTTCCAGTTGACGGCGGTGTTGTTGCCATTGGCAGGCGTGGTGGGTACCGCCGGTATCGTCGGGCTCAAACTAAAGCCCACCTGTGAAGTGGTGCCGCCCGGTGTGGGCCAGGCGCCATTGCCGATGCGGAAAAACACATACTTGTCGATCTGGATGGCAAAGTTCAGCGCCACTGCCGGGGTGGTGCGCGGCAGGTTGCCGGTGCCGGAGCTGGCACTGCCCGCTTGCGCAACGGCACCCAGCGCCGTCAGCGCCACCGGCAGCAGCACCTGGCGCATGAGGATCAGTGGGCAGCGCTGCGTGCTCATTGGAAATCCGCATTCAGCTTGAAGCTGCCCTTGTCCCAGTCCAGCAGGCCACTGGCCTTGATGGGGTAGCTGGGCTGGATGGCGGGCTGGCCATCTTCGCCCTTGGGGACCAGGGCCAGGTGGCGGGTCTGGCCCGGCATGATGGGTGTGCCTTCCACCGCCAGCGTGAAGTCGCGGCCTTTGGCATCCTTGGCGTCCACCGTGCCTTCGAGGCGGCCATGGGCATCGCCGCTGTTGCGCACGGTGATGGAGGGGCTGCGCTTGCCGGCCATCTCGCGCATGCCGATCTGCTGGACTTCGAGCTTGGGCTCGGCGCCACCCAGCATCACATAGACAGCCACGGCAATGCGGCCGGTCACTGGCAGGCTCAGGCTGGCGCCCCCGCTCTGGATGATGGTCTGCTGGGCCGGCTCCACCCCTTCAATGGCGATCATGAAGCGGCATTCGCCACGCGGCGCATCGGCCGGAGGTGTGATCTGGAAGCGGAAGGCCTGCTTGGTCTGCGCCGGTATCTTGACGCTGCGGCGCTCCAGCGCCACCCAGGGGCGGCAGCTGCCGGGCAGCAGCTCGTCGTGGTAGCTGATATGGCCCTCGGCCGAGTAGCTCCAGTCCAGGGTGCGTACCGCCAAGGCGGTGGCGGCCGAGCCCAGGTTGTGCAGATCGATGGACTGGCCAATGCGCTCGCCGTTTTTGGCGCTCAGCTCAAAGCGCGAGGGGGATATCGCCATCTCGAACGGGGCGGCCTGGGCCAGGCAGGCGGCCAGGGACAAGGCCAGGGACAGCGGGTGGCGGAAGAAGCGGAAAAGGGTCATGGCTGGGTCTCTATTTCAAAATAGGATTCAAAGCGCAGGCTGCCGCCCTGGCCCATCTGCAACTGGCGCTGGTCCAGGCGCAGCTGCAGGTCAAAACTCTCGGTGATCCAGGGCGCGCGCACCACGCCGCTCCAGACCAGCACACGGTCGCCGGGCCGGCCCATGCCGCCCTGGAACAGGCCGCCGCTGCGCCACTGCACCTGCATGCCCATGGGCGAGCGCAGGCCGGCTACCGCCAGGGGGATGACGTAGTAAATGCGTGCCTGCCTGCCCATATAGGGAGCGGTGGCCAGGCGGTATTCCACATGCCCGAAAGGCAGGCTGATGGTGTGCGGGTCCAGCATCTGCGCATTGCGAAAATCCGAGTTGATCTGGGGACGTGGGGAGCTGGAGTCGTCCAGCCGGGTGGCCTGGGCATGGGCGCCTTGGCCGCAGGCGCCGGCCATGGCCAATAGAGCAGCACCACAGTGAAGGCGAAAGCTGGGCATGGACCCGTCTCCTTATTCCATGGATGCGGTGAAATACACCGTGCCCCGGTAGGTACCTGCCGGGTAGAACGTGTCGTTCGCATAGCTGAATGTCATGCGTGTGGCATTCAGGTTCCGAGACTGGTAGGTCCAGGTGCCCAGACAAAGGACGATGATGGGTATTGAGCAGAAGCTGGCATTGGCATTGAAGCTGGCCAGCTGCTGGTTGGTGGCGCCTGTGAACTGGCCGCTCTGGATATCGCCGGCCGCCGAGCCGCTGCTGTTGCTGACTGTCCAGCTGATCTTGCTGAACGGGATGACGGTAGTGCCGCAAGGGCCACTTTGGCAGACCAGTCCGGCGCTGGAATCCACGCGCAAGGTGACCGGCCGGGCAACTTCCGAAGCCACGAAAGGGCGCACTGGTGTGACCGAGATATCGATGGCCGGCGATCCGGTCACTGCCGTAGGTGTGAGTCCGGCATTGTTGCCCGAGACATTGAACTGCACGGTATCCGTCCCGGAGGCCGACCCCACCTGCAGCGACAGCGCATAGTTGGTGGTGGCTGCGCTGTCGTTGACCGTGATGATGACAGCGTTGGCGGGGCCCATGGTGCCGCAGGCGAGCAGCACCAGCCCCGCACTCAGCGGTGCGCATGCTGCCTGCAGGACAGCACGCGCGGCGGTGGTTGCGTCGCGCTGGGGCATCAGACGCCTGTGGCCGTGTAGGTGACCGAGCCGGTGTAGGTGCCGGCGCTCCATGCGGTGGCCGTGCCGGTCAGCGCATAGGTCCAGGTGCCACTCAACAAGGTGTTGGGGGTGAGCGTGGTGGATGCGCAGGCGCCCAGGTTGGCTCCGGGATGGGGCACTGGTGTGGCGCCTGCGGACACGACGGTGAAGTTGGCGTTGGGTGGGCCTCCGGTAGCGGGGCTCCATGCACCCACGGCGCAATTGATGTTGGCGGTGCCGGCGTTGGTCCAGGCAGACACCGCCAGCACATTGCCTGCGGGAGTGACCGCCACGGTGGGCGCGGTCCCATCCCAGGGCACCTGGACGTTGTTGGCCGTGGCCGTGGGCGTGGTGCCCGGGGTGGGCGGGATGGTCAGCGCTGCGGTCCAGGTGACGGTGTCCTGAAGCGCATTGCTGGAGCCCACCTTGAGCAGGATCAGCTTGGGGATGACCACGCTCAGGTTCACCTTGGCGGTGGCGGTCACCGTGCCGGTGCCGGCCGAGGAGAAACCGTATTGGCTCTCCGCCAGGGCATGGCCGGCGTAGGCCAGCGCCAGGGCAGATCCCAGCGCCAATGCTTTCAATTTTGGGTGTTTCATGGTTTGAGTCTTTCAACAGAGCAAGCGCCTGAGCGCCGAGGTTCGCCCCACAACATGCACGGGGTGCGCAGGCTGGGGCCTGGGTTCTGCTGCATGGCTAGTCCTCCACCTTGGTGATGGGGATCTCGGCGTTGGCTTCGCCACGCAACGGAACATCAACGCTCAGTACCGTGCCGTCGGCAGCGCCCCAGGGCAGGGGCACGCTGTCGAGCGTGATGCTGAGCTGATGGCGGCCTACGCCTACCATCGGAAAATAGAAGCGCCCGTCGGCATCGGTGGTGCTGCGGTAACGCCCGTCGAGCACCACCTCGATGCCTTGCGCTCCGGCCTCATCGGCCTGGATGCGGCCATCCTTGTTCGCGTCATAGAACACGCGGCCGGCGACACTGCCGCTGCCATTGCCGGGCATGCCGCCAACGACAGCAAAGGGCCGGCCGGTTCCGCCTTCCCAGCGCAGATAGACATAGGCGGTCTTGTCGTTGCTCCGGTAGACCTGCGGGCTGGTCCAGCTGAGCACCTGGTTGGTGGCCAGGCGCGCCTGGTTGAGCAGCACGCCCATGCCCATGCTCCAGCCATTTCCCCACTGCTTTTCGGCCAGCAGATTGCCTGACAGGCCCCGGCTGGTAGAGAGCCCACCGCTTTGCGAGGTGTAGCGCAGGTTGCCGGAGAAGCTCAGCGTGTTGCTGGCCCAGTAGCGGCCCTGCACACCAGCGGTGGGGTAACGCTGGTGGGTGCCGTTGCTGCGGTCATCGGCCCAGCCCAGGGTGGTGACCAACTCGGAGCGCATGGTCTCGCGCTGGGCGCTGATCCAGTCCTGCTCCCACTGCAGCTCGCGCCCGGTGGCGGTGCCGTCGCCCAGCACAATCTGCTCATTGCTGCGCAGGCTCAGGCTGAAGCGCGAGCGCGGCAGCTCGCCAAAGCGGGTCTGGTAGTAGCCATAAGCGTAGAGGCTGCGCATCCTGCCCTCCAGGCCACCGCCCTGGCCGTCTCCCGCATAGCGGGTCTGGTAGAGGTTGAGGTTGCCGCCCAGCGCGCTTCGGCGGTCCATCTGGTAGTGCAGGTTGCCGCTCAGCCCTACGCGGGTCTGGCCTTGCTGGGCCGGCCAGCTGCTGGCGCGCATGCGCTCCACATCCACTCCGGTGCCCCAGCTCATGCGGCTGGTGCTGTGGTCCATGCGCCAGTAAGCCCCCTGGGTACCCGAGGGCAGCAGGTAGTCACCAAAATGCAGGTTGGGCCTGGTCACATAGGCGCCCCAGGTATGGCGGTAGCGGCCCCGCTTGGTATCTGCCTCCAGGTAGAGGCCTTGCGCGCTGCCAGAGGGGGTTTGCAGCGAATCGCTGCGGACGGTGCTGCCCAGCGCGGTCAGACGGCCGCGCAGTGCGCCATCCTGCTGCGTAGGGGAGCCATAGCCCAGCGCTGCGGCCCAGCTGCTGACCCGCTTGCTGCCGCTGTCCTGGTCGCTCCACAGGCCATAGTCCACTGCCGCAACGTTGTGGGCCTGGTTCAGCTGGCCTGCGGCATACCAGGCACTACCCAGGCGCTGGGTGGCGCCCACCCAGGCGACCGTGCCCTGGCTTTTCTCGAATCCGGGGTAGGGGCCGCCCAGCAGATCGCCCCTCTGGCCCATGCCTGCGCTGATGTCAAAGTCCGCGCCATAGAGGCGGGTGGACAGGCCTCGCACGGTGCTGGTGCCCAGCATCAGGCGGTAGTTCTGGCCCAGGCCCCGGGTCAGCTCGCTGTAGCCGTCACCGATGGTGGTGTCCATGCGGATGCCCGGTGTCAGGGGCATGGCCAGGTTCTGCACGGTGATGCGCTGGCTGTTGGATTGGCGGGCATAGCCCAGTGCGCCGATGCCATTGAAAGCGTCTTGCCCGCCATGCATGCTGCGCACATCGGCCTGCAGCAGCCACTCGCCATAGTTCAGGGTTTGCTGGCGGTACTGGATGCGCTGGCCCAGCTCGGTGCCGCTTTGGCTGGCCAGCTGGCCACGGTCAGACTGCGCGATGCCCAGGCGGCTCTCCAGCGCCCAGCTGCGCAGTCCCAGCGGCAAGGTGCTGGGGTCGACTTCTTCGGCTTCACCGGCCCGCAAGGCCGTCAGTTCATCGGCGCTCATGAAGTTGTCCTCATAGGCGGCGGGCGCCGCCTCGATGGCGGCGCGCAGCCGGGCCTGCTCAGCCTGGGCAGCGTCCAGTGACTCCACCCGGGCGCTGACTGACATATCGCTCTGCACCTGCGCTAGTGCCGCATGCCCACCAAGCACCAGCACCAGCACCCCGCCAGCGGCACGCCCCGTAAACGCCTGGAAAAAACCAGTGCCGCTGTACAAGGGTCGCCGCTCAACAACATGCATTTGTAATTAGGGGTTAACTAGCGTTGGATTTATTTTGCGCGGCTGCCACCAATCAAATGTCAATATTTGATACATAACGTTAAGTGTGTCAGAGGAGATGACAAAGTGGAATGGCGCCTTGTGTAAAGAACCTTGAAGCTTGATCCTGCGGTCAATCATGATCATTTATGAGCGTGCCATGTCATAAATCTATCTTTGATATAGATTGGTTGTATAAGCAATTTCTAAAATGACGGTATACCTTGAAGCGGCACGGCCCGCACCCATATAGACCCTTAATCTGTGTTGATGAAGACTGAGCTCCCATGACCAAAAAAACCCATTCCTTCCAGGCCGAAGTGGCCCAACTGCTCCACTTGGTGACGCATTCGCTGTATTCGAACCAAGAAATCTTCTTGCGCGAGCTGATCTCCAATGCGTCTGATGCATGCGACAAACTGCGCTTTGAAGCACTCAATGACAGCGGTCTGTACGGCGACCAGCCCGATCTGGAAGTGCGCGTGTCCTATGACGACAAAGCCAAGACCCTGACCATCACCGACACCGGTATTGGCATGACCACGCAAGAGGCCATCGACAACCTGGGCACGATTGCCAAGAGCGGCACCAAGGCCTTCATGGACAAGCTCAGCGGCGACCAGAAGGCCGATTCGCAGCTGATCGGCCAGTTCGGCGTGGGCTTTTACTCCGGCTTTATCGTGGCCGACAAGATCACCGTCGAGTCGCGCCGTGCCGGTGCCGAGGCTTCGGAAGGCGTGCGCTGGACCAGCGGCGGCATGGGCGACTTCGAGGTCGAGCAGATCGAGCGTGCCCAGCGCGGCACCAGCATCATCTTGCACCTGCGCGACGATGCGCAGGACTTCTTGAACGGCTACAAGCTCAAGGAAGTGATCGCCAAATACTCCGACCACATCAGCCTGCCCATCCTGATGGAAAAGGAAGAGTGGAAAGAGGGCGAGAACGAGCAGCCCGGCGAGATGGTAAAAACCGGCGAGTGGGAAACCGTGAACAAGGCCAGCGCGCTGTGGACCCGCGCCAAGAAAGACATCAGCCCCGAGCAGTACCAGGACTTCTACAAGGCCATCAGCCACGACTACGAAGACCCGCTGACCTGGAGCCACAACCGCGTCGAAGGCAATACCGAGTACACGCAGCTGCTCTACATCCCCGCCAAGGCACCGTTTGACCTGTACCAGCAGGGCAAGCATGCGGGCATCAAGCTCTACGTCAAGCGCGTCTTCATCATGGACGATGCCCAGGCGCTGATGCCGCAGTACCTGCGCTTTGTCAAAGGTGTGATCGACTCGGCGGACCTGCCGCTGAATGTGAGCCGTGAGCTGCTGCAGGAAAGCCGCGATGTGCGCCTGATCCGTGATGGCTCGGTCAAGCGGGTTCTGTCGATGCTCGAAGACCTGGCGCGCCACGACAAGCCCCAGACCGCCGCCGAAGGCAGCGACGGCGTGGTGGATGTGGTGAGCGAAGACGACAAGGCCAAGGAAGGCAAGTACAGCCGCTTCTACAGCGAGTTTGGTGCCGTGCTCAAGGAAGGCCTGGGTGAGGACTTTGGCAACAAGGACCGCATCGCCAAGCTGCTGCGCTTTGCATCGACCACGCACGAGGGCCTGAACACCTCGTTTGCCGACTACAAGGCGCGCATGAAAGAGGGCCAGGAAGCCATCTACTACATCACCGCCGACACCCTGGCCGCCGCCAAGAGCAGTCCTCAGCTGGAAGTGTTCAAGAAAAAGGGCATCGAGGTGCTGCTGATGACCGACCGGGTCGACGAGTGGGCACTGAACTTCCTCCAGGACTTCGATGGCACGCCGCTGCAATCGGTGGCCAAGGGCGCTGTCGATCTGGGCAAGCTGCAGAACGAGGAAGAGAAGAAGGCCGCTGAGGAAGCTGCGGAAGCCTTCAAGCCCGTGCTGGCCCAGCTCAAGGAAGCGCTCAAGGACCGGGCCGAAGATGTGCGTGCGACCAGCCGCCTGGTGGATTCGCCCGCCTGCCTGGTGGTCTCCGACAGCGGCATGAGCCTGCAGTTGGCCCGCTTGCTCAAGCAGGCCGGCCAGGCTGCGCCAGAGTCCAAACCGGTGCTGGAGGTCAATCCCGAGCACCCGCTGGTCAAGAAGCTGGACGGGTCGGTGCACTTCCATGACCTGGCCCAGATCCTGTTTGACCAGGCCGTGCTGGCCGAGGGTGGTCTGCCGGATGATCCCGCCGCCTATGTGAAACGGGTGAATGCGCTGCTGGCCTAAAACCGCAAATCATTGACGCACAAAATCCCCGCAGGGTTAATGACCTGCGGGGATTTTTATTTTGAATGTCTTCATTCAATTCTGCCGGATCTGGACATTGTTTTTCTCCGATTGGTGGCGGCATATAACCCTGATGGAAGCGCTTACTTGCCGATGGCATTGATCTAAAATACCTGAGAAAAAACCGGTTAATATTTGTTAACAATTAGATTGTAGGAGTAAGACTACAGCTCTGCCGGAGACTCTTGCGGCCAGCGAAAGTCGCCGAGCATCGTTTTTTTCTTGAGATCCACGCGCGCGCTGAGCCTTTTTCTTGCCTGAAGATGCGGCCCGCCTGTGTAACCAGGTTGCGGTCACAAGCACACCACGCGTTTATTTCTGGATGGGTGCATGGTGTGACGGTCATGCAAAACCTCTTCATCCTTTTTATATCATTTACCATATAAATCAACATATTGCTGTGATTTAGGCCCGACCCAGGTGCTCTCGTTGCATCTTCGTCAGAGCAGCGCCGGCGCTTGCCGCTAGAGCCTGATGTAACAAGGGATGAGGAGGGTGGCCCTCACGGGGTGGATTGCCGATCCCTGCTGCATCCATCGATGGTTTGCAAAGACTATGAATGCTTATTCATTGTTTATGCGAATCATTGATATATATCTAATAATTTAAATGAAAGTTTATTGGATATATACGGTGAATCGCAGTGCTAAATTCGGGCCCCTTTGTTGCGTTATGCAACAGATGGGTTCTCAACCAGTTTCTACCGATGACGCCATCTGAACGGTGGCGGGGAAAACCGTTTCCGCTGCATCGGTAGTCCTTTTTATCACTGAATGTGCAAAACGAAATCCCTGTTTTCTTGGGGAGGGCGAAGCTTTGCCATTTGTTTTTTCGGGACGTTGAAAGTGTTAAATCCTTATCGGCCTGCGGCGCTGCTCGCCCATATGCGCGGCCGTGTCGCCGTGGCACTGGTATGCGGCTTTTTGCCTGCGCTGGCCTGCGCGCAGTCGACCGCGTATGACATCTTTGTTAACCACGACGCCTTTGTCGCGCAGACCGGCGTTGTCACTGAAAACGGCTCGGTCGACGGACCCGCTGGCGCCGACTTCGTCTACCGGGCCAAGGTCAAGCTCAACGGCGGCAGGGGTGAAGTGGCGAATGTGACACTGGAGCAGCAGCTGCCGGCCGGTGCGATTTTTGAAGGGATCGTGGCGCCCACCGGTGTGAGCTGCACCGGGCAACTGCCCAAGGTGGATGAAACCATCAAAGCCAATGCGCCGCTCACCTGCCAGATCGCCAAGGTGACCGCCAGCGACTTTGTCGAAGTGGACTTCCGCGTCAAGCTGCCCAGCGCAGGCACGGCATGGACGGCCAAGGCATCGGCCACGGGACTGAACAACAAGGATCCAGAGGCGACCAACCACAGCGAGATTGCGCGCACGATCACCGCTTACGAGCGTGCCGATCTGGCGGTGCAGATTCTCTCGCCCGCCGCTGGGGGCAGCTTTACCCAGGGCGATAAGGTGGACTACCAAGTCCAGGTGCGCAACTCCAATTCGCCCTATGCCTTTGTGCTGAAGGAAGGCGAGAAGGCGGTGGTGCGCTTCCCGCAGCCAGAGGGCACCGAGTTCCAAGGCGGCCCCATTGGCAACGGCTGGGTCTGTAAGCTGGGGGAAGACACCAGCGCAGGCCAGCCTGTTCCGATGTGGAGCTGCAGCTACACGGTGGCGGCAGGGCAGTCGGTGGCCCGCAACCAGACCCTGCCAACACTCTCCATCCCGGTGCTGCTCAAGACGGGCGATGGTGATGTGAGCAGTGTTGTCTCCGTCTCCGGTGAAACGGCGACCGGGCAGCTGTTTCTGGATGCCGACCCGGACAACAACGTCGATGATGTACGCATCCAGGTCCAGCCCAATCTGAACCTGGACATGGCTTTGACCAAACAGGTCAGCCCTACGGTGGTGGACAAGAAGGCGGACCAGGCCGTACCGGTGACCTACACACTGGTTGCCAAGCGCGTGGCCGGGGAGCTGGTGCCCAAGGATGTGGTGGTCACCGACACCCTGCCTGCCGGCATCAGCTTTGTGTCTGCCAGCGGTACGGGCTGGACCTGCAACCACAACGCGCAGGTCATCCGCTGCGAATTCAGCGGCACGTTTACGCAGAGCCTGCCGCCGATTCTGGTCAAGGCCACGGTCGATGTGGCATCGGTCGAAGCGGAAACGGTGCTCAACAACCAAGCCGCCGTGTCGGCCAGCAATGAGCCCGCTGCCAACGTCACTGACAACAACAAGGCGCAGGCCAGTGTTTTGGTCAGCAACAAGGTCAATCTGGTGATCACCAAGAGCACTTCTGCGTCGGTGATTGCCTCCGGCCAGCCGTACCAGTATTCGATCAAGATCAAGAACAACGGCCCGCTGGATGTACTGAAAGACCAGACTGTGACGGTGACGGATCAACTCGATGGGCAGCTGCAGTTCATCGGTGTTCCTGCCAATTCTCCCTGGGCCTGCAGCCCCAAGAGCAGCTTGCCCACCGAGCTGGGCAAGCTGCTGACCTGCACGCTTGGCTCTGGCATTGCTGCGGGGAAAACATCGGAGCTGCTGCTCAATGTGGTGGCGCATATCGATTCGGCAAACGGCAAGTTTGCGTCCATCGCCAACAGCGCGTCGCTGACTGGCGTGGCTGGACGCGAAGGCGCAGCCTTCAACCAGATCGTCAACAGCAACAAGGTCAATATCTCCGAGAACAAGGCCGATCTGGCGATCAGCAAGTCGGCTGCGGTGACGGGGGCGGCGGTCTCGGGCGCCGAGGTGGTCTACACCCTGCGCGTGAAAAACGATGTGCCTGCCAATGCGCAGGGCGAGGACCTGCAATTGGCCAAGACGGTCACCGTGACCGACACTGTGGGCAACCTGCTGACTGACTACAGCGCTGGCGTGCTGGGTGTGAAGGCCTATGCCAACAAGCGCTACCTGACCGCCGAAGTGCAGATGCCAGGGGGCAACGGTGCGGAGTCCGATGCCTGCTCGATCTCGGGCAACAACAACCAGAAATCTGCCACGGTGCGCTGCAACTTCCGCAATCTGCCTGCCGACCCGACGGCGGAATATGTGGTCACCATCAAGGCACGGCAGTATGTCGATCCCCAAAACGATGGCACGCAGACCAACAGCATCGTCAACGTGGCGGCCGTGAGCTCCACCGACACGGCCGAGTTCAACCCGAGCAACAACCGCGCCGAGGCCACTGTCAAGCTGGAGGCGCTGACGGACCTGACCGTCACCCAGCAGGCAGCGCCCGAGAAAGCGGCAGCCGCCCAGGCGATCACCTATACGCTGACGGCCAAGAACAGCGGCCCTTCGCAGGCAAGTGCGGTAAGCATTACCGACACGCTGCCCTTGGGCACCCTGTGGGTGGGATCGGCACCGGCCATCAGCGGCGGCAGCTGCACACTGGGTGGCGGCGCTGCCTTTGAGGCGGGTCTGCAAATTACCGAAGCCAACCGCACCCTGACCTGCACCTGGAGCGCTCCCGTGGGTGAAAACGCCCAAAAAACGGTCACTTACCAACTGCGCTCCGTTGCGCTGGACTACCCAGCCGTGCTGAACAGTGCGGTCGTCGTGGCATCGGTGACCCCTGAGACCGACAAGACCAACAACAGCGCCCGCGAAACGGTGCCACTGGACCAGCCCCAGGTCGATGTGCTGGTGAACATGCGCCACACCAACGACGGCATCCCGCTGGACACCGGCAACACCCAGTACACGATCACGGTCACCAACAGCGGTGCATCGCAGTCCTATGCCACCGGCGTGCAGATGGTGGATGTGTTCCCGGCGGCGGGATCGACGGCAGACTTCCGCTTTGTGTCGCTCGACAGCGTCGCATTGGCGAAGGCCGATGCCCGTATCGGTGTGAAGAACTGCACGGCGCCTGCCGCTGGCGCTATTGAAGGCAGGCTGGTTTGCGATTTCCCCTGGCTGGCTCCCAACGAGTCGGTGGCGATCAAGTTCACGATGGCGCCAGACGCCCTGCGTGATGGCCGCGCCGTGGGCACCATCAACCACAGCGCAACCGTGAAGGCAGATGTGGAAGTGCTGGACGGCATCGATGTCAGCAAGAACAACCAGACGGCTGACCGCACCTCCACCTATGACCCGGCACAGCTCTCTCCTGATGAGCTGGACAAGCTGCGCTATGTGGATCTGTCGCTGACCAAGACCAGCGCGACGACGGGTGCCATGGATGTGGGCGATCTGATCAGCTACACCCTGACGGTGAAGAACGAGGAAGACCCGGCCGCCAATCCGCGCAATGACCTGGTGAACGGCCAGGCGGTGGTCAGCGATGTGCTGCCAGAAGGCCTGGCGCTGGAAGGCGCAGCCCCCGCCGGCTGCGGCTATGACCCGGCCACGCGCGCCTTGCGTTGCGAAATCACGTCGCTCAATGCCGGTGAAACGCGGGCTTTCCGTTTCAGCGCTAAGCTGCTGTCGCGCGCAGATGGGCAGACCAGCATCGTCAATACCGCCACGCTGACCAGCCCAGGCGATACCGACGAGACCAACAACGACAGCCGCACCGAGACGCCGCTGGCTCTGGTGGACCTGGCGCTGACCAAAACGGTGGACAAGGCCCAGGCCGCCCCAGGCGACGCGCTGACCTACAGCTTGACGGTTGTTAACAACGGTCCGGCCGCTAGCCGTGAAGCCAGCGTGACCGATGTCTTGCCCCAGGGCCTGGTCTTTGTGCAAGCGTCACCGGCCTGCCGCTTTGACGAAGGCAGCCGCACGCTCAGCTGCGCGCTGGAGCCGCTGGCCGTGGGCGCGTCCGTCGCATTGACGGTGGAGACCACCGTGGATGCCGCGCTGCAAGGCCCGGCCAGCCTGGTCAATACCGCTGTGGTGGAACTGCCCGGCGATAGCGACCCCGGCAACAACCACAGCTCGGCCACCACCACGGTTCCCGGTAAGGACAGCGGCGGCGAAGACCGCCCGGGCGAGCCGACACCGGTCCCGGATCCTGAGCCCGACCCCGAACCCCAGCCTGAGCACGTGCCTGTGGCGGTGCCCACCCTGGCCCCGGCTTCCGTCCTGCTATTGGCCTTGGTAGTGGCGGGCCTGGCGGCCCTGCGACTGGGACGCCGTAAAAACTATTGAGATTATCAATAGCTCTATATATATAGCCGCGCATTCCCTTGCGCGGCTTTTTTGCGTGGGGGATTCGCCGCACGTACACCAGTTGTTGACAGAGGCATTTCCCCCGGTCAGAACTTTAACGGCTATATTTGCTCCTACGTCCACTTCGACGACAGCAGGCACTCACCATGGTTCGCTTCTTTTTTGTATTTCTAGGGCTCCAGCTCACATTGTTCGGTCTCAATATGCTGAGCTGGGTGCAAAAGCACCTGGTCGAGCCCTGGACCGCGATGCTGGCGCAGATCTGCGCCTTTTTGGTGACCTGGTTCGACAAGTCGGCCGTGGCAGAAGGCAAGGTGCTGTGGAACCATGCGACCAACTTTGGCGTGTCCATCGAGGCTGGCTGCAATGGCATTGAGGCCTGCATTGTGTTGTTTGCGGCCATCATGGCCTTCCCGTCGAGCTGGCGCCACAAGATGATCGGCCTGGTGCTGGGCTTTATTGCGGTGCAGGCAGTCAATATCGTGCGCGTGATCAGCCTGTTTTACCTGGGCCAGTGGAACATGTCGGCCTTCAATTTTGCCCACGAATACCTGTGGCAGGCGCTGATCATGCTGGACGTGCTGGTGGTCTGGCTGGTCTGGGTGCGTGCCGGCCAGCGTGCCAAGCGCGCCGAAGATGGCACGGACGCCCCGCCGCCTTCGGGCTCAGGGGCGGGCCCGGCACTGGCCGCCGCCTGATCTGAACCAGCCAGCAGTGTGCGCACTGCTGGCTTTTTTCCATAGGCACACGAAAAAGCACACAGCCCCCAGAAGGGCGGATACAGAGGAAGTGGGATGAAGCGCCTGAACCCGATACAACGATTTGCGCTGCTGGCCTTTGCAGGCATCATCGTGCTGACCACCTTGTGGGTGCAGCTGTCGCCGTGGATGAGTTACCCGGTGGCGGTGATCTCCAAGGAAGGCCTGCAGGACCTGGCAGCAGGCTGGGTCAAGCAGGTGCACATTGCGCCCGGCAAGATCGAGGTGGATACCTCGGTCGGCGTGGCCAATGCCAATACCGGTGGCCGCTGGGCAGAGATTTCGGTCGATGGCGACCCAGGCCGCTATGCCTACGGCTTTCCGATCTTTTTGGCGCTGCTGCTGGCTGCCTGGCGCAGAGGCCGCATCTGGCGCGCTGTTCTCGGTTATGTGATCCTGCTGCCGTTCCAGGCATTCAGCATCTGCACCAGTCTGCTGATGCAGATGGTGCTGGCCACCAACATCGATCTGCGCCTGCTCAAGATTTCGCAGACCCAGCTGGATTTGCTGGCCTATGGCTACCAGTTGGGCAGCCTGGTGCTGCCGACCCTGGTGCCGTTTTTGCTGTGGTTGTGGCTGGACCGCCAGTTTGTCAACGAAGTGCTGGTCGAGGCCTGGAAGAAGAACATCCAGCCCAAGCTGGTGCCGCGCCCCACCGTGGTGCGGCCACCGCCGCCACCGCCACCCGAGCAGGTGATCCGCCCGGCTGAGAGCGGGCCCGAGATCTCGCACGAGATTAGCATCACCCTGCCACCGCGCAAATAAGCTAGCTCTTATTGCCGGGGGCCGGCACTTGCGTGCGCCAGGTGGCCAGCGCCAGCGCCGTGGCCAGCAGTGCAAAAACGGCGCAGAATGCCAGCAGCGCGCGTGACAGGCCCACCTGGTCGGACAGCCAGCCAATCCCCAGGATGGGCAGAATCGTGCCCACATAGCCGATGACCAGGTAGGTGGCCAGCAGGCCGGCCCGGTTGTCGGCCCGTGCCACCTTGTTGACCACCGAGATGCCGCCCAGGTTGCACAGGCCATGGCCGAGTGCCGCAGTCAGCACGCAGAGCAGAAACACCGCCGCCGAGCTGGCAAACACATTGACGATCAGCATCAGGTTGCACAGCGCCAGCGCTGCATAGCCGGTGATCAGCACCTTGCGGGTGACAAAGCCCTTGGCGGCATACTGCGCGGCGGCCGACAGCAGCAGGATCAGGCCGATCGATGGCCCGCTGATCGCCGGGCCATGCCAGGGCAGCATGCTTTGCATGAAGCTGGGCGCCAGCGACGCAAACAGGCTGAACATGCCAAAGGCACAGAAGGCGCCCATGGCGGCCAGGCCGTAGCGGCGCAGCGCTGTACGTTCGGGGAAGGTCAGGCGCGGCATCAGCTGGCGCAGGCCAAAACTGCTGCTGGCTGGCGCGGGCTGCAAATGGGCCGGCAGCTGCACTTGGAACAGCGAATAAATCGCCAAGGCGCTCAGCAGCAGCGACGGCAGATAGGCGCTGCGCAGCGGAAAGGGCGCCCATTGCGCCACCAGGCCACCGACGATGGGCCCCAGGCCAAAACCAAAGGCAATCGTCAGGCTGGTGGTGGCAGCGGCCCGCTGCGTGTCACCGCTGGTGTTGAGCTGGGTCAGCCCGAGCGAGGCCGAGGTCGTGATCATCCCCGAGGCCAGGCCAATGATGATGCGGCTCAAGCCAAACACCTGCATGTTCCAGGCCAGCGCCGACAGCAGTACGCCGCCGCTCATCAGCATCACCCCCGCCCGCAGCACCTTGAAAAAGCCATAGCGCGTCGTGATCGCGCCCAGCAGCATCAGGCTGGTGAGCGCTGCGGCCATGTAGAGCACAAACACCTGCGTGATGGCGCTGGGCGGCAGCTGCCACTGCGCCTGGTACAGCGGGTAGAGCGGGCTGGCCAGCGCCGTGCCCATGACGCCGACGCACATCGAGAAGCACACCCAGAAATAGGGCGGCCAGGGGTATTTCATGATCAGAACTTGGAGCGGGGCTGCGGTGGCAGCAGCAGGCCAGCGGCGGATGGCGGCTGGTCAGGGAGGAGTGGTGGGCTGGATTGTAGGGAGAGGCGCTGGCCATGGCGCAGGCCCGCTCAGGAGCCCATGGCCTGGCGTCGGACATCGGCCTGCCGTGGCCCTGTGAATATCCTTGTAGTCAAGGTTGGTGTGGCCATCGCTGTTAAAAATAGCCATGACCCGAATGCCTGCCATGCCCTTTTTCCTCCCCCGCCATCGCCGTGCGGCGGCCGCCGTCGCCATTGCTGCTGCGTCCATCGCTGCGCTGACTGCCTGCTCACCCTATGTGGGTGTTGGCGTGCCGGTGGGCCCCTTCTCGGTGGGCGTCGGTGTAGGCAGTGGCGGTGTCAGCGCCGGGGTGGGCACAGGCGTCGGCCCCGTCGGCGTGGGTGTGGGGGTCAACCAGCGCGGCCAGGTGACCGGCAATGCGGGTGTCGGCGTGGGCACCTCCGTCGGTGGTGCGAATGTGGGCGTGGGTGTGGGCACCGGCACGGTGCTGTATGACCCCGCTGCGCCCGTGGCGCCTGCATCGGCCCCCGCAACGGCGCCGGACTATACACCGTCCGCACAGCCCGGCGTGGTCGTACCAGGGGTGGTCAACCCACCCACGGGCGAGCACGATGCCAACCTGCAGTGGCGCGGCGCCGATGGGCAGCTGCTGCCCGACTGCCGCCTGAACAACCGCTGTTAACCGGTTCTACACGTACAGCGGCGGCTCGTCCATCGCGATGCGCTGGGCCTGCAGCAGCTGCGTCTGCTCCTGCCAGTAGGCCTCGCTGCCAAACCAGGGGAAATGGATCGGGAAGATCGGGTCGTCAAAACGCCGTGCCAGCCAGGCGCTGTAGTGGATCAGGCGCAGGGTGCGCAGCGGCTCGATCAGTACCAGCTCGCGCCGGTCAAAGGGGCGGAACTGCTCATAGCCTTCCACCAGGGTCGACAGCTGTGCGCTCTGCTGACGGCGGTCGCCTGACAGCAGCATCCACAGGTCCTGCACAGCGGGGCCGCTGCGCGTGTCATCCAGATCGACAAAATGCGGCCCGCCGCCCTGGTTCTCAGGCGGCACCCACAGCACATTGCCCGGGTGGCAGTCGCCATGCAGGCGCAGGCTGCGAAAGCTGCCTGCGGCAAAGTGGCCGGTCGCGCTGCCCGGGTCGATGATCTCGCAGATCTTGTCGGTGGCACGGCGGCAGGCATCGCTCCAGGCGCTGCGCTGGCCGGGCGGGATGGCGCCGTGCGCCATCAGCCAGTCATGGGGTTCGCGGGCAAAGTCCTGGGCGTTGATGCTGGGGCGGTGCGCAAAGGGCTGGGCCTCGCCCACGGTGTGGATGCGGGCCAGAAAGCGGCCGACCCATTCGAGCACCTCCCAATCGTCCAGATCGGGCTGGCGTCCGCCTCGCCACGGCGATACCGAGAAACGAAAACCGCCATGCTGGAGCAGGCTGTGGCCGCCCAGCTGCAAAGGTGCCACCACGGGCACTTCGGCATCGGCCAGTTGCTGGGAGAAATGGTGTTCTTCGGCAATGGCCGCATCGCTCCAGCGCCCCGGGCGGTAGAACTTGCAGACCACCTTGCTGCCGTCTTCCAGCCAGACCTGGTAGACCCGGTTCTCATACGAGGACAGCGGATTGAGGCGGCCATCACCCCACAGGCCTACCGATGCCAGTGCATCGAGCACCAGATCGGGCGTAAGTGCGGCATAGGCATGTTCCTGCTGCGGGCTGCTGGGCGGGTAGTCGTCGTTGTCGTGCATCCCGCCATTGTGCGCCTATCTTGTGACGGCCATTTTGACCAAAGGGGCGCAAAAAAAGCCGGGCATGCAAGGCATGCACCGGCTGTACTGGAGAGGGTCAATCGTTGCGCTGTGCGGCTTAGAACGTCTTTACGATCTCTATACGAGGAGATCGTAAACACGTTCTTACACCACCACGGTCAGGGTCTTGTCGATGTTGCCGCGGGTGGCGTTGGAGTAAGGGCAGACCAGGTCGGCGTCATGCACCAGCTTTTCAGCGGCGGCCTTGTCCATGCCGGGCAGGTTGACCGTCAGGCGGGCCGCGATGCCATAGGCGTTCGGGATGGGGCCCAGGTCCACTTCGGCGTCGATCGACAGGCCATCGGGCAGCGCAAGCTTTTGCTTGCCGGCGACTGCCTTGATCGCGCCGATGAAGCAGGCAGAGTAGCCAGCGGCAAACAGCTGCTCGGGGTTGGTGCCCTGGCCGCTGGTGCCGGGCGAGGACAGTTGCACATCCAGGCGGCCATCATTGGTGCGCGATGCGCCGTCGCGGCCGCCGGTGGTGTGTGCGTGGGCGGTGTACAGAACTTTTTCGAGAGTAGCCATGGTGAACTCCTGGTCAACGGTGGGACAAAAAACTGCTTCTTCAAGAAGCGGCGGGCAGCGGCGCGGCCAGGCGGCTGCGCAGCTGTTGGATCTGTTGGGTCAAGGCCTGTAACTCCTGCAAGCTGCATTGGCTGCGCTCCAGCACACAGGCGGGAACGGCGGCTGCTTGCTCGCGCAGTTGCCGGCCGGCTTCTGTCAGGTGCACACGCACGCGGCGCTCATCGTCGCTGTCACGCTGGCGCTGCAGCCAACCTGCTGTCTGCATTCGCTTGAGCAGCGGCGTCAAGGTACCCGAATCCAGGTACAGACGCTCGCCCAGCTCGGAGACCATGCAGCCATCGCCCTCCCACAGTACCAAGAGCACCAGGTACTGTGGGTAGGTCAAACCCAATGGTTCGAGCAGGGGCTTGTACAGCTTGGTCATCGCCAGCGAGCTGGAGTACAGCGCAAAACACAGCTGCTGGTCGAGCAGCAGCGCGTTGTGGGCAGTGGCGGGGTTGGCGTTGGGCATGGGTTGAATTATCGTGCTCAATTAAATTGTGCGCAACTTAATTGTGAGAACACCTGCGTGCAGCAGGGTGTTTGGGCAGGGCCGGTGCAGGGCCCCTGGATTCGTCTTAGAGGCAGGCAAGCCGCGCGTCGGATGGACGCTGGGTTGCCTCCCTGCTCTTAATACGCGGTCTGCACCACCTGACCGCTGCTGTCCTTGAACTTGGCCGCCACCGCATCGGCAGCGGTGCGCAGCAGGATCAGGTCCATCGAGACGGCGACAAACTGCGCGCCCAGTGCCAGGCATTCGCGGGCGCGGGCTTCGTCCACCATCAGGATGCCGGGGGCCTTGCCGGCAGCGCGGATGCGGGTGATGGCGTCATCGATCGCGGCATTGACCACCGGATGTCGCGGCTGGCCGGGGTAGCCCATGCTGGCCGACAGGTCGGCCGGACCGATGAAGATGCCGTCCACCCCATCGACGGCGGCGATGGCCTCGATCTGGTCCAGCGCCTGCGCGGTTTCCACCTGCACCAGCAGGCACAGCTCCTTGTCGGCATCGTCCACATACTGCATGTCGCGGCCAAAGTTGCTGGCGCGCATCGAGCCGCCCATGCCGCGAATGCCCTTGGGCGCATAGCGCATGGCCTGCACGGCGGCGCGCGCCTCGTCCGCGTTCTGCACAAAGGGGATCAGCAGCGTTTGGGCGCCAATGTCCAGGTAGCGCTTGATGAGTACCGGGTCGTTCCAGGCCGGGCGCACCACGGCGCTGGTGGGGCGGGGCTGCAGCGCAGCTTCTACCGCCTGCAGCTGCTGCAGCACCTGGGGTACATCGTTGGGCGAATGCTCGGTGTCGAGCATGATCCAGTCGTAGCCGCTGCCGGCCAGCAGCTCGGTGATGTAGGGCGAGGGAAAGGCCGACCACAGGCCGATCTGCGCCTGGCCGGCGGCCATGGCTTTCTTGAAGAGGTTGGGGGTTGGCATGCTTGTCTCTGTGGTGTGTGGTGAGGGGTTTGCTCAGGGCAGGAGGTGCATCTCGTCGTTGCCCATTCGCGTGCGGCAGCTGCCTGCCAGGGTGTGCCATTCGCTGGCGCCCAGGTCCAGCGCCTGCTGGTCTGCCATGGCCGTGACACTGCGGCAGATGGGCTTGAAATGTCTGGCGGCCACCGTGTCGCGCCCGTAGCGCTGGTAGTAGCGCCTCAGGTGCAGATCGGCGGCAGGTACCCGGGCGGCCACATAGGCCAGGTAGTCGCGGTAGAGCGCATCGACCGGCGCGTCTTCGAGCTGCTGCTTCCAGATGCGAAAGCCGGCCAGGCAGGCCACCAGGGCCAGCACCAGCGCGGCCACGGGCAGGGCCTTTTTCCAGATCGGGGTGCTGCGTGGCGCGGGCATGGGGCAGGGGTCGCTGGGCAGCGCAGGCGCCCGCGCTCAGGCGTAGCTGTAGACGCCCTTGCCGGTCTTGCGGCCCAGTTGGCCGGCGGCGACCATTTCCTTGAGCAGCGGGCAGGGGCGGTATTTGCTGTCGCCAAAGTCTTTCAGGTAGACCTCCATCACGGCCAGGCAGACATCCAGACCAATCATGTCGGCCAGCGCCAACGGGCCAATCGGGTGGCTGCAGCCCAGCTTCATGCCGTCATCGATGTCCTGGGCAGAGGCAATGCCTTCGGCCAGCACATAGAAGGCCTCGTTGATCATCGGCACCAGAATGCGGTTGACGACAAAGCCGGGCGAGTTCTTCACACTGATCGGCGATTTGCCCAGGCTCTCGGCCAGTGCCTTGACGGCGTCATGCGTGGCGTCGCTGGTCTGCAGGCCACGGATCACTTCGACCAGCGCCATCATCGGCACCGGGTTGAAGAAGTGCATGCCGATGAACTTGTCGGCGCGCTTGGTGGCAGCAGCCAGCTGGGTGATCGAGATCGACGAGGTGTTCGATGCCAGCAGCACGGACGGGTCGAGCAGTGCATCGACCTGCTGCAGGATCTTGAGCTTGAGCTCGTAGTTCTCGGTGGCCGCCTCGATCACCAGCTGGGCCTTCTGCAGGTCTTCATAGCGGGTGCTGCCGTGGATGCGGCCCAGTGCGGCGGCCTTGTCGGCTTCGCTGATCTTTTCCTTCTTGATCAGGCGGTCCAGGCTGCTGCCCACCGTCGCCAAGCCCTTTTGCACGGCCGCCTCCGAAATGTCCACCATCACCACATTCAGCCCGGCCACCGCGCAGGTCTGCGCAATGCCGTTGCCCATGGTGCCTGCACCAATTACGCCTACGGTCTGGATCGTCATCTGTCTTCCTTGGGTCCTGTTGCTGGGAGAGGGGCTGGCCTGCATCCGCCCTGCAGTGCCTATCGGCAAGCCCGGTGCCAAGATCATAGCGGTTGGTGTTGCAGTGCGGCACAAACTGGGCGACAGAGCGCGGGGATAGGCGAGGGTTCTAAAATGCCCCCCATCGCTGCGCCGCAGCCCCTTTGTAGACACGACCTGATATGACCACCTTCGGCACCCCGCTCACCAAGAACGCAACCAAAGTCATGCTGCTGGGCAGCGGCGAGCTGGGCAAGGAAGTGCTGATTGCCTTGCAGCGCCTGGGCGTGGAGACGGTGGCGGTGGACCGCTATGACCATGCGCCTGGCCAGCAGGTGGCGCACCATGCCCGCACCATCACGATGAGCGACCCGGCCCAGCTGACGGCGCTGATCGAGGCAGAAAAGCCCGACATGGTGGTGCCCGAGATCGAAGCCATTGCGACGCCCGCGCTGCAGGCGCTGGAGGCCGCCGGCACCGTGCGCGTAGTGCCTACCGCCCGCGCCACCCGTTTGACGATGGACCGCGAAGGCATCCGCCGCCTGGCGGCCGAAACCCTGGGCCTGCCCACCAGCCCCTACCAGTTCTGCGACAGCCTGGCCGAGCTGCAAGCGGCCATCGATGGCGGCATTGGCTACCCCTGCGTGGTCAAGCCGGTGATGAGCAGCTCGGGCAAGGGCCAGAGCAAGATCGACGGCCCGGCCGATGTGGAAAAGGCCTGGAACTACGCGATGGAAGGCGGCCGGGTGCAGGGTGGCCGCATCATCGTTGAAGGCTTTATCGATTTTGACTACGAAATCACCCTGCTGACCGTGCGCGCCAAGAATGCCGCCGGCCAGATCGAAACCCATTTCTGCGAGCCCATCGGCCATGTGCAGGTGCAGGGCGACTATGTGGAAAGCTGGCAGCCGGCCCGCATGGCGCCCGGCGCGCTGACCCTGGCGCAGGACATTGCCCGCGCCATCACCAGCGACCTGGGCACCGGCCTGAACGGCGAGCCCGCCGGCCTGGGCCTGTTTGGCGTGGAGCTGTTCGTCAAGGGCGACCAGGTCTGGTTCAGCGAAGTGAGCCCCCGCCCGCATGACACCGGCATGGTGACCATGATCACCCAGTGGCAAAACGAGTTCGAGCTGCATGCCCGCGCCATCCTGGGCCTGCCGGTAGACACCAGCCTCAAGACCGCTGGCGCCAGCGCCGTGATCTACGGTGGTGTGGATGCCCAGGGCATTGTGTTTGATGGCGTCGATGCTGCCCTGCAGATCCCCGGCACCGAAGTGCGCCTGTTTGGCAAGCCCGAGAGCTTTAGCCGCCGCCGCATGGGCGTGGCACTGGCCCGCGCGGCCGATACCGATGCCGCGCGCGACAACGCCAAAAAGGCGGCGGCGCTGGTCAAGCCCCGCGTGGCGGAGTAAACGGCTGCTGAGCGACTGCTCAGCAGCGCGTTAGATTTATCCGATAAAAAAGCATCTGGCTGCCCTTCAGAAGGGCGTCCAGATGCTTTTGTTTGGGGCGTGCTTGGTGCGGTGTTTTTTAGTTGGACTGGCAGCTGTAGCTGTCGGCCAGGTTCACATCCCCACTGCCCTTGTAGCGCGGCCAGGTCGGGTACTCGCACAGCGGCCGGGTGCGGCCCGGCACACCCGCGGTGTCGCTGACCACCTGGGCGCCAGGCGCGGTGCCAGCAGTCACCCACTGGTCCAGCGCCTTGAGCGAATCCCAGTTGGCATTGAAGGCGGTGCTGGCCGCATGGCCGTAGCCGGGCACTTCGTAGTAACGGGCAAAGCTCTTGACTGCGCTGGCGCCCATGGTCTGCTCCAGGCGCTGCCAGTACTGCGCGGTGGCGCGGGTGCTGACGAGCACATCGGCCGTGCCATGCGCCATCAGCAGCTTGCCGCCGCGCTTGTTGAAGGCGGAGAGGTCGGTGCTGTTGATGTCCTGCAGCTTGGTGAGCTGGTTGATGCGGTCGCTCCAGGCGCCGGGGTTTTGCGGGTCCAGCGACAGCGCATCAAAGTTCGCATCGCGGGTCACAAAATAGCGCACCCACTGGTCCCAGAACACTGCCCAGTACGGAGCGGTGAGCGGCGCAGGGCTGGCCGGGGCGGTGGTGTTCATCGCCAGCAGGTTGACGGTAGGCTGCAGCGGGCTGCTGCCTTCCTCACCCAGCTCCGAGCCCCAGACGTTGAAGCCGGGGTACTGCGTCTCGCCGCTGCCCAGCGGGGCGCTGAAGCGGATTTCGCTGTTGTAGGTCTTGAGCGCGCTGATCATCGCATCGGACAGGCAGCCCTCCTGGCTGGCGCCAGTGGCGCAGCGCAGCGGCTGGCCGCCCACGGTGGCGGTGGCCGGATCAAACTGGCTGTTGCAGGCGGCCACATTGCTGACCACCCCGTCCTGCACGCCGTCGAGCGCATCGCACTTCTCCAGCGCCGCCTGGCGCAGCAGCTTGCGCTGGCCCAGGCTGGGGAAGGCGCCCGGCTGGGCAAAGGCGCGGCTGATGCGGCCAAACTGCAGATCCAGGCTGGCCGCGTTCCACGCGGGGTACCAGGCGACGACGCCATCCCAGTCGGACGGCCATTTCTGGGCCACGGCCAGTGCCTCGCGCCCGCCGGTGGAGCCGCCCATGAAGTAGCGCTTGTCCGGCTTTCTGCCGTAAAAGCGGGTCACCAGCACATCGGCCACGTCGCTGACTTTCTTCAGCGCAGCGCCGGAGAAGTTGGCGACCGCTTCGTCATTCGTGCCAAAGCTGCCATCGCGGCTGCCGGCTGCACCGGCCTGGTGGCCGGAGTCGCTGCCAAACACCGCATAGCCCTGGTTGAGCAGCGGGTAGGCGCCCTGGCTGGCGGGGGCGGCCGGGTAGGTGTAGAGGCTGGGCATCACGCCGTTGTAGCCGCCACCGCCCACCATCACCACCTTGCCGTTCCAGTCCTTGGGCAGCAGCAGGCCCATCTTGATGGCCGGGGCGCCAGGGTCGACCGGCGCAATCGAGATATTGGCCCGTACCGAGGCGGGGGGCTGCGCGCCGGTGGCGGCGCTTGGCGTTTCGGTCGAGGTCACCGTGGCGCCGCTGGTGGGCAGGCCGATCTGGCTGGCCGCCACCTGCTGCTTGGCCAGCGCCAGGCTGGCCTCGTCGAAATTGAAGCTGTGGGAGCCGCCACTGCCGCAGGCGGACAGTGCAAGAACCGCGCTGGCGACGGCCGTCAGAGGAATAAAGCGCCGAAGGGGTGGGAGGATGGTTGTGGTCACTGTGTCTCCTGGTTGTTATGGTGCGGGCGCAAAGGCTTCTTTACGGCCCGCCGACCATTGTGGAAGTGAGGCGCACAGTTATCCACAGGGTTTGCAGTTAGGTAGTTCCCCATAAGTAAAAAAGCCAGCACGCTGGTGCTGGCATTGGAGTAGGGGCGCTGCCGATGCGGCTTTTACTGGAAGGCCACCTCGGCAAAGCTGCGCAGCTTGCGGCTGTGCAAGCGGTCCACACCGCCTTCGCGCAGGATGTTGACCGCCCGCATGCCGATGCGCAAATGCTGGTCCACCCGCTCGCGGTAGAAGTGGTTGGCCATGCCGGGCAGCTTGATCTCGCCGTGCAGCGGCTTGTCGCTCACGCACAGCAGGGTGCCGTAGGGCACGCGGAAGCGGAAGCCATTGGCGGCAATGGTGGCGCTCTCCATGTCCAGCGCCACGGCCCGGCTCTGGCTGAAGCGGCGCTGGGGCGTGTTGTCGGGCAGCAGCTCCCAGTTGCGGTTGTCGGTGCTGGCCACGGTGCCCGTGCGCATGAAGCGCTTGAGGTCGTCCTCGGGCACCTGGGTGACATCGGCCACCGCCTGCTGCAGGGCGACCTGGATCTCGGCCAGCGCGGGGATGGGCACCCACAGCGGCAGCTCTTCGTCCAGCACATGGTCCTCACGCACATAGGCATGGGCCAGCACATAGTCGCCCAGCTGCTGGCTGTTGCGCAGGCCGGCGCAGTGGCCCAGCATCATCCAGGCATGGGGGCGCAGCACGGCAATGTGGTCGGTGATGGTCTTGGCATTGGCCGGGCCCACGCCAATGTTGACCATGGTGGTGCCCGACTGGTCGGCGCGCACCAGATGGTAGGCGGGCATCTGCGGCAGGCGCGGCGGCGGGCTGCCCAGCGCATCCACGGCCTCGGGCGCCAGGCCCTGGCGGCGGGTGACCACATTGCCCGGCTCGATAAAGGCGATGTATTCGCTGTCGGGGTTGGCCATTTCGGCGCGGCCCAGGCGGATGAACTCGTCGATATAGAACTGGTAGTTGGTGAACAGCACAAAGTTCTGGAACCACTCGGGCAGGGTGCCGGTGTAGTGGCGCAGGCGCTGGAGCGAGTAATCCATGCGCGGCGCAGTGAACAGCGACAGCGGCTGCGCCTCGCCCGGCTTGGGCTCCCAGGTGCCGTTGGCGATGCCGTCGTCCATTGCATGCAGATCGGGCAGGTCAAACACATCGCGCATCAGCATGCGGCGCTCGGCGCTCAGCTGGCCTTCGATGTGGTCGTTGTCGGCAAACGAGAAATGGATCGGAATCGGCTGGCTGCTGGTGCCCACTTCCAGCTCCACATTGTGGTTCTCGATCAGCAGCCGGAACTGCTCGGCATAGTAGTTGGCAAACAGATCGGGGCGGGTCAGCGTGGTTTCGTAGTGGCCGGGGCCCTCGACAAAGCCATAAGCGAGCTTGCTGTCGGCCCGCGCCACGGTGCGCGTGTGCAGGCGCACAAAGGGGTAGCAGGCGCGGTAGGGGGCCGAGGGGGTCTCGCCCGCCACAAAGCGTTGCATGGCCTGGCGCAGGAATCCGATCTGTTCGGCATAGATGGCCTGCACCTGCGCCAGCGCGGATTGAGCCGTGCGGTGGCTGGTCGGTGCGGTAAAGGCAGGTTTGGTATAGGTCATGCACCATTGTGCATCTGCTTTGGGGCTGCGGCATGACAAATTGTCTGCCTTCCATGGTGTCCAAGAGGGCGGATTTCAGGGCTTACCGCCGGGTGGTTGGCGGCCCCTGGCCCGGGCGCGGGATAATCGCGGCATGAACGCAACAAACACCCCCGCCAACGCAGCGGACGCCGCCTCCTTTAGCCAACTGCCGCTGGGCCAGACCATGCAGGCCAATCTGCAGCAACTGGGTTATACGCAGATGACGGCCATCCAGGCGGCCAGCCTGCCCTTTGCGCTGCAAGGCAAGGATGTCATCGCCCAAGCCAGCACCGGCAGCGGCAAGACGGCCGCCTTTGGCCTGGCCCTGCTCGCCCGCCTGAACCCGCGCTGGTTTGCCGTGCAATCGCTGGTGCTCTGCCCCACCCGTGAGCTGGCCGACCAGGTCGCCACCGAAATCCGCCGCCTGGCGCGCGCCGAAGAGAACATCAAGGTCGTCACCGTCTATGGCGGTGTGCCCTCGCGCAACCAGATCGCCAGCCTGGAGAATGGCGCCCACATCATCGTCGGCACCCCGGGCCGGGTGATGGACCTGATGGAGCGCAACGTGATCGACCTGGCCGCCCTCAATACGCTGGTGCTGGATGAGGCCGATCGCATGCTCGACATGGGCTTTTATGGCGATATCGTCACCGTTGCCAGCCAGTGCCCGGCCGAGCGCCAGACCCTGCTGTTCTCTGCCACCTACCCCGAGGGCATTGCCCAGCTGGCCGAGCGCTTCATGCGCGACCCGCAGACCGTCAAGGTCGCCTCGCAGCACAGCGCGCACAAGATTGAGCAGCGCTGGTACGAGGTCAAGGAATCCGAGCGCCTGCATGCCGTATCGCAGCTGCTGGTGCATTTCCGGCCCGAGTCGTCCATCGCTTTTTGCAATACCAAGCAGCAATGCCGCGACCTGGTCGAGGTGCTGCAGGCCCAGGGTGTAAGCGCTTTGGCGCTGTTTGGCGAGCTGGAGCAGCGCGAGCGTGACGAAGTGCTGGTGCAGTTTGCCAACCGCAGCTGCAGCGTGCTGGTGGCCACCGATGTGGCCGCGCGCGGGCTGGACATCGCCAACCTGGCTGCCGTCATCAATGTGGACACCACGCCCGATCCGGAAGTGCATATCCACCGCATCGGCCGCACCGGCCGGGGTGATGCCGAAGGCCTGGCGCTGAGCCTGGCCAGCATGGACGAGATGGGCTCGGTCGGCAAGATCGAGGTGCTGCAGGGGCGCGAGTCGCAATGGCATCCGCTGAGCGAGCTGACCGCCGCATCCAACCAGCCCATGGTGCCGGCGATGCGCACCATCCAGATCATCGGCGGGCGCAAGGAAAAGATCCGTGCCGGTGATGTGCTGGGCGCCATGACACGCGACTTTGGCTACGCCAAGGAGCAGATCGGCAAGATCAATGTGAACGACTTCTCGACCTATGTGGCCGTCAGCCGCGACATCGCCCACCAGGCGGTGGACCGCCTCAACAGCGGCCGGGTCAAGGGCAAGACCGTCAAGGCCCGCCTGCTGTAAAACAGGCCACACCTCGCCGCCATGAAACCCGCCTTATCCGCTGCAGCCCACAGCCGCTGGACCACGCCCGAGAACCTGCTGCGCATCTCGGTGGTGGTGGCCATTGCCACCATTGCCCTCAAGACCAGCGCCTGGGCCGTCAGCGGCTCGGTGGGCTTGTTGTCCGATGCGCTGGAATCGCTGGTCAACCTGGTGGGCGCCCTGTTTGCGCTGGGCATGGTCACCATCGCCAAACGCCCGGCTGACGAGGGCCACCCCTATGGCCACACCAAGGCGGAGTACTTCTCGGCCGGCTTTGAGGGCCTGCTGATCTTTGGCGCGGCCATGGCCATCGTCTGGGCTTCGGTGGACCGCCTGCTCCACCCCCAGCCTCTGGAGCAGCTGGGCTGGGGCATTGCGCTGTCGATGCTCAGCACGGCGCTCAACGGTGGGCTGGCCTGGGTCATGCTGCGCGCCGCACGCGAACACCAGTCCATGGCGCTCGAAGGCGATGGCCGCCACCTGATGACCGATGTCTGGACCTCGGTCGGCGTGGTCGGCGGCTTGCTGCTGGCGATGCTGACCGGCTGGCAGTGGCTGGATGCGGTGCTGGGCATTGCGGTGGCCTTGCATATCTTCAAAGAGGGCGGTCAGCTGGTCTGGCGCTCGTCGCAGGGCTTGATGGACGAATCCATCGACGCGGCGACCCTTGCCAAGATCGAGCGCTGCGTGCGCGCCTTCGAGGCGCAAACCGGCGGCGCCGTGCACTGCGACAAGCTCAGCACCCGCCGCGCCGGCGCGCTGCACTTTATCGACATGCACCTGCACATGCCCGGCGACTGGAGCCTGGCCCACGCCACCCAGCTGCGCATGCAGCTCGAAGCCGCGCTGCTGCAGGAGTTGCCGCAGGCACGCATCAGCATGGAAGTGCTGCCGCTGGGCGTGCAAACCCAGACCGAGGCCGTGCAGCGCAACGGCGATGCACCCAGCCCCTGAACCCTGAACCCGGCTGCAGCGTTTGCGCCTGCCGCCTTTCCGGAAGCAAGAATCTCCCATGATCAGCGTATTGCAACGGGTGCGCGAAGCGCGTGTCGAAGTGGATGGCCAGGTGATCGGCCAGATCGGCCATGGCCTGCTGGCCCTGGTCTGCGCCGAGCGCGGCGACAGCCAGGCTGAAGCCGACAAGTGGCTGGCCAAGATGCTCAAGCTGCGTATCTTCCAGGACGAAGCCGGCAAGATGAACAAGAGCGTCGTCGATGTGGCCGGTGGCCTGCTGATCGTGAGCCAGTTCACGTTGGCGGCAGACACCAGCGGCGGCAACCGCCCCAGCTTTACCCAGGCCGCGCCCCCGGCCGATGGCGAGCGCCTGTACGACTATGTGGTGGCGCAGGCCCGCGCGCTGCATCCCGAAGTGGCGACGGGCCGCTTTGGTGCGGACATGAAGGTCTACCTGATGAACGACGGCCCGGTGACGATCCCGCTGCGCATTGCGCCGGCCGCTGTGGCGGCGGGCGCCTGAAGCCCATCCTCAGCCAGGTCATCTGGCGCCAGCCAAGAGGCAGCTAGACTCAGTCCCTTTGCCACCAAGAGGACGAAAGACACGATGACCGAGATGGAAAAAGCCGCTGCCGGCCTGCTGTACGACGCCAACTATGACCCCAGCGTGCTGCAGTTGCGCGATGCCGCCAAGGAAAAGCTGTTTGCCTTCCAGCAGATTGGCGCGCACCGGCGTGACGAGCGTGAAGCGGTCTTGCGTGGCCTGCTGGGCAAGCTGGGCCGCAACCCCGTGTTCGATGGCCCGTTTCTCTGTGACTACGGCTTCAACATCGAGATCGGCGACAACTTCTACACCAATGTGAACCTGGTCATCCTCGATGCCGCCAAGGTCCGCATCGGCAACAACGTCTTCATCGCGCCCAACGTCGGGCTCTACACCTCCGGGCATCCGCTCGATGCCGGACGGCGCAACCAGGGCCTGGAGTTTGCCCTGCCCATCACCATTGGCGACAACGTCTGGATGGGTGCCGGCGTGCAGGTGCTGCCCGGCGTCAGCATCGGCGCGGGCAGCGTGATTGCGGCCGGCGCCATCGTCACCAAGGATGTGCCCGAAGGCGTGGTGAGCGCGGGCAACCCGGCGCGTGTGCTGCGTGCTATTACGGACCAGGACCGACTCGCATACGCCTGACGTGCCAAGGCTGCACCCCGGGGCAGGGGAGCGGCCATTTTGTAGCGGAAATCGGTTCAAAAGGGACGCTTTGGCACACCAGGCCTGGCCGCCCCTGTGGCCTGTGTATCCCCAAACCACCCCGGCCACCTCCCCTGCGCAGCTTACGGAGCCTTGAGTCCACTGCAGGCGTTGGGCCAAACGCGCCAGCACCCCCCTGAAATGACAATTATTTGCAGCGCCCATGGGCTGCTTGGCGCAAAAGATACGATCTATAAGCCAATAGCAATTACATTTGCATAGTCAAAATAAAATAGCTCATAACAATTAATAACATTCCATTCAGCAACGCCATGCTTCTTAGAGATGCAAAGCCTTGGGGATGTGAATGGGGCCGTCCCTGGTTGTGAGTCTTGATGCATTTTGATACGATTAAGCGGATGTTGGACATCGTTCCTAACAAGATACCTGCGCATCCGTCTCGTGGCTTACCAGATTCAATGGGGAATGAAATGAGAAATCTCTTGGTGTTTTTCAGGCTGCTGATGGCGGCTTTTCTGCTATGCGCAGGCGCACAGCAGGCCTTGGCGCAAAAAGTGCTGCTGCTGACTACGAATGAAGTGGCTACTGACGCTATGCAGGCCAACGACAACCTTGAGACTGAGTTCGCCGGTGTCGTTGGTGCCGCAAATCTCACTCGGATGACGGTCCTCAGTACCCCCAATGCTATCTCGCAAACCACATTCACTTCCGCCCCTGGCCCCTTCGACATTGTTGTTGTAGCAAGCACCTATCTCCCTGTACATCCCACCAACTGGACCGTTCTCCAAAGCGCGGTAGCAAACCGCTGGGCGAACTCAATAGTCTTTTTTGTGGATGGATGCTGTGAAGGTTCGAATGGTAATAACGCTCAACAGATGGTCAATATCCTGAACGCAGGCACTGGTTCTACATTTGTACTCGGAAGTTCAGGTGGTAATGATTCGCAGTTTCCACTGAACACTAATTCGCCATATTCAGCTTCTTTTGCTGGTTTGAATCCTTTTTACGGTGGCGCTATCACCTACATCAATGCTGTGCCAGCAAGCAATGCACTTTACTTGAAAGCAGGCACTTTACCTGCCGGCTTTCCTTCTGCCGGTACCACGCCAACTAACAGTGTCTATGGGCTCCTGATACCGACTATCCAATCTAACGCCGGCGATGGAGCTTGTGTCTTTGCAGTAGTTGATATCACGCCCTTCTATGATCCTCCAGGCGCTCTTTCTTGGACAAACAACCGTGGCAAGGTAGGTCCTGCATTCGTCAATGCCGCCACATCTGAAAACGGCGCCTGTGGCCTGCCCAAGGTCAGCAAGAGCTTTGACAAGACCGATCTCTATCTGGGTGGCAGCGACAACAGCGCCGTCCTGACCATCTCCTTGTCCAACGGCACTCCGAACCCCATCACCAACGTCAACCTGACCGACAACCTGCCCGCACCGCTGGTGGTGGGCACCGGCACCGTGGGCAGCACCTGCACCGCCAACAGCCTCAGTGCGTCACCCGGCTCGAACGTGGTCAGCAACAGCGCCTTCACGATTCCGTCGGGCGGCTGCACCATCACCGTGCCGGTCGTCTGGCCCAACACCGTAGCCGGCCGCCAGGCTTGCATCGATACCCCGTCAGTAACCAATACCATCACGCCGGGCACCGACTTTGTCTCGCCCACTGGCCAGGTCAATACGCCAGCTACAGCATCGCTCGCCTGCCATGCTGCGCAACTCGCGATCTCCAAGCAGGTGGTCTGGCCTGCCAATATCACGCCCGTCGATCTGACCGGCACCAGCTTCCCGGTCTCGGTGGTCTGCACCGGCACTGATGGCGTGGCCGCACCGGCGATCAACGCCAGCATCACGCTGAACACGGCAACGACGGGCAGCGTCTCGGTCACCCCGGTGATCTCCAGCGGCAGCTGCGTGGTGGCCGAAGGCACACGGCCTGCCCCCCCCGCCAACCACCTCTGGGTCGAAGACCCGGCGCCCAGCGTCTCCGTCACGATGGCAGCGCCCCCGGCAGCCAACACCGCGCAACTGGTCAACACCCTGGCGCGTGCCAACACCGACATCACCATCAGCAAGAGCGTGGCTGGTGGCCCCGCAGCGGGCGTTACTGGCAGCTTCAGCTTTACCGCCAACTGCGGTGCAGACGGCAGCTTCACGACGGCCGTGACCTTGAGTGGTAGCAACGCGGGTGCGATCGCCATCACCAATGTGCCCCAGGGTGCGAGCTGCACCGTGAGCGAGGCGCCCGCCATGCCGGCCGCACCGGATGGCTATGCCTGGAGCACCAGCTTGCCCGCCCCGGTGAGCCTGGTGACCGCCGCCACGGGCAATACCGCCTCCTTCGTCAATACCCTCGTGCGCAAGGCGCCTGCCATGCCAGAGGCAGTGCCTGCGCTGGACACCGTCAAGCTGCTGCTGATGGCTGCTGCAATGGCCATGTTGGGCATGCTGGTGCTGCGCCGGGCACAGCGCCGGGCACAGCGCCGCTAAGGGGAGAAAGCGAACGGCCAACGTTAACGGCGCAGAGGTCAGCAAGTCCTAGGGATCCTCTGCATAACCCTCGCCAAGCGGGATGGACGCGGATCGCCCGCGACCGCGTTCAGACTACGGCAGGGAGTTTTGCAGAGGCCCCTAAGCTTGCTGAACCGATCACTGGCTCGCCTCGTGTGTAGCCCCCGCCTGGACGCTGATTCAGACGGGGCGCTGCATAGAAGGCGGGCTTTTCTTTTGCCCGCTTTCCATGCCCACGATGGGGTTAGCGACGAAAGGCGGACAACACGCGCGTCAGACCGCCGCCAGCGTTGCCAGATGGGTGTCCACCGCGCCTGTGCCGCTGGCGGCATTCACATGCGCAAAGTAGCGGTACCAGCCGCTGGCCTCAATGGCCGCGAGCAAGGCATCACGTGCCTGTGGATCAGGAAATCGCCAGATGCCCAGGAACTGGTGCGGGCTTGTCTGTGCAATGGCGGTATCCGTCTCAGCCAGAGACAGCAGCTCGATGCCCTGGCCGGCGAGCTGGCCCAGGCCCTCACCAATGGCGGCCAGGAACTGCTGGCGCTGTGCAGCAGGCAGCGCCTGCCAGGCGGCATTCGGCGTATAGAGTTCGACAAGATAGCAGGACATGGCTGGGGCTTCTTTCAGCGAATACTGCGCAGCGCGCGTTGACAGATACGTTCCGTACTGGGCGATGGCGCTTCGCCCAGCCACTGGCTGCAAAGCTGGCGCACCCAGTCGGGCTGGTCCTTGGCCGCATCGTTGAGCCAGTTGGCGACGGAATCCTGCACATAGGCAGAAGGGTCGGCACGCAGCGCCTGCAGCAGTGGCAGGGCCTGCGCAGGTGCTTCTTTGAGCGCGCTGATGTGCGCGCACCAGACGCCCCGTGGGCGCAGTGCCTCGCAGGCAAAGCGGCGCAGTTTGTCGGACGGTAATGCCGTCCAGGGCATCAGCTGCGCGATGGCTTGGTCCAGATCGCTGGCCAGGTGCGGACGCAAGGCCATCCAGGCCCATTCGCGCACGCCAAAATGCCCGTCGTCGGCCAGGCTTTGGATGGCAGCCAGGCGTGCAGGCAGGGCCAGTCCCGCTTGGGCGCCGACCATAAAGCAGGCCCAGCCGCGCACGGTGTCTGCCGGGTGCACGCGGCAATGCGCGATGCCCTCGGGGCCCAGCGCATCCAGCAGCAGCTCGCCCATGCGGCCCATGCGCTTGAGAATGCCCAGCGCACAAGCGGTATCCGCCTGTTGCAAGGTCTGGGCAGAGAGATCTGGAAAGACTGTGCGCAGCAACTGCGCCTGGTCCAGCGCTGTGCATTCAGCCAGGGTGGCTGTGGCGATCTCGCCGTTGGACAGCGCTTGCAGCACATCGGCGGGGATATCGGCCGCGCGGTTGGCGCCTTTGCGTGGGCTGCTCATGGCGCTGCCTGGCCCAGGTTGCGGGCCACCTTGTCCAGCAGCTTGGCCAACTGCTGGCGCTCGCTGGCCGACAGGCCACCGTACAGCCCTGCGATCCAGTGGCTGTGCTGCGCAAACACCTGTTGTGCCACTTGCTGGCCTTTGCCGGTGAGCCGTATGCGCAGCGCACGGCGGTCGCTGGCCTCGGCGTGGCGGGCCACCAGGCCTTCGCGCTCCAGGCCATCGAGCAGGCCGGTGACGGTAGCCCGGGTCACGCCCGCGCGCTCGGCCAGGGTGTTGGGCGCCAGGCCGTCGGGCGCGGCGTCGAGCAGGAACAGCAGCACAAAGCGCCCCTCCGACAAGCCGTAGGGCGCCAGCAGGCGCGCGCAATCGCGGTCAATGTTTGCCGCCAGCGTGAGCGTCTGGAAGCAGAGGCGAATCCCTGCCACATCGGGCAGGCCGCGCCGCTGGGCTTCGTCGAGCAGGGCGTTGTACTTTTGGGCGAGTTGCATGGTGGTGGCTGATAGTAAGGTGGCTAATTATATGCGTAATTATGGATCGTCAATCTGCTTCAAGTGCCTGCCCTGGGGCTTCGGCCTTCGTCGGTATGCGGCATCACTGCGATTGGGCAGCTGCAGGTTCCCACCACTTCCACGATAAAGAAATTTTCGGTTGTGGGATTTTGCTATTTCTGTGTCCTTATCACCGGAATCGGCCCAAGGGCTGGGTGAAGAAATGGCAGAAATGTGTGCAGAACATGGTTGGAATTTCTGCCAATAATTTTTGTGAATGTAATGGAAGCGGCATTGGCTAAAAAATCATTTATTTGATTGGCTAATAATAAAATTTGGAATTGATATTTTTCTTTGCGGTTTGACTGGCGCATAGTGAAGTCTCGCAAGCAAAGCCGAAAATTATCAGCGATTTGGTATTAAGTGAGGCAGGCTGATTGGCGAATAGTGACAATTTTGTCGTTATCTTTCTGTCTCGAAACATATGTCGGCGATGCACATGCCGGATGAATGGTTTCAACGGCAGTTATCCAATACCCGTCCGGAGCGCATGGGGTGGCATGCCCACACCATGACAACGTCAGGAAGCAGGCAGAAGTTTTCTAGGAGAAAGCCATGAAAAGCCCACTGTTTTTTGTCAAACTGTTGGTAGCGGCCTTTTTTCTGTTGGCGGGGATGCATGAGGTATCTGCGCAGCGGGTGTCAGATTTACCCACAGGACATACTTTGCGGTATTCAGGCCCGTATTCGGGGCATGGCTGGGGGCGATTCCAGGCCTCAACCTCCTTATCCATAACGACCGCAATCAATCACAAAATGCGCCTGGCCCTGCAGGTAAGCAGGGCTCCAATCCCTTGGGCGACCTTTATGCAGGGGCGTGCTGAATATGCCGCTGTTCCGGGGCTGAACGATTTGTGGATGCTGCAAACCGATATCGTTCCATCCACCACTTTGAACCATAGAGGCGCCGGCTTTATCCGTACCAGCGACAAAGGTGTGCACGGTGTCTCTCCCAGTTTGAGTGCCACAGCTGCGCAAGCTGATACTGACCAGCCCCGGGCGCTGCCACTCCACACCATCAAGCTTGTGTTGATGGGCGCAGCGCTGGCTTTGCTGGCCTTGGGCGTGGGCCACAAAGCGACGCAGCGTTGGTAGCGACAGCCCTCAATCCAGCGCTGTCACCGGCAGGATCAGCCCAAACGTCGTTTCCCCACCTTGCGACTGCGCAAAGACCGAGCCGCCATGCATCTTGGCGATGGCTTTGACAATGGCCAGGCCCAGGCCATGGTTGCGCTCCGAATTGTGGCGCGAGGCATCGGCCCGGTAGAAGCGGTCAAACAGGTGGCGCAGGTGTTCGGGCGCAATGTCCGGCCCGGTGTTGGTGATGGAGATGACTACATGGGCATGTTCGTGCTGCCAGCGCGTGCGAATGTCGATGCGGATGGCCGAGCCCGCCAGCGCATAGCGGGTGGCATTGCTCAGCAGGTTGGACAGCGCGCGGCGCACCAGCGGCGCATCGACCTGGGCCTGCGCGTCACCGATCACCTCCAGGCGCAGATCGGCATCCAGCGCAACGGCTTCATAGAACTCGACGACATCCTGGGCCACGGCGGCCAGGCTGACCACGCCCGTCTCGCGCGCGCCCACGCCCTGGTCGGCGCGTGACAGAAACAGCATGTCGCCCACCATAGCGGCCATGCGGCGCAGGTCTTCCAGGTGCGATGCCAGTACATCCTGCAGCTCATCAACCGAGCGGGGCTTGCGCAGTACCACCTCGGTGCTGGAGATCAAGGTGGCCAGCGGGGTGTTGAGCTCATGGGCTACATCGGCGTTGAAGGCTTCGAGCTGGCGGTAGGCATCGGCCAGGCGATTGAGCAAGGCATTGAACTGCGTGACGATGGGCTGCAGCTCCTGGGGCAGGCTGCTGCCATCGAGCCGGCGCTCAAAATCGCGGGCCGACAGCAGGCTGATCTGCGAGACCAGCGATTCGATGGGCCGCAGGCTGCGCTGCACCAGCAGGCCGCCAAACAGCGCCAGCAGCAGGGAGCCGGCGACCATCGCCGCAAACAAGGTCCAGCCCAGGCCGCGCAGCAAGGCCTCGTCGGGGCGCAGGTCCATCACCAAGGTGGCGGTGGCCGCACGCGCCTGGTGGTACTGGGGCGCGGTGATGCCAACGGCAAAACTGCGCAGCATGGTGTGGTGGCTGCTCCAGTCGGCCGGGATGCTGTCGAACAGCACATGGCCCTCGTTATCCACCACGCGGATCGCATAGTCGCCGTGGCCGGCCAGAAAATCGGTGAGCAGGTGGTCCAGCGCCTTGTCGCGGTGGGCCGTGCTGTCGTCGCGCAGCACATGCATCAGCGACTGCTGCTTTTGGTCGAGCATCTCCTTCTGGCGGGCCGTCAAGGTGTTGTCGAAAACCAGAAACACGACCAGGCTGACAGCGCCCAGCCCCAGCATGGACAGCAGCGCCATCCAGCGCGAGAGCCGGCGCCCCAGATGCGGTACGGCTTGCGCGGGGCTCATGGCTGGGCCCGGCTCTCCAGCACATAGCCCATGCCGCGCACCGTGTGGATCAACGGCGAGGCAAAGGGCTGGTCCACCTTCATGCGCAGGCGCCGCACGGCCACCTCGACCACATTGGTCTCGCTGTCAAAGTTCATGTCCCAGACCTGGGAAGCCAGCTCGGTGCGGGACAGCACCTCGCCCTGGCGGCGCAGCAGCAGCGCCAGCAAGTTGAATTCCTTGGCTGTCAGATCGAGCCGCACACCGGCGCGCACGGCCTTGCGGCGGATCAGGTCCAGCTCCAGATCGGCCTGGCGCAGCACCGTGGGCTCGGGTGATGCCGGGTGGGCCTGCGCGCGGCGCAGCAGCACCTGGATGCGGGCCACCAGCTCGGAAAACGCAAAGGGCTTGATCAGGTAGTCATCGGCACCGCTTTGCAAACCGCGCACCCGGTCCTGCACATCGCTGCGGGCCGTCAGCATCAGCACCGGGGTGGATTTGGACTGGCGCAATGCCGCCAGCACCGCAAAACCGTCGATGCCGGGGAGCATGCCGTCGAGCACGACCAGGTCGTAGTCCAGCTCCATGGCCAGGTGCAGGCCATCGATGCCGTTGGTGGCGACATCGACCGTGTAGCTCTCCTCGGCCAGACCTTTGCGAAGGTACTCGCCGAGCTTGGCTTCGTCTTCAATCAGCAGCAGTCTCATGGAGGCCATTGTCTCTGATCGCGCCCGCAGCCACGGATTACAAATTTGTCATCTTCCCGTCGGCCTGGTGTTGGTCGCCGCTTTCTACAGTCGCTGGCATCGCATAGGGATACCGCCTGCACCGGGGGCCTGCGGTGTCTGCCGCTTCCTTGCGCCGGGCGCCGCCAACGCCCGGTTGTGCGCGGTCCGCCACCACAGGAGAAGCCGCTATGACCACCCCGCCGCCAGCCCCCAACCGGGCCGGCACCCCCTTGCCACGCCCCGCATGGCCTGCCTGGTTGCTGAGCGCCGCGCTGGCCGGCGTCTGGCTGCCCCAGGCCCATGCCCAGGCCGATACCAATGCACCTGCGCAGGCCACGCCAACGATCACGCTGGCTGCTGCCTGGGACAAGGCGCTGGCCGCCAACCCGGGCTTGCAAGCAGCCCGCTATGGCGCCGCTGCCGCCGAAGGTCTGGTGATGCAAAGCCAGGCACGCCCGAATCCGGAGCTCTCTGTCAACATCGAAGACACCCGGCCCGAGACCCGTACCAATACGGTGCAGATCAACCAGCTGATCGAGCTGGGCGGCAAGCGTGAGGCGCGCATGCAGTTGGCCGATACCGAAAAGGCAGCGGCCGAGGCGGGGGTGACGGCCGCACTGGCGGCCTTGCGCTACCAGTTGCTCGTCAACTTCAACGAGCTGCTGCTGGCCCAGCAGCGGGTGGATTTTGCGGGCCAGACCCATGCGCTGGCAACGCAGGCGCTGGAAGCCGCCAACAAGCGGGTGCAGGCGGGCAAGGTGCCACCGCTGGAGGCCAGCCGCGCCCAGGTGGCGCAGGCCAATGCGGCGATGGAGCTGGAGCAGGCCCGCGCCTTGACGCGCGTGGCGCAGCAGAACCTGGCCGTGCTCTGGGGCGGACGCGGCGCCGAGCTGGGCCTGGCCAGTGGCGACTTTTTGACCACCACGGCGGCGCCGACCGCCGAGCAGCTGGACCAGCGCCTGGATGAGGCGCCCGCGATGCTGCTGGCCCATCGCGCGCTGGCGCAAAGCCAGGCCGCATCGGCGGTCGAGCGCAGCAAGCGCGTGCAGGACCCGACGGTGAGCCTGGGCGTCAAGCGCGCCCGGGATGTTGGGCGCAACCAGGTGTTTGTCGGCGTCAGCATCCCCTTGCCGCTGTTTGACCGCAATGCCGGCAACCAGCTGCAGGCCTTGCGCAAGGTCGACCAGGCCGAGCAGCAGCTGCAGGACCAGCGCCTGCAACTGCAGGCCCAGGTGTTTGCTGCGCGCCAGCAGTGGCTCAGCAGCAACCAGCAGGTGGCGCTGCTGCAAAGCCAGGTGGTGCCCACGGCGCAGTCGGCTTATGACCTGGCCGTGCGCGGCTTCTCGCTGGGCAAGTTCAGCTTTCTGGACGTGCTGGACGCCCAGCGCAGCCTGTTTGACAGCCGGCGCCAGCTGCTGGACCAGCTGATGGCATCGCACCGCGCCCGTGCGGAGATTGAACGCATCTTTGGCACGCCAGCGCTGGCGGCCGCTACAGGAACCTGAACCCATGTCCGAGAAAACCAGATTCGATAGCTCGCTGACCTCGTCCAAACAGTGGATTGCAGCGGCGCTGATTGCGGCCGTTGGTGTGGCCGGTGGCGCCTATTTGTTGCGGGGCCCCGGCAGCGCAGCCGCTGCACCGGCATCAGGCCATGCCGATGCGCCATCCCACAAAGATGGAGAGCACCATGGCGAGGCCGCTGCCAATACGGATGCCAACACGGGTGCCAAAGCAGGTGCCCAAGCCGATGCGCACCAGGAGGCTGACCAGCATGGCGATGAAGAACACCACGATGAGAAAGCCGAGGCCGGCAGCAAGGATGCGCATGGCGCTGCGGCCGGCGGCCATGCCGAAGGCGAAGAAGCGGGCGAGGGCCTGGTCAAGCTGAGCCCAGCCCAGGCCAAGGCGGCCGGTTTGGTGGTGGCCCAGGCGGGGCCGGCGTCGATCAAAAAGCAAGTGCTGCTGCCCGGCGAGATCCGCTTTGACGAAGACCGCACGGCCCATGTGGTGCCCAGGGTGGCGGGGGTGGTGGCCTCGGTCCATGCCCAACTGGGCGAGCAGGTGGCCAAGGGGCAGCTGCTGGCGGTGATCCAGAGCCCGGCGGTGTCGGACCAGCGCAGCGAGCTGCAAACGGCGCAGCGGCGCCTGGCTTTTGCCAAGCGCAACCACGAGCGCGAAAAGCAGCTGTGGCAGGAGCGCATCTCTGCCGAGCAGGACTACCAGGCAGCCCAGCAAGCGCTGCAGGAGGCCGAGATTGCCGTGGCCAATGCCGCGCAAAAGCTGTCCGCCATTGGGGCGGGCGCAGGCGCGGGCACCGGCGGATCGAGCCGCTATGAGCTGCGTGCGCCGCTGGCCGGCATGGTCGTCGAGAAGCACCTGACCGTGGGCGAATCGGTGACCGACAGCACAGCCTCGTTCACCGTCTCGGACCTGCGCTCGGTCTGGGCGGAGATCAGCGTGGCCGCGCCGCAGCTGCCGGATGTGCGCATGGGTGCGCCAGTCGTCGTGCGTGCCACCGCATTTGACTCCCAGGCCGAAGGCCGGATTGCCTATGTGGGTGCGTTGATTGGCGCGCAAACCCGCACCGCGCCGGCGCGCGTGGCACTGGCCAACCCGCAGGGGGTATGGCGGCCGGGCCTGTTTGTGGATGTGGAACTGCTGGCCGGAGAAACGCCCGTCCCCATTGCGGTGGACGCCAAGGCCATCCAGCGCCCCGACGGCAAAGAGAGCGTGGTGTTTGTGCCGGCCGAGGGCGGCTACCAGGCCCAGGTGGTGCAGTTGGGTGCGACGGACGGCAAGACCACCGAGGTCACATCGGGCCTGAAGGCAGGGCAGCGCTATGTCAAGGAGGGCTCCTTCCTGCTGCGGGCCGAGCTGGGCAAGGCATCTGCCGAGCACGCGCATTGATCGGGAGTCCGCATGTTTGAGCGCATCATCCGTTTTTCCATCGAGCAGCGCTGGCTGGTCATCCTGGCGGTTTTCGCCATGGCTGCACTGGGCGTTTTCAGCTACCAGCGCCTGTCCATCGATGCCGTGCCTGACATCACCAATGTGCAGGTACAGATCAACACCCAGGCGCCGGGCTATTCGCCGCTGGAGACCGAGCAACGCATCACCTACCCCATCGAGACCGTGATGGCCGGCCTGCCGCACCTGGAGCAGACCCGTTCGCTGTCGCGCTACGGGCTGTCGCAGGTGACGGTGATCTTCAAGGACGGCACCGACATCTACTTTGCGCGCCAGCTGGTCAATGAGCGCATCCAGGAGGCGCGTGAGAAGCTGCCGCCCGGTATTGCGCCGAGCATTGGCCCCATCTCCACCGGCCTGGGCGAGATCTATCTCTGGACGGTGGAGGCCGAGGAGGGCGCCAAAAAGGCTGATGGCAGCCTCTACACCCCCATGGACCTGCGCGAGATCCAGGACTGGGTCATCAAACCCCAGCTGCGCAATGTGCCCGGTGTGACCGAGATCAACTCCATCGGCGGCTTTGCCAAGGAGTACCTGGTGGCTCCCCGGCCGGACAAGCTCGCGTCCTATGGCATCTCGATGGACAAGCTGGTGGCGGCACTGCAGAGCAACAACACCAATGTGGGCGCCGGCTATATCGAGCGCGAAGGCGAGCAGTACCTGATCCGCGCGCCCGGCCAGGTCAAGGGCATTGCAGACATCCAGGAAGTGATTGTGGGCAGCACCCAAGGCCAGCCGGTGCGCGTGCGCGACCTGGCCGAGGTGAGCCTGGGCCGCGAGCTGCGCACGGGCGCGGCCACCGACAACGGCCGCGAGGTGGTGCTGGGCACCGTGTTCATGCTGATCGGGGAGAACAGCCGCATCGTCTCCAAGGCGGTGGATGCGCGCATGGAATCGATCCGCAAGACCTTGCCCGAGGGGGTGAAGATCGTGACCGTCTACGACCGCACGACGTTGGTGGAAAAAGCCATTGCCACGGTGAAGAAAAACCTGGTCGAAGGCGCGGCGCTGGTGGTGGTGGTGCTGTTTCTGTTTCTGGGCAATATCCGCGCTGCGCTGATCACGGCGCTCATCATCCCGCTGTCGATGCTGTTCACCTTCAGCGGCATGGTGAAGTACGGGATCAGCGCCAACCTGATGAGCCTGGGCGCGCTGGATTTCGGCATCATCATCGACGGGGCGGTGGTGATTGTGGAGAACTGCGTGCGGCGCCTGGCGCATGCGCAGGAGCGCAAGGGCAGCCCGCTGTCGCGCAGCGAGCGCTTCCATGAAGTGTTTGCGGCGGCCAAGGAATCACGCCGTCCGCTGCTGTTCGGGCAGCTGATCATCATGGTGGTCTACCTGCCGATCTTTGCGCTGACGGGGGTGGAGGGCAAGATGTTCCACCCGATGGCGCTGACCGTGGTGCTGGCGCTGGCGGGCGCGATGCTGCTGTCCATCACCTTTATCCCGGCGGCGATTGCACTTTTCATCGGGGCGCGGGTGAGCGAGAAGGAAAACCGCCTGATGACCTGGGCGCGCAAGGCCTACGAGCCCTTGCTGGCGCGGGTGATGCGCATGCCGGTGGTGGTGCTGACGGCAGCCGTCGTCTCGGTGGCCCTGAGCCTGCTGCTGGCATCGCGCCTGGGCAGCGAGTTTGCGCCCAACCTGAACGAGGGCGACTTCGCGATCCAGGCGTTGCGGGTGCCGGGCACGAGCCTCACGCAATCGCTGGAGATGCAGATGCAGATCGAGCGCGCGCTCAAGGACCAGGTGCCCGAGATCGAGCGTGTGTTTGCCCGCACCGGCACGGCCGAGATTGCCTCGGACCCGATGCCGCCCAATATCTCGGACGGCTACATCATGCTTAAGCCGCGTGCGCAGTGGCCTGACCCGCAGCGCAGCCGCGAGGACCTGCTCGCCCAGGTGCAGGAGGTCGTCGAGGCGATACCGGGCAGCAACTACGAGTTCTCGCAACCCATCCAGCTGCGCTTCAACGAGCTGATATCGGGCGTGCGCAGCGATGTGGCGGTGAAGGTGTTTGGCGACGATATGCAGGTGCTGGAGCGCACTGCCCAATCGATTGCCACGATGCTGCAGAAGGTGCCCGGCGCCTCCGAGGTGAAGGTGGAGCAGACCACGGGCCTGCCGATGCTGACGGTGCAGGTGGACCGGGAAAAGGCATCGCGCTATGGCCTGAACATGGGCGATGTGCAGCAGACCATTGCCACGGCGGTGGGCGGCCAGGAGGCTGGCACAGTGTTTGAAGGCGACCGGCGCTTTGACATCCAGGTGCGCCTGCCCGAGGCCCTGCGCAGCGACCTGGCCGCGCTGGAGCGCCTGCCCATTGCGCTGCCGCAGCAGGAGGGCAGCCGGCTGGGTTTTGTGCCATTGTCGGCGGTGGCCAGCTTTGCGCTGTCGCCCGGGCCCAACCAGGTCAGCCGGGAGGATGGCAAGCGCCGCATTGTGGTGAGCGCCAATGTGCGCGGCCGCGATATCGGCTCCTTTGTCGAGCAGGCGCAGCAGGACCTGGGTGCGATGGCGCTGCCCAGCGGCTATTGGACACGCTGGGGCGGCACCTTTGAGAACCTGCAATCCGCCCAGCAGCGGCTGCAGATTGTGGTGCCCGTCGCTCTGCTGCTGGTGTTCACCCTGCTGTTTGCGATGTTCAACAACGTGCGCGATGGCCTGATCGTCTTTACCGGCATTCCGTTTGCGCTGACCGGCGGCATTCTGGCGCTGTGGCTGCGCGGTATTCCGCTGTCCATCTCGGCGGCGATCGGCTTTATTGCGCTGTCCGGCGTGGCTGTGTTGAACGGCCTGGTGATGATCTCGTCGATCCGCGCGCTGCGCGAGGGTGGGCTGGCCGTTCCCGATGCCGTGCACACCGGTGCGCTGTCGCGCCTGCGGCCGGTGTTGATGACGGCCCTGGTGGCATCGCTGGGCTTTGTGCCGATGGCCATTGCAACCGGCACGGGTGCCGAGGTGCAGCGGCCGCTGGCCACTGTAGTGATTGGCGGCATCCTGTCGTCAACCGTATTGACCTTGTTGGTGCTGCCCTTGCTGTACCGCCTGGTGCACCGGCGCGATCCGTCGGAGGACGAGTTGGACGATAAGGAAGGCGCTCACAAGCCCGCTGTTCACCCGGCTTGAGCCGCTCTAAAGAACTGACAACAAAGCCATGGCTTAGGGACCCTCTGCAAAACTCCCTGCCGTGGTCTGAACGCGGACTCGGGCGATCCGCTGCGTTGTCTTCCTTGTCAATAGCTACGGCTATTGACTGCAAAAGACGCCTTGCGTCTCATCCCGATCCGCGTCCATCCCGCTTGGCGAGGGTTCTGCAGAGCATCCCTAACCCGCCATGGCTTTGTTTTATCTGCGGTTGGTGCAGCCCGCGCATTGCAGCAATGTCATCTGGCTGTGGGGCTTTGGTCAGCGTGTTTTTTCAACAATGGAGCCATCTCGAATGCAGTCGCAGCGAGAGTATTTTCACCCTTATGAAAGGCATTGCAACCATGCAAAAGACACGCACTTCCACCCTGTTGTCCCTGGCGTTCGCAGCCCTGTCGCTGGGCATGCTGAACAGCGCATCGGCCAGCGCTACCTTGCACTCGGCACCAACGGAGAAGGGCTACGAACTCTACCCCGAGCATGCGCAGCCGGGCAAGAGCCGCGCGCAGGTGCAGGCAGAGACGGTAGAGGCGCTGCAAAAGCGCGGCCCCAACGCCTTGCGCAGCAGCAACTACCCGCCCGCGCCTGTCGCTTCCGGCCCAGGCAAGACGCGTCAGCAGGTGATTGATGAGTACCGCAGCGAGACGCCGGCGGAGAGAAAGGCCCGCCTCAAGCTGTATCGCGGTTAACGTTCAGGCTCTAGAAGGTGGCGCAACGAGCCACCTTTTTTTGTGTCGGCGGATATAAAAACGAACCAGCGCCTAGCGCACATGCAGATGTTGTTTGATCGCCGGGGCTGCCGGCGTCTCGGCCAGGCCGGCGAGGATGCCGCAGTGCTCCACGTCCTGGGTGCCCCGGCAGCGGTCACGCAGAGCGATCAGCTGGGCTTCCAGTCCGCGCAGCTCCTGGATGCGCAGGGCGACATGGCCGATATGCGCTTCGATCAGCTTGTCGACGGTTTCGGCGCAGTCCTGGGCGGGCTCGTCCTTGTAGCGCAGCAGCTCGCGCACTTCGTCCAGTGACATCTGCAGCCCCCGGCAGTTGCGGATGAACTGCAGGCGCTCCAGGTGTTGCTCTTCGTAGACGCGGTAGTTGCTGGCAGTGCGCGTGGGCTGCGGCAGCAGGCCTTCGCGCTCGTAGTAGCGGATGGTTTCCACGGGTGTTGCAGAGGCCGTGGCCAGTTCACCGATTTTCATGTCATTGCCCTCATGTCCATACGGAGTCTAGCGATTTAGGCTTGACATTGTAGTTACTACAGGGTTTTTAATCGAAGCAACAGGGAGCACGCTCTATGACCCCAACGAATTCCAAGCCCATGACTGCCCATTCCGACACCACGCAACGCCATGCCCATGGCCATGCTGCGGCATCCTGCTGCGCTGGCAAAGACCACCAGGCCGCCGCAGTGGCCGCCAACGAGCATGGCCACAGCCATGATCACGATCACGATCACGATCACGATCACAGCCATGGTCACGACCATGCGCATTCGCATTCCCCTGCAGCAACGGCTGCGGCGCATGCACATACCGATTGCTGCACCCCTGATCTGGGCCCTGCCGCCCAGCCCAGCTCTGCCTTGAAGGCCGATGACGGTGCCTTGCTGCTGCGCATTCCCGCGATGGACTGCCCCGTGGAAGAGGGGCAGATCCGCCAGATCCTCGAAGGCGCGGCGGGCGTCAAGCTGCTGCAGTTTGACCTGCCGGCCCGCACCTTGCGGGTAGAAGCTGATCCGCAGCAATGGGCTGCAGTGACGGAGAAGATCCAGTCCGCAGGCTTTGCCACCGAGACGCTGTCGGCGCCCCCGGCCGCTGCCGATGTGCAAAAGGCGCAGCGTGTGGAGCTCTACCGCCTGATTGCGGCCTTGGTGGTGGCAGCCACCGCAGAGCTGCTGCACCTGCTGACACCCGAGACCTCGGTCTGGCGCATGGTCGGCATGGCGGTCGCCGCGCTGGCGATTGCGTTGTCAGGCCTGGGCGTATTCAAGAAAGGCCTGTCGGCGTTGCTGCGCGGCCAGCTGGGCATCAATGCACTGATGAGCGTGGCGGTGATTGGCGCCTTTGTGATCGGCCAGTGGCCTGAGGCGGCCATGGTGATGGCGCTGTACTCGCTGGCCGAGTTGATCGAGGCGCGCTCGGTGGACCGCGCGCGCAATGCGATTGCCCAGCTGCTGGCGCTGTCGCCGCCGCAGATCGAGGCCAGGCAGGCCGACGGCAGCTGGCAGATCCAGGATGCCAAGACAGTGGCGGTCGGCACCCTGGCGCGGGTCAAGCCCGGTGAGCGCTTTGCGCTGGATGGCGTGGTGACCAGCGGCCAAAGCGCGGTCGACCAGTCCTCCGTCACCGGCGAGAGCATTCCAGTGGACAAGGCACCGGGCGACCCGGTTTTTGCCGGCACCATCAACCAAAGCGGCTCGCTGGAGTTCGAGGTCAGCAAGCGCTCGACCGACACGGTTTTGGCCCGCATCATCCACGCGGTGGAGCAGGCCCAGGGCCAGCGCGCGCCCACGCAGCGTTTTGTGGACAGCTTTGCGCGCATCTACACCCCCGCTGTCTTTGTGCTGGCCGTCGCAGTCGCCGTGCTGCCCCCGTTGATGCTGGACTGGCCTTGGCTGACCGCTATCTACAAGGCGCTGGTGCTGCTGGTCATCGCCTGCCCTTGCGCGCTGGTGATCTCCACGCCGGTGACTGTTGTCAGCGGCCTGTCAGCAGCGGCCCGCCGCGGCATTCTGGTCAAGGGCGGTGCGTATCTGGAAGAGGCGCGCAAGCTGCGCGTGGTGGCGCTGGACAAGACCGGCACCATCACCGCCGGCACCCCCCAGCTGGTGCAGACCCGCATGCTGTCGACCAGCACCGATGCCCGGCAGATCGAGCGCATCGCCAAGAGCCTGGCCGCGCGCTCGGACCACCCTGTCTCCAAGGCGGTCGCCGCCGGTATCGATGGCGAGGCGCTGGAGGTAGATAACTTTGCGGCCGAGCTGGGCCGTGGCGTCAAAGGCGATATCGCCGGCCAGAGCTATGTGCTGGGCAACCACCGCTGGATCCACGAGCGCGGCCAGTGCTCTGCCGAGGTGGAGGCGCTGATGCTGGCGATGGAGGAGCAGGGGCAGACCGTCTCGGTGCTGGCCAGCGCGCAAGGCGTGCTGGGGTTGTTTGCGGTGGCGGACACCACCAAGGAATCGAGCAAGCAGGCCATTGCCGAGCTGAAGGCCCTGGGCATCCGCACGGTGATGCTGACCGGCGACAACGAAGCCACCGCCCGCGCCATTGCCGCGCAGGTGGGCATCGACGAGGTCAAGGCCAACCTGCTGCCCGAGGACAAGCTCCAGGTCATCAACAGCCTGGTGGCCCAGCAACCGGCCGGCATGGTGGGCGATGGCGTCAACGATTCCCCCAGCCTGGCTGCCGCGTCGATCGGCTTCTCGATGGGCGGCGCCGGCACCGACATCGCCAAGGAAGCCGCCGACATCCTCATCATGAACGACGACCTGCGCCGCGTGCCGGAAACCGTGCAACTCTCCAAACGCACCTACGCCATCCTGTGGCAGAACATCATCTTCGCGCTGGGCATCAAAGTGGTGTTCTTCGCGCTGGCCGTGTTTGGCAATGCCTCCATGTGGATGGCGGTGTTTGCCGATATGGGGGCGAGCTTGTTGGTGGTGTTCAATGGGCTGCGGTTGTTGCGGGGTGGGGGCAAGGCATAAGCCTGGCTCTTTGAACAGGTTCTTGGGCGCTGCTTTTTTCCAGTGGCCTCCAAGATAGCCCTCACTGGATTGCCAAGCGATCTACCTGTCGCACTCCGCTATCGAGTGGCAGCGCTAGAGTGCTGCCGCCGGCCTTAATAGGTGCCCATATAGTCGCGCTTGCCAACCTCCACACCGTTGTGGCGCAAGATGGCATAGGCGGTGGTCACATGGAAGAAGAACTGCGGCAGACCATAGTGCAGCAGATAGGCACTGGCGGTCAGCTTCTTTTCCTTGGGCGTGCCGGGGCGCAATACGATGTCGCGGCTTTCGCTCAGATCAAACTGCGCGGCTGGGAAGGATTCGAGATGCGCCAGCGCCTTGGCGATCAAGGCTTGCAGGTCAGCGAAGCTGGTCTCCGTGTCGGGCCAGGATGGCACTTCGGCGCCGGCCAGGCGGGAGGCGATGCCCTTGGAAAAGTCCGAGGCGATCTGCACCTGGCGGACCAGCGGAAACATGTCGGGGAACAGCCGTGCCTGCAGCAGCGCATTGGGATCGATGTTGCGTTGCGCCGCATGGTCTTCGGCCTTCTTCAGCACCTCTGACAGGGCTCGCAACATCTGCTGCATGACGGGAATGGAGGCGGTGTACAGCGGGCTGGTCTTAGAGAGATCACTTTTTAGAAATGGCACGATGGCCGAGGTGGGGCTGGCAGAGATTCTGCCTAGCATGGGAGGCTAACAGCAAACGAATCCAACAGCGCGCATGGTGTCGCAATCGGCTTGCTGGTTGCCCGTTGCCGTTGCCATTTGCGTCAATGAAAATAGGCCGACGACAATCTATGACCAGGTGGAAGAAAGCTTCATGAACCAGGCCCAGATAGCCCTATCAATGCTGCCAAACCCATTCAGCCAATGCTGCGCAACCCCTGGCCTGCGCTTGATGGAGAACCGATGAAAAAATTCTTGCCGCTCTGCGCCCTGGTGTTGCCATTCGCTCTCACAGGCCTGGCCAACGCAGGTGCCAATACCGCACAACTGAACTGCAGCGGCCGCCATGCTGGCGAGACGATAAGCTTGGTTGGCGCTATTCCAGCCTCCATCGTGGATGTCGATCTTCAACTCTCCTACGGAGCGCAAACCCTGGGCTTGGCGTCGCCACAGGCAGAGGCCACTGAGCGCACGGATTTTCGCCGTGGCATCTTCAAGTTGGATGTGGCCCTAGCTGGTGCCAACAGGCTGCAGCTCCAGGCCCAGCCCAAGAGCATCAAGTACAAGGGCAGCATGGGTGGCGGCAAACTCAACGCCAGCTTTGTGACCACCATCCAAGAGGCTCCGGAGCCCTTTCAAGCCGCCCTGAAAGGAGCTGAGCTTCGGTGTAGCTATGCCTATGAAATTTGAGTAGAGGGCTCGGCTGCGGGCTGCTTGAGAAGTAAGAGGTTCCAATCAACTCCAAGCCGCATCACCGCCAACTGCCCGTATATGCAGGCGATTTGTGCATTCCAGCGTCAATGGTGTTCATGTGTAGACAAAAAAATCTGGGTTGATACATGCAATTGAACGTGCAGGTTAGCGCATTGGCTTGCCGCCAGTGAAAGCCGCTGGCCATCTAGACCAACGGCTTTCTGTCGCCATCAAGCCTTGAACGTCAGCCAAGGCTTCAAGCGAACGCTGGCGCGGATCAAGCCTGCCTGCTCCTGGGCCTGCAAAACGGGCCCCACTGGTTTGTAGGCGCTGGGTGCTTCCTCGATGAGCCGCTCCTCACGCAAGGTGATGCATTGCCAGACCGTGTCGACCAGGGGCTGCTTCATGCGGCGGGTATCCTGGCGGCGCACCTGGCGACCAGCGCCATGGCTGCAGGAGCGCAGCCAGTCTTCGTGGCCCAGGCCCTTGACCAGGTAGGAGTGGTCGCCCATCGATCCGGGGATCAAGGCCCACTGGCCGTCATGCGCGGGCGTGGAGCCTTTGCGGTGCACATTGAATTCGCGTTCTTGCAGAACCACGTTGTGTGGCACATCCACAATCACCGCCGATGCATCTGGCGCTGCAATGTCGGCCAATTGCTGGCGCACGATTTCGCCCAGGGCCATGCGGTTGAACCAGGCGTAGCGGGCGGCCACGCCCATGGCCTTCATGTACTCGGCAGCCAGATGGCCGCTCAAGCCATAGAGCCCATGGCCGGGGTGCTTGAGACCTTGGGGCCACTCTTGCTTTGCCAGGTCCATCCAACGGCGGCCCACATAGAAGCCGACATCGCGCGAGCCGGTGTGGATCATCACAGTGATATCGCCTTTTTTAAGGCCTGCTTCATAAGCGGCATGCCGGTCGAAGATCTCGTCGACGACATTGAACTCCAGAAAATGGTTGCCTCCGCCCAGTTCCGCTGCAGAGGGCGGACGCACGATTTCGCGGCTTTGCATCAAGGCCTCAGGCCCGTAGCGTGCATCACCCTGGAAGCTATCGAGCCCCACGCAGGCTGCCAGCTCGCGCTGAAGTTGATCGCGATCGGCGGCGCGCCATAGGCCCAGCTCGGGCAGATGCTCCAGAAAGCTGGCCGGGCCATCGTCAAACAGCGCCTTGAAGCCGGCACTGCGCACTGGTACATCGCGGCCATTCTCCAGGATGGCTCGCTTGAGCTTGGCAATGATGCTGCTCTTGTGTGCCTCGGCCTGGGCCAGGTTGAGTCCCGTGCGCATGATCCGGATGCCGCAGTTGATGTCGGTGCCTATCGCGGCGGGTATGACAAAGTCCCGCGATGTGGCGACCACGGCGCCTACTGGCGCGATGCTGCCAGGGTGGAAGTCGGGCGTTGCACAGGCCTTGCAGACAGCGCCGTGGCCCTGCGGATCGGCCACGGAGGCAAATTCAAGCAGCTGGGTCACTGCCTTTTGCTCCAGGGGCAACGTGGCAGGCAGCAGGATCGATGCCACTGCATGCGCGTTGTGGATGTTGTAGATACCGTCTCGGAACGAGACATGGATGCCCTGGCGAGACAGGGCTTTTTGGAGTCGGGGAAAGTTCGACATGATGCTGAAAACAGGTACGCAAACAAACACCCTCCGTGTGACGGAGGGTCTACGCACCTTCAGGCAGCAGCACCAAGAAGGATGAGGTGGCCGAGTATAGGCCACCTGGGTTTCCATGCGAAGGCCCATTTGTTGGGCGAGGCATTTGCGCAACGCGGTGGGCAGGCTTGCGCGTCATGCGCAGTAACGAAATCGCTCAGGCTGGCCGTGCATCCCATGCTGGTGTGTAAGCTGTCCAGTCCATTAAATGGGCATCACTAGCAGCTTGGTAGCTCGATGGCTTCAACAGATGTCGAACATGGCAAAGGCAGTACAGCACAATGGGCAAATTCGGATTGGCACCGGCTGTTGAGACTATGGTTCGAGAGGAGTTGGTATGCATGGCGTTGATGAGACGCTCCGATTGGAGACCAAGAACGCAGTGGTTAACACTGCCCGCGACCTTGCCCATCGCAGGACCCCATTCATCGAGGGGATTCGTCTGTTGGCTGCGCTGAGGTTCAGTGATTCACGCCTTGAAAACGATCCTGACTTTATGCTTTTCGTTGCGATAGCGAGCGAAACGGATCACCATCCTTCGCCAGAAGTTCGTAAGCATTGCTCCCAAGCTTGGCTTGAGAAGTGCGACAGCGAGGCATTGGCGCTGCACGAGGAGCATCTGAGACTTGTGCGCTTGGCATGTGACCGGCTCATTGAACGGTTTTCGTAAGTGCTGCACCGTATTGGCAGAAAGGATCGCGCTACCGATGGCAGTTTGGCAATTCGACCTCCTATTCATACCTCGCGATGGCCACTTGCCGGTCAGGGCGCAAGAATGCTTTGACGCGTCAACATTTTCAAGTCACGAAGCGTCTGTTGCACAGGTTTGGTTATTGGATCGCCTCGGTGAGCCGGATGAAATGATGGACGACTGGTTTGTTTACGGAAGCACAGCAGGAAATAGAGTCGACGTGGTTCTTGATGAGGCGTTGGAAGAGGGGATCAGTGCTCGTATTGATGCGAGGTCCCGAGACTCCGAGTTCGTCAATCGGATTTGCGATCTCTGCAAGTTACTGGAGGCAAAACTTTTCTCCGTTGAACTTTGGAGGTTGGCGGAAGCCAGTCCTTCGGCCATTGAATCGGCATTCAGGTGTTCCCGCGCTGCAGCATATATACAAGATCCCGAGCGCTTTCTTCGGGATGCGGTGCGTCCAGGACTGACGCCACCCTGAGGGCTGGGGGGCATCCAATATGCCTGGCAGCGCGCTCTAGAGTGAGCAAATTTGCGCAGATGCTTGCAATGGTTCTTGAGACTGAATCTCTCAGGTATCAGGTGGCACCTGTCTCACATCACCTCAAACCCCATACCGCTTCAACACCAACGAAGCATTCACCCCCCCAAACCCAAACCCGTTGAGCATCGCATGCTCGATCGCATGCGCCCGCGCACTGCCGCGAATCAGATCCAGACCGTCGGCTAAAGGGTCCGGGTTGTCCAGATTAAGCACAGGCGGCGCCATCTGGTCGCGCAAGGCCAAGACGGTAAAGATGGCAGCAGCCCCGCCGGCGGCGCCCAGCATATGCCCCAGGGCCGATTTGGTGGCGGTGATGGAGGGGCCCGTGCCGGCGCCAAACACCTGGCGGATGGCAGCGAGCTCGCCGCGATCGCCAACCGGGGTGGAGGTGGCATGGGCATTGAGGTGCTGGATATCGCTTGGTTGAAGTTGCGCCTGGCGCAAGGCGGCGCGCATGGAGCGGGCGGCACCCGATCCGTCCTCGGGGCCGGAGGTGACATGGTAGGCATCGGCCGAGGTGCCATAACCGATGACTTCGGCCAGCGGCGTAGCACCGCGCGCCAGCGCATGGTCCAAAGCCTCCAGCACCAGAAGGCCTGCGCCTTCGGCCATCACAAAGCCTTCGCGCGCCATGTCAAAAGGCCGGGACACCTGGCCGGGATGGTCCTCGCCGCCGGTGGCGACGGCCTTGGCGGCGGCAAAGCTGCCCAGGGCCACGCGGTCAATCGTGGCCTCGCTGCCGCCGCACAGTGCCATGTCGGCCTCGTTGTTGCGGATCAAGCGGGCCGCATCGCCAATGGCCTGGATGCTGGCGGCGCAGGCGGTGACCGGCGCGCCCAGCGGGCCCTTGAGCTGGTGGCGGATGGAGACCTGCCCGGCGGCCAGGTTGGCCAGAAAGGCCGGCACGGTAAAGGGCGAGAGGCGCTGCGGCCCTTTGCCATCAGTGGTGCGTACGGCGTCGGTAATGGTGCTGAAGCCGCCCACGCCGGAGCCGATGACGGTGGCGGCGCGCTCCAACTGTTCGGCGCTGGCTTGGCCCCACTGCGCATGCGCCAGCGCCTGGTCAGCGGCGCCCAGCGCAAAGGCGATAAAGCGGTCCATGCGGCGCAGCTCTTTGGCGGCGATGATGGCCTCGGCGCTCCAGCCGGCTTGTGGGTCTTCTTGCAAGCAGGGTACGCGGCCAGCGACGGTGACGCCGGTGCCTTCACCGACCTCGGCAGCCAGCGCACGCACGCCCGACTGGCCCGCCAGCAAGCGCTGCCAGGCCAGCTCTACATGGCAACCCAGCGGTGACACCAGGCCCAGCCCGGTGATGACGACACGACGATCCATATGGCAGCTTTCGCGGATGGGCGCCATCGTGCTAAAACGGGTGCCCAGCCTTATTGATGATGGGCGTCATCATAAATGAGTTTTGATGATGGGTATCATCTAACGCATGAAAGTCAGCAAAGCACAAGCCGCCGAAAACCGCGAAGGCATCGTGGACGCCGCTGCGCGCCTTTACCGCGAAAAGGGCCTGGAGGGCGTGGGCGTGGCCGAGATCACGCGCGATGCGGGCCTGACGCATGGCGGGCTCTACCGCCACTTTGCATCCAAGGATGCCCTCGCCAAAGAGGCCTGCCTGCGCGCCTTTGACTGGACCATCACGCCGCTCGAAGGTCTGGATGCCGCTGCTGCCGATGATGCGCCGCCCGCCCGGCTGCGCGCCTTGGTGCATGGCTACCTGTCGGCCAACCACCGTGACCACCCCGGCGAAGGCTGCCCCGCCGCCGCCTTGGCCACCGATGCGGCCCGCGCCGGGCCGGAGATGTCCGAAGCATTTGCGCAAGGGGTGGAGCGCAATATCCAGCGCTTTATGGAAGTCGTGCCGGGCGATGGGCCTGCCAAGCGCGCCCAGACCATCGTGACGCTCAGCAGCATGGTGGGGGCCCTGGTGCTGGCCCGCGCTACGGCGGCGGGCAACCCGGCGTTGTCTGAGGAGATCTTGGCTACTTTGCGGGAGCAGTTGGCGCCGCCTGCGGAGTGGGCGGCGCCCGATGTGAGGACGGTTAGCGCTTCTTCTGGGTCCTCTTGACCATGCCCTGCCAAGCCAGTGCCACGAGAACCAGGCTGATACTGGGATCGAGAAGCAGGGGAGCCCACGCGTAAGCTTTCAGGGATCCTCCTGGATAGAAATACATCGCGATGCTGGCGGACAGCCCGCATATCCACGGAGGCGCGAAGCTGAATCCTTTCTTACTGATCTGGGCCTCGATAAGAGATGCCCAATTTAGCAGCAGGACCAAGGTGCAAGCGGCAATGAGTGCAAGCGTTCCAATTTGGATGATCGTCATTGAATGCTGTATTTAAAAACGTAGGCGTTTGACCCGGATTGGAAACGCAGGCTAGATCCTAATGGCTACCGATTCTTTTCCCGCTTCAAGTGCCGCCCCAGCCATTCCACAAATCCCTTGGCACACGCCACTTGGCGGAAGGGGACATCAGCGATATGGGCAAGGTATGGCCGTTCCAATCAGGTAGTAAAGGTGCCTGACTGCATCATCGATTCCGCCAGCAGCCGGTGGCTCTGACCAATGCCCCAGCCCGCAGCCAGGATGGCAATCTGGCCTTGGCTGCGGCGGCAGGCAACCGGTAGCTGTCTGAGGAAATCTTGGCTACCTTGCGGGAACAGTTGGCGCCTCCGGTTGTTGAAGGATAGCGGCGACGCTATGTTGGATACAGCCGGCAAATCGCGATCAACGGTTGCATTTTCAGCGGCTCCACATTTGACACCACCTGCATATAAATCTACAATTTAAGTATTTAAGTCTGTATTTACAACTTAAGCAGCAGAATTGTGGAATTAAATTTCTCTACTCCCGAGGAAATTGTTCAACGTATTTGCGACCGCCTGCGCGTGGAGCGCGTGGCTCAGGCGATGACCCAAGGCGAGTTGGCAGCGCGCGCGGGAGTGAGTAAATCGACGATCTCCAACGTGGAGTCAGGTCACTCCGTGAAGCTGGAATACATTGTGCGAGTGGCGATGGCCTTGGGGCGCAGCAGCGAGCTTGAAAACCTTTTTCTTCCTTCTCTCGGTAGCATTGACGATGTAAATCGTTATGAGGCCACTGCGAATCGGCAGCGCGTCAGAAACAAGGGCTCCCGTGCTTGAAACCGTCAACATCTACTACGAAGGCTGGGGCGAAAGATGGCTCTGGGGCACCTTGGTGCGCACGCGGCGCGTTACCTCTCGGCCCGTGACCGTCTTTGAATACAGCAGCGAAGCGCTGAGCCGCAATATCGAGCTCTCGTCCCATCGGCTGCCTCTCAAGCAAAAGACCACCAAAGGCTTTCCTGTACACCAGCTGGAGCTGCCAGGCCCTGCCTATGATGCTTTGCCCGACGGCTGGGGCATGCTCTTGATGGATCGGCTATTTCGCAAACGGCAGCTTTCGCCTGCCAGCATCGGTCCGCTGGAGCGCTTGGCCTATGTGGGCAACAACGCGCTGGGTGCCATGACCTTCGAGCCTGTGGCTCCAGAAGGCATGGAGTCGGATCAGCACGTATCGCTGGAAAGCCTGGCTTTGGGCGTTCAGGAGGTCATGCGCGGTAAGGGCGGCGAATACCTGGAGATGCTGATGCAAGTGGGTGGATCGCCCCAAGGTGCACGGCCCAAGGCTCTGGTGTACCGAGACCCGCTGACCTTGGAATTCACGACCGCCCATATCGCAGGTTATGAGCCTTGGCTGGTCAAGTTTCCAGCCAAGTCCGAACACCCGGAAGTCTGCGCCATCGAATCGGTGTACGCCCATTGCCTGCAGCTGTGCGATGTGCAAACGCCCGATAGCCTGCATTTCCATCTGCCGGGCGGCCATGCAGCGTTTGCCAGCAAGCGGTTCGATCGTCTCCATGACATGCGTATACCTGTCCAAAGCCTGGCATCGTTTACCGGGGCGGAATACCAAGGGCCTGGCTCTCTCAACTACCAGAACTTTTTGCGTGCCACCCACCTGTGCACCCGAGATATCCGCCAGAAGGCCGTGGCATTTGAGCGTGCGCTGTTCAATGTGGTATTCAACAACCGTGATGACCACACCAAGAATTTCTCCTACCGCATGGACCAGGCGGGGAATTGGCAGTTATCGCCAGCGTATGACGTGACGTATTGCACAGGTCCGGGAGGCTGGCACCAGATGGACGTCTGCGGCGAAGCCTTGAACATCGGCCGGGAGCAGATGATGCAACTGGCCGCCGAAGCGGATTTGACAATGCAAGCGGCAAGCGAGTTGATCGAAAAGATGGGAGCGGTGGCAAGTCGGTTCACATCCATCGCAGCAGAACTGCACAGGGGTGCGATTCAGAAAGAGACATTGCAGGAAATTCAACGCCAGATTGATGCCAACTTGGCCCGTCTTCGTTAGCGCAAGCGGATTGGTAAAGCTGTGAAACGGAGAGGGTTGCACTCATCTTTGATGACAATCGGCTATAGCGGTAGCTGCCATGCAGATGAAGAAATTGCTGATCTTTGATTTGGACGAGACCCTGGTGCATGCTGTGGCCGAACCGTTTGCGCATCCCGCTGATTTTGCGTGGCAGGAACACCATGTGTATGTGCGTCCACATCTACAGACGCTCCTGCAGAAAACCAGTCTGTGTTACGACTTTGCTGTGTGGTCCTCTGCGTCACGCGCCTATGTGGACGCCGTGATCGCGCATTTATTCCGCCCTCCATTTGATCTGCGTTTCGCCTGGTCGGTAGAGCGCTGTGTTCAGCGCATCCATCCGCAGACCAATGGCTATGTGTACATCAAGGATCTCCGAAAGGTGCAGAGCCAGGGCTACGCGCTGGAGCAGATTCTGATCGTCGATGACTCGCCGGAGAAAGTGATGCGTCAGCCAAAGAATCTTGTCGCTATCCAAGCGTTTCAGGGCCAGCAAGATGACAAGGCGTTGCTCCAGCTTGCCGACGATTTGCTGGCGCGTGCGTGCTGACGCCGTGAACCCTGTGCCCAAATCATTCACTCCGGCGCCCCAAACGCCCCTTCGCGTGACAGCCCATAGCCGGCAATGAAGAACTCGTAGCGCAGCCCCGTAGCCACATCGGTCGCAGTCTCGATGCCAATCGTCTCCAGTGCGCCCTCCAGGATCTGCGCCTGCTTCAAGGGCTTGGCATCGATCTGCTGGGCGACGATATAGCTCCCATCCGCTGCCCGAAAAACCACATCGCCCTTGGGCGTCACTGCCTCAATCACATTCTGCATAGCTGGCTCCAAATCCATCGTGGCCGGGCCCTTTGGCCCGCTGCCTTAGGGGTCACTGTACGCATGCGGCAGCCGCGGCGGTAGAGGGCGCCGGCTTGCAGAACTCGTAATCCAGATTTACGAATGGGTTTGGGGATACATTCACATTCATGACGAATCTGCGCGCTATCGACATCTTTGTCAAAGCCCTGGAAGGGGGCTCCATCGCCTCGGCTGCACGCCAGCTGGGTATCTCTCCGGCGGCGGCCAGCCAGAACATTGCGCGGCTGGAGCGCGAGCTGGGCACGCGGCTGATCACGCGCACCACGCGCTCAATGGCCTTGACCGAAGCGGGCGAGCGCTACCTGGCCCGGGTGGCGCCGGTGCTGGATGAACTGGCGCGCGCGCAGGCCGATGTGTCGCTGGTGCACGGGGCCGTGCAAGGGCGGCTGCGGGTGGCCTGCATGGCCGCCTTTGGCCGCCATGTGCTGGCGCCCTTGCTGCCGGCCTTCCAGGCGCGCCATCCGCAGCTGGAGCTGGAATTGCTGGCGACCGACCGCGATGTCGATGTGCTCAAGGAGGATGTGGACGTCAGCATCCGCTACCGCGATGTGCTGGAGCCCGGCATGTCGGTGCGGCCGCTCGCCGCCATGCCGCGCTTTTTGTACGCCTCGCCCGCGTATCTGGAAAACCATGGCCGCCCGCAGGTGGCCGAGGATCTGCTGCAGCATGCCTGTTTGCTGTACCGCCGTGAGCGGGACGGGCGCTTTATGCGCTGGCCCTTTGTGCGCGATGGCCGCAGGGTCGACCCTGGTCTGCGTGTTGCCGCCATTGGCACCGATATCGATGCGCTGGTGGAGCTGGCAGTTGCCGGTGGCGGCATTGTCTGGGCCGGCAGCTTTATCACCCAGCGCCATGTGCAGGAAGGGCGGCTGGTGCCCTTGGTGCTGCAGCCCGCGCGCAAGGGCCGCAAAGCAGTACCGGGCCCGCTGCAGCTGGAAGATGTGACCCTGGACTTTTTTGCCTGTTTCCGCGACCGGCAGTATGTGCCGGCCAAGGTGCGGAGCTTTGTGGACTATTTGCTGGAGGTGCTGCCGGGGCATCCGTCGTTGGCGCAGGCGGCAGTCAGCGAAGCGGGGCGGTAACGATGCGCGATGGGCTGGGGCTTGCCTGCGTTATCAAGCACTGCCGTACGTCAAATGGATCAACGGATAAGGCCGCCCCTGCCCATCGACCGCCGAACGCCCAGTGCGCCGAAAGCCCATCTTTTCGTAAAAGCCCACCGCCTGTGCATTCTGCTCGTTGACATCGGCGCTCATCTGCGCATGCAGTGACAGGCCATGGCGCACCAGCGCGGCACCCAGGCCTTGGCCCCGGGCGGCGGGGTCTACAAACAGGGCTTCCATGTGCCCGTTGTCGATAAGCATGAAGGCGAGCGGGTGATCCTGCGCATCAACGGCCAGCCAGAGTGGCGCCTGGGGCAGGAAGCTGCTGACCAGCGCATCGAGGGCCGCGCGGTCCGCTGGTCGCAGAAAGTGGTGGGTGGCGTCGACGGCCTGGCGCCAGATCTCGACGGCGCGTGGGCCATCTTCGGGGCGGGAGGGGCGGATGGTGATCATTGTGGAATTATGCACAGGCCTGCTGTGCTGGAGCCCTGAGGCGCGCACGGCGCAGCTGTGAATGGGCGTTGCACCGCCCATGGCTGGCATCCGCATCCAATAACAATTAAGCTCCACCGTTATGGACTTTTTGGCAAAACAGTGGAGCTGATGATGGCGCGCAACGGGACCCTTATCCAGCAGGTGATGGCGCATGTGCGTGCCGGTATCGCCTCGCGCAGCTACTTGCCTGGCACGCGGCTGCCATCGGTGCGGCAGCAGGCGGGGCTGCTGGGCATGTCGGTGTCAACGGTGGTGGAGGCCTATGAGCGGCTGGCGGCCGAGGGCCTGGTGGTGGCGCGGCCGGGGGCCGGGTTTTATGTCAACGGGCCGGTGGCGCCGCTGGCGCTGCTGGAGCTCGGGCCCAAGCTGGACCGGGTCGTCGATCCGCTGTGGGTGTCGCGCCAATCGCTGGAGAGTGCGCAGACCACCTTGCGCCCGGGCTGCGGCTGGCTGCCGCCAGATTGGATGTTTGAAGAGGGCATTCGGCGGGCGTTGCGCGCACAGGCACGGGGGCCGCTGGCCGAGCTGACCGAATATGCCACGCCGCTGGGCAGCCCAGGCCTGCGCCAGTTGCTGGCCAGGCGCATGGCGGTCACCGGCATCGAGGTGTCGCCCGAGCAGCTGATGCTGACGGAGTCAGGCACGCAGGCCATCGACCTGGTGTGCCGCTTCCTGCTCAAGCCTGGCGACAAGGTGCTGGTTGATGACCCCTGCTATTTCAACTTCCATGCGCTGCTCAAGGCGCACCAGGTGCAGGCGGTGGGCGTGCCCTACACGCCGCAGGGCCCCGATGTGCAGCTGTTCGACAAGGCCCTGCAAGAACACCAGCCCCGGCTCTACATCACCAATGCGGGCATCCACAACCCCACGGGTGCCGCGCTGTCGCCGCTGGTGGCGCACCGACTGCTCAAGCTGGTGGAACACTCGGACCTGGTGATTGTGGAAGACGATATCTTTGCCGACTTCGAGAACCAGCATGCGCCCCGGCTGGCTGCGTTTGATGGGCTGGCCCGGGTGATCCAGATCGGCAGCTTCTCCAAGACCATTTCGGCATCGGTGCGCTGCGGCTACCTGGCGGCGCGGCCCGAATGGATCGAGGGCCTGGTCGATCTGAAGCTGGCCACCACCTTTGGCGCCGGGCGGCTGGCGCAGGACATCATCCTGAAGACCCTGACCGACAGCGGCTACCGCAAGCACATGGACCTGGTGCGCCAGCGCCTGGCCGAGAACATGGAGAAGGTAGCCCAGCGGCTGCGCAAGATGCGGGTAGAGCCTGCCTTGATGCCGCAGGCCGGCATGTTTCTGTGGTGCCGGCTGCCGCAAGGCGCCGATGCGGCGGCGGTGGCGCGCGCTTGCCTGAAGGACGGCGTGGTGCTGGCCCCTGGCAACTCGTTCAGCCAGTCGCAGTCGGCGGGGGATTATCTGCGCTTTAACGTATCGCAGTGCGCAGATGAGCGGGTGTTTGCGGTGCTGGCCCGGGCCTTGAGCCAGGCCACAGCGGGCCGCTGACGGTTGGATTTTGGGTCATCCAACCAACAACTGTATTGCTTTTTACCGATAACAGTTTCTTTAAACTGTACTGCACTGTGTCTGGTGTGCAGTGCTGGCCCCATGGTGTACTGCTGGCTCGATCAAGGAGTCTTGCATGGAGAAAAGTACGGCCGGCTGGGTCAATGGCCTGGTCGGGGTGGCGATTTTTGCCGGGTCGCTGCCGGCCACGCGGGTCGCGGTGGCGGATTTGAACCCCAGTTTTTTGACCTGCGCCCGCGCCGTGGTGGCGGCGCTGTTAGGTGGTGCCTTTTTGCTGGCCCAGCGTGCGCGCCGGCCTGCGGCAGCCGATGTGCCGTCGCTCGCGATTGCGGCCTTGGGCGTGGTGGTGGGTTTTCCGCTGCTGACGGCCTTGGCACTGCAGCACATGACCTCTGCCCATTCCATCGTCTTTATCGGCTTGCTGCCGCTGTCCACCGCCATTTTTGCGGTACTGCGTGGCGGTGAGCGGCCCGGGAGGCTGTTCTGGGTCTTCTCCTTGGCGGGGGCGGCGGTGGTGGCGGGCTATGCCGCCCTGGGCGGCGGGCAAGGCACGCTGAGCGGCGATCTGCTGATGCTGGCCGCTGTGCTGGTCTGCGGCATGGGCTATGCCGAGGGCGCCCGCCTGTCGCGCACGCTGGGTGGCTGGCAGGTCATCAGCTGGGCCTTGATTTTGTCGCTGCCGCTGATGCTGCCGTTGGCGCTGTGGCTGGCCCCTGCCAGCCTGGCGCATGTGCGCAGCGCCACCTGGCTCAGCTTTGTCTATGTGGCTGTCTTCAGCCAGCTGATCGGCTTTGTGTTCTGGTACCGGGGCCTGGCGCAAGGGGGCATTGCGGCGGTGGGCCAGCTGCAGCTGCTGCAGCCTTTTATGGGTTTGGCGCTGGCTGCTGTGCTGCTGCATGAGCAGGTCAGCTGGTCGATGCTGGCCGTGACCCTGGTGGCGGTGGTCTGCGTGGCGGGGGCCAAGAAATACGCCTGATCCAGGCGCCGCACAGCGTTTAACAGCAGGTGGCCCCACGCGTTGTCTGCATCCGATACCAAGCGGGCATGTTCCGGATGCTCGGCTCCGGTTTGGCGAAGTTATCTGGCGTTCGGCGATGCGGAAAGCGGCTATTCTTTCGGCTTTCCAAAATAAGAGACGAGGTTTGCTATGAAGACCGTATTCCGCCACACCGCCATCGCCTTGGGCATTGCCTTGGCAGCGGCCGGCGCCCATGCCCAGCTGCTGCAAAAGCCGGCGCTGGATGCAATTGCCGCCGAAGCGGTGAAGACGCCGGCGACCTTTGCACAGTTTCTGCAGAACGCCGCCAAGCAAGACAAGAGTCTGGCTCCAGCGGTGCAGCGCTACACGCAAGGCGCGCTGCTGCAAGGCGATGACCTGGCCAATGTGGCCCGCCTGCTCGGCCTCTACACCCGCCTGACGCAAGAGCACCAGGTGCTCAGCAGCATCAGCCAGATGGTGGCGCTGCCAACGGTGCGCGACGCCAAGGTGCCGCCGCATGAGAGCCCGGCCATCATCGACTTTGGCCGCATGGTGGAAAAGATGGCCCAGGACTTTGGCCTGCAGTACCGCAATGTGGACAACCGCATTTTTGAAGTGACCCTGCCGGGCAAGGGCACCGAAGAGTTCGGCATCCTGACCCATGCGGACGTGGTGCCGGTGGTGCCCGCCGAATGGGTGGTGGATGGCCAGCAGCTCGATCCCTTCAAGGTCACCCGCGTGGGCGACAAGCTCTACGGGCGTGGCACCATCGACGACAAGGGCTCGATCGCCACGGTGCTGTATGCGATGAAGGCCGTCAAGCAGTCGCAGCTGCCATTGCAGCGCGGCATCCGCCTGATGATCGAAACCACCGAAGAGACCGGCGGTGATGCGATGAAGTACTACCGCGACAAGACCAAGCTGCCGGACTACAACATCGTGCTCGACAGCAAGTACCCGGCGGTGGTCGCCGAAAAAGGCACGGGCGCCATCAAGGCCAGCTTTGCCGATGTGAAGACCGACCCGCAACAACCGGCCATCACCGCGATGGCGGGCGCGGCATCGGCCAATGCGATTGCCCAGACGGCCACGGCAACCATCGAGGCTGGCAATGCCGCTGCGCTGGCCGCCGTAGCCCAGAAGCTGCAGGCCGCCAAAGATGGCTTTGTGGCCAGCAACCAGCAGTTTGGCAAGTTCAGCGTGGACCTGGTGAGCAGCGCCAACAAGATCGATATCAAGGTGACCGGCAGCTCCGCCCACGGCTCGCGCCCCGAAGAAGGCGTGAACCCCGTGCCGCGCCTGGCCTTGCTGCTGCAATCGGCGCTGATGCCCGCCCAGGGCCAGCCCCTGGTGCAGCAGAACCAGTACAGCGAAGCGGTGCGCTACATCAATGGCGTGTATGGCATGGACTACTTTGGCAAGGGCCTGAACGTTGCCTACGCCGACGACTTCATGGGCCCACTGACGATTTCGCCCAACCTGATCAAGCCTGGCAATGGCCAGCTGGAAGTGACCGCCAATGCCCGCATGCCGCGCGGCAAATCGCCGGAGCAGCTGAAGGCCGAAGTGGAAAAGGGCATTGCCAACTGGAGCGCTGCCACCCAGGTGCCCGTCAAGATCGACTACACCCAAGGCAACTGGATGGCCCGCGACCCCAAGGGCGCCTGGCTCTCGACCCTGCTGAATATCTTTGGCGACACCACCGGCCTCGATGCCAAGCCCGTGCCGACTGCTGGCAGCACCACCGCCAAGCTGATGCCCAATGCCATCAACTTTGGCCCTGCGATGCCCGGCAAGAAGTACACCGCGCACAACGCGCTGGAGTACAAGGAAGTGCCGGATCTGCAAGCCGATATGCAGATGTTCACCGAGATGCTGGTGCGCATCGGCAACCTGCAGCAGATGCAATAAGCAAGAGGCTTCGCCCAAGCAAAAGGCCTGCTCCCGTTAAGGGGCAGGCCTTTTTTACGGGCTAGACATCAGCGGATCAGCCGGCCTTTGAAGCGCGAAAGTTTTCTGCAAACGCCAGCGCATCCACACGCACCTGTGCGGCCGTCTTGCCGGGCTTGAACAGTGCCGAGCCAATGCCAAAGCCGGCTGCACCGGCTTGCAGCCAGGGGGCCATATTGTCCGGCGCAATGCCGCCAACAGGGTAGATGTTGCTGCCCTTGGGCAGCACGGCCAGCAAGGCCTTGATGACGGCGGGCGATGCCAGCTCGGCCGGGAAGATCTTGAGGCCATGCGCGCCATGCTCCAGCGCCATGAAAGCTTCTGTGGGGGTGAAGACGCCAGGCAGGCTGATGAGGCCGAGCTTGACGGCCTCGTCGATCACGGCCGGGTTGCAGTTGGGCGAGATGATGAGCTGGCCGCCTGCGGCATGCACATCGCGCACCTGCTGGGGAGTCAGCACCGTGCCCGCGCCCACCAGCACATGGGGGTAGGCCTCACGCATCGCGGCAATGCTCTCCAGCGGCTCGGGCGAGTTCAGCGGTACTTCCCACAGGCCAAACCCTGCCGATTGCAACGCGGCACCGACGGGCACGGCCTCGCTGGGGGTGAGGCCGCGCAGGATGGCGATCAGCGGCAGCTTGGCCTGCAGGGCCTGGAATTGTTGGATCAGGTTCATGGCTGGGGTGGCAGTGACTGCGGTGTGGATGAGGTCGTCTGGGTCAGGTGGTCGTAAATCGCTTGGTGGCCGGCCCAGGTGGCCTCATCGCCAAAGGTGACCGCTTCGCAGCCCACATGGCGCAGTGCCAGGCTGTAGCGCTGCACCAGGGTGCTGGAGCCGATGACGGCGACGCGGCTGCCCGCAGCCGTCGGCATGGTGCGCAGCTCCTGGCCAATCAGCAGGCCCGAGAGGTAGCTGGCCGACTGGGCTGGATCGAGCGCGCCAAACAGTGACAGCGCGCGCGTGCCAAACAGCAGGTGGCTCAGGGTATCGGGGCTCTGTGCCCGCTCCAGCCCCTGGATAAAGGCGGTCTCGTCCAGCGCAGCGCTGCTGTCCAGGGTCTTGCCCAGGATGGAGTGCTGGGCCAGCAGCGCAAACAGCTCGCCGGTCATGAAGGTCTTGAAGCCGGTGATGGTGCTGCTCTGCGCCTGCACCCATTTGCTGTGCGTGCCCGGCAGCAGCAGCAGGCCGTCGCGGCTGCCCATCAACGCCAGCGCGCCGATGACCTGGATTTCCTCGCCACGCATCACGTCGGGCACGCCATGCACGGCATCGACCTGGCTCTGCGCCAGGCTGCTCATGCCCGGCACGATGGCCGTCGGCACGCCTTGGGGAAGATCGAGCCAGAGCAGCTGCTGGCACAGCGCGGAAAAATCGGCCGGGCAGGGGCAGTAAGGCGCTTCCTGCCAGCCCTGGCGGCTGCCCACCATGCCTGACAGCAGGCACAGCTCGGGCCCTTCGGCCAGCCAGTCGCCAAAGTGCTGCGCAAACGCATCGGCAAAGCCGCCGGGCGCCACTTGCAGGATGCCTTGGGGGAGAGCGCGCCGCTCGCTGATCTGGCCTTGCGCATCGATGCGCACGCCCCGCAGCGACGTGGTGCCCCAGTCGATGGCAATCATGCGGGGGCGCGGGTCGCCCGGCGCGCGGGCGGTAAAGGATGGGGGCTTGGGCATGGGCGGTGAAAAGGGGCCAAAAAAAGCGCAGACAAGGTCTGCGCGGGCCATTGTAGAAGCGCCTGCAGCGGGCAGCTGTCGCGCCTGCTGCGCGTGCCTGCTGCGCCGAGCGCCTATGTTTTACAGCGGCTTGTAGGCCGTCACGTCGATCTCGACCTTGGCGTCGATCATCAGGCGCGATTCCACGGTCGAGCGTGCCGGGCGGTGGTCGCCAAAGCACTCCATGTAGACGCGGTTGAAACTGCCGAAATCACGCGGATCGTCCAGCCAGACATTGACCTTGGCAACATCGGCTAGGGTGCAGCCGCCCAGCGCCAAGGCCTCTTCCAGGCGCTTGAACACGGCGCGGGTCTGCGCCTCGATGCCGCCGGGCACGACCTGGCCCTGGTCATCGGTGGGCACGGTGCCCGAGACAAAAACAAAGTCGCCAGCGCGCACGGCGGGCGAGAGCGGACGGGCCAGACGGTCCGATGCGAGAGGGGCTTGGCCTAGGGTAATTACTGTCATGGGGTCGGTCTCCTGTGTGTAAAGATATTACATCAACAACCCATAAATCTGTCAATAAATCGATTTGAAGGCAGTTTTTAGCGGTTGTGGTGTAAAAAAATTTCCTCACCCCTTCGATGAAAGCCTGCCCCATGAACGCCCTTGCCTCGCGTGTCCGCACGTCCCGTCGCCAACTGCTTGCCGCAGCCCTGTTGGCTGCCGGCTGCGCAGGCCTGCCAGCGGGCAGCGCCTGGGCTCAGGCGGCCCACAAGGGCGGTGCCGCCAATCTGGCGATGATTGGCGAGCCCCAGAGTCTGGATCCGATGGTCAGCTCCACCGACCTGGTGGGCACCATCATGCAGCATGTCTACGAGCCGCTCTTCACCTTTGATGCGCAGTGGAACATCCAGCCCATGTTGGCCCAGGCCATGCCGGTCATCTCTGCCGATGGCCTGACCTACACCATCACGTTGCGCAAGGGCGTCAAGTTCCACAACGGCAAGGAGATGGTGGCCGATGACGTGGTCGCCTCGTTGCAGCGCTGGATGGACGTATCGGCACGCGGCAAGGCGGTGGGCCAGGAGATTGCCAGCATGACCGCCAAGAACCCGCAGACGGTGGAGATCAAGCTCAAGGCCGTGTATGCCCCGCTGCTGGCCCACCTGGCGATGCCCAGCGGCATGGCCGGCATCATGCCCAAGGAAGCGGTGGCACCGGTGCTCAAGGATTTCATCGGCACGGGCCCCTACCAACTCAAGGAGCGCAAGCCCGACCAGTTCACCGTGCTGGCGCGTTTTGACCAGTACGCCGCACGCAGCGAGCCCGCCAGTGGCTATGCCGGCAAGCGCGAGGCCCAGCTCGATGAGCTGCGCTTTGTGCCGGTGCCCAATGCAACGACGCGGGTCGAGGGCGTGCTCTCGGGCCAGTTCCAGTACGCTGACCTGCTGCAGGTTGAATCGGTAGGCCGCCTGGAGAAGGCCGCGCCCAATGTGGTGCCGATCGTCACGCAGAACTTTGGCTTCCCCTATATCGTCTTCAACACCAAGGAAGGTGTGCTGGCCAAGAAGGAACTGCGCCAGGCGGTGCAGACGGCCATGGGCCCGGCCGAGATGCTGCAGGCCGGTTTTGGCGACAAGCGCTTCTTTGCCGCCGAGCCCAACTTCTTTGCCAAGGGCACGCCGTACTACTCGGATGCCGGTGCCAAGCAGTACAACCAGAAGAACCCGCAGCTGGCCAAGGACCAGGCGGCCAAGGCCGGCTACAAGTCCGAGCCGATCCGCATCATGGCCAGCCGCCAGTATGAGTTCCACTACAACATGGCGCTGGTGATGGCCGAGCACTTGAAGCGTGCCGGCTTCAAGACCGAGCTGCAGGTGGTGGATTGGGCCACCCTGGTGCAGCGCCGCAACGATGCCAAGCTCTGGGATGTCTACATGACCCACTCGGGCCTGTTCCCTGAGCCGATGCTGTCGCCTCCCCAGATGGGCAGCGGCGCCCCCGGCTGGTGGGAGACCGAGACCAAGAAGGCCGCGCTCGCCGCGTTCAATGGCGAGCCCGATGTGGCCAAGCGCGGCCCGCTCTGGGGCAAGGTGCAGGCGCTCGTCTATGACGAGGTGCCCTTTGTCGAAGTGGGCAAGTTCAACGCGCTGTCGGCGCGCTCGTCCAAGCTGCAGGGCTACCAGCCCATGCCCTGGCCTTTCTTCTGGAATACCTCGCTGAGCCAGTAAGCCCCAGCGTCTCTCGAGTTCAGCCATGCTGCATTTTTTAGTCAAGCGCCTGGGCGGCGCTGTGGTGGTGCTCGCCCTGGTGGCCGTGCTGGTGTTCTTGCTCACGCGTCTGGCGTCGGGCGATCCGGTGGCGCTGCTGCTGGGTGACCAGGCCACTGCTGCCGATATTGCTGCCGCGCGTGTGCAGTACGGGCTGGACAAGCCCCTCACCACCCAGTTTGTGCTCTGGATTGGCCAGGTGCTGCAAGGCAACCTGGGCCAGTCGTTGTTCCTGCAAATGCCGGTCACCCAGGCGCTGCTGGAGCGCGCCGAGCCCACGATGTTTCTGGCGCTGTTCGCCGTGTCGATTGCCGCGTTGATCGGCGTGCCCTGCGGCATGGCCGCAGCCGTGTGGCGCGGCAGCTGGATCGACCAGGTGCTCAGCAGCATTGCGATGCTGGGCGCGAGCATTCCCAGTTTCTGGTTCGGCCTGATCCTGATCCAGGTGTTTGCCGTGCACCTGGGCTGGTTCCCGGCCTCGGGCTATGGCGACCCGGACGCCAGCTTTGGCGACCGCCTGCAGCATTTGCTGTTGCCCGCACTGGTGCTGGGCGTGCTCAACTCGGCGCTGATCATCCGCTTCACCCGCGCCTCGGTGCTCGACATTCTGGGCGAGGACTATGTGCGCACCGCGCGGGCCAAGGGCCTGGGCGAGTCGGTGGTGCTGGTCAAGCATGTGCTGCGCAATGCGCTGGTGCCTGTCGTCACCGTGCTGGGCCTGACCTTGGCCTTGATGATTGGCGGCACGGTGGTGACCGAGACCGTGTTCAACCTGCCCGGCGTGGGCAACCTGGTGGTGCGGGCTGTGCTGCGGCGCGACTATCCGGTCATCCAGGGCACCTTGCTCGTCATTGCCGCCATCTACGTTTTCATCAACCTCGCGATCGACCTGCTCTACACGGTGGTGGATCCCCGCATTCGTCTGGAGGGCCAATGATGAACGCCTCCCCAACGGCATTGCCGCTGCCCGCACGCGCTGGCTGGGCCCAATCCCCCTGGTTCAAGACCTTGCGCCGGCTGTTTGCGCGCAAGGTGGTGCTGCTGAGCGCCGTGGTGCTGCTGCTGATTGCAGCCACCGCCTTGCTCTACCCGCTGCTGACCGACTCCGACCCCAATGACATGAACATCAGCATGCGCCTGCATGCGCCTTCGTGGGCGCACTGGGCCGGCAATGATGAGCTGGGCCGCGATGTGATGGCGCGCATCATCTACGGCGCGCGCTACTCGCTGATGATTGGCCTGTTCACCGCGCTGGGTGCCGTGGTGCTGGGCACCTTGCTGGGCATGCTGGCCGGCTACTTTCGCCGCCTCGATGCACCGCTGATGCGCCTGGTGGACGCGATGATGGCCTTCCCCGACATCCTGCTGGGCATTGCACTGGTGTCGATCCTGGGCGCATCGCTGTGGAATGTGATTCTGGCGCTGACCATCGTCTACACGCCGCGTGTGGCCCGCGTGGTGCGCGCCTCCACCCTGGTGCTGCGCGAGCTGCTGTTTGTCGATGCCGCCAAGGCGCTGGGCGTGCGCACGCCGCTGATTCTGTGGCGCCACATCCTGCCCAACCTGCTGTCGCCGGTGCTGGTGCAGGTCACCTTCATCTTTGCCTATGCCATCCTGGCCGAGGCGGGCCTGTCCTTTCTGGGCGTGGGCGTGCCACCGGACATCCCCACCTGGGGCACGATGATTGCCGGCAGCCTGGAGTATGCCGACAAGGCGTTCTGGACCATTCTGACCCCCGGCGTGGCCATTGTGCTGACGGCGCTGTCGCTGCAACTGCTGGGCGACGGTGTGCGCGATCTGCTCGACCCCAAGCTGAAGAACAAATCATGATGAACACCGCCACCCCTGCAGCGGCCCCCAGCCTGGCCGCGCCACGCCTGGCCGCGCCCCGCCTGGATGTGCGCTCGCTGTCGACCTCGTTCGCCACCGAAGGCGGGCGTATCCAGAGCGTCTCCGATGTGAGCTTTCAGATTCTGCCGGGCCAGACCCTGGCCCTGGTGGGCGAGTCGGGTTCGGGCAAGTCGGTCACCAGCCTGTCGCTGATGGGCCTGCATGCCAAGACCTCGCAAGCCCAGGTGCAGGGCCAGGCCCGGTTTGTGCAGCGCGATGGCCGCACGGTGGATCTGCTCTCGCTCGATGCCAAGTCCCTGCGTGCGCTGCGCGGCAATGAGCTGGCCATGGTGTTCCAGGAGCCCATGACCAGCCTGAACCCGGTGCTGACCGTGGGCGAGCAGATTGCCGAATCGGTGCGCCTGCACAAGGGCCTGGGCAAGGCCGCCGCCTTGGCCCATGCCCAGCGCATGCTGGAGCTGGTGGAGATACCGGCTGCCGCGCAGCGCGTGCATGAGTACCCGCACCAGCTGTCTGGCGGCATGCGCCAGCGGGTGATGATTGCGCTGGCCATGGCCTGCGACCCGAGCCTGCTGATTGCCGATGAGCCCACCACCGCGCTGGATGTGACCATCCAGGCGCAGATCCTGGCCTTGATGGGCCGGCTGCAAAAAGAGACGGGCATGAGCATTCTGTTTGTGACCCACAACCTGGGCGTGGTGGCGCAGTACGCCGATGCGATTGCGGTGATGTATGCCGGCCGCATTGTGGAAACCGCCAGCGTGCATGCGCTGTTTGCCGCGCCCCAGCACCCCTATACCCAGGGCCTGCTGGGTTGCCTGCCCGGCATGGCGCGCCAGCGCGAGCTGGCCGAGGCTGCCGAGCTGCGCGCCGGTGGCAAGCCCGCCTTTGTGGGGCGGCGCCGCCTGGATGCCATCCCCGGCCAGGTCTCCAGCCCCTTGAGCCCGCCGCCCGGCTGCGCCTTTGCGCCGCGCTGCAGCAAGCGCCTGAACGCCTGCGAGCAGGCCATGCCCGGCCTGGAGACATGGCGCACCGGCAACGATGCCCAGCCCAGCGAGCGCCAGGTGCGCTGCATTCGCGCAGGAGAAGCCGCATGAGCATGACCGACACCCTGGACCGCCCGGCCGCGAAGGCCACGGCAGTGCCCGCAGCGGCCGAGCCACTGGTGCGCATTCAGCATTTGAGCAAGCAGTTTGGCAGCGGCGCCCACCCGGTGCGCGCAGTGCAGGATGTTTCCTTTGACATCTACCCCGGTGAGACCCTGGGCCTGGTGGGCGAGTCCGGCTCCGGCAAAAGCACCATTGGCCGGCTGCTGACGCGGCTGATCGAGCCCACGGACGGCCAGCTGCATTTTCGCAAGCAGGGCGGCGAGACCGTGGACCTGGCGCACCTGGGCCCCAGCGCGATGCGGCCGCTGCGTGCCGATATCCAGATCATCTTTCAGGACCCCTATGCCAGCCTGAACCCGCGCATGCGCATCCGCGATGTGCTGGGCGAGGCGCTGTCCACCCACGGGCTGGCGCCCGGTGCGGTGCGCCAGCAGCGCATAGCCGAGCTGCTGGACCAGGTGGGTTTGCGTCCCGAACATGCCGAGCGTTTTCCGCATGAGTTCTCCGGCGGCCAGCGCCAGCGCATCGGCATTGCCCGGGCACTGGCGGTGCAGCCGCGCTTTATCGTGGCCGATGAGCCGCTGTCCGCGCTGGATGTGTCCATCCAGGCGCAGGTGGTCAATTTGCTGGGCGACCTCAAAGATCGCCTTGGATTGACGCTGCTCTTCATCTCGCACGATTTGGATGTGGTGGAATACCTCTGCGATCGCGTGGTGGTCCTGTATCTGGGCCGTGTGGTGGAGGTGGCACCGACCGAGGCCTTGTATGCCCGGCCGCGCCACCCCTATACCCAGGCCTTGCTGGCAGCCGCGCCGATTCCGGACCCGGCCCAGCGGCGCAGCATTCCGCTGCTGTCGGGTGACCTGCCCAGCCCCAAGAACCCACCGAGTGGTTGCGTCTTTCGTACCCGTTGCCCGCAGGCCGAGGCGCGCTGCGCCCAGGCTGATATGCAGCTGCGCCCCGTGGCCGAAGGCCATCTGCAGGCCTGCTGGAAAGTCCAAGATTGAGAGAGTGAACCATGCAACCCGATTTTTTGATTGACGCGCGCAGCAAGAGCTACCCGCTGGCTGCTGCTCCCACCCAAGCCTCTGCATTGGCCGCACGCGGCTGGAATGTGCTGCGCGATGACCTGCCCTACCCGCTGGCCGTCATCCGCCAGTCGGCGCTGGCCCACAACGCCCGCTGGATGCAGGACTATGCGGCGCGTCGCCAGATCCAGTTTGCGCCGCACGGCAAGACCACCATGTCGCCCCAGCTGTTTGATCTGCAGCTCAAAGGTGGCGCCTGGGGCCTGACCTTTGCGACCATCTTCCAACTGGCCGTGGGTGTGGAAGCCGGTGCGCGCCGCGCCATCATTGCCAACCAGGTGGTGGCGCCTGCCGATCTGGATGGGCTGGATGCCTTGCTGAGCCAGCACGCGGATCTGCGCGTCTGGTTCCTGGTGGACTCGATCAGCCAGCTGCGCTGCATCGAGGACTGGAGCCGTGCACGCAACAGCGCACGCCGCTTTGATGTGTTGATCGAGGTGGGCATTCCCGGCCAGCGCACTGGTGTGCGCAGCCAAGAGGACGCGCTGGCGCTGGCCCAGGCCATCCATGCCAGCGGCAGCGCCCAGCTGGGCGGCATCGAATGCTATGAAGGGGGCCTGACCCAGTGCGACAGCGCCCATGACATCCCTGCCGTGGCCGAGCTGGTGCGCCGCGTGGTCGAGATTGCCAAGGCCTGCGATGCCCTGGGCCTGCTGCCTGAGGAGGCACCGATCCTGAGCGCCGGCGGCTCGGCCATTTTTGACCTGGTCGTCCCTTTGCTGCAGGGCGCGGGCCTGTCGCGTGCCTTTACCGGCGTGCTGCGCTCGGGCTGCTACATCACCCATGACCATGGCAACTACCGGCGCCTGCTCAAGCTGGTCGAGCAGCGCGAAGGCGTGGCTGACTCGCTGCAGGCCGCGCTGGAGGTCTGGGCCATGGTTCAGTCCGTGCCTGAGCCGGGCCTGGCCTTGCTGACCTGCGGCCGCCGCGATATCTCCTACGACCTGGAGATGCCATCGGTGCAGCGCCACGCGCCACGCGGCAGCCAAGCGGCGCAGCCAGCGCCTGCCGGCTGGACGATTTCGGCCCTGAACGACCAGCATGCCTATCTGCGCTTTGACCCGGCGCAGGGTGCACCGGCCGTGGGCGACCGCATTGCGCTGGGCATCTCCCACCCTTGCACCACCTTTGACAAGTGGCGCTGGATTCCGGTGGTGGACGATGCCTGGAACCTGGTCGATGCGATCGAGACAAGGTTTTGACATGTCCAGCCTTAAAACAGCGCTGAGCCTGCAGTTGCTGCAACAGCAGCAGGCCGCGCTGCCGCTGGCCCAGCGCCAGGTCATCGATGTGATCCTGCGCGACCCGGGCGCCGCGGTGCTGGCCACGGTTGAGCAGCTGGCGCTGCAGGCGAATGTGTCCATGCCGACGATCGTGCGCATGTGCCGCCGCTTTGGCTATGCGTCGGTGCGTGAGTTCATGGTGGCGCTGGCGCAGACCTTGGCGGTGTCGGGTTCGCACCTGCACCGCAGCGTGCAGCAGGACGACTCCACCGCCGAGGTGGTCAGCAAGATCGTGCATGCCGCTGCCGGTGCGATTGCCAACCTGGGCCAACGCCTGGATGCGGCGCTGATTGATGAGGTGGCTGGCAAGATGGCCAAGGCCTCGCGCATCGATTGCTACTCGGTCGGGGCGGCCTCGTCCTTCATGGCGCAGGAGCTGCAAAGCCGCTTGTTCCGCCTGGGCCTCACGTCCAACGCCATCTTTGATGCGCACCAGCAGCTGGTGTCGGCCTCGACCCTGGGCAAGCACGGCGTGGCCTTTGTGATTTCGCATGTGGGGCGCATGCCCTACACCTTGGAGGCGGCGCAGTTTGCCAAGCAGCAGGGCGCCACCGTGGTGGCCCTGACCCAGCCGGACACGCCGCTGGCCGAGATGGCCGACCATGTGCTGGCGGTGAACGTGCCGCAGGACGCGGTGATGCGCGTGGGCACCGAGGCCTACCTGGCCCACCTGGTGGTGATCGAAATCATGATGGTGCGCCTGGCGCAGATTCTGGGGCCGCGCGTGGTCACGGGCATGCAGCAGTACAAGCGGCTGCTGGAGACCCATGGCTTTGACAGCTATGAATACATGGGCTTTCAGCAGCCCGCGCAGCAGCGCAAAGGGGATGCAGCCGCGCCCACCAAGCAACAAGGCCAAACCGCCGGCTGATGGCAGCCGGCAGCAGCGCCTGGAGATACAACAATGGAACGCAGAGTGTGGTTGAGCAATGGCACGGTGGTGGACGGCACCGGCCTGTCGGAGTTTGTGGGTGATGTCTGGCTGCAGGGCGGGCGCATCATCGGGGTGTTTGCCCGCGATGGTGCGGCCGACGCCGCCCAGCAGGCAGCGCTGGCCGGCTGGAAGGCGCAGGACCCGCTGCAGATCGACTGCACCGCCAAGGTGATCGCGCCGGGCTTTATCGATGTACACACCCACGACGATGCGGCGGCGCTGAACAGCCCGGCCATGCTGCCCAAGCTCTCGCAAGGGGTGACCACGGTGATCGCCGGCAACTGCGGCATCTCGCTGGCACCGGTGGTGACGGCGCACCCGCCCGCACCGCTGTCACTGCTGGGCGACCAGCAGTTCCGCTTTGGCAGCATGCAGGATTACGCAGCCGCCGTGGATGCGGCGCAGCCCTCCATCAATATCGCGGCGTTGCTGGGCCACACCTCGCTGCGCATCAAGCACATGGCCGATCTGAGCCGCCCGGCCAATGCCGCCGAGCGCGAGGCCATGGCGCAGGACATGCATGAGGCCATGCAGGCTGGCGCGCTGGGCCTGTCCAGCGGCATCTTCTACCGCGAGGCCTATGCGGCGGACATGCAGGAGCTGGTAGCGGTAGCCACCGTGGCGGCACGGCATGGCGGCGTCTATGCCACCCATATCCGCGACGAGCTCGAAGGCATTCTGGAGGCGATGCTGGAGGCTGCTGGCACGGCCCAGCAGTCGGGCCTGCCACTGGTGCTGTCGCACCACAAATGCGCCGGTTCGGCCAACTGGGGCCGCACCCTGCAGACCTTGCCGCTGGCCGACAAACTGGCGCAGCAGCAAGAGCTGTCGATGGACGTCTACCCCTACACCGCCGGCTCCACCGTGCTGCGCGAGGACCTGGTCGATGGCGTGATCGATATCCTGATCACCCGCAGCGAGCCCCACCCCGAGGTGGGCGGCCGCTACCTGCGTGATATTGCGAAGGACTGGGGCATGAGCGAATACGACGCCTGCGTGCGCCTCAAGCCCGGCAATGCCTGCTACTTCCAGATGCGCGAAGACGATGTGGAGCGCGTCATCCGCCACCCGCTGGCCATGATCGGCTCGGACGGCCTGCCCAACGACGAGCGCCCACACCCCCGGCTGTGGGGCGCCTTCCCGCGCGTGCTGGCCATGTACTGGCGCGACAAGGGGGTGCTGAGCCTCGCCCAGGCGGTGCACAAGATGACGGGCATGTCGGCCCAGCGCTTTCGCATGGCCGACCGGGGCCTGCTGGCCGCCGGCAAAGCCGCCGATGTGGTCGTGTTCGACCCCGCCCGCATCCAGGACCAGGCCACCTTCGAAAACCCCAAGCAGCGCAGCGTGGGCGTGGAAGCCGTCTGGGTCAATGGCGTGCTCAGCTACACCGAAGAGGCGGGCGCCTTGACGGCGCGTGCCGGGCGGTTTGTGCGGCGGGCGGTGGTGGCTTAGACGGCTCAAAGGCGCCGATAGACGGGCGCATTTCTAACGGCGGGTTTTCTATCGAAATTGTTGATTTGGTAGTTTTGAACTATCATTTTTCAATTTTTGATAGGAATCCGCATGTCAGGAAAGCCAGCAGCTCGCATCGACGACAAAGTCAAATATGCGCGAATCGTCACCGGCTCACGGACGGTCCTCATAGGCAGCCAGGGCGGGGTAGCATGCTCCGTCTGTCCGGGTGGCGAAGCAGTCGGCAATCCTGTCAACCCGCAGTTGGGCGCCAAGGTGCTGTCTGGCGCTTCTGATTTGGACTTCGCATTTCCAGGCGCCATGCCCCTGGTCTGGCAGCGCCAATACAGCAGCTATGTGAACGCGCAGCATGGCGGGCACTGCGGGGTGTTGGGTTATGGCTGGGGGCTGCCGACGGATTTAAGGATCCAGGTCGAGGCCAGTGCCACCTTGCTGCACGACAGCCAAGGGCGGACCATTACCTTTGATGCGCTTGCCGCTGGTGAATCCATTTACAGCCCCAGCGAAGATATCTGGCTGCTGCGCTCTGGCTGGCATCCGGGCAATCTGACGCACGATCTGGCAGCCATGACCGGGCCCGCCAAGTTCACCGAGGCGGGCGCAGCAGATAGCTTTGAAGCCCCACCTCCGCGCAGCCAGCAGGCACCTTTGTGGTGGCAGGGGCGCTTCTCGTGGATCCGCCGCGATATGGGCTGCGGGGATTTGATGATCCTGGCAGCCAATGGCAGCGGAGATACCGTCTGGGTATTTGGCCCGGCGAACTGGCAGGCGATTGAAGCGGCGCGCAAAGTTATCCATGAGCAGCAGACCACAGGCAAACCGGTCACGGTGACCGAGCCGGACATCGATTCACACTGGATTTTGCTCGGCAAGGTAGACCGGCTGGGGCGCTCGCAGCGCTACCACTGGACCAAGGTGCTGGGCCAGGAGCGCATCACCACCATCGACGATGGCGTAGGCCGGGGTTACCAGTTGCACTACACGCAGGCGCTTGCCGCGCAGGATGCCCAGCACTTCCACCACAAGAGCACTGACGAAGACAGGCAGGAAGACGAGCACTTCTTCTGGCAAGCCGACAGCGGTGTGCGTCTGTCAAAGGTAGATCTGTATCGCGACCCTTTGGCCCCCATGCTGCAGACCAAGCCCACCACCTTGGTGCAGTACAGCTACAGCGCTGAGGGTGATCTGGTCTCCGTCACCAACCGCCACGATCAGGTGGTGCGCCGCTTTGCCTGGCGCAACCACTTGATGATTGCCCACCAGGAACGCGGCGGGCCGGAGCACGTCTATGTGTATGACCACTACGAGCCCGGCGGCCAAGCCATCGAGCAGCGCAACCAGGAAGGTCTGGACTACAAGTTTGACTACCAGGAGCTACCAGAAGTGGATGGCCAGCCGAGGCGAGCATGTGTCGTCACGGATAGCTTGGGCCGGGTAGACAAATACATCTTCCAAGGTGAAGCAGGGCTGCAGCGCCTCGTAGAACATATCCGTGCTGACGGGAGCACCATCAAACGCAAGTACAACCAGTACGGTCACCTCACAGAGGTGACCGACCCCCTTGGCCGCAGCGTATACATGGCCGTCAGCCCCATGGGCCAGCTGCTGGCAACCCAGGGCCCAGACGGATCGCGCAGCAGCCAACGCTTTGATGACAGCACCAACCTGCTGCAAAGCAGTACCGATGCCGCAGGCCGCACCACGCACTACGAGTACGACTATCACAACCGCCTGATGCGGGTGACTTTGCCGGATGGCAGCAGCGAGCAATACCACTACCCCAATATCACCGGTGGCCCAGCAGACTTGGGCGTGCGCGCCAACGCCGACAAGCCCATCCGCATCACTGATGCCAATGGCCGCGACAAACATATCAGCTACACCCCCACGGGCCAAACTTCCAGCTACACCGACTGCTCAGGCCAAAGCACCCACTATGAATACAACCGCTGGGGCCAGACCACGGCGGTGCGCAACGCGCTAGGCGAACGGGTGGCCTACGAATACAACGAGCAGGACCAGCTGCGCACGGTGCACTACCCCGATGGGAGTAAGGAACACTACACCTACGATGCCCGGGGGCAGGTCGTCGAAGTCAAAGCCGGGCGCAGTGATGACCGAGAGCTCAACAGTCCCAGCAAAAGCCGCATCCCTGTCAGCACCACCGCACCCAGCGTGCGCATGGCCTATGACCTCTGGGGCCGCCTGGTGCAGCGCAGCCATGCGGGCCAGCATCTGGGCTTCGCCTACGATGCCGCCGGGCGCCTCACCCAGCTCACCAACGAGAACGGCGAGCACACCCGCTTTGCTTGGGATGTGATGGACCGTTTGGCCCAAGAAACTGGGTTTGACGCCCGGGTGCAAAGCTACCAATACGACGCGGCTGGCCAGCTTGTCCAATCTAGTGATGGATGGGCCGCAGAACAAAGCCTGCCAGCGCACACCAGCCATTACGAATGGACCATCACCGGACAACTCGCTGCCCGCTATCTGCCAGCAACCGAGGTGCTGCCTGCCACCATACAGCGCTATGAATGGGGCAAAGTGGGTGAGTTGTTGCAAGCGAGCGTGTGGCACCCAACAGAAACTGGCAGCGAAGGCCCAAGCCAGCATCCAGCCCCAGAAGGCATCTTGCAAAGCCAGGCCGTCATCGAGCGCGATGCAGCCGGCCGGGTGATCGGAGAAGTCCAGCGCCTCTACAAAACCCCCACCCCGGATGACCTGCAAGACCGGTTCTATACCCCCGAGATCGAGTTTGAACACCGCATCAGCCACCAGCTAGACGCCCTGGGCAACCGCCAAGGCAGCCAGCTCCAGGGTCTGGGAGAAGTGGGATACCTGCTCTACGGCGCGGGCCATGTACACGACATCACCTGGCAAGGCGAGAGCCTGGTGAACTTTGAGCGCGACGCGCTGCACCGAGAGATTCACCGCCAAGTCCTCACCGATATCAAGAGCCAAACCCCGGGCGAGAGCATCGCCAAACCGCTTTACCGCAAGCTCAGCTGGGATGCAGCAGGGCGCATGGAGACGATGCAGTGGCTGGGCCTGGAGCAAGGCAGCGCGCTGGACGACATGCTCTCCATGCCCGGTGGGCAAGCCCCCACCCGCGTGCCGCCAACGCTGCTGGGCGCCATGACCGCCCGCCAGTACTACTACGACAGCCTGGGCCAGATGGTCGGCATGCGCAGCCATGCCGGTATCAGCCGCTTTGCCTACGACGGAGCAGGGCGATTGACCGGCGCACACACGCCGCATGCCGGCTCGCAGCGCTGGCAGTTTGACCCAGCAGGGAACCGCCTTCCCATCGCAGGGCCAGAAACCCGGCCCACTGCAACCGACGCCATCACCGGTCACCTCAACGAAACCGACCGCCTCAGAGCCCAACAACGCGCAGCCGCCCAAGCCAACCCCATCACCAAAGAGCAACTGCTGCGCAGCGACTTCAATCCGCTCCAGGCTGCCCCAGACCCCAGCAGCAACCAACCGCTGCACACCAGCAAACGCTGGGCCGGTAACCGTGTCGCCTATTACGAGAACCAGGAGGACGCGAGCAGCCAAGGCGCAAAGATCCACTACCAATATGACAGCCGGGGCAATCGCACCCAAAGCCTGGACGAAGCCACGGGGCGCAAGCTGGAGCTGATGTATGACAGTGGCAACCAGCTGGTGCAGGTAGTCGTTGAAGAAGCAGGTCAGCGCCGCGCCCAGAGCTACCGATACGACGCGTTTGGGCGGCGACTGGCCAAATACAGCATGCCGGCGAACTCAGAATCAGGCGACCTGAGCGAAACAGACTACTTCGGCTGGGACGGTGACCGCCTCATCCACACCGAGCGCTTTAACAGCGCCAACGCCAAAGATGACGATGGCGCAACCCAACCCGAAGTCATCCACACCATCTACGAGCCAGGATCGTTTACCCCGCTCATCCAACTACGCAGAGCCACCAAAGCTCCCCTAGACCTGGGCGAACAACTGCTAGCCAACACCTCACCAGGCGTGGTGCAAGACGCCTTGCGCAAAGCCCTGGCAGATATCAAAGAGCTCAGCGCCACGCTGCCCCAGAACATCGCCTTTAAGTCCATGTCCAAGGATGTGCAGATCTTTATGCGCGAGCAGCTGCAGGAGTACGAGCAAACGTTGAGCGACCAGCGCAAAGCAGCCGCAGAAAAAGTCGAGATCCGCCACTACCTGTGTGACCACCTGGGAACGCCCAATGCCTTGATCCGGGAAGACAGCCGGTTGGACTGGGCAGTGCAATTAGATGCCTGGGGCAATGTGCGGGCGGAGCATAACCCGGGTGACTTGTACCAGCCAATTCGGCTACCGGGCCAGCATGAGGATGCGGATACGAGGCTTTATTACAACCGGCATCGGTATTATGGGCCAGACGAGGGGGGGTATATAAACCAAGATCCTGTTGGATTTTTGGGTGGAGTGAACTTGTCAATCTACCCCTTAAGACCCCTTTCCTCTATAGACCCGCTAGGGTTATGGGCATCCCAAAAAGGTTTCTATTTGCATCAAAGAGCAGGATATTTGGTTTTTGGAAATGAGATCACTCAATCTCAGCTATCTGCTGTTGCTAGAGGGCATGTTTGGGCTGACAGCGCTGAACATCAGACGCCCGATTTCACACACATGCACGCGATGAGACGCCCAGGCCAATCTAAAGCAGAGGCATGTGCGGCGACGAATGCCTATATAAAAGAGCAAGCACAGAAGGCATTGCACGCAAAGTCTGAAGGGAAAATGGACGATGCTTTCTTTCATTTCGGAGCTGCATTGCATGCAATCCAAGATGCTACATCTCCATCACATTCAGGTTTTCAAGTATGGACTGGCGATGAAGGTTCGCGCGAACTGTGGGAGCATGCAAAAAAGGAGTTGACACTTCCGGACGAAAATAGCGCTTTATTCCAAAACACTAAACAGGCATGGGAGGCATTTAAAAAAGGAGATATCAATGGATTTTCTTGTCCATGTGACTAAGAGAGTCATTCAAATAATGCTTGCATCTATTCTGGGTATTGCTTTCATTTCCAGTAATGCTTTTGCCTTAGGTGACCTTTCCTTTTTATACGTTTTTGCATTTAATTATTCTGCTTATTTCTTAGTAATTATTGCAATATTTGCCAAGTTAAAATATGGCGAAAGGTTGAAATCTATATGTTTATTTATAATTTGCGTTATTTCTGAATGGGTGATTTTTGCAAATGTACCATATTCTCGATTCAAATTTTTCATTATGATATTTTCTTTGATTAATTTGATTTTATTAATTATTTATGTTTGGCTGCAAATAAAATCTGCAGCTAAGAATCGCCGAAATACTGATGTAAAAAACTGATGTGGATAATGTTTGTGGTATGCATTGTGCGCGGCGTTAAGCACGCTCTGCAAAGCTCCCAGTCTATCCATTCCACCGCGAGGGATGATTAACATATAAAGTAGATGTGCTTGGCTACCGGATTTGAAAAGAAGTCCAAGCGCACGCGCAAGGGTGCGTTTTTCGGTAAGATTGACTTGGGCGTTCACCGGCATGAACTGGCTATGAGGATCTTAAATATCATTCTATATAATTTACTATCTTTTTCATTTATTCTAGTTAGGGGTGATAAAGAGATTGATATTGAATATGACTACATTTGCATATTTCCTCCATACACTTCAATAAAATATATTGAGAGGGAATTGGCAAGTTATGTGGATTCTGGTGGTTATCTGCATTTCTTCAAACCTTCGACAGATGATGGGTTGATTACTCGAGCAGCAATTTACAATCGAAAGTTAATCTATATTAAAAATGAGATAAAAGAAGGCGCATTAAGCTATGACGCCGGTTGTCGGCGCAATGATTGATTGCCTGAATGCACTTCGTCATGATTAGCAGTGAGTCTTAAACTCAGAAGTCGATAAGATATCTGGCCATTTGTATTCAACAATTGCCGCATTCAGCGTTGCAATCAGGATGCCATTCTGGTCATGAGGCCAAGGCATTGAACGCACCCTGAAAAATTCAATAACCGGTCAGATGATCGTAGTGATGCGGCGCCTACATCGCTGCGCTGACACCAATGGCAACGTAAAGCCCGTAATTACTTCCCAACTGCCGCATAGTGCAGCCGGTAGTCACTCTGCACAAAGCCAAAGTCATAGCTGCGCGTCTGCAGATGCTGGGCGGTCACCGAATTGGTACCCTCCGCCAAGGGCCCGAACAGCGGCAGGCCGCTGCCTATCAACACGGGGATGCGGGTAATGGTGATCTCGTCGAGCAACTGCGCATTGATGAAGGACTGGATCAGCTGCCCACCATCGACATAGGCTACGCGCACGCCGCTGGCGGCCAGATGGGTATTGAGGGCCGGCAGGCTGCCTTTCCACAGCTGTGCAGTGGCGGGCGCGCCAGCGGGCAGGGCACTCCACTGGCGGGAGATGACATAGACCGGCTTTTCATACGGCCAGGTGCCAAAGCCCAGCACCGTCTCAAAGGTTTTGCGCCCCATCAGGATCACGTCCACACTGGCCATGTACAGCGCATAGCCACAGTCTTCCCCCTCCGGCACAGTGGCATTGGCAGCATTCAGCCAGTCCAGGCTGCCATCGGTTTTGGCGATAAAACCGTCGAGGCTGGTGGCGATAAAGCTGCTGCATTGCATGGGTTGTCCTGGTGAAATTCATGGGCTAAGCCTCGAATTCTAAGCAGCGGGTAGAGGTCTGGCGGGTCAAATACCTGTTTTTTTTACAGTGGTCAAATCCTCCATTAAGTGATTCGATTTGAATATCAATCAATCCACATAAAACATTAGACACGAATCATTGACAGCGGCACCATGCAAGCTCGGCCCGTAGAGGCTCGACTAAAAACAGGAGACAAAGACATGCAACGACGCCAATGGTGGGCTACGCTGGCCCTGACCGCGATAGCCACCGTAACAACCGCTGCCTATGCCAGCACAGCGGGCAACTACCCCAATGCACCGATCACGATGATCGTGCCTTTTGCGGCAGGCAGCGGCACCGATGCGGTGGCCCGGGCCGTGGGCCAGAAGCTGGGTGAGCGCCTGCAGCAGCCGGTGATTGTGGACAACCGCGCGGGCGCCAATGCACAGATTGCGGCAGGCCTGGTGGCGAAGGCCAAGCCCGATGGCTACACCTTGTTCATGACCACCAACACCTCGCACTCGGCCAACCCCTGGCTGGTCAAAAGCCTGAAGTACGACCCGATCAAGGACTTCACCCCGATTGCCCGCGTGGGCGAGCTGCCGTTTGCGCTGGCGGTGCACCCGTCGGTGCCGGCCGATTCGGTGCAGGCGCTGATCGACTATGCCAAGGCCAACCCAGGCAAGCTCTCGTACGCGACGCCCAATAGCACCTCGCTGGTGGCGTCCGAGACGCTGCGCTTTCTGTCCAAGACCGATATCGTTGGCGTGCCTTACAAGTCCAGCCCGCAGGCGCTGACCGACCTGATGGGCAACCAGGTGCAGATGTATGTGGTGGACCTGGGCTCGGGCTGGAGCATGCTCAAGACCGACCGGGTGCGCACCCTGGCCGTGACCGCTGCCAAGGGCAGCAAGATCCTCCCCCATGTGCCGCCCATCGGCAAGACCTTGCCGGGCTTTGACATCACCTCCTGGAACGGCATTTTTGCGCCAGCCGGCACGCCCCCGGAGGTGGTCAACAAGATCAATGGCGCCTTGCAGGCGGTGCTGGCCGATGAGGCCGTGCAAAAACAGCTCGAACAGATTGGCTTTGAAGTCTGGCCTACGAAGACCCCGCAGGAGTTTGCCCAGTATGTGAGCGAGCAGCTGGCGTACTGGGGGCGCCTGGTCAAACAGGCAGATATCCCGGCGCAGTGATCCTGCGCCACGCCATAGCAGCCATTCCCATCCCCACACGATGAACGCCACACGATGACTTCGCGCTACCTGATCCGTGCCTCCGAGGTGGAGGCCTATAGCCCGGCCAACCATACCGGAACCTTCAACCGCCGCCTAGTGAGCCAGGCCAACGTCGGCGCCCAGCACATGGAAGTGGTGCTGGGCGAGATTGCCAAGGGCGGCGGCGCGCTGCCCCATGCCCACCCCGGCATGGAGCAGGCCTGCTACCTGCTGGAGGGCACGGCCCATGTCGAAGTGGAGGGCGAAAGCTTTGAGATGGTGCCGGGCGATACCTGTTTTTTCCCGGCCGACAAGATGCATATCTTCCAGACCACCAGCGATAAGCCCGCCAAGCTGCTGGTGATCTACAGCCCGCCCTATGGCGAGAACCCCGAGCGGGTGCGCCGGCCGGCCTGAGCGGCGATGTGAACCTGCGCCGTGCACGGCACCGCGCCATTGATTGAGTACTGAGGACCGCAACACCATGGATTTCGCCCTGACCGAAGAGCAGCAACAGATCATCGATGCCATCGAGAAAGTCTGTGCGCCGTTTGATGCCGACTACTGGCATGCCCGTGACAACGATGGCGCTTTTCCGGAAGACTTTTACCGCGCGCTGGCCGATGCCGGCTGGCTGGGTATTGCCATGCCTGAGGCCTACGGCGGGGCCGGCCTTGGCATCACCGAGGCGGCCTTGATGATGCACACGATCTCGGCCACCGGCGCGGGTTTGTCGGGCGCGTCTGCGGTGCACATGAACATCTTCGGCTTGCACCCGGTGGTGGTCTATGGCACGGAGGAGCAAAAGGCGCGCATGCTGCCGCCGCTGATTGCCGGCAAGGACAAGGCCTGCTTTGGGGTGACTGAGCCCAACACGGGGCTGAACACGCTCAAGCTCAAGACCCGCGCGGTGCGCGATGGCGACCACTATGTGGTGCATGGGCAGAAGGTCTTCATCTCCACCGCGCAGCAGGCCAGCAAGATCTTGCTGCTGGCGCGCACCAAGCCGGTGGAGGAATGCAAGGGCACCGAAGGCCTGTCGCTGTTCTATACCGAATTTGACCGCAGCAAGATCGAGGTGCATGAGATCGCCAAGATGGGCCGCAAATGCGTGGACACCAACCAGCTGTTCATCGATGGGCTGCGCATCCCGGTGGAGGACCGCATTGGTGAAGAGAACCGGGGTTTTGAGTACATCCTGCATGGCATGAACCCCGAGCGCATTCTGATTGCCTGTGAGGCGATTGGCCTGGGCCGCGCTGCGCTGGGCCGCGCCACGCAGTACGCCCGCGAGCGCGAGGTGTTCAACCGCCCGATTGGCCAGAACCAGGGCATCCAGCACCCGCTGGCCGAGCGCTGGATGGAGCTGGAAGCCGCGTTCTTGCTGGCGATGAAGGCGGCCTGGCTGTATGACCGCCACCAGCCTTGCGCGGCCGAGGCCAATGCGGCCAAGTTCCTGGGGGCGGAAGCGGGCTTCAAGGCCTGCGAGAGCGCCATCTTCACGCATGGCGGCATGGGCTACGCCAAGGAGTTCCATGTGGAGCGGCTGATGCGCGAGAGCTGGATTCCGCGCCTGGCGCCGGTGAGCCCGCAGCTGATTCTGTGCTTTATCGCAGAGAAGGTGCTGGGCCTGCCCAAGTCCTACTAGGCGGCGCCATGGCTAGTGCGGTGCCGGGCCATCCCGTGCGGCGTGCGGCCAGCCCGCACTGGCTGGGGCATGATACGCAGATGAAGACCCATTTGCTGCGTTATTTTGTGGTGCTGGCCGAGGAGCTGCATTTTGGCCGCGCTGCCCAGCGCCTGGCCATCACCCAGCCTCCGCTGTCGGTGGCCATCAAATCGCTGGAAGAAGATTTGGGCGTGCGGCTGCTGGAGCGCGATGCCAAGCAGGTGCGGCTGACCGATGCCGGTGCCGCGTTTTTGATCGAGGCGCGCCAGGTGCTCAGCCAGATCCAGCGCGCGGCCGATGTGGCGCGCAATGTGGCCCAGGGGCGCCAGGGCCAGCTGGACATTGGCGTGACCGGCTCGATGATCTACCGCGACCTGCCCCATGTGATGCAGGCCTTTGCCCAGCAGCGGCCCGATATCGACATCACTCTGCATGAGATGTCCACCACCGAGCAGCAGGCGGCCATTCTGCGTGGCCAGCTGCAGGGCGGTTTTGTCAACATCATCACGCCCGCGCCGGGGCTGGAGCTGTGGCCGCTGGCGCCGGATACCCTCGTGTGCTGCCTGCCGGAAAACCACCCCCAGGCCCAGCAGGCCAGCCTGGACCTGCGCAGCCTCGCCCATGAGCGCTTTGTGATGTTTGTGCGCGATGTCAGCCCGGCCAATTACGACAATGTGATCGCCTGCCTGCACAACGCCGGCATCCACCCGCGCACCAGCCATGCGGTGCGGCAGTGGCTGGCCGTTATTTCGCTGGTTGCCATTGGCCAGGGCGTGGCGCTGGTACCCTCCTGCATGCAGCGGGCCGGCATGGCCGGTGTGCGTTATGTGCCGCTGCACAGCAACCATGGGCAGACGGCGCTGACGGCGGGTGCCTTTGTCTGGCACCCGCAAAGCCGCTCGGCGGCGCTGGATGCGTTGATCGAGGTGATCAAGGCGCCCAGGATCGGAACCGCTGATTAAGCTTTCATGAAGAACAGCACCGCCATCACCAAGCCCGTCAGCACAATGCCGGCGCGCAGCCACTGCGGCGCAATCTTGCGCGCCACCCGGGCGCCCAGGTAGCCGCCCAAGGTGGCGGCCACCATCATCAGCAACGCAGGCTGCCATTGCACGACGCTGCCCGCAGCATAAATGGCGACCGCAATGGCGGTGAGCAGCGCAGAGACCAGGTTCTTGGTGCCGTTCATCGCATGCAGGTTGGTCTGGCCCAGCAAACCCAGCAGCGCGAGCAGCAGGATGCCCAGGCCGCCATTGAAGTAGCCGCCATAGACAGAAACCGCCAGCATGCCCAGCGCGGCCTTGCTGCGCGATGGCTTGGCACCATGTGGCGCACCCATAGCCCATTGGCGCAGCTGCGGGCCAAAGGCAAACATGGCGGTGGCTGCCAGCAGCAGCCAGGGCACGATCTTGCGGAAGGCCGCCTCAGGCGTGACCAGCAGCAGGCCGGCGCCCACGGCACCACCCAGCAGCGCGAGCAGCATCACCGCCTTCATCGACAGGCCGGGTGGGGCCTGCATATCGTCCTTGAAGCCCCAGGCGCCAGCCGCGTATCCCGGCAGCAGTGCGACGGTGCCGGTGGCATTGGCAACCACCGGCGGCACACCGGTAAATACCAGCGCGGGCAGGGTCAGAAAACTGCCGCCTCCCGCGACGGCATTGAGCGCGCCGGCCACCAGGGCAGCGGCCAGCAAGATGGCGGTGTCAAGCATGTCTCCTCCTGTTATGGGCGCGGCGGCAGCGGCGTGCGCTGCGTGCATGGCCTTTGTGAGGAGGATTCTAGGTAGAAATGGCGCTGAAATACCGTTTGATTAGTCGCTCAAAAGTCAGTATTGCGCTGAGGCGGGTGCGCCCAATACGCGATGGTCATCCTTGGAGGCAGCGCTGCCCCGCTTACTTCTGGTACGGGTCCGCAAAACCCAGCTCTTGCATGATGGCCGTCTCGTAGGCTTCCATCTCTTCGGCATCCTGCTCGCTGGTTTCATGGTCCCAGCCCTGGGCGTGCAAGGCGCCATGCACCAGCAGGTGGGCATAGTGCTCCTGCAGCGACTTGTTCTGTTCCTTGGCCTCACGCGCCACCACGGGGGCGCAGAGCACCAGGTCGGCCAGCACGGTGGGCTCCTGCTGGTAGTCAAAGGTCAGCACATTGGTGGCGTAGTCCTTTTGGCGGTACTCGCGGTTCAGCGCCTGGCCTTCTTCGGTATCGACAATGCGCACGGTGATCTCGGCGTCGTCGGCCAGCGCGTGGCGAATCCAGCGCGTGACCTGGCCCCGGGGCAGGGCGGCGCGGTGCTCGGCCACGCCGTCAAAGCGGGCAAATTGCAGCGACAGGGTGAGTTGGTTCAATGCCATGTTGTTGTTGATCGGTGGGGTGGCAGAGGTGGGGCGTGGGGGCGGGGTTCAGTCTTCGCGGGCCGGACGGCGCTGCTTGTCGTAGGCATCCACAATGCGCGCGACCAGCGGATGGCGCACCACATCGGCGCTGGTAAAGCGGTTGACGGCAATGCCCTTGACCCGCTTGAGCACGCGTTCGGCATCGATCAGCCCGCTCAGCTGGCCCTTGGGCAGGTCGATCTGGCTCACGTCCCCGGTCACCACGGCCTTGGCACCAAAACCAATGCGGGTGAGGAACATCTTCATCTGCTCGGGCGTGGTGTTCTGTGCCTCGTCCAGAATGATGAAGGCGTTGTTGAGCGTGCGGCCGCGCATGAAGGCCAGCGGCGCGATCTCGATGGCGTTGCGCTCAAAGGCCTTTTGCACCTTGTCGTAGCCCATCAGGTCGTAGAGCGCGTCATACAGCGGGCGCAGATAGGGATCGACCTTCTGCGACAGATCGCCGGGCAAAAAGCCCAGGCGCTCACCGGCTTCCACCGCCGGGCGGGTCAGCACAATGCGCTGCACCTGGCTGCGCTCCAGCGCATCGACGGCGCAGGCCACGGCCAGGTAGGTCTTGCCGGTGCCAGCCGGGCCAATGCCAAAGGTGATGTCGTGCGCGGCAATGTTCTCCAGGTAGCCGGCCTGGTTGGGCGTGCGCGCGCGCAGGTCGGCGCGGCGCGTGTTCAGCACGATCGCGTCTTCGGGCGCGGCCATCAGTTCGCTGTCGCCGGCCATCATCAGCTGGATCTGGTCTTCGCTGATGGGGGTATCGGCCATCTCGTACAGCGCCTCCAGCAGCTCCAGCGCCTCGTTGGCCACAGCCTTGGGGCCGTCGATCTTGAACTGCTCATGGCGATGGGCGATCTTGACGCCCAGATGGTTCTCGATCTGGCGCAGATGCGCATCGGCAGGGCCGCAGAGATTGGCAATGCGGTTGTTGTTGTGGGGCGTAAAGGTATGGCGCAGGATCACGCGGCAAATTCCGTTGAAAAATTCAGTATGCTTGCAGGCGGGCACGCGACGCCCATCAGGGCGGCCGCAGACAAGCTACAAGGAAAGATACAAATGATAGGCCGATTGAGCGGAACACTGGTGGAAAAGATGCCACCCGAGGTACTGGTGGATTGCCATGGTGTGGGCTATGAGGTGCAGGTGCCCATGAGCACCTTCTACAACCTGCCGGCCGTTGGCGAAACCATCACGCTGCTGACGCAGTTTATCGTGCGCGAGGATGCGCAGCTGCTGTACGGGTTTGGCACGGCCGAGGAGCGCCAGACTTTCCGCGAGCTGATCAAGATTACCGGCGTGGGCCCGCGCACGGCGCTGTCCATCCTCAGTGGCATGGGCGTGACCGATCTGGCGCAGGCCGTGTCGCTGCAGGAGGCGGGGCGCCTGGTGAAGGTGCCCGGCATCGGCAAGAAGACCGCCGAGCGGCTGCTGCTGGAGCTCAAAGGCAAACTGGGCGCGGACATGGGCGCCCGAACCGTCGCGGTCAACGATGCCCAGGCCGACATTTTGCAAGCACTGGTGGCCCTGGGTTACAGCGACAAGGATGCCGCTGCCGCTCTGAAACTGTTACCTGCCGACATCAGCGTAACGGACGGTATCAAGCAGGCGCTGAAAGCCCTGGCAAAATAGCCCGCGCAGAGGCGCCCGGGCAGCAGCCCGGTCGAGTGTCACGATCAATACCAATCAACACGGAGTGGACGAATCCATGAAATCTTCCAAGTATGCAGTGCCCGGTCTGTTGTGGACTACCGGCGTGGCTGCGGCCCTGGCTTTGGCGGGCTGCGGCGGCGGCTCTGGTTCCGACGACAACAACAACGGCGGTACGAACCAGCCCAAGGCCTATGTGCTGGATTCGGTCGTGCTGCCCGCATCGGCCATCAAATCGGCCGCGGTAGCGCCTGCATCCTTGGGTGCATCGGTAAAGACCCGCTTTGTGGTGCTGCCTGAGCTGGAAGCGGAAAAGACCGTGGCCAGCGACAATGGCCCCGCCCAGCAGATCGGTACGCAGCGCGCTGTGGCGGTCACCAGCACGGTGGCCCAGACCCAGTCGGCCCTGCAGTGGAGCACCTTGGCCAATGGCCAGCAGGTTGCGGCCATCAATATCCAGTCGACCGGCGCCTATGGCCTGCGCGCTGGCGTGCTGGTGGACAGCCTGCCCGATGGCGCGCAGCTGCGCATCTACAGCCAGGAGCACCCCAATGCCATCGTTGAGCGCAGCGGCGCTGAAGTGAACGCGCTGCTGGCGCAAAACCGCAAGGCGGGTGAAACCGGCGCAGCTGCCAATACCTGGTGGACGCCCGATGTAGGCGCCGGTGACACCACCGTCGAAGTGGTGCTGCCAGCCGGCACCGGTGCCGATGCGCTGCGCATCTCGATCCCTGTGGTCTCGCACATCTACCAGAACCTGTCCTTGCCGACCGACGCTGAGCTGGCAGAGACCACCAAGGCCGACACCTCGGCAGCTTGCAACCTGGATGCCACTTGCACCAACAACTACCAGACCGAGCGCAATTCCGTCGCCCGCATGGTGTTCACCCGCTCGGACGGCAACTCTTACCTGTGCACCGGTACCTTGCTGAACAATACCAAGGGTGACTTTGCGCCGTACTTCATCACCGGCAACCACTGCATCTCTACCCAGTCCTCGGCATCGTCGATGCAGACGGCCTGGTTCTACCGCTCCAGCAGCTGCAACTCCGGCGTGCCTGGCGCCAATACAGCGCTGCGCAATGCAGGTGCTACCCTGCTGTACGCGACCGCCTCCACCGATGCGGCATTGCTCAAGCTCAATGAAATGCCCCCTGTGGGCGTGACCTTGGCAGGCTGGGATGCCCGCACTGCCGGCCAGGTGGGCGACGCTGTCTACGGTCTGCACCACCCCGGTGGCAACCTGCTCAAGTACAGCGTGGGCTCGGTCGTGGGCTACATGAACTGCTCGGCAGGTACTGGCAATGCCATCACCTGCAGCACGGGCGACTCCAACAGCGGCTACTACAGCGTGCGCTGGAGCCAGGGCACTACCGAAGGCGGCAGCAGCGGCTCTTCGCTGTTCCGCAGTGGCCGTGTGGTGGGTAACCTGTACGGTGGTGGCGCCAGCTGCCTCGCCCCCAATGCGTCCGACTATTACGGCCGTTTTGACAAGGTGTTCAGCGACCGCATCTGGACCTGGCTGGCGAGCTGATAGATTCGACGCGAATGGCGGCCCAGTTGCCGCACCTTTCTCCACAAAAACCTGCCGGTGTGACAACGGCAGGTTTTTTTTGGGGATAAGGGCTCCGCAGCCCGCCGACCTCGCTCCAACACATAACGCTGCTAATTTCTCCGAGGCCAAGTAGTTTTATGGGCTATGTTTAATGTTGGGATCTGTTATCAGTATTAACCAGACGTCTTTATATTTTGTTGAATATAATAAAATATTTAATCAACGAAAAAGTTTCATTTTGTGGGTCACTCGTGCATCTGTAGTAAGAGTGGACGTTTGCTTCGAGGTTGGTTACCTGTAGATATTTAACTTACGGTTATGGGTATTAGCAAATGACACGGATGCCAAAATGAAAATGCAAATGGTAAATTTGCTTTTTGTGGGTATTTGAACAACACTTGATTTGGAGTGAGCTTGTCATGAAATACGCATTATTTGCAGCGGCTGCCTTACTGTCTGTAGCAGGAGTAGCCGCATCCCAGCCTAGAGGCTTAGTCGTGGACTCTGTGGTATTGCCTCCATCCCTCATCGAGAAATCGAAAGTTATGCCAGTGCCGCTAGATGCACGGGTACCAACACACTACGAGGTGCTGCCCGAGCTGCACATGGCACAAGTGATGGCAAGTGATGGTGTGGATGGCCCTGCACACAAGATTGGTGTGGCGCGTGCTGTAGCCGCTACCAGTTCAGTTGCGCAAGTTCAGTCGGCATTGCAATGGAGCCCGCTGCCGTCTGGACAGCAGGTGGCCGCTATCAACATTCAGTCAACAGGCGCTTATGGACTGCGTGCCGGTGTGTTGGTCGATAGCCTCCCCGATGACGCGTTGCTGCGCATCTACAGCCAGGAAAATCCGAATGCCATCCTTGAGCACAGCGGAGCTGACGTCAACGCACTGCTGGAACGCAATCGCCAGGCCGGTGAATCTGGCCCTGCAGCCCGTACGTGGTGGACGCCAGACGTGGGTGCTGGAGATACCACCCTGGAAGTGGTGCTGCCAGCCGGTTCAGATCCTGGTGCCATGCGAATTTCCATCCCGCTCGTCTCCCACATTTACGAGAACCTGTCGATTCCAACAGATATTGAATGGGCAGCGAGGAACGAGGCCGCGCCCAACCAAGCAGGGCCTTCGGAAAGTTGTCGGCAGGACGTCACTTGCACGGATGACTATCAGTCAGAGCGTAATGCAGTAGCCTTCATGGTATTTACCGACCAGAATGGCAGCACTTTTCAATGTACGGGGACCCTGCTGAATAATGCAAAGGGTGACTTCGCACCTTACTTTCTAACAGCGAATCACTGTATTTCAACCCAGGCAGTGGCATCGACGATGAACACCGGCTGGTTTTTCCGGTCCAACAGCTGCAATTCACGTTCGCCAATAGCTACGTGGCAAACGCGCCACGCCGGTGCGACCTTGTTGTACGCGAGCGATATGACGGATTCCTCATTGCTCAGGCTCAATGAAATGCCCCCGGAAGGTGTGACCTATGCAGGCTGGAGTGCTGACGCTGCAGTCCCTGTGGGTCAGGATATCTATGGTCTGCACCACCCCGGCGCAGATCTGCTCAAGTACAGCGTGGGAACAGTGTCGGACCATGTCAGCTGTCAATCCACTGGAGACCGTGGCATTAGCTGCGACCCGGAAGATCCAGACGGCGGGTTTTACGCCGTGAGCTGGGGTGAGGGCAGGACCGAGGGAGGTAGTAGTGGATCTGCACTGTTTAGCGAGGGCCGGGTGATTGGCAGTCTGTACGGTAGCAACAGCCGCTGTATAGCTCCTAAGGGCCATAGCTACTATGGGCGATTTGACAAATTCTTCGCCGACGGAGCTTCACAATGGTTGGCTGCTGAACAGTAATCCCTGACGATAGAGGTTGCGCCGCTGATGACCCAAGGGTCTGCTTGCAGGCCCTTTTTTGCGCCTGGTTAACGAATATTTTGTTTTTGTACTAGTCCATAGACTTGTCTGATGAAGGCTCGTGCTCTAGATTGGCTCCATCTGATCGGTAGTTTGTGTTGATCGGAGGGGCCTTTCTTGCGAGGAGTTCATCATGTCTTGTCGCATTGTGTTCCGCCTGGGGTCTGCACTCTCTCGCCATTGGCTGCGGCTGGTGCCGGTGCTGGTGGTTGTGGGGGCCAGCGGTTGGGCCCAGGCCAGTTGGCAGGTCGAAGCGCGCAGCATGCCAGCCCGCCCAAGCACTGCCCTGACCAGGCAAGCCGCTGCCCTCTCTGCCCCAGCTGTCGTTCCCGTTGTACTGCCACCGTGGCAAGGCAGCAAGGCACTGGTGCCCGATGAGGGCGGCGTGCGCCAGATTGGCGTGGCGCGTGCGCTGGGCGCGTTGGATACCGCAGAGAAGGTGGCCAGTTTGCTGCAGTGGGAAGCCTTGCCCTCGGGGCAGCAGGTCGCCGCCGTTCAATGGATGGCACCGGATGCCTATGGCCTGCGTCTGGGCGTGGAATTTGCCGCATTGCCGGCGGTGGCCGTGTTTCGGCTTTATGCATCTCCCGAGGCCTCTGTGAGCTACGAAGTGACGGGTGCTGCGCTGCTTGAGCGCCTGGTTGCCGACGCACAAACCGGCAAACGAACATGGTGGACGCCGGATGTGGGTCCGGCGCCAGTGCTGGAGATTCTGCTACCCGCTACCCTGGCACCCAGCCGCCTGCAATGGGCGATGCCCCAGGTCTCGCAGATGGTCGTGCCGCCCAACGTGGCGGTGACCCATGTTGGCGAGGTGCTGCAGCTGGACGATGCCGTCGTGCTGACCGAAAAACGCCGCCCCAATGCCTGCCAGGGGGATGTGAATTGCCAAGACAGCTTGCTGGACCAGCGCGATGCGGTTATCCGCATTTTCTATGTGAACCAGGGCCGCACCTTCCAGTGCACGGCCACCCTCATCAACAACCCGCGCCAGGATCTGACGCCCTATGTGCTGACGGCCGCCCACTGTGTGGGAGACCAGGCGGCCGCATCCACCTTGCAGACTTCCTGGTTCTACTACTCGCAGTCTTGCGACAGCAGCCAGCTGTTTGCCGGCCACACCGAGATGTACGGCGCGGCGCGCTGGTTGGCATCGAGCAGCGCCAATGATATGACGTTGCTGCAGCTCAACGAGCCGCCGCCCGCCGGGGCCTTGTTTGCAGGCTGGGATGCCACAGCGCTGCTGCCAGGAACCGCAGTGGCTGGCCTTCACCACCCGCACGGTGATCTGATGATGTTTGCGGCAGGTACCGCTGAAGATGACACCGCCTGCAAGGTGGACAATGGCAGTCGCCGCCTCGATTGCAGCGCGCAGACGCAGAGCGATGGCGGCTTCTACCATGTGCGCTGGAGCCAGGGCGGTATCGAAGGGGGCTCGAGCGGCTCGGCGCTGTTTGTGGATGGCCGACTCACGGCGACTCTGACCGGCGGGGACATCTGGTGTGCCGCCCAAGATGGCCGGGTGGTGTATGGCCGGCTGGACCAGGCACTGGGCAGCTTTGCCGCCTGGCTGGGAGCGGAGGTTGCGGTGAACAGCGGTATGCAGCAGCCCGTCTACCGCTTCCAGGTGCTGAAGACCGGTGGCGCTTTCTATACCGTGTCGACGCAGGAGCGTGACCTTGTCATCGCTGCGTTATCTCATGACCTGGTGTTTGACGGTATCGCCTTCTATGCATCCGCCCGTGCGCATGCCCGTCTGGTGCCCGTCCACCGGTATTTCAACCCCAATGTGGGCGCCCATTTCTACACCACCAGCGATGCCGAGCGGCAGTTTGTGCAGACCTACCACCCTCGCTGGAACTACGACGGCATCGCCTGGTGGTCACCCGCGCAGCCCGGCGATGGGGTGGAGCCCGTCTACCGCGCCTACCAGTATGTGCCGGGTGTGCATCTCTACAGCCTGCAAGTCCAGGCGCGTGATGCCTGGCTGGCCAATGCGGGGCTTTTGTATGACGGACTGGCTTATTATGTGTGGGATGCGCCCTAGGCCATGCCCGCACTGACCCATGACTATCCATACCGATTCCTTCGCCGCCGCGCCCGCCCCCCGTCCTGACAACCGCGTGATTTCCGCGAGCCAGTCCTCGCCGCAGGAAGATGTTCTGGAGCGCGCGCTGCGCCCCAAGCAACTCGATGAGTATGTGGGCCAGGCCAAGGCGCGTGAGCAGTTGGAAATCTTCATTGGCGCCGCCAAAAAGCGCAGCGAGGCACTGGACCATGTGCTGCTGTTCGGCCCGCCCGGCCTGGGCAAGACAACACTGTCGCACATCATCGCCTCGGAGTTGGGCGTGAACCTGCGCCAGACCAGCGGCCCGGTGCTGGAAAAACCCAAGGACCTGGCCGCGCTGCTGACCAATCTGGAGCGCAACGATGTGCTCTTTATCGACGAGATCCACCGTCTGTCGCCCGTGGTTGAGGAAATCCTCTACCCGGCGCTGGAGGACTACCAGATCGACATCATGATTGGCGAGGGGCCGGCGGCGCGCTCCATCAAGCTGGACCTGCAGCCTTTCACCCTGGTGGGGGCCACCACGCGCGCGGGCATGCTGACCAATCCGCTGCGCGACCGCTTTGGCATCGTCGCGCGGCTGGAGTTCTACACCACGGAAGAGCTGACCAAGATCGTGATGCGCAGCGCCGGCTTGCTGAACACGCCGATTGACGACGAAGGCGGGCTGGAAATTGCCCGCCGCTCACGCGGCACGCCGCGTATTGCCAACCGCCTGCTGCGCCGCGTGCGCGATTATGCCGATGTCAAGGGCAACGGCCGCATCACGCAAGAGATGGCGAGCCGCGCACTGGCCATGCTGGATGTGGATCCCTTAGGCTTTGACATCATGGACCGCAAGCTGCTCGAAGCGGTAGTGCACCGCTTTGATGGCGGGCCGGTGGGGCTGGACAATATTGCCGCCAGCATTGGCGAGGAGCCCGGCACGATCGAGGATGTGATCGAGCCGTATCTGATTCAACAAGGATTCTTGCAGCGCACGCCGCGCGGCCGCATGGCCACCCAGGCGGCCTACCGCCACTTGGGGCTGGTGGGCGGCGGGCCCGGACAGGCTGCGTTGGTATAACGTATAAAGCCCCATTGCTGGGGCTTTGAACATGGGTGCCGAGCGTGGGCGCTTGGCCCCGCAGGGCGCCGATTCAAACGGCCTTGGCAGTGCGCTTGGTGGGCGGCGATTCGTTGCCCATGTTCTGGCAGAGGTAGTCCCAGCATTCCTGCACGATGGCGCGGCGGCTGCCGTTGGCGGCGCGTGTCATCAGGCAGATACGGCGCGACAGCAAGGGGCCTTTGAGCGGTACGGTCACCCAGTCATCGTTGTGGTGGCCCTGCGTGTACAGGCGCGAGAGCAGGCCGATGCGCAGGCCGCTTTGCACCAGCGCGTAAAGCGATTCGGTGTAGCTCAGCGTTTCAGTGTGGCTGGTGCCCACGCCTTGCTGTTCCAGTACCGAAACAATCATCTCGTAGGTGCTGCCGCGCGAGAGCACGACCAGCGGTTCATCGCTCAAATCGGACCAACGCAGATCGGCTTTTTGCGCCAGGCGGTGCTTGGCAGGGATGACGGCCATGACCTCGTCCTCGGTCACGAACTGCGTCTCCACCGACGGGGGCACGGTGAATTCCAGGCCCAAGCCGATATCCGAGCTGCCATTGGCGACGGAGGACAGCAGGTCGTCGTTGCGCATGTCGTGCAGCTGCAGGTCCACCATCGGATGGGACTGCTGCCAGATGGCGAGCCAGGGCGCCAGCAGGTGGGTAGTGGAGGGGATGCAGCTGATGCGCACGGTATCGGCCTGGTATTTGAGCAACTGCTGCAGATCCTGCACGCCTTGCACAAAGTTGTTGATCATCCATTCCACCTGCGGGCGCACGGCTTCGCCTGCCGACGTGAGGCGGACATGGTGCGTGCTGCGGTCAAACAGGGCGGTGCCCAGCAGCGTCTCCAGCTCACGGATGGCCGAAGACAGGGCGGGTTGGCTCATGGACAGCGCCTGCGCGGCACGGCTGAAACTGCGGTGCGTGGCCACTTCCTTGAAGCAGCTCAGCTGCCGCAGGGAGGGCGTCGGCAGGGGTTTACGGGTCAGCTCGGCTTCTGGCATATAACGGTCAATACCTTTTAAGTAATCTCACAGAGGAGTCATTGAACTCGTCTATAGATGGTCTCACTACTATTAATAATGATCAAGCAATTAGTGAATTCTAAAAGTAATTAAATGTCACTTGATCACCAGGGATTGGAGTGAATGCTGACATACCTTGGTATTTTATCGGCTCTATGATGCATTGCGTTTCATTTGTTTGTGTCATCGCAGCCGGCACACGGCGGCATTGGAGGGCCGGACAGGGACGGGCCTGCCGATTTCAGGCATGCACCAGGGGGCGCTGATGCAAAAAAGTCACGGAAAATGGATGGAGGAAGCGGGGAGGAGGCAGTGCGTCAGAAGGCGGGCGGCTTGCCGCTATTGGGTGGTTTCGTCCAGCCCGATGGTGTTCAGGTGGCTGGTGTCCCCCCAGCCGACCAGGGTCAGGCCGCTGTCGGGGGTCCACAGCAGGCGGTTGACGCTGGTGTTGGCCAGCTCCCAGGTGCGGGGGGCCTGAATGTCCTGTCGGGTCGCCAGCCGGTAGAGGCAGTCGAGCACGCCACCATGGGCCACCAGCGCGATTTGCTGTCCGAGATGGCCGGCTGCCAGTTCCGCCACCACTTGCGACACACGGGCCTGTAGCGCCTCCAGGGATTCGCCCTGGGGCGGGGCAAAACCGGGATCGCGCTTGCGCCAGCGCAGGGCCGATGGTGGGTCCGACAGCTCAATGTCCGCAAAGCGGGAGCCTTCGTAGTCGCCAAAGCTGCGCTCGCGCAAGGCGGTGTGGGTGCTGATCGGCGCGCCATTGGCCTGTGCCAGCGCTTGGGCGGTGCTGAGCGCGCGTTGCAGATCACTGCTGTAGATATGGGCCAGCGGGGTTTCCGCCAGCGCCTGGGCCAGTTGCTGGGCCTGGCGTTCGCCGGTGGCGTTCAGCGGTATGTCTGTGTGGCCCTGGATGCGTGCGGCGAGATTCCAATCGGTCTCCCCGTGGCGGATTGCAATGATCTGGGTGCTGTGCATGCGTTCCTTGTTATTTGGGTTTGGCGGCGGGCGTAGCGGGGTTGCTGGCTGCTGTAGGTGCAGCAGGTGTGGATGCGGGCTGGGCCGAGGCGGGCGCGCCCAGCGTGGTGCTGACGCGGCGTGGGCCTTGCGGTGGCTTGGGAAAGCCATTGAGGGCCGAGTCAAACAGGATGCGGTAGATCACCTGGTCATCGACCCAGACGTCTTCATAGCGGGCCGAGGTCTCGTAGACCACCTGCTGGGTCTGAACATCGCGCAAGGTCAGCTGCACAGCGCGGTAGTGCAGCGAGGGGCCGGTGTCGCGCCAGACCATGCCGCCGCGCCAGCCCCAACCCCAGCCGTGTCCCCAGCCAAAACCGCCATAGGGGTTATAGGGGCTGCCGGGCAGCAGCCAGCTGTCGGGAATGTAACGAGCTTGTACATCAATTTGCGCTATCACGCTGCCCTGGCTATCGTCGCGACGCAGGCCTACGCCTGCCAACGAGGCCTCAGCCTGTTGCACGACGGTATCAAATTGTGGCCCCAGCGCGACTTGGGACGGGAGCAACTGCAAGCGGTAGGTCGGCGGCGCCGGTATTTGCTGCAAGGTGGAGTAGCTTTGCACATCGCTGTCGATGGTGCGGACCCCGGCACAACCGGCCAGCCAGAGGCTGGCGCAGGCCATCGCGGCGATACCGGCGATGCGACGCCACCGGGGCGTGCTTGCCAGTGCTGCCTTGTCAAAAGAACGAAACATGGCGCAGTCTCCCGAAAAAAAAGCGCTGCGCCATAAGGACACAGCGCATGCGCTCAACGATAAACGCTTGGAGCGGCAGCGGCTGTCAGTCAGGGGCGACAAGCAGGGCTGCATGGCTCTCAATCGATGGATCTCAACCCAACTGCACCACCTGCATGCCAGCCGGCAGCGAGGGGTTGGCGGGCAGGTCATCGTGGTCGAAGGCCTTGTCGCCGTTTTCATCGGCGATGCCGGTGGGCTTGGCGTTCTGGAAATCGAACAGCTTGGGGTCGGCCAGGTGGGTGGGCACCACGTGCTGCAGCGCGCGGAACATGTTGTTCACGCGGCCGGGGTGCTTGCGGTCCCACTCGCGCAGCATGTCGCCAATCATTTGGCGCTGCAGATTCTCTTGGCTGCCGCAGAGGTTGCAGGGGATGATGGGGAAGTCACGGTACTGGGCCCAGCGCTCGGTGTCCTTCTCGGGCACATAGGCCAGCGGGCGGATCACCACATGCTTGCCGTCGTCGCTCACCAGCTTGGGTGGCATGGCCTTCATGATGCCGCCGTGGAACATGTTGAGCATCAGGGTCTGCACGATGTCGTCGCGGTGGTGGCCCAGCGCCACCTTGTTGCAGCCCAGCTGGTCGGCCACCTTGTACAGAATGGCGCGGCGCAGGCGCGAGCACAGGCCGCAGGTGGTCTTGCCCTCGGGCACCACACGCTTGACGACGCTGTAGGTGTCCTGGTTCTCGATGTGGAAATCGACGCCCACGCTTTTCAGGTACTCGGGCAGCACATGCTCGGGAAAGCCGGGCTGCTTCTGGTCCAGGTTCACCGCCACCAGATCGAACTTGATCGGTGCGCGGGCGCGCAGCTTCATCAGGATGTCGAGCAGGGTGTAGCTGTCCTTGCCGCCGGACATGCAGACCATCACCTTGTCGCCGTCCTCGACCATGTTGTAGTCGCCAATGGCGCGCGCCACCTCGCGGCACAGGCGCTTTTCCAGCTTGTGGTTCTCGCGCTGGATCTTCAGGCGCTTCTCGTTGGCGCCCGATGCCTGTGCATCGTCGCCAGCGGCGTCATCGAAGTCCCAAGCGTTTGCGGCGGCAGGCTGGGGCTGGAGGAGTGCGGTATCGGTGGGGGCATTCATAGGTTCACCATTGTCCGGTTTCGGTGCGGATTGCAACTTCGCAATCGTCAAAAATCTCTAGCTTGGCGATCTTCACACGAACGCCGCGCACATTGGGCAGCTGCATCAGCCGCTGGGCGACCTTGCCGATCAGGGTCTCGAGCAGGTTCACGTGCTCTGCCGTGCATTCATCGATGATGATCTGGCGCACCTTGCGGTAGTCCAGCACATGCATGATGTCGTCATCGCTGGGCGCCAGCGGCTGCTGGCCCATGTTGATCTGCGCATCCACCAAGATGGGTTGCGGCGCAGTCTTCTCGTGGGCAAGGATGCCTAAATTGGCATCAAAACGCAGGCCCGTCAAGCTCAGGGTTTGCAACCCGGTGTCAAATGTCGTCATAAAAGCAGCAAGGCAGCGAAGAGCCGCTACATCATCGAAAAATCGCGGTCGAACCGCATCAGGTGCTGGCCACCGTCCACCAGCAGGCTGGTGCCGGTGATCGAGCTGTTGTCCAGCGCAAAGCGCACGGTGGCTGCCACGTCTTCTGCGGTGGAAGAACGCCCCAGCGGGCTCATGCGGTGCAGGGCCTCGAACTTCTCGGGGCTCAGGTAGTCGCTGGTCAGGGTCAGACCCGGGGCTACGCCCACCACGCGCAGGCGCGGCGCCAGCGCCTGGGCCAGCAAGGTGTTGGCCGCTTCCAGCGCCGCCTTGCTCAAGGTGTAGCTGACGAAGTCGGGGTTCATGTTCCAGAGCTTCTGGTCCAGCAGGTTCACGACCACGCCCTGGGCCTCATCGCCCCGCTGGCAGATATGCTGGTGCAGCAGCTGGGCCAGCACGATGGGTGCGGCCGTGTTGCTGCGCAGATGGCGTTCGAGCGCGGCATAGCCAAAATCGGCGGCGCCGTCGTGCTCGAACAGCGAGGCGCTGTTGACCACCGCATCGACCTGGCCGAAATGGGCCACCACCCGGGGCAACAAGTCGCGCACCGCGGCCTCGTCCTCGAAATCCGCATCAAAATGGCCGCTCAGGCCCGACAGCGCGGCGCACTCGGCGGCAGTCTGCGCGGCCTCGGCGGCCGAGCCCCGGTAATGCACGGCCACCTGCCAGCCATGGCGTGCCAGCCCGAGCGCAATCACCCGGCCCAGGCGCTTGGCAGCGCCGGTGACCAGTACGGTGCGTGGGGTCGAAGAAGGCATTGGCATGGCAAGCGTGCGGCAAGCGGCGACAATAGGGGGGTGAATACAGAACCCTCTAGTTTAACAATTGTGCTGGCCAGGCGCATGGCTGAGGCTATTGCCCAGGCCGGCGGCTGGATCCCGTTTGATGACTTCATGCGCATGGCGCTGTACGAGCCCGGCCTGGGCTACTACGCCAATGACCGCAGCAAGTTTGGCGTCATGCCTGAGGAGGGCAGCGACTTTGTGACCGCCCCAGAGCTGTCGCCGGTGTTTGGCGAGCTCGTGGCCGCCCAGGTGCAGGATGCCTTTGTCCGCACCCAGACCAGCGAGGTCTGGGAGTTCGGCGCCGGCACCGGTGCGCTGGCCGAGCAGCTGCTGTCCACGCTGGGCCCTGCCTGCACGCGCTACACGATTGTCGATGTCTCCGGCAGCCTGCGCCTGCGCCAGCAAGAGCGCCTGGCCCGCTTTGGCGGCCAGGTGCAATGGGCCGACAGCCTGCCCGCGCAGATGCAGGGCGTGGTCGTGGGCAATGAGGTGCTCGATGCCATGCCGGTCAAGCTCTTGCTGCGCCAGCAGGGCGTATGGCAGGAGCGCGGGGTGGTCGTCGCCAGTGCCGTTGGGGACGATATCCGCTTTGGCTGGGCAGAGCGCCCCACCAGCCTGCGCCCGCCGCTGGAGCCGGAGCTGCCGCTGGAGGCGGAGTACCTGACCGAGATCCATCCGCAGGGCGAGGCCTTTGTGGCGACCCTGGCCGACCGCATCAGCCGGGGCGCGGTGCTGCTGATCGACTATGGCTTTGGCGAATCCGAGTACTACCATCCGCAGCGCCACATGGGCACCCTGGTCTGCCACCACCTGCACCAGGTCGACAGTGACCCGCTGGTGCTGGTGGGCCTGAAGGACATCACTGCCCATGTGAACTTCACCGGCATTGCCGTGGCGGCGCAGGATGCCGGCATGGACGTGCTGGGCTACACCAGCCAGGCCCATTTCCTGATCAACTGCGGTCTGGCTGCCAAGCTCGACCAGCTCGAAGTGATTGCCCGCAGCAAGGCGGCCAAGCTGATGATGGAGCACGAGATGGGCGAGTTCTTCAAGGCCATCCTGCTGAGCAAGGGCGTGGCCCCCTGGGACCCCGCCGGCTTTGTGCAAGGCGACCGCATGCACCGGCTGTAACCACTGGCGCCAGCGCAGAGCGGGGCTGGACCGGCCCGGCAGAGGTGGAGCCGCAAAAAGATGGCTGCCGGTGCCAAGCCCTGACACATACCCGCAGCCAGGCGCGTCCGATCTGGTCGTGCCCGGCGCAGGGCATGCAAGGCTGGCTTGTGCTGCACCGACAGACGTCGATCATCGCAGCGCTGCGTGACAGCCTCATGACGGCGCGTAACGCGGCAGCGCCATCCCGCCCTTCATCGGTTTTCGTATAAAGATACGCGTTTTCATTCGTTTTCTGTTCGTGGCAGGGCTTCTACATTGGGCTTATCACTGGTCCGCCAAGGAAAGCCGCCATGTCCGCGCTGTTTGATGTTCTGACTGCCCATCCGTTTTTCTTCCGCCGCCCGGTGCCCGACAGCGCCAGCCAGGCGGGGGGCGCCACTGGCAGCACGCAGGCCTTCAGCCTGCGCCCCATCCAGCAGCCCGCTGGTGCCCAGACCCGTCTGGGTGTCGAGGTTGTGGGTCTGGACCTGTCCCGCCCGCTGGGGCCGGAGGATTTTGCCCGGCTGCAGCAGGCGCACCAGGACCACAGCGTGGTGGTCTACCGCAACCAGCGCATCACGCCGGCTGAGCAGATTGCCTTCAGCCGCCGCTTTGGGCCGCTGCAGCGCCATGTGCTGCGCAACTACCAGCTGGCCGACCATGACGAGATCCTGATCGTCTCCAACATCATCGAAAACGGCCAGCCTGTGGGGCTGGGCGATGCCGGAGCGTACTGGCATTCCGACCTGTCCTACAAACCCAAACCGGCGATGGGATCGCTGTTGCATGCACAGGAGTTGCCCGATGTCGGCGGCGATACCTTGTTTGCCGACCAGGTGGCCGCCTACGAGGCGCTGCCTTACACCCTTAAGCAGCAGCTGGTGGGCCTGCTGGCCGAGCACAGCTACTTGCTCAAATATGAGGCACTGCGCGAGCGCAATGCCTTCCGCCCGGCGCTGAGTGCCGCGCAGGTGGCCGAGGTCAAGCCTGCTGTGCACCCGGTGGTGCGCACCGATCCGCAGACAGGTCGCAAATCGCTGTTTGTCAGCGAGCATTTCACGACCCGCATCCTGGGCCTGCCCGAAGCCCGCTCGGCCGCGCTGCTGGCCGAGCTGTTTGCCCACAGCACCCAGCCGCAGTTTGTCTACCGCCACCACTGGCGTGACCGGGACATGGTCTTCTGGGACAACCGCGCTGTGCTGCATCTGGCTACCGGTGTTCCGGAGGGCCAGCGCCGCAAGCTCTACCGCACCACGATTGAAGGGGATGTGCCGGTATGAGCGCCGCCCAGACCCCACAGCGCCGCCAATCGCTGTTCCTGCTGTCCCTGGCCCTGGCTGCCGCCTGTTGTTGATCGCCAGCGCCGGCCATTGTGGCCCCGCTCGGCCTGCCCCACTGACAGCGGCGATTGACGCCAGCCTTCCGCAACCGCTCAGCTGCCCCCGGCACACCCAGGGCGCAGCGGGGCTGGTCTGCGGCCCCGATTCGATCCTCCGATCCCAGCTCTCTTATCCAGCACCATGACCTTCAACTCCACCTGGGCGCGCAGCCAGCCGCCCGCCAAAGACCCTGCCACCCTCCACGCCCTGGCCAACCCCTGCGTTGCCAGCCAGCGCCGCAGCAGCCTGGGCCAGGCTGGTAAACATGCGGCCGCAGTGCTCGCCGCCACCGCAGCGCTCTGGGGTGTGGGCGCGGGCACCGCGCAGGCGGCAGAAGGCCAGCTGCGCATTGCCCAGCAGTACGGCATCGTGTACCTGCTGCTCAATGTGGCGCAGGACCAGCAGTTCATTGAAAAGCAGGGCAAGGCCCAGGGGGTGGACATCAAGGTCAGCTACCTGCAGTTCTCGGGCGGGCCCGCGGTCAACGATGCGCTGCTCTCGGGCAATGTCGACATTGCCGGCGCCGGCGTGGCGCCGCTGTTTACGCTGTGGGACCGCACCAAGGGCAAGCAAAACGTCAAGGGCGTGGCCTCGCTGGGCAACTTTCCCTATTACCTGGTCAGCAACAATCCGCAGGTGAAGACGATTGCCGACTTCACCGACAAGGACCGCATTGCCACACCGGCGGTCGGTGTGTCGGTGCAGTCGCGCGTGCTGCAATATGCTTCGGCCAAGCTCTGGGGTGAGCAGCACTACCAGCGGCTCGACAAGCTGCAGGTCGCGCTGCCGCACCCCGATGCGGCAGCGGCCATCATCAAGGGCGGCACCGAGATCACCGCGCACTTTGGCAATCCGCCGTTCCAGGAGGTGGAGCTGGCCGGCAACCCCAATGCGCGCATTGTGCTCAACAGCTATGAGGTGCTGGGCGGGCCGGCCTCATCCACGGTGCTCTACGCCACCGAGAAATTCCGCCAGGAAAGCCCCAAGACCTACCGCGCCTTTGTCGATGCGCTCGATGAATCGGCCCGCTTTGTCCAGGCCAACCCCGAGCAGGCAGCTGACATCTTTCTCAAGAGCGGTGGCGGCGGCAAGGTGGACCGCAACCTGGTCCTGCAGATCATCAAGAACCCGCAGGTGCAGTTCACGATCCAGCCGCAGAACACCGTGGGTCTGGGCCAGTTCCTGCAAAGGGTGGGCGTGATCAAGACCAAGCCGGAATCGGTGCGCGACTATTTCTTTGACGACCCCCGCATCTCCGGGGGGAACTGATATGCGCTGGCCCCACGTCTTTGCGCAGGAGGGCGATGTGGCCCTGTCGCGTGGCAGCTGGCTGCGCAGCGCCGCCGAGCCCTATGCCAGCCTGGCCGAGTCCGAGCTGGCCGACCGCCTGGTCAGCCGTGCACACCCTATCCCCTCGGCAGCGCCCAGCCAGGCCTTGCCCAGCCACGCCGTGCAAGCGGGCGCAGCCTTGCTGGAGGTGGACCAGGTCAGCATCGACTACGTGACGGAAGAGCGCGTGCTGCGCGCCACCCACCAGGTAAGCCTGCAGGTGCATGCCGCCGAGCGCTTTGTGCTGCTGGGGGCGTCTGGCTGCGGCAAGTCGACCCTGCTCAAGGCCATGGCCGGTTTTGTGCCGGTCAGCGAAGGCGCAATCCGCCTGGCAGGCAAGCGGGTCGAGGGCCCGGGGCCGGACCGGGTGATGGTGTTCCAGGAGTTTGACCAGCTGCCGCCCTGGAAGACGGTGCGTCAGAACGTCATGTTCCCGCTGCTGGCTTCGCGCCGCTGCAGCAAGGCCGAGGCGCGCGAGCGCGCCGACCTCTATCTGGACAAGGTGGGCCTGAGCCGCTTTGCCGATGTGCACCCGCACCAGCTGTCGGGTGGCATGAAGCAGCGCGTGGCCATTGCGCGGGCGCTGGCCATGCACCCGCAGGTGCTGCTGATGGACGAACCCTTTGCCGCCCTGGATGCGCTGACCCGCCGGCGCATGCAGGAAGAGCTGCTGGCGCTGTGGGACGAGTTGCGCTTCACCCTCGTGTTTGTCACCCATTCGATCGAGGAGGCGCTCGTCGTGGGCAGCCGCGTCGCCATTCTGTCGCCACACCCCGGGCGTTTGCGGGCTGAAATCAATGCCCATGCCTTTGGCCTGGCCAGCGGCGGCAGTGCCGAGTTTGAAGCCGCGCACCAGCGCATCCACCGGCTGTTGTTCGATGAAGACCGGGCGGGCGGCCCCAGCACAGAAACCGCCAGTGCCAGCCCGCAACCAGCCCCAGCCCAGGCCTTGCGCCGCGTGGCTTGAGGCGACCAGCCGCAACCTGCCGCAACCAGGAGTTCCGCATGGCATCCACCCCCGTTTCTGCCTGGCCTGGCGCTGCCAAGGCCCAGGCCCCCGTGCGGCCCGAGGCCGAATACGCGCTGCCCGATGTGCCGCAGCAGCTGACGGTGCGCCGTCTGCCGCTGGCCAGGCGCCTGCTGCAGCATCCGGCCTTGCGCAAGGCCATCATCCTGGTGGTGCTGGCCATCATCTGGGAGCTGGCCGCCCGCTGGCAGGACAACGACCTGCTGCTGCCCACCTTCAGCCAGACCGCCGCCACCTTGCTGCGCGACCTGGCCAATGGCGAGCTGCTGGGCAAGGCCGCCGTGTCGCTGGGCATCCTCATCCAGGGCTATCTACTGGGTGTGGCTGGTGCCTTGCTGCTGACGGTGCTGGCGGTATCCAGCCAGTGGGGGCGCGATGTGCTGACCACCCTGACCAGCATGTTTAACCCCTTGCCCGCCATCGCGCTGTTGCCGCTGGCGCTGCTCTGGCTGGGCCTGGGCCAGGCCAGCCTGTTGGCGGTGCTGGTGCATTCGGTGCTCTGGCCGCTGGCGCTGGCCACCTATGCCGGTTTTCAATCAGTGCCCGAGACCTTGCGCATGGCCGGCCGCAACTATGGCCTGCGCGGCGCGCGCTATGTGCTGCAGATCCTCGTGCCTGCCGCGCTGCCGTCCATCCTCTCGGGTCTCAAGATTGGCTGGGCCTTTGCCTGGCGCACCCTGATTGCAGCCGAACTGGTTTTTGGTGCATCCTCGGGCAAGGGTGGCCTGGGCTGGTACATCTTCCAAAGCCGCAACGAGCTCTACACCGACCAGGTGTTTGCCGGCTTGGCGCTGGTGATCATCATCGGATTGCTGGTCGAGACCCTGGGCTTCCACCAGCTGGAAAGGGTGACCGTCAAGCGCTGGGGGGTGCAGCGCTGAGCAGTTGGGGATGCCTGGTCTGTGGCTTCAGCCCAACGCCGCCGATAGCGCCAGCACAGCTGTCGTTGTAAGACAGAGGCGATTGTTGAAGATTGAGTGATATGCCGCATAGTATTTGCACAATCACTTATTGCATACTGATAGGTTTTGCAGTGTCTGATTGAGCCCATTGGGGGCCGGAAGGCTGCTGCGGCGCGCCTGCGACGGACGGGGCGTGCTCCCAAAGGGGTGTACCTATGACCAATTCTTCTCCCGATACGGCGGTGTCGCCCGAGGCTGGCGCCACGCCGGCCCCGGGCGCAGCGGCTTCGGAGCCTACTGCGCAGGCGCCTGAAGCCACCGTTGCGCTGCGGTCCAGCCAGCGCTCGACCATGTCGCTGCCGGTCGTGATTCCAGCGCTGGTGGTGCTGACCGCCTTGCTGCTCGTCTGCGTGCTCGCGCCCGATGCAGCGGACCGCCTGTTCTCTGGCGCGCAGCGCTGGGTAGTGGCCAGTTTTGACTGGTTCTATGTGATGGCGCTGAGCGCCTTCCTGCTGTTTTTGGTGGTGTTGGCCGCCAGCCGCTATGGCGATATCCGCCTGGGGCCCGATGATGCCAAGCCCGAGTTCAGCTTTGTCTCCTGGTCGTCGATGTTGTTTGCCGCCGGCATGGGCATTGGCCTGATGTACTTTGGCGTGGGCGAGCCGCTGCAGCATTTCCTCAATCCCGCCACGCAGGAGCCGGGCACGCCCGCTGCTGCGCGTGAGGCGATGGAGGCCACCTTCTTCCACTGGGGCTTTCATGCCTGGGCTGTCTACGGCACGATGGGCCTGGTGCTGGCCTATTTCGGCTTTCGCTACAACCTGCCGCTGACGATGCGCTCGGGCCTGTACCCGCTGCTGCGCGACCGCATCAACGGGCCGATTGGCCACGGCGTCGATGCATTTGCACTGGTGGGCACCATTGCCGGCATTGCCACCACCTTGGGCTACGGCGCGCGCCAGATGGCCGCCGGTCTGCACACGTTGACGGGCTGGCAGACGGACACATCCGGCGTGCTTGTGACCATCATTGTGATTGTGGTGAGCCTGGCCAGCCTGTCCGCCCTGTTGGGCGTGGACAAGGGCGTGCGGCGCCTGAGCGAGTTTAACATGCTGCTGTCGGTGCTGCTGCTGAGCTTTGTGGTGATTGCCGGCCCCACGGCGCACATCTTCAAGGCCTTGAGCGAGAACATCGGCAACTACCTGCAGGGCCTGCTGGGCATGTCGCTGCGCACCTTTGCCTATGCGCCGTCGCGCGAAGAGGGCTGGTTTGGCGGCTGGACGATTCTGTACTGGGCCTGGTGGGTGAGCTGGTCGCCCTTCGTCGGCATGTTCATCGCCCGCATCTCGCGCGGCCGTACGGTGCGCGAGTTTGTCATCGGCGTGCTGCTGGTGCCCACCGCCTTCAACCTGCTGTGGATGACGGCGTTTGGCAACAGCGCCATCTGGACCGATAGCCATGTGGCTGCCGGCGCGCTGGCGCAGACCGCCACCAATGTCGATGCCTTGCTGTTCCGCTTCTTCGAGTACCTGCCCTGGGTCAAACCGGTCTCGTGGCTGGCCGTGCTGCTGATTGGCGTGTTCTTCATCACCTCGGCCGACTCGGGCGCGCTGGTGGTCAACTCCATCGCTTCGCGCGGCAACAACGAATCGCCCGTGTGGCAGCGCCTGTTCTGGTGCGTGCTGCTGGGCGTCACTTCTATCGTGTTGCTGCTCGCCGGCGGCCTGGGCGCGCTGCAGGCTGTCACACTGGTGGCCGCCTTGCCGGTGGCGGTAATCATGCTGGTGCTGTGCGTCGGTCTGTGGCGCGGCATGGTCGCCGACCTGGCCCATTACTCGCCCGACCTGGCGCCTGCGACCAACTTCTGGAGCGGCCAGCACTGGCGCAAGCGCCTGGAGCAGATCGTGCACCAGCCGCTCAAGGTGGATGTGCAGCGCTTTTTGCGCGCCACCGTCCTGCCTGCGATGCATGAGGTGTCCGCCGAGATGCAAAAGCGCGGCCTGCAGGCGCATGTGCATGAAAGCCTGGAGGGCGAGGGCGACAGCGAAGTACGCCTGGTGGTACCGGTGGAGAAGCTGCGCGACTTTGTCTACGGTGTGCGTACCGTGCGCCGCGCAATCCCCACCTTCACGGTGCGCGAGAGTGCAGGCAGCAAGGAGCGGCGTTATATGTACGAGCCCATTACCTTCTTTGAAGATGGGCGGTCGGGGTATGACGTGCAGTATTTGCGCAGCGAGGAGCTCATTGCCGATATTCTCCGCCAGTACGAGCGCTATCTGTCCCTCAGCGCAGACAAAAGAACCCAACTCCTAAACCGAGCCCCAGGACACACAGATCCTGTGTAAGTTTTTTTTGGCCACCTTCGGGTGGCCTTTCTTTTGGTGGTTGTCGCTCTGTGCTTGGCTGACTTGGTTTGTGGCTTGGGCAGTCTTCGTTTTGGGGTGGCGATATGGGCGCGTAGGCTTTGTTGCGGGGGCTTGCCATACAGGCGTATTGTCTGCGCCCCCGACGTCGCGCCTACGCGCCCATCTCGCCATTGGAGGTGGGGGTTCGGGCGCTGCGCTTGCTGCTTGGGTGGTTGTTTTTAAGCCCAATGCACTGTTGGGTTAACTGCTGCCCTGGCGGTGCTGTTGTTGTTTGGGGCGTTGGCAGTTTTCGTTTTGGGGTGGCGATATGGGCGCGCAGGCTTTGTTGCGGGGGCTTGCCATACAGGCGTATTGTCTGCGCCCCCGGCGTCGCGCCTGCGCGCCCATCTCGCCATTGGTGGTGGTGGTTCGGGCGCTGCGCTTGCTGCGTAGTTGGTTGTTCTGAACAGCCGCATTCGATGTTTGGCCTGGGTGCTGTGCTTGCTGCTTGGCTGGTGGCTTGGAACATCCGGGGCGGCGGTTTGCTGGGTGGTTCTTCCAATCGCGGACAATGGCGGCTTCTTTGCCGCCTTTGCTTTTTGCAGCCCTTGCCATGTCCTCCTGCCTGTTCACCCATGCCCATGTTTTTACCGGTCGCAGCGAGAGCGATTTTGCGACGGCTTTTGTGGTGGAGGGTGGGGTGGTGCGCTGGGTGGGGCATGTGGGTGATGCGGCGCAGCCGGTGGCTGATCGGCAGGTGGATTTGCAGGGGCGGACGGTGGTGCCGGGGTTCATTGATGTGCATACGCATCCCACCTTTTTGTCGCAGATCGTTGATGCGGTGCCTTGCACGGTGCCGTTGGTCGAAGACATTCCGGGGCTGATTGCAGCGCTGAGGCAGCACCCCAAGGCGGGCCTCGGGCCCAATGACTGGATTGAGGGCTGGGGCTATGACGAGTCCAAGCTGAAGGAGGGGCGCACGCCGACGCGCCATGACCTGGATCTGGTGTCCACCACGCAGCCGGTCTATGTGGGCCGCTCCGACTGCCACTCGGGCATCTGCAACAGCCGTGCGCTGGCGCTGGCGGGCATTGGCAAGGACACGCCCGACCCCATTGGTGGCCACTTTGGCCGCGATGCCGATGGCACGCCCAATGGCGTGCTGACCGAGCTGGCGGCCAACAGTGTGGTGCAGCGCGCCAAGGCGGTGCTGGACTATGCGCAGGCCGTGGGCAGCCTGGCACGCACTTCGCAGCGCTTCAGCGAGCGCGGCATTGTGGCGGTGACCGACATGATGGCCTTCACCCAGCCTTTCCACCACCTCGATGTGTACCGCGATGCCGCCCAAGCCGGCTTCAAGCAGCAGGCGGCGCTGTATTTTTCCTGGGAGCCTTGCAAGGGCGATCTGTTGACGGGGCTGCAGGCCGCGCAAAAGGACGGCCGCATCAAGATTGCTGGCATCAAGCTGTTTGCCGATGGCTCCATCTCCGGCAAGACGGCCTGGTGCAGCTGTGCCTACAAGCACACGGGCAGCCTGTTTGGGATGTCCTTGCTCAGTAGCGCGGCGCTGGCGCAGGCCTATGAATGGTCGGTGGCCAACGGCGCGCAGATGGCCGTACATGCGATGGGCGATGCGGCCCTGCAGCTGGTGATCGACTTCTTTGCCGATAAAAAGCCCTGGCTGCCCGCAGGCGTGCCTTCCGTGCGGCTGGAGCACGCCACCTTGCTCAAGCCCGCGCAGATTGCGCAGATGAACGCCATGCCGATGCAGTGGGGCGTGGCCACGCAGATCATCTTCATGTTTGCCGAGTACGAGGCCTATACCGAGAACCTGGTGGCATCGGAGTTCGACCAGTCCTACGCACTCAAGACCTTCTACGAAGAGATCGACCATGTGGCGCTGTCGTCCGACGCGCCGGCCACCACCTGGGCCGATCCGGACAATGTCTTTATCTCCATCCAGGCTGCCGTGCAGCGCCGCGCCTACAACGGCGCCCCGATTGTGGACAGCCAGGCGCTGACCGTGCCGCAGGCCCTGCTGCTCTACACCGCACGTGCGGCCAGCCTGTCGCCGTTCGAGGGCCAGCTGGGCCAGATCGCCCCCGGCTTTGAAGCCAGCTTTGCGGTGCTGGACCGCGATATCTTCACGGTGCCCGTTGCCGACATTGGCAGCCTGCGCGTGCAAGAGACCTGGATTGCCGGCGAGCAGGTCTACCGCGCCGCATGATGAGCGCACTGGCCCTTAACCCGATGGAGGTGCCGCGATGATCCGCTGGCTGATCGTTGTCTTTCTGGCACTGATACTGCTCAATGGCTTTGCGGCCCTGCTGCGCAAGCTGGGGCTGGGGCGTCTGCCGGGGGATTTTGAGATTCGGCTGTTTGGCCGGACCTTGTGGCTGCCGATTGCGACGACCGTGGTGCTGAGCCTGCTGGCGGCCGGGATTGCGCGCTGGTTGTAAGCCCTGGTTGCCCCCGTTCTTGATGCAGCGCAACATTTGTCATGGTTGTAAGCAAAACGAGGGGGTGTATGCAGCCACCTCACTGGAGAGCCCCGTCAGATAAGGGAAAGCTTGTAAACAAATTGTCATCGCGCTTTCATACACTGGCGCGATGTCAAGCATTGAGTTACGGCAGGTTGCCAAATCCTGGGGCAGCACCACGGCGCTGCATTCGGTCGATCTGCAGATCGCGCCGGGCAGCTTTTGTGTGCTGCTCGGCCCCTCGGGCTGCGGTAAATCGACGACCCTGCGCATCATTGCAGGGCTGGAGACGGCCAGCGCCGGCCAGGTGCTGATTGGAGGGCGCGATGTGACCGAACTGCCCCCTGCGCAGCGCGGCATTGCGATGGTGTTCCAGAACTATGCGCTGTTTCCGCATCTGTCGGTGGCCGAGAACATCGGCTTTGGGCTGGCGGTGCGCAAGGTGCCCAGGGCCGAGGCGGACAAGCGTTTGAAGGATGCGGCCGGGCTGCTGGGCCTGGCGCACCTGCTGGACCGCAAGCCGGGCCAGCTCTCGGGGGGCCAGCAGCAGCGCGTGGCGCTCGGCCGGGCGCTGGTGGCGCAGGCCCATGTCTGCCTGATGGATGAGCCGCTGTCGAACCTGGATGCCCAGCTGCGCCAGGAGATGCGTGCCGAGCTGCGCGAATTGCAGCAGCGCCTGGGGCTGACCGTTGTCTATGTCACCCATGACCAGACCGAAGCGATGAGCATGGCCGACCAGGTGGTGCTGCTGCACCAGGGCCGGGTCGAGCAATGCGCGACCCCGCGCGAGATGTACGCCCGCCCCGCCAGCACCTTTGCGGCACGCTTTATCGGCACACCCGCGATGAATTTGCTGCGGCTCAGCGATGGCGCGATTGCCGGCAGCCAGGTGCAGGTGCCGGCGCCGGCCGGTGCTGCGGCACTGGGCTTGCGGCCCGAGGCGGTGCAGTGCCTGGCAGCCGAAGGCGTAGATGCGCAGGTGATCGGCCTGGAATACCTGGGCGCCGATGTGGTGCTGCGCTGCGCGATTGGCAGCGAGCAGATCACGGTGCGCGCACCCGGCCAGCAGGCAGCGGCCGTGGGGCAGGCGCTGCGCCTGGCCTGGCGTGCGGAAGACATGCATTTCTTCGATGCCGATGGCCTGCGCATGGCCTGAGGCGACCCTTTTTCTTTGACTGGTCTGTTTGAGCAGCGCCTGCAGGCAGGCGCTCAACCCGAGGAGTGATTCCGTGCAACGCAATATGTTTTTGAAGACCCTGGCCGCATCGGCCGCCGCCATGCTCAGCCTGGGTGCGGGCCTCGCGCATGCGGCCGATCCGCTGGAAGTGCCTTTCTACTACCCCGTGGCCGTGGGCGGCCCGATCACCAAGGTGATCGACGGCTATGCCAGCGATTTCAACAAGGCACATCCGCAGTACAAGATCACGCCGATCTACGCGGGCACCTACCAGGAAACCATTGTCAAGGCGCTCACCGCCAACAAGTCGGGCAAGGCACCGGCCACCTCGGTGCTGCTGTCGACCGACATGTTCACCTTGATCGACGAAGACGCGATTGTGCCGATCGACGACTTCGCCAAGACCGATGCCGACAAGGCCTGGCTCAAGGGCTTCTACCCCGCCTTCATGGCCAACAGCCAGACGGGTGGCAAGACCTGGGGCGTGCCTTTCCAGCGCTCCACTGTGGTGATGTACTACAACAAGAACGCCTTCAAGGAAGCCGGCCTGGACCCGAACAAGGCCCCCGCGACCTGGAAGGAGCTGAGCGAGGCCGCCAAGAAGCTCACCAAGAAAGACGCTAGCGGCAACGTGACCCAGTACGGCATCCAGATACCATCGACCGGATTTGCCTACTGGATGCTGCAGACCCTGACCACCCCCAATGATGTGCTGCTGGCCAACGAGGCGGGCACCAAGGTGACCTTTGACAACCCCAAGGTGATCGAGGCGCTGGACTACTGGGTCAACCTGACCAAGGAAGGCGTGCACCCCAAGGGCGTGATCGAGTGGGGCACGACGCCGAAGGACTTTTTGGAGAAGAAGGCCGCGATCATCGTCACCACCACCGGCAACCTGACCAATATCAAGGCCAACGCCAAGTTTGATTTCGGGGTTGGCCAGATCGCCGGCAATGTGCGCAAGGGCGGCTCGCCCACCGGTGGCGGCAACTTCTACATCTTCAAGAAGGCACCCAAGGAGCAGCAGCAGGCCGCTTTCGAATTTGCCAAGTGGGTGACCGCGCCTGAGCGCGCTGCGCAGTGGAGCATGGACAGCGGCTATGTGGCCGTATCGCCCGCCGCCTACGACACGCCGATCCTGAAGAAATACGGCCAGGACTTCCCGCAGGCGTTGGTCGCCCGCGACCAGTTGCCCGTCTCGGTGGCCGAGTTCTCCACGCATGACAACCAACGCGTGACCAAGGTGCTGAACGACGCGGTACAGGCCGCGCTGAACGGCACCAAGACCTCGGCGCAGGCGATGAAGGATGCGCAGAAGGAAGCCGACCGCATCCTGCGCAGCTACCAGTAAAGTCCCACCCGGCATGGCCTGCTTGCAGACCATGCCGGGCCAGGGTTGGGCAAGGTCCCAGCCCGGTTGAGAGAAACCAACGCATGAGCGCCTCTTCCTCGTCCATCGCCGGCAGCGGCCAGCGCAGCATCCACGCCTGGTTGCTGCTGCTGCCTGCGTTGGTGCTGCTGGTCGCCTTCACCCACTGGCCCGCCGTGGCAACCTTGATCGACAGTTTTTACTCCACCCCCAAGGGCACGCGTGCCGCAGTGTGGGTGGGGGTCGAGAACTACCAGGTCATGGCCGAGGACCCGGTGTTCTGGCAGGCGGTGCGCAACAACCTCTGGTTTGCTGCGGCTACCATTCCGGCCTCCATCGGCCTGGCGCTGCTGATGGCGGTGTGGGTGAATGAGCGCATCGCAGGCCGCACTTTTGTGCGCATGGCCTACTTCACGCCCACAGTGCTGCCGATGATTGCAGTGGCCAATATCTGGTTGTTCTTCTACACGCCGCAGTACGGCTTGTTGGAGCAGGTCACCGGCGCGCTGGGCCTGCCATCGCACAACTGGCTGGGCAGCCCGTCCACCGCGCTGGGGGCGATCACCCTGGTGGCGGTGTGGAAGGAAGCCGGATTTTTTATGATCTTCTACCTGGCAGCGCTGCAAACGCTGAACCCCAGCCTGAAGGAAGCAGCGGCGATCGAGGGCGCCTCGCGCTGGTATTTCTTCCGCCGTGTGCAGTGGCCGCTGCTGATGCCGACCACCTTGTTTGTGCTGGTCAATGCGGTGATCAATGCCTTCCGCCTGGTGGACCATGTGTTCATCCTGACCCGGGGCGGCCCGGACAATGCCACCACCTTGCTGCTCTACCACCTGTATGAGGTGGGCTTCAAGTTCTGGGACACAGCCTATGCGGCGGCCATCACCGTGGTGCTGGTGGTCGTGCTGTCCAGCGTGGCGCTGTTCCAGTTCTTTGTGCTGGACAAGAAGGTGCACTACCAATGAGCCGCAGCCAAGCCCCTGCCGTCATCTACCGTCACACCTGGCTGGACACTGTTGCCGCCTGGCTGCTGGCGCTGCTGTGGATTTTGCCGCTGGCCTATGCGTTCTGGACGGCCTTCCACCCCAGCGACTACGCGATCCGTTTTGACCTGAGCGCCCCCTGGACCTTGCAGAACTTCCGCAAGGCCTGGGATGCCGCACCGTTTGCGCGCTACTTTCTGAACACCACCTTGCTGGTGGCCCTCATCCTGGCGGCGCAGTTGCTGCTGTCCACCTTGGCGGCCTTTGCTTTTGCGCGCTACCAGTTCCGGGGCAAGAACATCGCCTTTGCGCTGGTGCTGGTGCAGTTGATGATCATGCCCGACATCCTGCTGGTCGAGAACTACCAGACCATGGCCCGGCTGGGCCTGGTCGATACCTTGTTCGCGATTGGCCTGCCGTATTTTGCCTCGGCCTTTGCGATCTTCTTGCTGCGCCAGACCTTCATGGGCATCCCCAAGGAGCTGGACGAGGCCGCGCGCGTGGAAGGGGCCAGCACCTTGCAGATTCTCTGGCGCGTCTATGTGCCGCTGGCCCGGCCCGTCTACACCGCCTTTGCGCTGGTGTCGGTGAGCTTTCACTGGAACAACTTTCTCTGGCCGCTGATCATCACCAACAGCGTGGAATCGCGCCCGCTCACCGTTGGGCTGCAGGTGTTCTCCAGCGTGGAGCAGGGCGTGGACTGGTCCACCATCACCGCCGCGACGTTGATGACCTCGGCGCCGCTGCTGATCGGCTTCATCCTGTTCCAGCGCCAGTTTGTGCAGAGCTTTATGCGGGCAGGGATCAAGTAAGGCGGCGCTCTTGGGGGAAGTACGTTCCAGCGGGCCGTCAATGCCCGCCAAGGATCGGGCTGGCAACCGCTTGCCGGGCTGGGTGGCGCTGGCATCTGCGGCATTCCAGGCGGAGCTATAGGCCCCCGCCCCGGCCCAGAGCGCCGAGCGCATCCGGATCAAAAATGACGCGCCATCACGCCGCCTCTGTGGCGCGAGAACGCGGCGCTGAAATTTTTTGTCGCCCTACCTTTGCTGGCCGGTGCGGGCACCATCGCAGGCAGCCTGGGCGGCAGCGCTGCTGCAAGCCGCTTGGGCGGGGCCGGGCTTTCGCGCCTGCAATGCGGTGGACGGCGAGGGCCATGTCTTCCCGCTGCGCGGCGATGCCACCGGCGCTGGTGTAGCCGGGGCAGGCGCGGTCCCACTCAGGCCGGCTGCTGCTGCGTGGTGCAGTGGATGCCGCCGCCGCCCGCCGCAATGGCATCGATATTGAGCTGCAAAATCTCGCGCCCGGGAAACTGCTCACGCAAGATGGCGCGGGTATTGCGGTCGGCGCGGGTATCGCCAAACTCGGGGCAGATCACCGCGCCATTGCAGACATAGAAGTTGATATAGCCGGCCGCAAAGTCCTTGTTCGCATACTGCGGCCGGACATCGTCAGGCCCGGGCATGCGCACCACCTGCAAGGGGCGGCCACGTGCATCCGTCGCCTTGCGCAGGATATCCAGGTGGCGCTGGGTGACGGCGTGTTCGGGGGAGGATCGGTCGTTCTCGATACCCGCAACCACAACCCCCGGTGCACAGAAACGGGCGTAGAAGTCGGTGTGGCCATCGGTGATATCGCGGCCGGCAATGCCGGGCAGCCAGATCACCTTGTCGATCCCCAGCACGCGCTGCAACTCCTGTTCGCACTGCGCCTTGGTAACGCCCGGATTGCGGTTGGCATGGAGCACGCAGCTCTCGGTGATGATGGCGGTGCCCTGGCCGTCCACCTCAATGCCGCCACCTTCCAGGACCAGGCTGCTTTTCAGCAAGGGCACCGCTGCGGTACTGGCCACAAAGGCTGCGACCTGGGCATCGTTGCGGTGGTATTGCTTGTTGCCCCAGCCATTGAAGTTGAAATTGACCCCGGCGAGACTGCCGCCTGCCTTCTTCACAAATACCGGGCCGGTGTCACGCATCCACAGGTCATCAATGTCTTGCACCAGCAACTGGACCTTGCTGCCGCACAGCCGTGCCGCCAGGTCGTAGTCTTGTGCGCTGACCAGCATCTGCACGGGCTCCAGCTGGGCAATGGTCTGTGCGATCAGCGCCAGGTTGGACTGTGCGCCCGCCTTCAGCCGCCGGCCCCAGATCTCGTCGCTGGCACCAAAGGCCATCCAGGTGGCTGTGTGGCGATCGCCTTCATCGGGCATGCGCCCTTGGTTGTCTGCCGCAGACGCGGACCGCGCCGACATACCTACCCCGCCTCCGGCGACCAAGCTGGTGCCGGCCGAGAGAAATTGTCGTCGTTGCATGGTGTTGGCTTCCATGGGGGCGTGCGCGCCATTGCGCACTACATCTTGACCTGTCTTCATCACTTTTCCAATGGCTCCTGTCCGGAGCGGTTGCGTTGCCGAAAGCTCGGACCAGGTCGCATTGTGGAGGGCGGAATCTATGAGATCAAATGATAAGATTTGCCTTCATTCATTAATACTTCTCATATGTCAGCGCCGCGCATTCCTTCGATGAAGCTGTTGATGGGCTTTGAGGCTGCCGCCCGGCTCGGCAGTTTCTCGCGCGCAGCGCATGAGCTGCATGTGACCCAGTCTGCCATCAGCCACCAGGTGCAGCAGCTGGAAGAACAGCTGATGCAACCCTTGTTTCGCCGCGCGGGGCGTGGCGTGGAGCTGACCGTTGCTGGCGAGGTGCTGCTGCGCAGCGTTCAGCGCTCGCTCAGCGTGCTGCGCAGCGGTGTGGAGCGCATTGGCACTTACCTCGATCCCGGCCTCGTGTCCTTGGTCTGCCCCGCGCCGCTGCTGCGCGGCTGGTTGCAGCCCCGGCTGCCCGCATTGCATGCGCTGCTGCCCGCGCTGAGCCTGGTGCTGTCGGTCGATGAGAGCGCCCGCTTTGTCGATGAGATTGATGTCGATATTGCCATCAGCAGCCGGCCGCTGTTACAACCGGGCCTGCAAGAGCTGCAGCTGCTGCAAGACGAATGGCTGCTGGTAGCAGATGCGGGTATCGCCATGAAGCTGGGCCGCGTCCCACAGGACCAGCACCACCTGCATGCGGATGTGCTGTGCCTGGAAGAGAGCCTGACTGCCGAGGCCACTGCGCCGCTTTTTCTGGGGCCGTTGGCGCACTTTCGCAAGCGCGCCATCTATGACGATGTGCGGCTGGTGCTCGATGCCGTGTTGGCAGCCCAGGGCATTGCCTGCTTGCCCAGCCTGCTGGTGGAGGGCAGCGTAGCCAGCGGGCAGCTGCAGGTGCTGCCGGGCTACCCGCGTTTGCCGGGCAGCACCTGGTGGCTGTCGGGTGCCGCAGGGCCTGCCCGTTCGGACATGGTGTCGCAGGTTTTCCAATGGCTGCGTGCGCAAGGCACAGCCGGTTGACTGGGTGCAAGCTGTTGTAGGCTGCGCAGCATTCACCCTGCGACGCGCAGGGTCCGAAAAATATGTATGATGAACGTCATGCGAAATGATACTTCCAACACCCGAGCCGCTGCCAAGCAGGCGACACATGAGCGCATTGTGTCCGTCGCAGCGCGCGCCATCCGCCGCAGCGGCTATGGCGGCACGGGGGTGGCCGACATCATGAAAGAGGCTGGCCTGACGCATGGTTCCTTCTATGCGCATTTCGCCTCGCGCGAGGCGATGCTGGCCGAAGCTGCCAGTGTGGCCTGTGCAGAATCTGCCGCCGTGTTGGCCGATGTGGCTGCGCAGGCGGCCCCTGACCAGACCTGGGAAGCCGTGCTGCGCGCCTATCTGTCCAAAGCCCATGTGGCGCAGCCCGAACAGGGCTGCCCGCTGGTCGCCTTGGGCTCAGAGACTGCACGCCAGGCGCCGGAGGTGCGCCGCGTCACCACCCAGCACATCAAGGGCATGGTGGACCTGATTGCCCGCCAATCGCCCGATTGGGGGCAGGCCCAGGCCCACGAGCGCGCGATGGTGACCTTGTCCACAATGGTAGGCAGCCTGCTGCTGGCCCGTGCGGTGGACGACCCGGTGCTGGCGGACAGCTTGCGCGAAGCCGCACTCAAGCAATTGCTGCCAGCCGAACGGGCAACGGAACTCGTACCGGATAGCGGCGCCTAGCAGCGCGCTGCTTTTTTTTGATTTTTAATATGATGAACATCATACGAAATACAAGATTGCCAGCGCATGTGCTGGATCGGCATGGCAACAAGAGCTGGCTGCTGCTGGCAGTTGCACGAGATCGCCGCGCTGATCGAGTCAGGCGCGATCCGCCCGTTGGTGGATCGCGTTTTCCCCTTCGAATGCACCCCGGAAGCACTGGCCTGTGTCGAGGCCGGTGATGCCAGGGGAAAAGTCGTCATCCAGCGCCAATGAGCGCTCTCTCACCCTCACAACCATGTGGAGATTCCCATGAAAATTGCTAACGCTGTCGTTCTTGTCACCGGTGCCAACCGTGGCATTGGCCAGGCCTTTGTGCGCGAGTTGCTCGCCCGTGGTGCCAGCAAGGTCTATGCGGGTTCACGCGATCCCGCCCATATCAGCCCACAGGCAGGGGTGCATCCGCTGCGGCTGGATGTCAACAAGCCAGAGGACGTAGCGGCTGCGCTGGCGCAGGCGCCAGATGTGACCCTGGTGATCAACAACGCGGGCATTGCCCAGACGGGTGGCTTTCTCGCCGAAGACAGCGAAGCGGTGGCACGGCGCATGTTCGAGACCAATTTCTTCGCCGTACTGCGCATGAGCAAGGCCTTTGCGCCGGTGCTGGCGGCCAATGGCGGTGGTGGCTTGCTCAATGTCTTGTCGATTGCTTCCTGGGTGAACGGCAGCGATCTGGCCGCCTACTCGGCGAGCAAGTCTGCCGCCTGGTCGCTCACCAATTCGCTGCGCTACGAGCTGGCTGCCCAGAAGACGCAGGTGCTGGGCCTGCACATGGCATTTGTCGACACCGACCTGACACGCGGGCTGGAGGCCCCCAAGTCCAGCCCCGAGGATATCGTCCGCCGCACGCTCGATGCGCTGGAAGCCGGGCTGGACGAGGTACTGGCCGATGATTTGACGCAGCAAGTCAAACGCGGAATGACGGCGGACAGGCCCAGCTACCTGCCGCAGCGCGCCTGAGGCCTGGTGCTTGGCGGTGCGTATCAGCCGTGCAGCACCAGCTGAAAGCCTTCCGCCGCAGACGGCGCCACAAAGTGCTGGCTGATCAGGTCAAACTGCGCATCGCTGGTTTCAAACGGATGCTCGCCCGAGGCATTGCGCGCCCGCAGGCGGCGCTTGCATTCTTCGTCGGGCAGCTGCAGCCAGTGCAGCGCATGCGGTGCCCCCGCTGCTTCAAATATGCTGCGCGCCCAGGCGCGGGTGCTGGGGGTGTTGGACGGGAAATCCAGCACCACGGAGGTACCCGCTTGCAGCAGCGACACGATATGGGGCTGCATCGCACCGCGCAGCCTAGCGGACAGCAGCACATAGTCCTGGATCGAGACCAGTGCATCCGGGTAGAGCTGGGCAAGCCAGGCATCTTCGCTGACCAGCACGGTGCGGGGCTGCGCCGCCAGCTGCCGGGCCAAGGTGGATTTGCCGGAGGCGATCTTTCCGCAGAGCAGGTGCAGGGTGCCGGCATCGGGGTCGCTATCGTCGAACGTATCAGGCGCTTGGGTGGTGTTCATTCCATCTCCTTGAAGGAAACCCCAGAGACGGAAAACCCACCTCCAGGGTGGGTTGCATGCTTGCGTGGCCGCGCGCTATCCCACCGTCGGTTCGACGATGCGAATAATTCGGGGGGTGGTGCACAGAGCCATCAGCGCAATGTAGCAGAAGCCCGGCCAGCCTGCAGCGCTGTGCGCCGTCAACCGCGCCGCTTGCTCAGGCGGATATCGCCATCGCCGATATCGCTCTCGTTGCCCCAGCCCAGGTGCCGGTAGAGGCGCGCGGCGCGGCTGGTTTTGGCTGTTTCCAGCCAGGCCTCTTCATGCTGCGCAAACAAGGCCTGCTCGCAGACCTGGCACAGGGCGCTGCCCATGCCCCGGCCTTCGTGGTTGCTGCGCACAAACAGCGCAAACAGGCAGGCGCTGTCCAGGTCCACCATCGCAAAGCCGGCGACTTCGCCTTCGGTCGTGGCGACCCAGGCGCAAGCTGCGCTGCGAATGGCCTCGGCAATGGAGTCGGGGGTTACGCCGACGGCGGCCAGCTCGTCACGGGTCATGCGGTTCTCGGTGACGGCCAGGCGCACCTGGAACATGGCCGCGACATCGTCCACGGTAGCGGGGCGGATCTGAAAGGAATCTTGGTGCTTGGGCATTGCCCGACTATAGAGGCGCTCGGGCCTAGCTTGGGGCACTGACACGAAAAACGCCTGGCCCCTGCTGCACAATGGCAGGCGATGGCGCCAGCGGGCGCGGCTATCCACAGAGTTTTCCACATGCAAATACTGAGCTGGAATGTGCAATGGTGCTGCGGCCTCGATGGCCTGGCGGATCCGGCGCGCATTGTGCGCCATGCGCTGGCGATGGGCGAGGGCGCGGGCACGGGCGGCATCGATGTGCTGTGCCTGCAGGAGGTGGCCGTGGGCCATGGCGGGCTGGCGGGCGCACCGGGTGACCAGCTGGCCCAGCTGCAGGCGCTGCTGCCGGGCTGGCAGCTGTTCTTTGCGGCCACTACCGATGGTTTTGATGCCAGCGGCCAGCGCCGCAGCTTTGGCAATGTCGTGGCCAGCCGCCTGCCGGTGGCCGAGGTGGCGCAGCACCGCCTGCCCTGGCTGGCCGAGGCCGCTGTGGTCAGCATGCCCCGGGGCTGCCTGGTCGTGACAGTGCGCGACCCGGCTCTGGGCCTGGTGCGGGTGATGTGCACGCATCTGGAGTACCACAGCGCCAGCCAGCGCATGGCGCAGGTGCAGGCGCTCCGGGCAGTCCATGCCGAGGCACTGGCGCAGCTGCAGGCCCTGCCCGGTACGGCAGCGGCGGCTACGCCCTTCACCACGCCCGTGCACACCCCGCATGCGGTGCTGTGTGGCGATTTCAACCTGCATGCGGGCGAGCCGGCCTATGCCGCCCTGGTCGCAGCGCTGGCGGATGGATCCGCGCTCTGGCATGACAGCTGGCCCTTGCTGCATGGCAGTGCGCCGCAGCCGCCCACCTTCTGCCTGTTTGACCGCACCTGGGGGCCCGCGCCGGTGGCCTGCGATTTTGCGCTGGTCAGCGACAGCCTGCGCAGCCATGTGCGGGCCTGGCACAGCGACAGCGCCACGCAGCTGTCCGATCACCAGCCGGTGCTGCTGACACTGGCTTGAAATATGCGGCCTTGGCCTGCACCTGCACCTTTAAGGTCTGCCTATGATGGGCAGCAGGAGATTGCCCCATGACGGAAGACAGCTTGCACATCGTGTGCCCCCATTGCCATACCACCAACCGCGTGCAGCGCGCGCAGTTGGCCCAACAGCCCGATTGCGGCAGCTGCCACCAGCCCTTGTTCAGCGGCGAGCCGGTTGCGCTGGATGCCGACAGCTTTGCCAAGCAGCTGGGGCGCAACCACATCCCCGTGGTGGTGGATTTCTGGGCGCCCTGGTGCGGCCCCTGCCTGCAGATGGCCCCCGGCTATGCACTGGCCGCCAAACAGCTGGAGCCCCGGCTGCGCTTTGCCAAGCTCGATACCGAGGCCTACCCGCATGTGGCCCAGCCCTTCAATATCCGCAGCATTCCGACCATGGTGGTGTTCAAGGGCGGGCGGGAGGCCGCACGCATCTCCGGCGCGCTGCCGCCCGGTGAGATTGTGCGCTGGCTGCAATCGGTGTTGTAGTTGCGCAGGGCCATGAAAAATGCCATCCGTCCGGATGGCATCGTTGTCTGTGCGGCGCGTGCGCGCGTGGCCACGCGCGCTCTGCATGCACTTACAGCTTCACGGCTTGCGGCTTGCCGGTGAGGTAACCGACCGAGGCGCCAAACTTGTTCTTGTAGTTGGCGTTGATCAGCGGATCGAGCTGGTCCTTGATCTTGGCGTGCAGCGCGCTCCAGTCGCCCGGGTGCTGGAAGTTGCTCATGATGTAGGTCCAGCCGTTGGCCTCGTCCACGGCGTGCAGGCCGGTGGATTCGGCGCCCGCAGGGGTCGACAGGATGCGCGACAGCTGCTTGGTGTCGGCGTTGTAGGCCCACAGGAAGTTGTTCACGTGGTTGCCGCTGTCTTCGCCGATGAACAAGGTGCGCATCTTTTCGGAGAACTTCAGGTTGTCCGGGCTGGCGATCTTGTCGGGGTTGGAGGTGTTGCCCAGTGCGTCTGCGGCAATGTCCTCACCCATCATCAGCATGTGCGATTGCTGTGGCACCCATTCGCTGTTGATGGGGGCACCCTGGCGGTCCTTGATGCCACCGCCCAGGTTGTGGGCCAGCACGCCGCCGGCCTTCACGGTCTTGGGAAAGGTCACGTTGTGCTTGGCATTCCAGGCCTTATCACCATTGATCATCGAGGTCTGGATGTTGGCCAGTGCCGAGTAGGCGACCTTGTCCTTGATGTTGACGGTGGTGCCTTCCATCTTGGTGAAGGCCATCGAGCCGCCGACCAGGTTGGCGTAGCGGTGGGTCTCCAGGAAAGCGGCCGCCTTTTCCATGCCGGGCTTGAGCTTGAGCCAGGCGGCCTTGCCGTCCAGGAACACCGCGGTGTAGCTGGGGTCCTGTGGGTCGGCGGTCAGCGACTCCATGATGTCGGTCGGCTTGAGGCTGCCCGCCAGCGCTTCGATCTCGGCGCTGGTGGCGTGGCCCAGGTGGATCCACTCCATCTTGGCGGTCGAGGTGTCGGTCAGCACGTCGGTGTAATGCGCAACGTACAGGTTGCCGGCGGACAGGTCTTTTTCCTTGTCGGCCACGAACATGAACAGACCACCGTTGGTGTAGTCATCGCCCATCAGCGCGGTGCGGTTGTCGGGCATCACATGGATCAGCTCGTGCGAGATGCGGCCCAGGCAGTAGTGCTTCTTGACCGTGCCGGTGCCGTCCTTGTTGACGGTGATTTCTGGCAGGTGGCCGTAGTGGTAAGGGTTGGCCGTGGTTTCGTTGCCGTACACGTGCTTGCTGAAGGCCTTGAACTGGGCCGAGCTGGCAGCGGTGAAGGCATCGGGTTCGTACTCTTCGCTGGACAGGTGGGTGTTCCAGGGCGAGAGGCTGGCGCCGCAGGTGATCCACAGGCCGTGGGCCTTGGACATGTCCACGTTGTGGTACTTGACCAGGCTCAGCTTGCCGGTGTCCTGGTCTTGGTCCAGGGTCAGCACGGCGATAGGCGAAGGCAGGGTGCCGTAGGCATCGGCGCCGGACTGGTCCTTGGAGGTGTACTCGAACTGCACCACGGCAAACACGGGCTTGCCCTTGACGCCGTCCACCTTGGCATCGGCGACCTGGATGATCGAGGAGCCATCGGGGCAGTCGGAGAAGAAGTGGCGCTCGCTGCCAGCCACGGAGTTGTCCATGATCGGCTGGTTGTTGATGTCGTAGTAGCCGCCAGCCAGAATCTTGCCGCCCTTGCCGTCGGCAACCATGTCGCCGGTCACGAAGAAGGACTCATAGGCCAGCGCCACTTCGCGCTTGCTGTCGTCGGCGTACAGGATGGTCATCACAGCCGTGGTCGAGGTCGTCGCCATCGCTGCGGGGTTGGTCAGGTTGGGCGCTGCCATGTTGGAGAAGCTCACCGACTTGAACGCGGCCGTTGGGCCATCGTCGTCACCACCACCGCCACAGGCGGTCAGCAGGCCTGCTGCAGACAGGGAGCTGGACAAAGGCAGCAATGGTGCGCTGCCCAGAAATTGCAAAAGACGGCGACGCGAGGTCAGCACTGCGCTCATATCGGTAACTCCGTGGGGTGTTATGTAGTGTTGGATGCACCACAGAGGCCCATGAGAGATCCGGGCCAACATACTCTGTGGTGCGCACGGAGTATCGGCGGCGACCATGGCAGAGGCATGACGCTGTTGTGTCGTTTTTATGACGATGCAGACGGGGCGCCTAGCCGTCTTCAGCCGCCAAATGGGGCCGTTGCGGCCATGCGTTATGGCAGCCGCTGCGCGCTGCTGAGAGGGCGGAAAAGTCTATCGGAGACCGGCGCGGCTGCTGGCGCCGTAACCAGAAATATTGCCTGCATTGTGGTCATCCGTGTGTAGGACATGTGATCTGGTCAAAGCGCCGCTAAGGTGCTAAAACCAAGTCACGATAACGGTTGCCTAGGGAGGCTCTGCAAAACCCTCGCCAAATGGTATGGACGCATTCCGACCACGGCAGAGAGTTTTGCAGAGGGGTCCTAACAAGTTTGCGGCACGGTCAGCCCCTTTGGTGCCGCCACGGAGGTCGTATGGATGTCATCAGCAACTCTGCCGCCCGCTACGTGCGCCTGCGCGAAGAGGAAATGTCGCTCGACGAGTTTCTTGCCTTGTGCCAGCGCGACCCGATGGTCTACGAGGGCGCCGCACACCGCATGCTCGCGGCGATTGGCGAGCCGGAGATGATCGACACCCGCAACGATCCCCACCTCTCGCGCCTGTTTGCCAACAAGGTGATCCGCCGCTACCCCGCGTTTGCCGAGTTCTATGGCATGGAAGACTCCATCGAGCAGGTGGTGAGCTTTTTCCGGCATGCTGCCCAGGGGCTGGAAGAGCGCAAGCAGATCCTCTACCTGCTGGGCCCGGTGGGAGGCGGCAAGAGCTCCATCGCCGAGCGCCTGAAGTACCTGATGCAGAAGGTGCCGTTCTATGCGCTCAAGGGCTCGCCGGTCAACGAATCCCCGCTGGCACTGTTCGATCCGATGGAGGACGGCCCGGTGCTCGAAGAGCAGTTCGGCATTCCGCGCCGCTGCCTCAACCATGTGCTCTCGCCCTGGGCCGTCAAGCGACTCGATGAATACGGTGGCGATATCCGCCAGTTCCGGGTCGTCAAGCGCTACCCCAGCATCTCGCGCCAGGTGGGCGTGGCCAAGACCGAGCCGGGCGACGAGAACAACCAGGACATCTCCAGCCTGGTGGGCAAGGTCGATATCCGCAAGCTGGAAAACTTTGCCCAGGACGACACTGACGCCTACAGCTACTCGGGCGGCCTGTGCCTGGCCAACCAGGGCCTGCTGGAGTTTGTCGAAATGTTCAAGGCACCGATCAAGGTGCTGCACCCGTTGCTGACCGCGACCCAGGAAGGCAATTACAAAGGCACCGAAGGCTTTGGCGCCATACCCTTTGATGGCATCGTGTTGGCCCACAGCAATGAAAGCGAGTGGAAGGCCTTCCGCAACAACCGCAACAACGAGGCTTTCCTGGACCGTGTCTATATTGTCAAGGTGCCGTACTGCCTGCGGGTATCCGAGGAGGTGCGTATCTACGAGAAGCTGATCCGCGAGTCCTCGCTGGCCAGCGCGGTCTGCGCGCCCGGCACCTTGAAGATGATGGCGCAGTTTGCGGTGCTCACGCGGCTGAAGGAGCCCGAGAACTCCAGCATCTTCAGCAAGATGCAGGTCTACGACGGCGAAAGCCTCAAGGACACCGACCCACGCGCCAAGAGCTATCAGGAGTACCGCGACTATGCCGGGGTAGACGAGGGCATGTCCGGCATCTCGACCCGCTTTGCGTTCAAGATCCTGTCCAAGGTCTTCAACTACGACAGCACCGAGGTAGCGGCCAACCCGGTGCACCTGATGTATGTGCTGGAGCAGCAGATCGAGCGCGAGCAGTTCCCCGCCGAGCTGGAGACCAAGTACACCGGCTACATCAAGGAGTATTTGTCGCCGCACTACGCCGAGTTCATCGGCAAGGAGATCCAGACGGCCTATCTGGAAAGCTACAGTGAGTACGGCCAGAACATCTTTGACCGCTATGTCACCTACGCCGACTACTGGATCCAGGACAGCGAGTACCGTGACACCGACACCGGCGAGGTGTTCGACCGCAATGCGCTCAATGCCGAGCTGGAGAAGGTGGAGAAGCCCGCCGGCATTGCCAATGCGAAGGATTTCCGCAACGAGATCGTCAACTTCGTACTGCGCGCGCGTGCGAACAACCAGGGCAAGAATCCCAGCTGGACCAGTTATGAGAAGCTGCGCTTGGTGATCGAGAAGAAGATGTTCTCGAACACCGAAGAGCTGCTGCCCGTCATCAGCTTCAACGCCAAGGCCAATGCCGAGGATGCCCGCAAGCACGAGGACTTTGTCACCCGCATGGAAGCCAAGGGCTACACGCCCAAGCAGGTACGCCTGCTGTGCGAGTGGTACCTGCGTGTGCGCAAGAGCAGCTGACGCAGAAAAAAACGGCGCGCCGGCACCGAACGAGCCGGGTCATGGATGGGGGCAGAGATGGCATTGCAAATCATCGACCGCAGGCTCGCCGGCAAGAACAAGTCGGTGGGCAACCGCGAGCGCTTTGTGCGCCGCTACAAGACGCAGATTGCCGACGCGGTGCGCCGCGCGGTGGCCAAGCGCGACATCCGCCACATCGAGCAGGCCGAGAACATCACCATTCCGCGCAAGGACATCCAGGAGCCCATCTTTCACCATGGGCAAGGGGGTGTGCGCGACACCGTGCACCCGGGCAATACCGAGCATGTGCGGGGCGACCGCATTGCGCGGCCCCAGGGTGGCGCGGGCGGTGGTGGTGGCTCTCAGGCCAGTGACAGCGGCGAGGGCGAAGACGACTTCACCTTCACCCTGACCAAGGAAGAGTTCATGGAGCTCTTCTTTGAAGACCTGGCGTTGCCGCGCCTGCTGCGCACCCATATCGCCAGCACCTTGCAGTACAAGACGCGCCGGGCCGGCTACAGCCATGACGGCACGCCGCACAACCTGGCCGTGCTGCGCACCATGCGCGGCGCGCTGGGCCGGCGCATTGCGCTGACCAAGGCGCCCAACCGCGAGCTCAAGGAACTGCAAGACGCGCTGGCAGACCTGCTGGCACAGGATGACGGCACCAGCGAAGCGGTCGCCGAGCTGCAGCAGCGCATTGCCGGGCTGCAGGCGCGCATGGGCAAGGTGGCCTTTCTAGATCCGCTGGACCTGCGCTTTCGCAGCCGCACCAAGGTGCCCGAACCCAGCAGCCAGGCGGTGATGTTCTGCGTGATGGATGTCTCCGGCTCCATGGACCAGTCGCGCAAGGACCTGGCCAAGCGCTTCTTCATCCTGCTCTACCTGTTTCTCACCCGCCACTACGAGAAGATCGAGATCGTCTTCATCCGCCACCACACCCAGGCGGCCGAGGTGGGCGAGGACGAGTTCTTCCATTCCACCGAAAGCGGCGGCACCGTGGTCAGCAGCGCGCTGGTGCTGCTCGACCAGGTCATCCGCGCACGCTACCCGGCAGCCGACTGGAACATCTACGTGGCCCAGGCCAGCGACGGTGACAACTTTGGCGACGATGGCGGCAACTGCCGCAACCTGCTGGCCGAGAAGATCCTGCCGCTGGCGCGCTACTTTGCCTATGTGCAGGTGGCTCCCGACGAGCAAAGCCTGTGGCAGGAATACAGCCAGTTGCTGCCGCTGTTCCCGCATTTCGCGATGCGCAAGGTGGCGGAGCCCGGCGATATCTACCCGGTGTTCCGTGACCTGTTCAAGAAGGAAGGGGTCACGGTATGAACCCGTCGCAATACCCCGTGCTCGCACGGCGCAAGGGCTCCCCGCATTGGAAGGTGCCGTTTTCGGGAGACCGCTCCCAGCGCGATGTGCCCGCCACGCCCCGGCCTGCGGGCCAGCGCCCGAACCAGCCCTTGCCCGACCCGAGCGACTGGACCTTCGAGCTGATCGAGCGCTACCACGCCGCCATTGCCGCGACGGCCGAGCGCTATGGGTTGGACACCTACCCCAACCAGCTCGAGGTGATCTCGGCCGAGCAGATGATGGACGCTTATGCCAGCGTCGGCATGCCCGTGGGCTACCGCCACTGGAGCTATGGCAAGGAGTTTCTGGCCACCGAGCGCCGCTACCGCCGGGGCCATATGGGCCTGGCTTACGAGATCGTCATCAACTCCAACCCCTGCATCAGCTACCTGATGGAGGAGAACACCACCGCTATGCAGGCGCTGGTGATCGCCCATGCAGCCTATGGGCACAACAGCTTCTTCAAGGGCAATTACCTGTTTGGCATGTGGACGGATGCCGGCAGCATCATTGACTACCTGGTCTATGCCCGCGACTTCATCGCGCAGTGCGAAGAGAAGCACGGCATCGATACGGTGGAGCAATGGCTGGATTCCTGCCATGCGCTGGCCAACTTGGGGGTGGACCGCTACCGCCGCCCCTCCAAGAAGACCCTGGCGCGCGAGCGTGCCGAGCGCGAGCAGCGCGAGGCCTATGCGCAGCAGCAGGTCAATGAGCTGTGGCGCACCCTGCCTGCCCGCCCGGACAAGAACAGCCCAGCCCAGCACCATGAGCGCTTTCCCAAGGAGCCGGAAGAAAACCTGCTGTACTTCATCGAGAAGAACGCCCCGCTGCTGGAGCCCTGGCAGCGCGAGGTGGTGCGCATTGTGCGTAAGATTGCCCAGTACTTCTACCCGCAGCGCCAGACCCAGGTGATGAACGAGGGCTGGGCCACCTTCTGGCATTACACCTTGCTCAACACCTTGTACGACGAGGGTTGGCTCACCGATGGCGTGATGATCGAATGGCTGTCGTCGCACACCAATGTGATCTACCAGCCGCCTGCCGGCCACCGCGCCTACAGCGGCATCAACCCCTATGCGCTGGGCTTTGCGATGTACCGCGACATCCAGCGCATCTGCGAGCACCCGACCGACGAAGACCGGCGCTGGTTCCCCGATCTGGCCGGCACACCCTGGCTGCCGGCGCTGCACCATGCCATGCAGAACTACAAGGACGAAAGCTTTGTCGGCCAGTACCTGAGCCCCAAGCTGATGCGCGACATGCGCCTGTTCTCCATCCATGACGATGCCAGCGAGCGCGAGCTGCTGGTCAGCGCCATCCACAACGAGGACGGCTACCGCAACCTGCGCCAGACGCTGTCACAGCAGTACGACCTGGGCGCACGCGAGCCCAATATCCAGGTTTGGAATGTGAACCTGCGCGGCGACCGCTGCCTGACCTTGCGCCACACCCAGTACCAGGGCCGCCCGCTGTCCGACGATGTGCAGGAAGTGCTCAAGCACGCGGCGCGGTTGTGGGGCTTTGGGGTGCAGCTGGAAAGTGTCAATGGCGATGGCAATGTGCCGGTGCTGCTGCATTCGGTGCCGGCACCGCCGGCTTGACCTGGCGCTGCCTGACCCCGTGCCTCAGCGGCTCAGGGCTACCCGTTGGCAGCGGCAGCGTCCGCTGCCACCATTTGCGCCACCGCCTGGCAGCGCGCCTCGTGCACCATCGCGCCAATCTCGGCACCTTTTCGGCCGGTGCGGGCGGCGCGTTCTGCCACCTCCTTGGTGCTGACGGCCTGCGCGGCGGCCAGCAGGCGCAGCAGCTGCGCGCGTTGCGGGTAAGGTTTGTCTTCCAGCCCCAGCCGCCCCTGCGCATCACACTGGCAGGCCAGCAGCGCTTGCGCAAAGCGTTCGGGTTTGCGGAACGCGTCGCAGCGCTCCAGCAGGCGCACCACGGCAGCGGCTGCAATGCCCGGGCTGCGGTGGATATTGCCGTGCTCGGCGGCGACCATCAGCGCCAGCTCGGCGCAGTCGCTGGGCACGCGCAGGCGTTGCTGCAGCTGGCGGGCCAGATCGACGCTGCGCTCCTCATGGCCGATATGGCGGGGCAGCACATCGGCCGGCGTCGTGCCCTTGCCCAGGTCATGCGCCAGGCAGGCCCAGCGCACGGGCAGTGGTGCATCCAGCTGGGCGGCGCGGTCCAGCACCATCATCACGTGGATGCCGGTATCTACTTCGGGGTGGTAGTCGGCGCGCTGGGGCACGCCCCACAGGCGGTCCAGCTCGGGCAGCAGGCGGGCGAGGGCGCCGCAATCGCGCAGCACCTCGAACATGCGTGAGGGCCGGGCCTCCATCAGGCCGCGTGCCAGTTCCTGCCAGACGCGCTCTGGAACCAGCGCATCGACCTCGCCGTCGGCCACCATCTGGCGCATCAGGGCCAGGGTTTCCGGGGCGACGGAGAAGTCATGGAAGCGTGCCGCAAAGCGCGCCAGGCGCAAGATGCGCACGGGGTCTTCGCGGAAGGCATCGGTCACATGGCGCAGCACCCGGGCCTGCAGATCGGCCTGGCCGCCATAGGGGTCGGTCACGGGTTCGCTGCCATTCCAGTCGACGGGGGCGGCCATCGCATTGATGGTCAGGTCGCGCCGGGCCAGGTCCTGCTCTAAGGTCACATCGGGCGAGGTAGCGATGCTGAAGCCCCGGTAGCCCCGGCCAGACTTGCGCTCGGTGCGGGCCAGCGCATATTCCTCATGCGTGCGCGGATGCAGAAAGACCGGGAAATCCTTGCCGACCGGCACAAAGCCCTGGGCCAGCATGGCCTCGGGTGTGGAGCCGACGACCACCCAGTCGTGGTCATTCACCGGCAGTCCCAAGAGGCGGTCCCGCACTGCGCCGCCGACCATATAAGTTTTCATCGTGTGAGTTTACTTGCGTACCGGCTGCACATAGACGCCGCTGTCGTGCAGCTCGCCTTCGGCCGATTCGATGCGGGCCACCGCCTGCGGGCCAGCGCGGCTGACCAGCACTTCCAACAGCGATTCGGACAGCGCCTGGGCAGCGGTGACAGAGGGGAAGAAGGAGGGGCTGTTGACCGCAAACAGCAGGGTTTCATCAGCCGCCAGTGACAGCGGCGAGGCCAGGCTGTCGGTCAAGGCCAGCACCTTGCAGCCCCGCGCACGGGCCAGTTCCACCGCATGCACGGTCTCTTGCGAGTAGGGCGCAAAGCTGATGGCGACCAGCACGTCGCCCTGGTCGATCGCGCGCAGCTGCATCTCGCGCACGCCGCCCATGCCTTCGAGCAGGTGCACCGAGCGGCGAAACAGGCGGTAGACATAGACCAGCGAAAAGGCTACCGGAAAGCAGGCACGCATGCCCATCACGTGCACCTGGTCGGCCTTCTCCAGGAGCTTGGCGGCGGTCACCAGGCGTGCTGCGCTGTGCTGCTCGGTCAGGTCGAGGTTGCTGCGCTGCATCGCAAACATCTCGGCGGTGAGTTGCTTGTCGCGCGCGCGGCCCATCAGGCTGCGGGCCCGTTCGCCGTACTGGTTGCCCGCTTCGCTGGCCAGGCCCATGTCGGCGGTCAGGGCTTGCTTGAAGGGGTTCCAGCCTTCAAAGCCACAGGTCTGGGCAAAGCGCACCAAGGTGGTGGGCGGCACCTGGGCATGCTGGCCCACGGTGCGCATCGATTGCGTCACCACATCGTTGGGGTGGTCGAGCACATAGCGCGCCACTTGCTGCAGCGAAGGGCTCAGGGAGGCAAAGCGGTCTCGCAGTTGGTCGATTACGCCCATGGCGGCGGGTCTTTCTTCAGATTTAGGGAAATCACGGGTAGCTATTGTGCGATATGGAACATATGATCCAAAAAAAATAAATAAGGAGCAAAAGTTCTAAAACGCCGCAAGGCATTGGCCGGTACCACGGGGGTGCCAGGAGGATCATGGATATGCAAGGAAAAATGGGTGTGAAGCGCGCGGTGGCGCTGGCTGCGCTGGTGTTGGCCTCCATGGGCACGATGGCGCAAAGCAGCAGCACGCTGGACAAGATCAAGAGCTCGGGTGCCATCACCCTGGGCTACCGCGAGGCCTCGTTCGGCTTCTCCTACCTGGATGCCAACCTCAAGCCCATCGGCTACAGCATGGACATCTGCGCACACATCCTGGAGGCGGTCAAAACCAAGCTCCAACTGCCGGCGCTGAAGGTCAACTACCAGGCCGTCACCTCGGCCAACCGCATTCCGCTGGTGCAAAACGGCACGGTGGATCTGGAATGCGGCTCGACCACCAACCTGGTGGAGCGCCAAAAGCAGGTGGCCTTCTCGCCCGACATCTTCCGCTACAACGTGCGCATGCTGGTCAAGAAGAGCTCGGGCATCCAGAGCATTGCCGATCTGCAGGGCAAGTCGGTGGCCACCACCACCGGCACCACCTCGTTCCGCCTGCTGCGCCAGGCCGACCGTGCCAACAAGCTCGACATCACCAATGTGCCGGGCAAGGACCATACCGAGTCCTTCCTGCTGGTGCAGGGCGACAAGGCTGCCGCCTTTGTGCTGGACGATATCCTGCTGGCCGGCCAGATCGCCAATGCGCGCGATCCGCAGAACTACGAAATCGTTGGCGAGAGCCTGCGCACCGAGAACCAGGCCCTGATGCTGCGCAACGACGACCCGGCCTTCAAGCAGCTGGTGGACGAGACCGTCACCGGCCTGATGCAATCGGGCGAGATGGAAAAGCTCTACAACCGCTGGTTCATGTCGCCGATTGCGCCCAAGGGCATCAACATCAACTACCCGCTGAACGCCGAAACGCGTGATGCCTTTGCCAACCCCTCGTCCAAGGGGATCTGAGCCGCTATTGCAGTCTGGCTGCTGACCACTGGCAGCCATGGAGCAAGAGACAAGGACCAGGGGCCAGCCCCCTGGTCTTTTTGCGTTATTGCGGCACCAGGCCGGCGGCCTTGATCAGCTGTGCATGCAGGCTGATCTCCTGCGCAATGGTTTGCTGGAACTGCTCCGGCGTGGTCGGTGCCACTTCCATGCCCACGTCCTGCAACTGCTGCTTGATGTCGTCGCGCAGCAAGATGGCCTGCACCTGGCGGTTGAGCGCATCGACAATGGGGCGCGGCGTGCGCGCCGGGGCCAGCAGGCCGATCCAGGTCTGCATCACCATGTCGGGAATGCCGGCCTCCGCCATCGTCGGCACCTCGGCAATCAACGGCGAGCGCTTGTCGCTCATCAGCGCCAGGGCCGTGAGCTTGCCGGACTTGAGATGGGGCAGAGCCTCGGGCAGCGGCGCAAACAGCAGGTCCACATTGCCGCCCAGCATGTCGTTGATGGCGAGGGCGCCGCCTTTGTAGGGCACATGCGTCATCTGCAGCTGGCCCCGGGTCTCGAACATCAGCGCCGCCAGATGCTGGGGGCTGCCTTCGCCCGAGCTGGCATAGGTCAGGATGGTGGGCTGGGCCTTAGCGGCGGCCAGCACGGACGCGGCGTTGGGGAATTTCTTGCGGTCCTTGACCACCAGCACCATGTCTTGGTTGGCCAGCTTGGTGATGGGCGCAAAGTCTGCCTGCGGGTCGTAGGGCAGGTCCTTGAAGATGCTTTTGTTGGTGGTCAGAAAGGACGCGGGCGAGGCCATCAAGGTGTAGCCATCGGGGTTGGCCTTGGCCACCACCGGCAGGCCGATGCGGCCTGATGCACCGGCGCGGTTGTCCACGATAAAAGGCTGGCCGGTGCTGACCTGCAGTTGCTGGCCCACCAGGCGCGCAATCATGTCTACACCGCCGCCAGCGGGCAGGGCGACCATCAGCTTGACGGGGTGGTTCGGGTAGCCGCTGGGCTGGGCATGGGCACTGAAGGCCAGGAGACCCAGCGCTGCGGCCAGGCTGAAAAGGCGGTGACGACGATGCATGATGAACACTCCTGAAAAATCAATGGCTCGGAGCAGGGGCGGGATCGCTGGCGTGCAGGTAGCGCGCCAGCCGCAGGCGGCTGATGGCGGCAATCTCGTTCAGCGCCAGTTGCAGCTCCCGCTGCCGGGTGTGCCCCAGGCGCTGCTCGAACACAAGCAAGGCCGATGCCAGGCTGTGCTGGCGAATGCAGAGAATGAAGGGAAAGCCAAAGCGTTCGCGGTAGGCGCGGTTCAGGCCATCCCAGCGCTGGGCCTCGGCGGCCTGCAGCTGGCCCAGGCCCAGGCTGGCCTGCTCGTCGGTGGATGCGGCATTCATCGCACCTTGCCGGGCCAGCTCGCCGCCCAGCTCCGGGTGGCCCGCATAAAAACGGATGCGCGCTGGCTCATCGAGCCCGGCCACCAAAGCCAGCATGGCACTGTGCAAGGCATCGGCGCTGGCAAAGGGGCGCAAGGCCACGGTCTGCACCGCCACCCAGGGCGCATGCTCCCAGATGTCGGCCATGGCCGCGCAGAACGCGTCGGGGCTGCAATGGTTGAGGTTGTTGAGGCGTTCAGCAGGCGTCATGCAGGCCATGCTAGGGCTGCAGACCATTGCCGTCCATCACAGGTTTGGCAATGATGCATACGCAAAATTAGTACAATCGCGGCATTCTGGAGACCCCCATGCGCCATTCGCTTGTACCTACTGCTCTGCGCTATGCGGACCAGGTGGCCCGCTCGGGCTCGATCCAGAAAGCCGCACGCGAGTTGCATGTGGCCGCATCGGCCATCAACCGGCAGATTCTGGCGCTGGAAGAGGAATTGGGCGTGCCGCTGTTCGAGCGCATGCCCAGAGGCATGCGGCTGACGGCCTCTGGCGATGCGCTCATCACGATGGCCCGCCGCTGGCGCCAGGATGAAACCCGCATGGTGGCCGAGGTGCGGCGCATCCAGGGCATCCACCAGGGCCATGTGTCGCTGGTGGCGATGGACAGCCATGCCACCGGCGTCTTGCCCACACTGATCGACAGCCTCAATGCCCAGCACCCCCTGGTCAGCCTGTCGGTGGAGCTGAGCACCCCTGACGATGCCGAGACCGCCTTGATGACCGGCAAGGCCGACCTGGCCGCCATCTTCAACCTGGCGCCGCGCCGTGAGCTGCTGGTGCTGTGGAAAGCGCAGCTGCCACTGGGCTGTGTCGTGGCGCCGGGCCATGCGCTGGCCGGGCGCAAGACCGTCAGTTTTCAGGAGGCCACCGCCTACCCGATCGCGCTGCAAAGCCGCGCCATCACCATCCGCCGCCTGCTGGAGGCGCAGTTCAGCTGGCTGTTCAAGGATGCGCGGGGCTTTGTCGAGAGCAATTCGCTGCAGCTGGTCAAACAGCTGGCGCTGGGCGGGCAGCGCCTGATATTCACTTCGGAGCTGGATGTGGCGCCTGAGTTGGCAGCCGGTGCACTGGTCTTCATCCCCATCCGGGACCAGGGCGCCGAGCCGCAGGATATCAGTGTGGCCGTTGACGCCACGCGGCCGCCCGGCCCGGTCGTCAAGCTGGTGGCCCAGCAGCTGATCGAGGCCTTGCAGGCCAGCCTGCAGCAGGCCCGCCAGCCGGGGCGCGCCAATGGCTGAGGCTCAGCGCTCCGCGCGGTAAGGCTCGTCCATCGCGATAAAATCCTGTTCAGCCAGCGCCGCATCGATCCAGGCCTTGACGCCGGGCAGCTGGTGCACGCGCTCGATATAGGCGGCGATCTCGCCGGGGATGGGCAGCTGGTAGGTTTTGAGGCGTGAGCACACCGGTGCGTAGTAGGCGTCGGCAATGCTGAACTGGTCAAACAGCATGGGGCCGCCATGCTGGGCCAGCAGGTGGCTCCACATGCTGCACAGGCGCTCGACATTCTTGCGCACAGCGGCATTGTCGCGCCAGACGATCCGGCCGACCTCGGCCAGGTCAGCCTCGATGTTCATCGGGCAGGCGCTGCGCAGCGCGGTGAAGCCGCCATGCATTTCGGCGCAAATGCTGCGGGCGCTGGCACGGGCTGCCTTGTCCTGGGGCCAGAGCTGCTTGTCCGGAAATTGCTCGGCCGCATATTCGGCAATCGCCAGGCTGTCCCAGACGCTGATATCGCCATCGCGCAGCAGCGGCACCGTGCCGGTGGGGCTAAGGGCCGTCATCGTGCGCTTGAACTCCGACTGGCTGTCAAAGCCGTCGAAACGGACAAACTTCTCTTCGAATGGAATGCCCGCCTGGCGCAGCAACACCCAGGCGCGCATGGACCAGGAAGAATAATTTTTATTGCCGATATAAAGCTGCAGCATGATCTAGACCAATCAGTGGATGAGGCGTCATTTGCTTTATACCGTATGTGCGAGCCTACAGAAGGCTCGCACAGGGCTGTCGGAGCAGTGTCTACGACTTAGCCATCGGCCAGACCACACCGTTGTCATTGAGGATGGCGTCCAGCGGCAGGTCATGGGCTTCGGGCTCGAAGTCATCGACAAAGCCATTGGTAAAGCCCAGCCCCACGGTGAAGGGGCGCGGCTCCAGCGCGGCCAGGGTGCGGTCATAAAAACCGCCGCCATAGCCCAGGCGGTAGCCACCCGGGCCATAGCCCACGCAGGGCACAAACAGCAAGGTGGGCACGACCAGCTCGGTATTTTGCGGCTTGGGGATGTCGTAGGCGTCCATCTCCATCGGGCAGCCGGGGTACCAGGCATGGAAGCTCAAGGTCTTGTGCTGCTTGTTCACCACCGGCAGGGCGATGCGGCGCAGCTTGGGCTCGTCCATCAGCGCGCCGTCTTCCTTCCAGCGGTGCAGCGCGGGCAGCGGGTCGAACTCGCCCTTGATCGGCCAGTAGGCGCCGATCACGGCATCCTGGCGTTCCATCAGCCAAAAACGCAGTACTTGCTGGAGCTGTTCGGCGCGCTCCAGACGATCGGGCATATGCAGACGCTGTTCGATGAGCGCTTGGCGTACGGCTTTTTTATCCATTGCAAATATCCCTACAGAAACAGGCTGGGTCACCCATTCTGACAGCCAAAAGTGAGGTTCCCAGCAAATTGGCTACCGTGAAAACCAGATAGCTTTTTTACATATTGGGGCAGTTTCCGTAAGCGTATGTAAGAGGAGGCCGGGTGTTGCAGCCTTTGGGACGGCGGGCGCGTTGGCTGATGTGTATGATTTTAGGGATGACTTGGGCGCCGCTGGATAGCGCCGCTTTCTTGCAACTTGGAGCGGCTATGCCTCGGAATGTTTTTACCCCTTTGATGGCGGCCTTGCTGGCCTGTAGCGCGCTGCCGCTGGCTGCTCAGACGATTTTGCAGGGTGCAACGGCTGCACCTGCGTCGGTACAAACGCCTGTGCAACTGCAGTCGAGCCCGTCGATGAGCAGCGGCATGGTCAACGACGATGTGATCGTCGACATGCAGCAGGCCTTTCGCAAGCGCGAGAAAACCAAGCTGACCCAGCTCTTGCCCAGCGCACGCGGCCATGTGCTGGAGCCCTGGGCCGCGTACTGGGAGCTGCGCGCCCGGCTGAACGAAGCCACGCAAGAGGAAGTGCAGGCCTTTCTGACCCGCTGGGCCGGCACCTACCAGGAAGACCGCTTGCGCAACGACTGGCTGCGCCTGCTGGGCCAGCGCCGCGACTGGAGCAATTTTGATGCGATGTACCCGGCGTTCCGCATGGGCGATGACCGCGAGCTGCGCTGCTATGCGGCAGTGATCGATCTGGCCAAGGGCGGCGATCGCGAGTCGCTGGCCAACACGGTCAAGAGCAATTGGTATGCGCAGCGCGATTCGGAGGACGGCTGCAACCTCGCGGCATCGGAGCTGTTTTCGGCCGGCGGCCTGCAGGCCGATGACATCTGGCGCAGGGCGCGCCAGACGATGGAGGCGGGCCGGCCCCGCGCCGCCCGCGCTGCGGTGGAAGTGGTGGCCCCCATGCAACTGCCCGCGTTTGCCACGATGCTGCAATCGCCCAGCAAGTTCCTGACGGCCCAGGCCAAGACGTCTTCGAAGGAGCAGCAGGAGCTGGCCACGTTGGCGCTGATCAAGCTGGCAGCGGACAACCCTGATGGTGCGGCAACCTTGATGGAAAGCCGCTGGAACGAGCTGTTGACGCAGCCGCGCCGTGACTGGGTCTGGGGGGTGATCGGCAAGACCCAGGCGACGCGCCTATCGCCCGATGCGATGGCCAGCTTCGCGAAGGTCGGCAAGGATGCCCACCTGAGCGACGACCTGCTGGCCTGGAAGACCCGCGCCGCGCTCCGGGCCGGCCAGTGGCAGCAGGTGCGCAAGAGCATCGAGGCGATGAGCGCCGAAGAGCGTGAAGACCCGACCTGGATCTACTGGCAGGCCAAGGCCTTGCAGGCGGGCCGCATCAGCGAGGCGCAGACCCAGCAGTCGCGCCAAATGCTACAGAAGATTGCCGGGACGCAAGGCTTTTATGAGCAGCTGGCGCAGGAGGAGCTGGGCCAGCCCATCGTCATCCCGGCGCAGCCGGTGCCTATCGATGCGCAGGCGCGTGAGTCGGTGCGCAGCAATGCGGGCCTGGCACGGGCGCTGTATGCGATCCAGCTGGGGCTGCGCAGCGAAGGCGTTCGTGAGTGGAACTACATGACCAACCTGCACCAGCGCGGCGGCATGGACGATGCGCAGCTGCTGGCTGCGGCCGAGCTGGCCTGCCAGCGCCAGATCTGGGACCGCTGCATCAACACCAGCGAGCGCACCAAGACGGTGGTCGATGTCGGCCAGCGCTACCCGATGCCGTTCAAGGAGGCCGTGGTCAACCGCTCGCGCGAGATCGGGCTGGATCCCGCCTATGTCTACGGCCTGATCCGGCAGGAAAGCCGTTTCATCATGGATGCGCGCTCGGGCGTCGGCGCCTCGGGTCTGATGCAGATCATGCCGGCCACCGCCCGTTGGACGGCCCGCAAGATCGGCATGACCGATTTCACGCCGGCCAGCATCAATGACCGCGACACCAATATCACCTTGGGCACGGCCTACCTGAAGCTGGCGCTGGACGATTTCGATGGCTCGATGGCGCTGGCTGCCGCTGGCTACAACGCCGGCCCCGGCCGGCCGCGCAACTGGCGCAATGGCCCGGTGCTGGACGGCGCCATCTGGGCCGAGAACGTGCCCTTTGCCGAGACGCGCGACTATGTGAAAAAGGTGCTCTCCAACACGACCAGCTACGCCGCGATTCTGACCGGCCAGCCCCAGTCGCTGCGTGCGCGCCTGGGCTCGGTGGGCCCCAAGCCTGAGGGCGAACCGGATCTGTCCAAAGAGCTGCCTTGACCGCCCTTGGGCGTGCTTACTGGTTGACCAGCAGCGCGCCCTCGCGCCGCGCGGCGCCTGAGCGCTCCAGGTCAGCCACCAGCGATGCATGCCACTGCGCCAGCTCCTGGTCGGCAAAGTAGCGCTGGTGCAGCAGGCCGTAATAGGGCGTGGCGGCCAGCCAGGCCTGCACTTGCACCAAGGGCATCTGCTGCCATTCGAGCAGTTTGTACTTGAGCAACACCTTGGCGGCATAGAGCGCATGGCGCTCCGGGCTTTGCACAAAGCGCTCCAGCCGCTGGCGCGCAGTGTGCAGGGCAGTCTCCACATCGCTGAAAGCACTGCCATGGCCGGGCAGCACCAGGCGGGGCTGCAGGCGCTCGATCACATCCAAGGTGGCTGCCACCTCGTCAAAGGCCGCTGTGCCTTCGATCTCCGGAAACACCACGCCAAAGCCGTTTTCCCAGAACGCATCGGCCGAGATCAGGGTGCGCGAGGCGGGCTCGAACAGAATCACCGAATGCGGGTCATGGCCGGGCGCGGCATGGCATTGCCAGTGCTGCTCGCCCAGCGGGGTATAGGTGCCGGGCTGCAGCACCTCGTCCATCTGAAAACGCGGGCAGTCCTGGCCGGTGGGGCGGTAGCTCAGCTGGTTCTCGTCCCAATCGATGACGGCCTGCGCATGGCCGGGTGCAATGCTGGTGCGGGCCTGGGGCCAGCGCTGCTGCAAGGCGGCATTGCCGCCGCAGTGGTCGCTGTGCAAATGGGTGTTGACGATGCGTTGCAGCGGCGCGCCTTGCAGGCTGGCCTCGACAAGATGCACGGTCTGCTCGGCATGGATGCAGTAGCCGGTATCGACCACCGCCGTGACGCCACGCACAAACACGGCATTGTTGGCGGACAGCCAGCCGCGCTCGATGAACTGGAGATCGGCAGGCAGCGACAGGGCAGAGGCGGACATGGTGGTGCAGGCGGCGGCGGGGGCAAGACCCCCAGCCTAGCAGACAAGCACCGGCGGCGCATGCCTTCCTGGCGCCCAGGTGTCAGCGCGGCGGCTGCGCAGCGCTGTTGCCCAGCATAAAGGCCTGGCTGGCCTGTTCGGGCGCGGCCAGCGTGTCGGATTCGTCCTTGAGCTGCACGCCCGAGAGCTGGCGCTGGCGCGCCTGCTGCATCAGGTAGTGCAGCTTGTGGACGGCCTGCGCATAGCTCAGGCCCTGCTCGCGCACATTGGAGATGCAGTTGCGCGACTCATCGGTCATGCCCGGGCGGGGCTGCCAGGTCATGTACAGGCCCATGCTGTCGGGGGAGCTCAGGCCCGGGCGCTCGCCGATCAGCACCACCACCAGCGAGGCACCCAGGGCTGCGCCAATCTCGTCGCCCAGCGCGACCCGGGCATTGCGCACCAGGCTGATCGGGCCGACGCGCCATTGCTCGGCCAGTGCCGGCAGCATCTGGCGCAGAAAGGGCAGGGCATTGCGCTCGATCGCCAGCGATGACAGACCATCGGCGACCACAAACACCACATCGGCCTGGGCCGGAGGCTGGCCTTGCAGCAAGGCGCGCGACTCGCTGCCCAGGCGCCGGCCGAGGTCGGGCCGCTGCAGGTAGGTGGGGCGGTCTTGCGCGGCACTGTGCAGGCGCAGCACCGGCTGGCCGTGGGGTGCGATCGCCTGCAGCTCGTTGGCGAGCAGGTCCATATCGACCTCGGTGTGCACGGCCATGCGCGCCTGGGCATGGGCCAGTGCAAAGTCCAGATGCGCGCGCGTGGGCAGGCTGGTGCCGGCGCGGCCCAGCGCAATGCGGGCGCTGGTGAACTGGCGCAGCCGCTCCCAGGGGTTGGGGGTGACGGCCGCGCTGGCGGGCTCGGCGGTGGGCAGGGATGCGGGAGCAGAAGGGGCAGAAGGGCGTCGGGGCATGGCGAACGTCAATGGAGCTGGGCCAGCGCTTGCGAAAAGGGGGCGGGCAGGTCCTGGGCCAGGCGCAGCCCGGGGCCGCCGGCCTGGGTGATGCCCATGGTCTGCAGCCAGGCCTCGAACTCGGGTGTGGGCCGCAGGCCCAGCGTCTTGCGCAAGTAGAGCGCATCGTGGAAGGAGGTGGTCTGGTAGTTCAGCATGATGTCGTCCGAGCCAGGAATGCCCATGATGAAGTTGATGCCGGCCACACCAAACAAGGTCAGCAGCACATCCATGTCGTTCTGGTCGGCCTGGGCATGGTTGGTGTAGCAAATGTCGCAGCCCATCGGCAGGCCCAGCAGCTTGCCGCAGAAATGGTCTTCCAGCCCGGCGCGGATGATCTGCTTGCCGTCGTAAAGGTACTCAGGGCCGATAAAGCCGACCACGGTGTTGACCAGCAGCGGCTGGAACTTGCGCGCCACCGCATAGGCACGCGCCTCGCAGGTCTGCTGGTCCAGCCCATGGTTGGCGCCGGCCGACAGCGCACTGCCCTGACCGGTTTCAAAGTACATGGCGTTGTTGCCGACGGTGCCGCGTGCCAGGCTCTGGGCCGCGTCATAGCCCTCCTGCAGCAGGGCCAGGTCCAGGCCAAAACTGCGGTTGGCAGCCTGGGTGCCGGCGATGGACTGGAACACCAGGTCCACCGGCACGCCGCGCTCGATGGCTTCGATGCTGGTGGTCACATGGGTCAGCACGCAGGACTGGGTGGGGATCTGGTATTGCTGGATCACCTCGTCGAGCATGTAGAGCAAGGTGCTGACGGCGGCAATGCTGTCGCTGGCCGGGTTGATGCCGATGACGGCATCGCCATTGCCATACATCAGGCCGTCGAGCAGGCTGGCGGCAATGCCTGAGGGGTCATCGGTGGGGTGGTTGGGCTGCAGGCGGGTGGACATGCGGCCGGCCAGGCCGATGGTGTTGCGAAAGCGCGTGACGACGCGGCATTTCTGCGCGATCAGGACCAGGTCCTGGTTGCGGCAGAGCTTGGAAGTGGCGGCCACCATCTCCGGGGTCAGGCCGGGCGCCAGCGCGCTCAGGCTCGCCTCGTTGGCGGCATCGGACAGCAGCCAGTCGCGAAAGCCGCCCACCGTCAGGTGTGCCACCGGGGCAAAGGCGGCACGGTCATGGCTGTCGATGATGAGGCGGGTGACCTCGTCGCTTTCATAGGGCACCAGCGCCTCTTGCAGAAACTGGGCCAGCGGCAGATCGGCCAGTGCCATCTGCGCGGCAACGCGCTCGGTGTCATGGCGGGCCGCGACCCCCGCCAGGTTGTCGCCCGAGCGGGCCGGCGTGGCCTTGGCCATCAGCTCGCGCAGCGATGCAAACACATGGCGCTCGGCGCCAACGGTATGGGAATGGGGCATGGTTGCAGCGCTTCCTCAGGGTGTGGTTTCGCCGGGGGCGTCTGCCACCAGGTGGTGGCGGCTGTACAGCGCAAAGTAGGCGACGAAGACAGCGTAAACGATGAGGGCGCCAATGAGAACCCGAGGGTCTACCAAGAACCCCGCCACCACGGCGATGCAGGCCAGCACCAGTGCGATGCCCGAGGTGAATACGCCGCCCGGCGTGCGGTAGGCGCGGGGCAGATGCGGCTCCTTGATGCGCAGCCAGATGTGTGAGGCCATCATCATCACGTAGGAGATCGTGGCGCCAAACACCGCGACGAGGATCAGCAGATCGCCCTGGCCGGTGAGCGACAGCGCAAAGCCGATGGCGCCGGGCACCAGCAGCGCGAGGTAGGGGGTCTTGCGCTGGGTGGTCAGCGACAGTCCCCGGGGCAGGTAGCCCGCGCGGGACATCGCAAACACCAGGCGCGAGTAGCCGTAGATGATCGAGAAGAAGCTGGCGATGAGCCCGGCCAGGCCGACAAAGTTCACAAAGCGGCTGATCCAGCTGGGGCCACCCAGCACCTTGCTCGATTCCAGTGCCTCGACCAGCGGGTTGCCCGAGTTCATCAAGGCCGCTGCACCGGCGCCACCCGGTGCCAGCACCAGGATCAGACCGCAGAACAGCACCAGCACGGCGATGGCGCCGATCAGGCCCCTAGGCAGATCGCGGCGCGGGTCCTGCGCTTCTTCGGCGGCCAGCGGCACGCCTTCCACCGCCAGAAAGAACCAGATGCCATAAGGAATGCAGGCCCAGATGCCCAGGTAGCCGAAGGGCAGGAACTGGCTGGCGCCCCAGGCGTCGGTGGGGGCGATGTCGAACAGGTTGCTGACCTGGAAATGCGGCACCATCGCGGCGATGAAGACCACCAGCGCAACCACCGCCAGCGCGGTGACGGCAAAGATCAGGCGCAGGGCCTCGCCGGCGCCATAAATATGGATGCCCAGAAAGACGGCGTAGAAGCCCAGGTAGACCATCCAGCCATCGATGCCGAACAGCGACTGGCAGTAGGCGCCAATAAAGGTGGCAATGGCTGCCGGGGCAATCGCGTATTCCATCAGGATCGCCACGCCGCAGAGAAAGCCGCCCCAGGGCCCAAAGGCGCGCCGGGCAAAGCCGTAGCCGCCGCCGGCCGTGGGGGCGATGGTGGCCAGCTCGGCCAGCGCAAAGCACATGCAGGTGTACATCGTCGCCATCAGCGCCGAGGCCACCAGCAGGCCGCCCCAGCCGCCGGTCTTGAGGCCGAAGTTCCAGCCGGCATAGTCACCCGAGATGACATAGGCCACGCCCAGGCCCACCAGCAGCAGCCAGCCGGCGGCGCCACGCCGCAGCTGGCGCTGCTCGAAATAGTTGCTGGAGTGCGCGGCGCCGGCGCCTGCAGAAGTAGGGTTGTTGGCCATGGACTGCCTTGTTGTCGGTGGTGTCCCCGATGGTGGCAAGAATGCGGGCCGGGCTCTATCCGATTTCGGCAAATCTGGCTAAGGGGAAGGCTGGGTTGACCTTGGTCCGCTTTTTGCATGACCATGCCTGTATGCCTAGCCACGCCATTGCGCCTCCATGTCCTTGAGCGCCCCTTGTCCATCGCCCGCGCTGAGCAGCCACCGGGCTGAGCGCTGCGCGACTGCAGGCGCCCCGGCCGCACAGGTGGCGCAGACCTGTGATGTCGACGAGCAGGCGGCCTTGCTGCAGGGCTGGAACCAGCGCTACGAGCAGCTGTCAGCGGGCAGCTTCGAGGGCCGGGTGACCAGCCTGCATCTGGGGCCCATCCAGGCCTGGCGTGAGTTCTCCAGCCAGGCCTTGCACCAGACCGGGGCATTGCGGGCGGGGCAACTGGCCATCGGGCTGCCCAGCAGCATTCCGGGCAACACCATGTTCTGCAACCGCTCCTGCGGCGAAGGGCATGCGATTGTGTTTTCGGGCGATGGGCCGTTTGAGTTTGTTTCGCCCGGTGGGCTGGAGATCATCGATTTTGTCGTGGACCAGGGCAGCCTCGACCCCTATCTGACGGCCAGCGAGCGCGATCAGCTGCAGGCCCAGCTGGCGCAGCCGCATCTGCGGCCGGTCTCGGCCCATGAGCGCTGGCGCCTGCCGATTCTGCTGTCCGACATGCAGCAGTGCCTGGCGCAGACGGCGCCCGAGGCCTTGCCGCCCCAGCAGTTGGAAGAGATGGCCGGCGATGTGCTTGCCGCCATTGCCGCCGTGCTGCGCGATGGCGTGGGCAGCGAGGCTGATGAGCAGCTGTCTTACCAGCGGCGCGCGCATATCGTCAGCCTGGCGCGTGAGCGGGTGGTGGCGACCGGTGCCGATGGCTCATTGACGGTGGAGGACCTGTGCCAGGCGCTGGCGGTGAGCCGCCGGGCCTTGCAGTACTCGTTCCAGGAGGTGCTGGGCATCTCGCCGCAAAGCTATCTGCGCGCCGTGCGCCTCAATGGTGCACGCCGCGCCATCAAGCAGGGCAGCAGCGTCTCCGACGCGGCGCTGGCCTGGGGCTTCTGGCACTTTGGCCGCTTTGCGCAGGAGTACAAGGCGCTGTTTGCCGAGCTGCCCTCCCACACTTGCAAGCGCTACCGCTGAGCGGCGTGCGCATTGTCTCAGTCGCGGGCGTCTGCTGCCAGCTCCGGCAGGCCGCGCAATGCGGCATACACGGGGGTGAAGTCGCCTTCGGTCATGTCAAACAGCTGCTGGAAATCGTCGATGACGAAGTAGGTCTGCTGGTAAGTGTCGATCTTGTAGCGGGTGCGCATAGTGCGCTCCAGCGACAGCGGCAGGCGCTGGGGCAGCGGGCTGGTCACCGCGTGCTGCAGCTCGCCCGATGAGCTCAGGATGCCGGCGCCATAGGCGCGGATCTCACCTTGCTCGCGGATCAGGCCGAACTCGATCGTGTACCAGTACAGGCGGCTGAGCATCTCGCAGGCGCCCAGGCGCTCGGCCTTGAGGCCGCCCTGGCCGTAGCGCTGCACATAGTCGGCAATCACCGGGTTGAACAGCAAGGGCACATGGCCGAAGAGGTCGTGGAAGATGTCGGGTTCGACCACATAGTCGAACTCTTCGGGCTTGCGGATCCAGTCGGTGACCGGGAATTGGCGGTTGGCCAGCAGGCTGAAAAAAGGCACCTCGGGGATCAGCCCGGGCACGGCGACGATCTCCCAGCCTGTCGCCTGGCGCAGGCGCTGGTTGATGTCTTCAAAGCGGGGGATGCGGTCTTCAACGCCCAGCGAGGGCAGCGCATCGATGAAGGCCTGGCTCGCCAGCCCCGGCAGCAAGGCCTTTTGGCGCGCATACAGACGCCGGTAGGTGTCGTGGTCGGCCTCGGTGTAAGCGGCGTAATCTTGCGCGCAGGTGTAGTCCTCCTGCGCGCGGCTGTAGTCGCCGCGGGGTGGGCGATCCGATTGTCCATAAACCACAGGTGCTTGTCCCATGCTGTGCTCCTTCATTTTTATAGAGACCAGCCGGGCACCCGCAGTTAAGAGGTTGCAGGCGCTCAGTTGGTCTTGATCTTGATTGTGTTGATCAGAAACTGAAACTTACGTGCTTCCTGCGATACAAAGTGCGACAGCTCCTTGAGGCGCATGTCTTCGGGGGCAATGCCCATCTTCAGGTACTCGGCCTTGAAGCGTGGATCGGTCAGCGCGCCCTGGAAGGCGTAGGCATACTTTTGCGCTTCCTGGTCGGGCAGGCTGGCAGGCGCAAACACGCCAAACCAGGTGGACACATCAAAGCCTGGCACCGACTTGTTCACCGGCGGCACCTGGGGCAGGGCCACATTGCGGTCCGAGGTGGTCACCGCCAAGGCCAGCAGCTCGCCGGACTTGATCAGCGGCAGGGCCGAGGCCAGGTTGTCAAACACCACATCGATTTCGCCGCTCAACAGCGCCTTTTGGGCCGGTGCTGCGCCGGCGTAGGGCACGCTGGGCATCTGCAGGTTGGCCAGCGACTTGAGCATCTCGCCCGAGATGTGGCCGATACTGCCGTTGCCGCCCGAGCCCATCTTCAGGCTGCCAGGGTGGCCCTTGATGTAGGTGACCATCTCCGAGGTGGTCTTGATGCCCAGCTGGTCCGCGCGGCTCTTTTTCATCACCAGCACGTTGGGCACGCGCGCCACCAGGATCAGCGGCTTGAAATCCTTTTGTGCGTCGTACTGCGGCGGCGTGCCCAGGTAGGGCAGCACCGCATGCGTGGCCACCGCGCCCATCAGCACCATGTTCTCTTGGGGCTTGGCCTGGGCCACCAGGGTGGCCCCGGTGGCACCGCCGGCGCCGGGCTTGTTGGCCACCGTGATGGCGCCCAGTTGCTTTTCGGCGCCCTGGGCCAGCAGGTGGGCCGAGGTGTCCAGCGGGCCGCCAGCTGGGTAGGGAACCACAAAGGTCAGGGGCTGGCTGGCGTTCTGCGCGCTGGCAGCCAACATGAAGCCAGATAGAGCGGCGGCGAGGATGACGGAGCGTTTCACAATTGTTTCCAGATTGATAAATCGCTCCGGAGTATAGAGAGGCCGCATGGCAAATTGAGGAATATCAACGCTGCGGCCGTTCAATTTTTCCTATAGCACTCCACGGCGCATCTGATCGAGCTCAATGCTCTCGAACAGCGCCTTGAAATTGCCATTGCCAAAACCATCGTCGCCCTTGCGCTGGATGAACTCGAAGAAGATGGGGCCCAGCTGGTTTTCGCTGAAGATCTGCAGCAGCAGTTTCTGGCCGGTGCCATCGATCAGGATCTTGCGCTTTTTCAGCTCGGCCACGTCCTCGCCATGGTCGGGCAGGCGCTTGTCCACCAGCTCGTAGTAAGTGTCGATGGTGTCGAGCAGCTTGACGCCTCCGGCACGCAGCTGGTCCACGGTTTCATAGAGGTTGTCCGAGCCCATCGCAATGTGCTGGATGCCTTCGCCGTTGTACATGTCCAGGTACTCCTGGATCTGGCCGGCCTTTTCCTTGCCCTCTTCGTTGATGGGGATGCGGATCTTGCCGCAGGGGCTGGTCATGGCCTTGCTCTTGACGCCGGTGACCTGGCCTTCGATGTCGAAGTACTTGATCTCGCGGAAGTTGAACAGGCGCTCGTAGAAGCCGGCCCATTCGTCCATGCGGCCACGGTGCACGTTGTGGGTCAGGTGGTCGATATAGGTCAGGCCATGGCCGTGCGGGTTCAGCGCTTCCTCGGCGCTGACGCCGGGCAGCGGCTCGAAGTCCACATCGAAAAAGCCGATGTTGCCGATGTCACCGGCTTGGGCGCCGTTCTTGCCGCGCCAGCGGTCCACCAGGTAGATCAGGCTGTCGCCAATGCCCTTGATCGCGGGGATGTTCAGCTCGCCCGGGCCGGCCTGGCCGGCATAGCCCCAGGCGCCCAGGCCCAGTGCGCGTTCGTAGGCGGCCTTGGCATCCTGCACGCGGAAGGCGATGGCGCAGACGCTGGGGCCATGCAGGCGGGCAAAGCGCTGGGCAAAGCTGTCGGGCTCGGCATTGATGATGAAGTTGATCTCGCCCTGGCGGTACAGGGTCACGTTCTTGTGGCGGTGGCGCGCGACAGGCTTGAAGCCCATCGATGTAAAGACCTTGCCCATGGCGACCGGATCGGGTGCGGCGTATTCGATGAACTCGAAGCCGTCGGTGCCCATGGGGTTGTCCCAGGTCGTGAACTCTGTTGTCTGGTGGGGGATGGCGGCTGTCATCGCAGGTCTCCTGTGGATCGTCGTCTTTGGTGTCGCCAGCATCGGCTGGCTGCTTTGGTTCCACTGTACCGGCCTTGACGCGCAGCATTTTGGCGATTTATCCCAGTCGCGCGGCATGTAAAGCTTGATTAATGTGTTCTTGCTAAAAATCAAGCATTAAAATTGCGCGATCCTGTTGTGTCGCGCTGCTGCGGTGCAGCAATACCATCCGGACCTCTGCCATGACCACCTCTGCCTACCCCCTGGACAAGCTTGACCGTGCCATCCTGCAGCGCCTGCAGCACAACGGCCGCGAGACCTATGACGTCGTGGGCGAGCAGGTGGGCCTGTCGTCCAGCGCCGTGCTGCGCCGGGTCAAGCGCCTCGAAGAGGTTGGGGTCATCGAGCGCTATGTGGCGCTGGTCAAGCCCGAGGCCGTGGGCCTGTCGATGACGGCCTACCTCAATGTGCGGCTGGAGAAGTTCACCGAGGCGAGCAAGCGCAACCCGCTTGATCTCTTCCGCGCCAGCGTGCAAAGCTGGCCCGAGGTGGTGGAGTGCGTGGCCCTGACCGGGGACATGGATTATCTGCTGCGCGTGGTCGTCGCCGACATGGCGCACTACAGCCGCTTTGTGATGGACACCTTGCTGCGCCACCCTGCCGTGCAGGATTGCAAGACCAGCTTTGTGCTGGACCGTGTCAAGCTCACCACAGCATTGCCGGTGTTACCCGGGCTCTAAGACCGGCTCCTTTTTGCGCCAGCGCAAACCGCGCTGCAATCGCGTGGCCCCTCACCGGCCCCTGAAACCGCATGCCCAAGTGCCCACTCCCGGCGCAAAGCCGCACGGCTGGGGGCGCTGAATACCCTTTGTAAGCCGGGGGTAAGCCATAGGCACGAAATATGCTGCATCGCAGCATGATTGATAATACGCGGGTTAACCCGTATATTTACCCCATGATCACGACGAAAGAATGGTTCCCTTCATCCGTTGCGAACGGCATGATGGCGTTTTTCCCCTTCTTTGGCCGGTGGGGCGAGAGCCCGCAGCAGCCCGACGGCAAGAAGCCACGACCTTCCGCCTCTATGGTTCCTATCCGCGCCCTCAGTGAGCGTCACCGCCCGCGCATCCTCGCCCATCTGCTGGGCCTCGACGCGCAGGACCGCTATCTGCGCTTTGGCTACCAGGCTAGCGATGCGCAGATCGAGCGCTATGTGGACGGCCTCAACTTCGAGCGTGACGAGATCTTTGGCATCTACAACCGCAGCCTCAAGCTGATCGCAATGGCCCATGTGGCCTATGCGCCGCCGTCGTCGAACATGGCCAGCTGCGCCGAGTTTGGCGTCTCCGTGCTCAAGTCCGGCCGTGGCAAGGGCCTGGGCAGCCGATTGTTCGAGCGCGCCGCGATGGACGCCCGCACCAAAGGCGTGCAGATGCTGTTCATCCATGCACTGTCCGAGAACACCGCGATGCTGAAGATCGCCCGCAAGGCCGGCGCCACGGTGGAGCGCGATGGCTCGGAGTCCGAGGCTTATCTGAAGCTGCCGCCCGCAGGCTTTGACACGCGCATGGCCGATCTGGTCGAGGACCAGATGGGCGAGATGGACTACCAGTTCAAGAAGCAGGCGCGCCAGTTCTGGCATTTCCTGTCGACGGTGCAGGAAGTGCGCCGCGATGTACAGGACGGCCGGCACAAGTCGGGCCAGTAAACAGCCGGTTTGTCTCTGGAATTGCTGAAGGATTGGGCAGCGATTTCGGAGGAAATCCGCAATCCGTTATGCTGATCGCTTGTTTCACTACCGCACGTCCTGCATTCCAAGACAGTGTCCGACCCCCATCCCTCGCGCTTCCCTGACAAGGAAGACAAACGCACCTTTTTCCAGAAGGTCGCCGAACTGATTCACCCGGCCCCGGACTCTCCGGACGAGTTGATCGAAACCCTGGCTGAAGCCGAAAGCAACGATGTCATCAACGCCGACTCCCGCGTGATGCTGGAGCGGGTCATCCGCATGGAAGACATGACCGCAGGCGATGTGATGGTGGCGGCACCACGCATGGACCTGGTCGACATCGAGGCCGATTACGAATCGGTGCTGCACACCGTCATCAACACCGCGCATTCGCGATTCCCGGTGTTCCAGGGCGAGCAGGAAAACATCATTGGCATCCTGATGGCCAAGGACCTGCTCAAGCTGCAACGTTCCCCCCAACTCAATCTGCGTGCGCTGCTGCGCCCGGCGGTGTTTGTGCCCGAGAGCAAAGGCCTCAACGACCTGCTGCGCGAGTTCCGGGGCAACCGCAACCACCTGGCCATCGTCATCGATGAGTTCGGCCGCGTGGCCGGCCTGGTCACGATTGAAGACGTGCTCGAGCAGATCGTTGGCGAGATCGAGGACGAGTTCGATCTGCCAGAAGACGAGGGCGATATCTTTGCGCTGGCCGATGACACCTTCCGCATCTCGGGCGATACGCCGGTAGAGCGGGTGGCCGACGAGTTCAACGTGGTGCTCGAGAGCAGCGACCCCGATGAATCGTTTGAGACCATCGGCGGCCTGATTGCCCATGAGCTGGGCCATGTGCCCAAGCGCGGCGCCCACATCATGCTGGGCGGCCTGCACTTTGAGGTGCTGCTGACCAAGGGCGGTGCGGTGCGCTGGTTCCGCGTGCAGCGGGCCGCACCGGTATCGGACCCGGCCGCAGACGCTTGAGTCCGCGCCGCATAGGCGCCCATACCGCCTGCAGTTGGGCGGCAAACCATGGCAGCGAATCCCGGTTCGCTGCCATTTTTATCGGCGCTCGCTGGGCCTGCCCGGTGTTTGGCCTTATGGGCAGGGCTGTAGCGCAGCCTCCCTAAAATGCTGCTCCATGCCCACGATTCCACAAGCCCCCACCTCGGCGCCTGCCGCTGACCCTGCCGCCACGGCGGCCCAGCCGGTTTGGCCCGCCCTGGCCGCCCCGCATGCGGCGCCCCAAGACCACTGGATTGAACAGCTGGGCCGCCGGCGCAATGATGACTTTGCCTGGCTGAAGTACATCCCCGAGACCGGCACGCGCAGCATGGACAACCTGCCCGAGCCCTTGGGCAGCCTGCTGCAGGCCGAGCGCCAGTATGCGCAGCAGATGCTGGCGCCGCTGGCCGCACCGGCGCAGCGCTTTTACGATGCGATGGCCGCCCATGTCTGCAGCACCGCGCTGGCGCCGCCCGCGGCGCTGCAAGGCTGGGCCTATAGCAGCCAGCCCGGGGCGGGCGGCCAGCGGGTGTTTGTGCGCAGCCATTCGGATGGCCGGGTGCAGACCCTGGTCGACGAGGCCGTGCAATCGCAGGGCCAGGTGTATTACCGCGCGACCGACCACCAAGCCAGCCCGGACGACCGCTACTACGCCTGGGCCGAGGACCTGATCGGCAATGACCGCCACCGCATCTGCGTGCTCGACACCCACACCGGCCAGACCCAGGTGCTGGTAACCGAGGACGCCTTTGGCTATGGCGGCCTGACTTTTTCGCCGTCGTCGCAGGATCTGTTCTGGATCTGGCGCGATGCGCACAGCCGGCCATCGCGCCTGTACCGCAGCGCGCTGCAGGGCGGGCAGCCGGTGCTGGTGCATGAGGAGGCCGACCCGGCACTCTTCATGCGCGTGGTGCGCACGGCGGCTAACGGCTTTGTGGTACTGAGCCTGTTCGGGCCGGACACCAGCGAGGTGCGCCTGATTGCTGCCGGCCAGGAGCATGCCGCGCCCCGCGTGCTGCGCCCGCGCGAGCGCGGCATCCGCTATGAGGTCAATGAATGGAATGGCAGCCTGGTGGCGCTGACCAATGCCGGCGGTGCCACGGACCGCCAGATCCTGCGGCTCGACCCCGAGCACCTGCAGCCCCAGCAAACGCTGGCCGCGCACCGCCATGGCGTGCCCATCATCAAGATGCAGCCCTTTGCCAGCACCCTGGTGCGGCTGGAGCGGGTGGATGGCCTGCACCAGCTGGTGCTGCTGCAGCGCGACGGGACAGAAACCACGATCCGCTTTGACGACCCCGCCTACAGCCTGGACCTGCTGCCCGGACAGCACTGGGATGCCAGCCATGTGCGCATCAAGCACCAGACGCCGGCCCAGCCGCCGCGCTGGCTGGACATCCGCCTGGCCGACGGCCAGATGACCGAGATGGGCCGCGAGACCTGGAGCGGGCTGGACCCGGCCAACTACCGCATTGAGCGGCTGCAGGCCCGTGCCGACGACGGCCAGTGGGTGCCGCTGACGGTGCTCTCGCGCAAGGACATCGATGCCAGCCAGCCCCAGCCGCTGCTGCTGACCGGCTATGGCGCCTATGGCATTGCGCATGAGGCCTCGTTCTCGCTGCCAGCGCTGGCCTGGGCCGATGCCGGCTACCGCTATGCGATTGCCCATGTGCGGGGCGGCTCCGAGAAGGGCCATGACTGGTACCAGGGTGGCTGCCGCGAACACAAGCGCAACTCGTTGACCGACTTCATCGCCTGCGCGCAGCATCTGCAGCGGCTGGGCTACAGCACGCCGCAGCAGACGGTGGCGCAGGGCATATCGGCCGGCGGCCTGCTGGTCTGCGGCGCGATGAACATGCGGCCCGAGCAATGGGCAGGCGTGATTGCACAGGTGCCATTTGTCGACATGCTCAACACCATGAGCGATGCCGACCACCCGCTGGTGCCGCTGCTGCGCCCGGACTGGGGTGATCCGCTGGCCGACCCGGTGGCCTATGACTACATGGCCGCGCTGTCGCCCTACGAGAACGTGCGCGAGGCGGCCTACCCGCCGCTGCTGTGCACGGCGGGCTTGAAGGATGACCGCGTGCCGTACTGGGAGCCGGCCAAGCTGATGGCCAATGTGCGCCGCCGCTCCACCAGCGCGGCGCCCGCCCTGTTGCTGCTGAACCCGGACAGCGGCCACCAGGAAAGTGACCAGCAGGAGAGCGTGTTTGGCCAGGCGGCGCGCCTCTGGGCTTTTGCGCAGCACTGCGCAACGGCCGGCAAGCCGCCAGCCGTTTACTGACCCGCCTGGGGCCGGCTGCGTTGAAACAGCCCCCAGGCGCACCAGGCCGACACCAGCAGCGCCGGCACGGCCGTGACCGAGATGGCGCTGAGCAAATGGCCCTGCACCACCCAGGTGGAGATAAAGCCCGCCAGCAAGGGGCCCAGCGCGCTGAACACCGAGACTACAAAGCTCCACAGCGCAAAGATGCGGGCGCGCAAGGCGGCGGGGGTGAGGTCCTGCAGCATGGTCGGCACCAGTGCATTGGCGGTGCAGGTGATGAAGAGGAAGAGCCCCACCACCACAAAGGCCTGCTGCAGAGATGCGGTGGAGAACAGCATCAGGATGGCCGGGATGGCCAGCAGTGCGCAGACGCCCATGATGAGCGGGCGCACCGCCTGGCCCAGGCGCCGGGCCAGCCAGCGGTCCAGCCAGGCCACCACGGGCAGGCAGCCCAGGGTGCTGACCAGCAGGATCGGGCCCATCACCTCGCCGATGTGCGCGGGCGTGGCCTCAAAGCGACGCTCCAGCGCCAGGGCGATCAGCTGGTTCAAGCCTTGCACGGCAATCATCAGGCTGCCGGCAATACCGACAAAGAGGCCAATGGGCTGCCAGCGCGCACGCAGAAACTGGCGCAGCGAGGCACCGCTGGCGCCATCGCTGCTGGCGATGTAGCGCGGTGGATCGGCGGTGAACAGGCCCGCCAGCAGCAAGGGCAGGCCGGCGACCGACAGCAGCATGAAGGCCTTGCGCCAGGCATCCATGTCGCCCGGAATCAGCGCAACGGCCGCGCTCTGGATATCACCGGCAAAATAAAAGCCGGCGCTGGCGCCGCTGGAGACGAGCGCCGCAAAGCCCAGGTTGGCCAGCACGCGGTGGCGCTGCGGTGCCAGGTCGGGGATCATCGAGTAGACCAGCGGCACCATCGCAAACTCGGTAATGCCAGCAGCCGAGCGGCCGAGGAAGAAGAGGGGGAAGTTGGGTGCCAGCGCGCTCAGCACCATCATCGCGGTGGAGGCGGCAATCAGGCAGAGCAGCACGCGCTTGCGCGAGAAACGGTCGGCAAACCGCGCCAGCGGAATCGCCAGCGCACTGCCCACCAGCACACCGGCGAGGCCCTGCAGCGCGCCAATGGCGGCATCGCTGATCGCAAAGCTTTTCTGGATGGCTGACAGCGAGATGGCCTGCAGGCCATAGTCGCTCATCTGCACCCCGGCGGTGAGGCCCAGAAAAACGACCGTCAGCAAAGCACGAACGGACCACTGCGCGGGTCCGGTGTCGGCGGCAGAGGGGGCGGCACTGCCGGAAGAAGTCGTCATGGAGAGAAAGACAGAGAAGAAGCCAATCCAGTGCCACGGGCGCGGCCCGCAGCACTGGCACTATGCATTCAATCTTAGTGGCTTACTTCCACTGGTACTGCAGTTGCACGTCAACGGTGCGGCCACCGCCGTAGTAGCAGTAGAAGTCACAGCCGCTGACATAGGTCTTGTCGGTCAGGTTGCGGGCATTGAGTTGCAGCGCCCATTCGCGGCTCAGGTCGTAGCGCACCATCAGGTCCAGCAAGGTGTAGCCGGAGATGCGCTTGCCAGGGCTGTAGCGCTGGTCTTCGGTCTGGCCGTTGTAGCGGGCACCAGCGGCCACCGTCAGCTTCTGGCTGTTGGCCAGGCTCAGGCTGTGGCTCAGCCACAGGCTGACCTGGTTGTCCGGGATCAGCGGCGTGCGCACGGTCTGCGTGGTCGAGATGTCCTGCTTGGAGTTGTTGTGCGTGTAGGCCGCCTTGATGGCAGTCGCCGCGCCCAGCTTGAAATCGCCTTGCAGCTCGATGCCCTTGTTGGTGCGCTTGCCCGATTGCGACTGGATGTTGGAGGCGTCCGAGATCAGCGCGTTCTTTTCCTGGATGTCAAAGTAGGCGAGGGTCAGGGTGCCGTTGAGCCAGGTGGGCTCCATCTTCAGGCCGATTTCGCTTTGCTTGCCTTCGTAAGGCTTGTAGGTCACGCCTTGGCTGTCCACACCGGCGATGGGCTTGAAGGATTCCGAATAGCTGATGTAGGGCGAGACACCGAAGTCGGTGATGTACATCGCGCCCAGGTTGACGCTGTTCTTGCTCACGTCGTAGCCAGCGTCGGAGCCGCTGACCGAGCCCGTGTTCTTGGCTTTGTCATGGCGGAAGCCGAGGTTGAAGTTCCAGTGGCTGCCCACGCGCAGCTGGGTGGAGGCATAGGCGCCCCACTGCTTGGAGTGCAGGCCATAGGGCGTGCCGGTGATGTCGAAAGGCGCGCCGTAGACGGGGTTGAACATGTCCAGGCCCGGCACGAAACCGAAGCCGTTGTTCAGGCCATCGGTGTCAGACTTGAGGTAGTCAATACCGAAGGTGGGCAGCAGCTGGATGCTGTCGGACAGCTTGAGCTTGCCGGTGATGCGGTTGTCCAGGTAATGGCTCTTGGAGGTGCCATCGGTGTAGGTGTAGCCGCGCGACAGCGTACGGTCACCGTCCGAGCCATAGGCAAAGGTGTTGACCTGGTCCAGATCGAGGTGGGTGTACTTGTAGTTCTGCGTGAACTTCCAGTCGCTGTTGATCTGGTGGCTCAGCAGCCAGCCCAGGCTGGACTGGGTGCGCTTGAGGTGGTCCACACCGGGCTCGCCTGCGTTCAAGCGGCGGTCGATACGGCCATAAGGCGTATCGGTGATGGTGCCGTAGGCGGGCAGGAAGCCGTTGGTGGGGCGGCCATCTTCGCGCTGCACACTGCCCAGCAGGGTCAGCGAGGTTTGGGGCGTGAACTCCATCGTGACGCTGGGCGCCAGGTAGTAGCTCTTCATATTGGTTTCACGCTGCATGCCGTCTTCGCGGCGTGCTTGTGCGACCAGGCGGTAGTACACGGTGCCATCGGCATTGGCGATGTCGTTGTAGTCGATGCCGGCGCCCAGGCGCTTTTGGTTGCCGACTTCGGTGTTCAGCTGCAGCGCGCGCTCCTTCTTGGGGCGCTTGGTCACCAGGTTGACCACGCCGCCGGACTCCGAGGCGCCAAAGACCAGCGAGTTGGCGCCCTTGACTACTTCGACCGTTTCCACGCCAAAGATTTCAGGCTTCCAGACAAAGTAGCCATTGGGCGACGTGGGCGTGCCATCCAGCGACACCGAGGCGTCAAACCCACGGATCTTGAACCACTCGACCTTGTTGTCCGCACCAAAGGGCTCGCTGACCACGCCGGCCTGGTACTGCAACGCCTGGTCCAGCTTGCGGGCACCCAGGGCGTCGATCTGGTCCTTCTGCAGCACAGCACTGGAGTTGGGCGCGTAGAAGTCCAGGCTTTGCAGATCGTTGACCGAGCCGATGACGGTCACGGTCTCCAGCGTGGTGCTGGGGGCGTCGGCCTTGGCGTTGGCTGTCGCGGCTTCGGTGGTGTCGGCGGTTTGTGCCAGCGCTGGGGCCGCAAAGCCGATCGCGCCAATGGCCAGCAGAACGGCGTGGACCACCGGGGTGTAGCGTGCGTATTGCATGGTGTTGGGGAGGGAGAGGGTAAGAACGTCAGTGACGGGTAACTGGTTTGTAATTTTATATTGCAATCGATAATTGTTCTCAAATGCATTCTCTTTTGTAGCCAATTTGCCGCATTTGCTGATTTCTATCGGCTGTTGCCAGGCGTCATCGCGCGCCGTCCTTGGGTCTCTGAACGCCCACCCTATAACAGAGGGGGATCGCGTATAGTGCGCCCAGCGGCCGTGCCTGAAGAGCGCACGGTGGTTCTCTCCCTGCCCAACCCTGATTGACCTGTGCCCGCTTCCCATTCTTCTTTTTCCTCCTTTAAATCCCACCGCCGCTTTCCCTGGCTGTGGGCCTGCCTGGCACTGGTCGCCGGAGTCTTGCAAGCCTGGTCCCTGGCCTGGCCCTGGCATAGCGATGGTTTCCCGGCCAGTTATGGCCAGCCGCTGTGGTGGCTGCAGCTTCTGTCGCTGGCGGTGCTGCCTGCGGCACTCATGCGTTTGCAACGGCCCTGGCATGGTGTGCTGATTGGCTGGGCCTTTGCCTGTGCCTGGCTTTGTGCCACCTTTTGGTGGCTGTTCATCTCCATGCACACCTACGGCGGCCTGCCAGCGCCGCTGGCCGTTCTGGCGGTGCTGGGGCTGGCGGCATTTTTGGGGCTGTACTATGCCGTTGTCTGCGGCCTGTTTGTGGCCTGGCGGGGCGAGCGCCTGAGCGGCGCGATGCTGCTGTTTGCCGCACTGTGGTTGCTGGCCGAGCTGGCGCGTGGCCAGTGGTGGACCGGTTTTCCCTGGGGCGCCGGCGGCTATGCCCATGTCGATGGCCCACTGGCCAGCCTGGCGCCCTGGATTGGCGTTTACGGCATTGGCGCGGTCGCATCGGCCGCTGCGATGGGGCTGGCCGGTCTGCGCGGCGGGCATATGGCGCGTTGGCCGGGCTATGTTGCGCTGCTGGTGGTGGCCGGGGTACTTTGGCTGGCCCAGCGCCTGCCCCAGGCATCGGTAGCGGCGGTGCCCAACAAGCCGGTATCGGTCGCCTTGCTGCAAGGCAATATCTCGCAGGGCGAGAAGTTCCAGGCCAGCTCCGGCATTCCGATGGCGCTGGCCTGGTATGCCCAACAGCTGCAGCAAAGCCAGGCGGACATGGTGATCGCGCCCGAGACCGCCATCCCGGTGCTACTGCAGCAAACCCCGCATGGTTACTGGCAAGAGCTGCAGCAGCGCTTTGCCGGCGGCCAGCAGGCTGCGCTGATCGGTGTGCCGCTGGGCGATTTTGAACAGGGCTATACCAACTCGATGGTTGGCCTGGTGCCCGGCCAGCCCGAGGCCTACCGCTATGACAAGCACCACCTGGTGCCGTTTGGCGAGTTCATCCCGCCGATGTTCCGCTGGTTCACCGATTTGATGCAGATTCCGCTGGGCGATTTCAACCGCGGCGGCATGAACCAGCCTTCGCTGCCCTGGGCGGGCGAGCGCTGGGCGCCCAATATCTGCTACGAGGATTTGTTTGGCGAGGAGCTGGCCAGCCGCTTTGTGGACAGCGCGCAATCGCCGACGATCATGGTCAATGCCAGCAATATCGCCTGGTTTGGCGATTCGATTGCGATCGACCAGCATTTGCAGATCAGCCGGATGCGGACCCTGGAGCTGGCGCGGCCCATGCTGCGGGCCACGAATACCGGTGCCACGGCGGTGATCGACCGGGCCGGCGTGGTACAGCAGATCCTGCCGCACCAAAGCCGCGCCGTGCTGCAAGCGCAGGTGCAGGGGGTGGATGCCGGCCCCACCTGGTTTGCCCAGTGGGCGGGCCGCTGGGGTCTTTGGCCGCTGTGGGGCCTGGGTTTGCTGGTCGTGCTGGGGGCCTGGCTGGGCCGCCGGCGCTGAAAGCCGGGCGCTGTGCGCCCGGTGCAGATGCCGGCTTAAGCAGGTAAATTGCCAGCAGATGACAGCGGCAGCCTGGGGTGTGCGCCATGCGGGCATGGCCCAGACGCCCGCCACTGGCAAATGTAATTGCTGTTAAAAAACGCAGATCGCCTGGATTTTGTGCACAAAGCACAGCGTGGTCCACGGCTTTGTCTCGCACCTTCGGGCCCAGAAGCGGGATAATGCGTACCTGCAGGTAGTGGTGCCTGGGCACCATCAGAGAAATGCGGCGGAGTGACCGCCACCAGAAGTTGGACTGACAATGGCTGAATCTTTTTCCTATGAACAACTGATCGCCTCCGGTGAGGGCAAGTTGTTTACCCCTGAAAGTGGCCGTTTGCCACTGCCGCCGATGCTGATGTTCGACCGCATCACTGAAATCAGCGAAAACGGCGGCGCGCACGGGCTGGGAAAAATTGTGGCCGAGCTGGACGTCAACCCGGACCTGTGGTTCTTCAAGTGCCACTTCCAGGGCGATCCCGTGATGCCTGGCTGCCTGGGCCTGGACGCCATGTGGCAACTGATCGGCTTTTACCTGACCTGGCTGCGCCTGCCAGGCCGTGGCCGCGCCCTGGGTGCCGGTGAGGTCAAGTTCACCGGCGAAGTCGGCCCTGACGTGAAGCTGGTAACCTACGAAATCGACATCAAGCGCGTGATCAAGCGCAAACTGAACATGGCCATTGGCGATGCACGACTGCTCGCCGACGGCAAGGAAATCTATGTCGCCAACGACCTGCGTGTGGGGTTGTTCCTGCGCGAGGGCGACGGCAAGGAAAACGCAGCATGAAGCGTCGGGTGGTTATTACAGGGGCCGGCATCGTCTCCTGTATCGGTGTGGGGCTGGAGGCCGTGGAGACTTCGCTGCGCGAAGGCCGCTCCGGCATCGATCACATGCCGGTGTTCAAGGAAATGGGCCTGCGCAGCCAGGTTGCTGGCATTCCGCGCATCAATGTTGAAGACTTCATTGATCGCAAGCAACTGCGCTTCATGGGAGATGCTGCCGCCTACGCACAGATCTCCCTGCAGCAAGCGATTGCCCAGGCAGGCCTGTCACCCGAACAAATCAGCCACCCGCGTACCGGATTGATCATGGGCTCGGGCGGCGGCTCGCCGGCCAACCAGATCGAGGCGGCCGATACCCTGCGTGAAAAAGGCATTCGCCGCGTCGGCCCCTACCAGGTCACGCGCTGCATGGGCTCGACCGTATCGGCCAACCTGGCGACCAATTTCAAGATCAAGGGCATCAACTACTCGATCACCTCGGCCTGCTCGACCTCGGCCCACTGCGTAGGCGCAGCCGCCCAGCAGATCTCCTGGGGCATGCAGGATGTGATGTTTGCCGGCGGTGGCGAAGAGCTGTCCTGGGGCCTGGCCATCCTGTTCGATGGCATGGGCGCGATGTCCAGCAAGTTCAACGACGACCCGACCAAGGCCTCCCGCCCCTATGACACCGACCGCGATGGTTTTGTCATTGCCGGCGGCGGCGGTGCGCTGGTGCTTGAAAGCCTGGAGCATGCCCAGGCCCGTGGCGCCACCATCCTGGGTGAGATCGTCGGTTTCGGCATCTCGTCGGACGGTGAAGACATGGTCGCCCCTTCGGGCGAAGGCGCTGTCGCCGCGATGGCCCAGGCCATCGAAGGCCTGGACGCACCGATCGATTACATCAACACGCATGGCACCTCCACCCCGGTGGGCGATGTGCCTGAACTGCACGCGATCCGCAAGGTGTTTGGCGACCGCATTCCGCCGTTCTCGTCGACCAAGTCGCTGACCGGCCACTCGCAGGGCGCTACCGGTGTGCAGGAAGCCATCTACAGCCTCATCATGCTGATGAAGGGCTTCATCGCTGGCTCGGCCAATGTGGACCATCCCGATCCCGCCGTGGGCGATATGCCCCTGGTCACCAAGGCACGTGTGGCGGAGTTGAAGCAGGTGCTGTCCAACAGCTTTGGCTTTGGCGGCACCAATGCCTGCCTGGTGCTCAAGCGCTGGGAAGCGGCCTGATCGGCCCAGGGCCCACCGCCCCCCCCCTGACAAAGCGCCTTCGGGCGCTTTTCTTTTGGCGGTCGAATAGTGGCTCGCGTGCTATCAAAATGAGACCGACTATGCAGCGCAGGCGCGGTACCAACACCTTGCAAGCTTGGCAAAGCATGGCGTTTGGCGGCCCTGGCCCCTGATGCGCTCGGCTATCGCCGCCCATGGGGCAGCTGAAAGCACTAAAATCAAATGTTTTTGACCGCTTTGCTGGTGCAGACAGGCAGCAAGGCATGCATGCAGTCCGATCTTGTCGCTGCGCGCCCACTTCGCGGGCCGCCAGCAGCAGGCTGCGTCCACCACCAGACTCTCCATGTTGAATTTCCAACAAATCATTTTGAAGCTGCAGCAGTACTGGGCCGACCAGGGCTGCGCGCTATTGCAACCTTATGACATGGAGGTGGGTGCAGGTACCTCGCACACCGCCACCTTCCTGCGCGCCATTGGCCCCGAGCCATGGAAAGCCGCCTATGTGCAGCCCAGCCGCCGCCCCAAGGATGGCCGCTATGGCGAGAACCCCAACCGCCTGCAGCACTACTACCAGTTCCAGGTGGTGCTCAAGCCCGCGCCTGCCAACATCCTCGATCTGTACCTGGGCTCGCTCGAAGCGCTGGGCTTCGACCTGAAGAAGAACGACATCCGCTTTGTCGAAGACGACTGGGAAAACCCGACCCTGGGCGCCTGGGGTCTGGGCTGGGAGGTCTGGCTCAACGGCATGGAAGTGACGCAGTTCACCTATTTCCAGCAAGTGGGCGGTATCGACTGCAAGCCCGCAACCGGTGAGATCACCTACGGGCTGGAGCGCCTGGCCATGTACCTGCAAGGCGTGGACAATGTCTACAACCTGCAGTGGACCGACGGCCTCACCTATGGCGATGTCTACCACCAGAACGAGGTGGAGCAGTCCACCTACAACTTCGAGCATTCCGATGCGGAGTTTTTGTTCCAGGCCTTTGGCGCCCATGAAAAGCAGGCCAAGCTGCTGATGGAGCAGCAACTGGCGCTGCCCGCCTATGAGCAAGTGCTCAAGGCCGGCCACACCTTCAACCTGCTCGATGCGCGCGGCGCCATCAGCGTGACTGAGCGCGCAGCCTACATCGGCCGCATCCGCAACCTCGCGCGCGCCGTGGCGCAGAGCTACTACGACAGCCGCGAGCGCCTGGGCTTCCCGATGGCGCCGCGCGAGTGGGTAGCGCAGATCCCGCCCAAGGCTGCCGCCTAAACACGCCCGCTGCGCTGCCCATGCCCACGATCTTCACGCATGTCGCCGTACCGGTTGCCGCAGCGCTGGCGCTGGGCAGCCGCCGTGTGCCACCCAGCATGCTGCTGGTGGGCGCGCTGGCCGCGATTGCGCCGGATTTCGATGGCATTCCCTACCAGTTCGGCAGCGCCGGCAGTGGCATATGGGCCCACCGTGGCATCACCCACACGGCCTTGTTTGCGCTGCTGATGGGCTTGTTCGGCCTGTGGCTGGCGCGCTGGTGGAAAGTGCCGCGCCTGGCCGGCTTTGCCTGGGTGTTCTTCTGCACCCTGTCGCACCCCTTGCTGGACATGATGACCAGCGGCGGCAGCGGCATTGCCTTGTTGTGGCCTTTGAGCTCCGAACGTTTTTTCAGCCCTTGGCGACCGATTGCCGTCTCGCCCATTGCTGCAGACCGCTTTTTCTCGCAGCGCGGTGTGCAGGTCCTGGTCAGTGAACTCTACAACGTATGGTTCCCGCTGCTGACCCTGGGCCTGTCCATCTTCGCGCTGCGCCATACCCGGAAATCCTGATGACTTCCTCTCCCAATCTTCTGGTTGAACTGTTTGTTGAAGAGCTGCCCCCCAAGGCGCTCAAAAAGCTGGGCGACGCCTTTGCCCAGGTGCTGCTGCAGCAATTGCGTGCGCAGGGCCTGGCCGGTGACGGCTCGCAGCTGACGGCCTATGCCTCGCCGCGCCGCCTGGCTGCGCTGATCAGCGATGTGCTGCCGCGCGCCGCTGACAAGCAGGTCTCGCAAAAGCTCATGCCGGTGGCCGTGGGCCTGTCGGCCGATGGCCAGCCTACGCCGGCCCTGCTCAAGAAGCTGGCCGCGCTGGGCGCGGACGCCTCGGTGGTGCCGCAGCTCAAGCGGGCCCAGGACGGCAAGGCCGAAGCGCTGTTCTACGACAGCACGGCCGCTGGCGTCAGCCTGGCCGATGGCCTGCAAAAGGCGCTGAGCGAGAGCATCGCCAAGCTGCCTATCCCCAAGGTCATGACCTACCAGCTCGAAGGCAACTGCGAATTGCCCGGCTGGAGCAGCGTGCAGTTTGTGCGCCCGGCCCACGGCCTGGTAGCGTTGCATGGCACCGAGGTGTTGCTGTCGATCGAAGCGCTGGGCCTCAAGGCCGGCAACACCACACATGGCCACCGCTTTGAGGCGCTGGTCGATCCGCTGGTGATCAGCGATGCCGACAGCTATGCCAAGACCCTGGCCGAGCAGGGCGCGGTGATTGCCAGCTTTGACGAGCGCAAGGCCGAGATCGTGCGCCAGCTGCAGGCCGCAGCCGAGCGCGTGGGCGGCGGCGTCAAGCCGATCGACGACGAAGCGCTGCTGGACGAAGTGACCGCCCTGGTCGAGCGCCCGCATGTACTGGTTTGCGCGTTCGAGAAAGAGTTTCTCGACGTGCCGCAAGAGTGCCTGATCCTGACGATGAAGGCCAACCAGAAGTACTTCCCGCTGCTGGCTGCCGATGGCGCGCTGACCAACCAGTTCCTGGTGGTGAGCAATATCAGCCCGGCCGATGCATCGGCGGTGACCGGCGGCAACGAACGCGTGGTGCGCCCGCGCCTGGCCGATGCCAAGTTCTTCTTTGACCAGGACCGCAAGAAAACGCTGGCCTCGCGTGTGGAAGCGCTGGACAAGGTCGTCTACCACAACAAGCTGGGCACCCAGGGTGAGCGCGTGCAGCGCGTGCGCGCCATTGCCAAGAGCATTGCGCAGCAGCTGGGTGCCACCGAGCTGGGCAAGCAGGTGGACCAGGCCGCGCAACTGGCCAAGACCGACCTGATCACCGACATGGTCGGTGAGTTCCCCGAGCTGCAGGGCACGATGGGCCGCTACTACGCGCTCAACGACCAGCTCGATACCGCAGTGGCCGACGCCATTGAAGACCACTACAAGCCGCGTTTTGCCGGCGATGTGCTGCCCCGTGGCGACGTCGGCGTGATCGTCGCACTGGCCGACAAGCTCGAAACCCTGGTCGGCATGTTCGGCATTGGCAACCTGCCCACCGGCGACCGCGACCCCTTCGCGCTGCGCCGCCATGCGCTGGGCGTCATTCGCATGCTGGTCGAAAAGGATCTGCCGCTGGACCTGGACACCTTGCTGGTCAGCACCTTGCCCGCCTTTGGTGACAAGATCGAAGATGCCAGCGCCGCACTGTCCGACTTCATCTATGACCGCCTGGCCGGCAGCCTGCGCGAGCAAGGCTTTGGTGCCCAGGAAGTGGAAGCCGTGCTGGCCTACCGCCCCCAGCGCCTGGCCGATGTGCAAAAGCGCCTGGAAGCCGTGCGCGCCTTTGCCGCGCTGCCCGAGGCACCGGCACTGGCCGCAGCCAACAAGCGCGTGGGCAATATCCTGAAGAAGGCCGACGGCCCGGTGCGCGCCCGCGTGGACGAAGCGCTGCTGCAAGAGCAGGCCGAGAAGGACCTGTTTGCCGCACTGCAGACCGTGGCACCCAAGGCCGATGCCCAGTTTGCCGAAGGCGATTACACCGCCAGCCTGCAGACCCTGGCTGCGCTGCGCACGCCCGTCGATGCCTTCTTTGAGCATGTGATGGTGAATGCCGAAGACCCGGCGCTCAAGGCCAACCGCCTGGGCCTGCTGGCAACCTTGCATGAAGCCATGAACCGCATCGCCGATCTGTCGCGCCTGGTCGCTGCCTGATAAGCTGGATGGGCGCGCCGCCATTGTGCATGGCGGCAGCCCGCCAAGGCCGCGTGCCGCAGCCTGTCTTCTGAGGGAGCCTGTGATGAAACTTGCGATTCTCGAGCGTGACGGTATTGTCGGCCAGCCCGTGCTGGGCCAGTTGAGCGGCCACCAGGACTGGCAGAGCATGCCCGATGCCGCCATCAGCATCGCCCGGCTGAACCTGTCTGGCTGGCATGTGGTGCTGGTCGCCAACCAGCCCGGTCTGGGGCGGGGCCTCTACGACTGCGCTGCGCTCAACGACTACCACCGCCAGATGTACAAGGAGCTGGCCATCGTCGGCGCCAAGGTCGATGCGGTGTTCTTCTGCCCCCATCCGCCCGATGACCACTGCGACTGCCTGGACGCCCAGGCCGCGCTGCTGCGCCAGATCCTGGACCGCTTCAACATGGAAGCGGGCAAGGTCGCGGTGATCGCCCGCAGCGCCAGCCTGCTGCAGGCCGCTGCCAGCCTGGGCGCGCGCCTGCACTGGGTCTCCGTGCCCGGTGGGCCGGATGCCGAGGCGGCGCTCTGCCCTTCGCAGGAGGCGCAGCAGCATGCCAGCATGGTCCAGTGCACCGAGCACCTGCTGCAGAGCATGGCGAATCGGCCGCCGCAGGCTTGAGAGCCTGAACAAAGCCCCGTATTGCGATAGATGCCAGTCAGCCAAAATCTGACTGGCATTTTTTCCGCTCTTTGTGAAGGGCCGCAACTCTACGTTGACCCTGTTGCTCGCTCCCTGAGTTATTGAGCAGCGCTGTCCCAAGGCAAGCCGTCTTCCCTATCTGTCGGTTGTAATTACAGTGTATATACAATAAAATAGTAGCCACTCACAACGCAATCTGGAGCCGCCATGAACACCACCGCCCGAGGCAGACCACCCAAGAAGGTTGCCGTCAAGACGACGGCCAAGGCCTCGGCGGCACATGCGCCCATCGACGATCCCAAGAATGCAGTGCCTGCGCGTGGCGGCGCCCAGCGTATGAAGCCAGGAAGCGGTGCGGACCAGGGCACCTTTAATTTCCGTGTCGGTGTCGAGCTCAAGGACAGCTTCATCCAATGGGCGCGTGCCAACAACCGCGATGGCAGCCTTTTGCTGCGTGATTTCATGCGAGCCTATGTTGAGCAGGCGCAGATGCACGCCAAGAGCACGAGTCCAGCGCTGAACGCGGTGGAGCGCCGGCGTCGCCAAGCTGCCGTTGCCTACGGCATGGCGTCTGCCGGCCTTGAAGGGTTTTCTCCGTCCGAGGAAGCCCAAGCCTTTGCCGAACGCTTTATCAATGGCGAGATGAGCACGGAACAGTTTGCCCAAGCGTCATACAGCGACCTGCATGAGCGCTGACGCAAGCGCAACGCTGGAGCGCCAACGCATAGAGGGGTTTTACACCGCTCGGCGGATCACCGAGCTTTATCTGCATCCGGTGCAGGGCAAGTTCGATGCGGTCCATTTGAAAGAAATCAACCGTCGCATATTCCAGGACTTGCCCAAGGCGGGTTACCCATCGCTGAAGCCCGGCGAGTATCGCCAAGCCGTTCCACCGCACCAGGACTGGGTGAAAGAGCGCGTGATGGAGGGTATTTCTGTGCCGTCCATCGTGGCCTACTCAGCGATGGACGACAAGGCTATCGGGCAGCTCAACCAAACGCTTGATGGCATCAACCTGACTGCGCTCAGCGCACTGAGTACCGAGAATTTCAGCCAAGCCATGGGCCAGCTCTACGCACAGCTGGACTACATCCATCCCTTTCCGGACGGCAACAGCCGCACGCTGCGCGAGTTCACGCGCTCGCTGGCAGAGAACTGTGGCTACGACTTGGACTGGACCCGGTTCAACATCGACAAGCACGGGCGCAATGTTCTCTGCATTGCGAGAGATTTGAGCGTGAACCTCCTCGCGCTTCCCCATTTGCGTGACCATCGCACCACGCGATCGGTCACACTGATGCTCGATCAATTTGCAGAGAATCGGAACATGCCCGACCTGTTTCGTGATGCTATCCGGCCAAGCCGGGCTTGCGCTTTCGAGGAGTGGAAAGAGGACGAAGCGATGGCCGCCTTCCCTGAGCTGAGCGGGGCCTACAACATCTTGCAGGCTGCTGGCGCTTATGGGCTGCGCAAGTTTCCAGAGGATAGGTCCCAGCGAGAAGAATTCATCGCGAGCGTCCGGATGAAGATCCAACGGAGTCTGGATGCTGGTGAGGTTCCGCAAGGCAACACCCACCGACCAGCCTAAGGCCAAGGCATGCCAGAGAGGCCGGCGATCTTTAGCCTCCCGCTGCTCTGGCTCTTGAAAGGAAATACGGCTGACAGCGAGAGGGTTGGGCCGCCAGGCATCGCGCATTGCAGCGCTTTTGTGTAGGGCGCGCAGCGCTTATTTACGCATCGCACGCGACTGGCTATGCACCGCTTCCACCAGGGCCGCCACATGCTCGGGCGGGGTGAACTGGCTGATGCCATGGCCCAGGTTGAAGATGTGCGTGGGGCCGGGGCGGCTGGTGTCGGTATGGGGTGTGCCAAAGCTCTCGAACACATGGCGTACCTGCTCGGCGATGCGCTCGGGCGGCGCAAACAGCACATTGGGGTCGATATTGCCTTGCAGAGCCTTGCCGGGGCCGCCGGCTTCACCGCCGACGATGGCGCGGGCCTTGCCGAGGTTGGCGGTCCAGTCCAGGCCCAGCACCTCGCAGTCCAGATCGCGCATCTCGGGCAGCCAGATGCCGCCGCCCTTGGTGAACACGATGCGGGGCACATCGCTGCCATCGGCGCCGTGGCGCTTGAGCTGGCTCAGCACACGCTTGGTGTAGGACAGGCTGAACTGCTGGAAGGCGCCATCGGCCAGCACACCGCCCCAGCTGTCAAAGATCATCACGGCCTGCGCGCCGGCGTCGATCTGGGCGTTGAGGTAGGCGGCCACGCTGTCGGCATTCACCTCCAGGATGCGGTGCATCAGATCGGGGCGGCTGTACATCAGCGACTTGACCTGGCGGTAGTCATCGCTGCCCTTGCCTTCGACCATGTAGCAGGCCAGGGTCCAGGGGCTGCCGGAAAAACCGATCAGCGGTACGCGGCCATTGAGCGCACGGCGGATGCTGGTCACCGCATCGAACACATAGCGCAGCTTGTCCATGTCCGGCACGGCCAGCGCCTGCACGGCGGCTTCGTCGCGCACCACCTTGGCAAAACGCGGGCCTTCGCCTTCGGCAAACGACAGGCCCAGGCCCATCGCGTCGGGCACGGTCAGGATGTCGCTGAAGAGGATGGCGGCGTCCAGCGCAAAGCGCTCCAGTGGCTGCAAGGTGACCTCGGTGGCGTAGTCCACATTCGTCGCCAGCCCCATGAAGCTGCCAGCGCGCGCGCGCGTGGCCTTGTACTCGGGCAGGTAGCGGCCCGCCTGGCGCATCAGCCACAGGGGGGTGTAGTCCGTCGCCTGGCGGCGGCAGGCGCGCAAGAAGGTGTCGTTGGTCAGCGGTGCAAATGTCGTGCTCATGGTCAGGGATTGTCGCGCAGTTGCCGATGCCTGGGCAGCGATGCCGGTTTGCCCGGGTAGGGTATGGATCAAAGTTCGCGCAGATCGCGCCCCGGCGGCGGCTCAGCCGAGGTGGTTCTGGCGGTGGCCGGACTGGCGCGGCGGAAAGGCCGTATCGCTGGCCTCGTCCTGCGCGGCCAGGTTGGCCTGCTGCTGCAGGCGGTGCAGGCTCTGGTCCAGCTGCTGCAGCGCATCTGCATCGAGCGCGGCCACCAGATCGGTGTTGATGCGCCGCACCTGGGGCAGCAGCGCATCATGCAGGCGCTGGCCGGCGGGGCTCAACTGCAGCGCGGCGCGGCGGCGGTTGCTGGATTCGGTGGATTTGTGCAGCAGGCCCTTGGCCTGCATCGAGGCAATCGCGCGCGAGATGCGGGCCCGGTCAAGCTCAAGCAGATCGGCCAGCTGCGAGGGCTGCAGACCGGGCTGGCGCGCCAGCCACATCAGCACACCCCATTCGCGCCGGGTGATGCCGTAGTGGCGCTCGCACAGCCGCGTGACCAGCCGGCCCGCAGAGGCCGTGAGCTTGGCCAGGCGGTAGAGCAGCAGGTCGCTGGGCTGCTGCGGATCGGCAAGGGGGCTGGGCGGCACTGCGGGTAAATCCGGGCGATGGTTGATTAGAACAATTGTGCCCTGGTTTTCTACAGTGCAGACATGCTGCGCGGGCGCTTGTTCTGCAGTGGAAAAAGCTTATGCCTTCCGGCTAGATCAAACGCGGCACCATAGAGGGCATGGGCCTGCTGTTGCGGGCTCTTGTTCATAAGCATCGGAGACTCTCCCCATGGTTCAACGTCGTCATTTTCTCGGCCAGTCCGCAGCCATGGCTGCCTCGGTGCTGGCCACTACCTCGTCGCTGTGGGCCTTGCCCGCGCAGGCCCAGGACGGCGTGCTGCGCATCATCGTCGGCTACCCACCCGGCGGGGCCACCGACCGTGTCGCGCGCATCGTGGCCGACAAGCTGCAGGCCAGCCTGGGCAGCACCGTGATTGTGGAAAACAAGGTGGGCGCTGGCGGCCGCGTGGCTGCGCAGTTTGTGAAGAACGCCCCCGCCAGCCAGCCGGTGCTGATGCTGGCCAACCCCGCCGTCATGGTGGTGGCGCCGCTGGTGGTCAACAACCTGGGCTATGACCCCGAGCAGGATTTTGTGCCGGTCAGCGAAGTCAACCGCTATGTGTTTGGCGTGGCCGTGGCCAGCGCCGTGCCGGTCAAGGAGATGAAACATCTGCTGGCCTGGCTCAAGGCCAACCCGGCCAAGGCCAATATCGGCGTGCCTGCCACCGGCAGCCTGCCGCACTTTTTTGCGCTGATGCTGGGCCAGCAAGCCGGCGTCGAGGCAGAGGCGGTGGGCTACAAGGGCTCGGCGCCCCTGCTCACCGATCTGATGGGTGGCCAGGTGCCGGTGGCCGTCGACACGCTCGACACCCTGGTGCAGCAGCACCAGGCAGGCAAGCTGCGCCTGCTGGCCGTCAGTGGCGATGCCCGCAATGCCGCCGTGCCCGATGTGCCGACGCTGAAGGAGGCCGGCGTGAACCTGTCTGCCGCCGGCTGGAACACCTTTTTTGCGCCCCAGTCCATGCCTGCTGTCCAGGTGCAGCGCTATGCCGCCGCCATCCACAAGGTGATGCAGGATCCGGAAGTGCACAAGCAGTTTGCGACCAACTACCTGGACCCGGTGGCCAGCACCTCCGAGCAGACCGCCAAGGCGCTGCAGGCCTACAAAAAGCAGTGGGCGTCGGTGATCCAGGCCTCGGGCTACAAGCCCTGATCCGTTTTCCCCTGAACTGCCAGACGCAGGCTGCGCACCAACCGGGTGCCGGCCTGCCATGACTGTGAGCGAGACCCCGTGTTGAAACGACCGAACATCATCTTTATCGTGGCCGATGACCTGGGCTACGCCGATCTGGGCTGCTATGGCGGCCGTAGTGCCAGCTTTGGGGCCGTATCTCCGCACATCGATGCGCTGGCTGCCGGGGGCCTCAAGCTGACGCAGGGCTATTCCAACTCGCCGGTCTGCTCGCCTACACGCTTTGCGCTGATGACGGCGCGCTACCAGTACCGCCTGCGCGGCGCGGCCGAGGAGCCGATCCGCACCGCCACACGCGGCAACCCGGACCTGGGCCTGCCGCCCAGCCACCCGACCTTGCCATCGCTGCTGCGCGAGGCGGGCTACCGCACGGCCTTGATGGGCAAGTGGCACCTGGGCTACCCGCCGCATTTCAGCCCGCTTAAATCGGGCTATGAAGAGTTTTTCGGGCCCATGTCGGGCGGGGTGGATTACTTCAGCCACTGTGGTGCCAATGGCCAGCATGACCTCTGGTTTGGCGAGGCCGAGCGCGAGCAGCCCGGCTACCTGACCGACCTGATCAGCGACTACGCGGTGGACTACATCGACCGCATGGCGGCCGGCGCGCAGCAGGACACTCCCTTCTTTTTGAGCCTGCACTACACCGCGCCACACTGGCCCTGGGAAACCCGGGACGACGAGGCCCTGTCGCGCGAGCTGGTCGAGAACAAGCAGGCCATCTACCACCTGCATGGCGGCAATATTGAGAGCTACCAGCGCATGATCCACCACATGGACGAAGGCATTGGCCGCCTGGTGGAGCGCTTGCAGGCCCATGGTCTGGCAGACGATACCCTGATCGTCTTCACCAGCGACAACGGCGGCGAGCGCTTCTCCGACAACTGGCCGCTGGTGGGCGGCAAGATGGACCTGACCGAGGGCGGCATCCGCGTGCCCTGGGTGGCCCACTGGCCGCGTGTGATTGCGCCTGCGGGCGAGAGCCGCCAGACCTGTATGACGATGGACTGGAGCGCCACCATGCTGGAGATTGGCGGGGCGACCGCCGCTGCCGACTACCCCTGGGACGGACAATCACTGCTGCCGCTGCTGCAAGACGTGGCCTGGCAGGACGATCAGCCTCTGTTCTGGCGCATGAACCACCGCGGCCAGCGCGCGATGCGCAATGGCGACTGGAAATACCTGCGCGTCGACGGGGTGGACTATCTGTTCAACCTGCGCGCCGATGAGCGTGAGCGCGCCAACCTGGCCACCGTGCTGCCGGAGCGCCTGCAAGCCATGGTGGCCGCCTGGGAGGCTTGGAATGCCAGCATGCCGCCGATCCCGGGGGATGCGACGGTGAGCCTCTGCTACACCGATGCCGACATGCCCCAGCGTTGAGCATCATCACTGGGCCGCTTGCGGCCCGGTGTCTTCTTCATCGTCCTCAGGAATCGCCGCAAAGCTGATGCCGCCGAGCAAGGCCATCACCAATGCAAACAGGTAGACGGCGTTGCTGATACCCAGGCTCAGGCTGTAGCCCCAGGCGATGACCGAGCACCAGATGCTGTCCTTGTACTGGGCCGCGCAACCGGATTGGGCGGGCATGTGCACATACCAGATGACGGCCACCGCCGCGAAGGCCAGGGCGACGACGACACCCAGCACATTGCGGTGGTAGCGCAGCATCGCAATCAGCGAGAGCGGCACCAGCGCGCCCCAGACAAACATCATCAGCCAGCTGGCCATGGGCGCCTGGGCCAGCCAGCTGGACAATGCCGGCCAGTGCAGCTGTGTCTGGATCAGCTGCAAGCCGTCGCGTACCAGCGGCAGCACCAGCGCGGCCAAGGCTACGCACAAAAGCACAATCCCCAGGCAGATCCGCTTGGCACTGAAATGGCGCCGGTGGTGGCTTTCGCTGGGGGTGGAATGCAATCCATGGTCATGGGTGATGACAGCCATCTTTGTCTCCTGTTGGAGGCTGTCATTGCGGGCCGCAGGCAACTTGCAAGTGCCTACAGCGGGCATTGCAGCCCTGTTTTAAGGAACCGCATGCACGATGTGGCCTGTTGCAATGCGGCAATCGAGGCGCAGAGGACGTTGGCTGATGGGTACAGCACACCCGCTACACCTTCACTTCAATATAGACCTATTCAGCCCAGGTGGCTATAGGCGCAAGCCGAGGGCTTGCGCCTGCGCATATGTGAAAACTGCATGTGCAAGCGCATTTTTATTCGTGTTCCTGCAGCGTCTGGCGGCCTAAATTGGTGGCTATCCCCATCCATTTGACCGTAGAGGCGATTTATGACGACAACCGATACCAGCCTGCCCGATGTACTGGAGGCCGCCTGGAAGACGGCACAGGGCCAGGCTCTGGGTTACGCCGGCGGCGTGTCCCCCCGTGCCGCCTGGCAACTGGTGCAGCAGCAACTGGCCGTGCTGGTCGATGTGCGCTCGGCCGAAGAGCGCCATTTTGTCGGCCATGTGCCCGGCAGCATCCATGTCCCCTGGGCGACCGGCACGGCGCTGACGCGCAACCCCCGTTTTGTGCGCGAGCTGGAGGCTCGCCTGTCCGCCCATGGCGGCAAGGAGGCCGTGGCGCTGCTGCTGTGCCGCAGCGGCAAACGCTCAGTGCTGGCCGCTCAGGCGGCGGAGGCTGCCGGTTTTCGCCATGTCTTCAATGTGCAAGAGGGCTTTGAAGGCGAGCTGGACGCGCAGCAGCAGCGCGGCCATGGCGATGGCTGGCGCTACCACCAGCTGCCATGGGTGCAGGACTGAGGCCCTGACCTTCCACAAGTGCGCTTTGATCCCCCCACGAAGGTATGCCATGACCACCCCCTTCCCCATCCAAGAAGTGGCCGCACAGTTGGCCGAGCAGCGCCGCCATTGGCGTGATTCCCACCAGCGCAGCCAGGAGCCCGGCGGGCGCGAGTTCCCCTCGCGCGATGCGCTGGCGCAGACCCTGGGTCTGCTCAAGGGCGTTCTGTTTCCGATGCGGCTGGGCCCGCATGATCTGCTGCAGGAGAGCGAGGATTTTTATGTGGCCCATACGCTGGATGCCGCCTTGCACCGGTTGCAGACCCAGATCGCGCTGGAGCTGCGCTACACCCAGCGCAGCCCCGCGGGCACCGAGGAGCCGGCCCAGGCGCTGACGCGCCAGTTTGCGCTGGCCTTGCCCGGCATCCGCCGCCTGCTGGACAGCGATGTGCAGGCCGCCTACGAGGGCGACCCCGCCGCCCGTACCGTCGACGAGGTGCTGCTGTGCTACCCCGGCGTGCTGGCGCTGATCCACCACCGCATCGCGCACCAGCTGTATGTGCTGCAACTGCCGCTGCTGGCCCGCATCGTGGCCGAGCTGGCGCACAGCGAAACGGGCATCGACATCCACCCCGGCGCGCAGATTGGCGAGGGCTTTTTCATCGACCACGGCACCGGCGTGGTGGTGGGCGAGACGGCGGTGATCGGCCGCAAGGTGCGCATCTACCAGGCTGTCACCTTGGGCGCCAAGCGCTTTGTGCAGACCGCGCAAGGCCATCTGCAAAAGGGCCAGCCCCGGCATCCGATTGTCGAAGACGGCGTGGTGATCTATGCCGGCGCGACCATCCTGGGCCGGGTCACCTTGGGCGCCGGCGCTGTCATTGGCGGCAATGTCTGGCTGACGCAGAGCGTAGCTGCCGGCGCCCATGTGACCCAGGCATCGCTGCAGGCGGCGGCCCAGCGCCCCCGCAATGAACCCACGTTGCCCGCTGAGGAGGCCGCGCTATGAATGACTTTTCCCACCATTTCGGGCTGGCCGTGCGCCGCTCACGCGAGGCCATGGGCTGGTCGCAGGAGCAGCTGGCTGCGCAGGCCGACCTGAACCGCTCCTATGTTGGCGAGGTCGAGCGCGGCCAGGTGGCGGTGTCGCTGGCCACCATCGGCAAGCTGGCCCAGGCGCTGCAGGTGCCGCAGTCCACCCTGGTGCTGCGCGGTGAGGAACTGCACCAGCACTACCTGGTGCGGGCCCAGCACATGCAGCGCTTGGCGGCGATAGCCGGTTGAAGCAAAAGCGCTGCAAGGTGATGATTTTTCTGTTCATTCACACGCGCAACCGGAGAGAAATATGACAGCGAATGTAGGCGGCACGACCGCATTGGGCGACAGTGCTGCACGGCAGTTAGCCAACGCCACCAAGACCGTTCCCCAGCTTTCCACCATCAGCCCGCGCTGGCTGACGCACCTGCTGCAATGGGTGCCGGTCGAGGCCGGTATCTACCGGCTCAACCAGGTCAAGAACCCCGAAGACATCCGGGTGGCCTGCACCGCCAAGACGCATGAGAACCAGCTGCCGCGCACCTTTGTCGAGTACGAGTCGCAGCCCCGCGAGTTTTTCCTGAACGCGGTCAGCACCGTGCTGGATGTGCACACCCGTGTCTCGGACCTGTACAGCAGCCCGCATGACCAGATCAAGGAGCAACTGCGCCTGACCATCGAGACCATCAAGGAGAACCAGGAAAGCGAGCTGATCAACAACCCCGACTACGGCCTGCTGGCCCAGGTGGCCGAAGAGCAGCGCATCCTCCCGCTGACGGGCGCGCCCACACCTGATGACCTCGATGAGCTGCTGACCAAGGTCTGGAAGGAGCCGGCCTTCTTCCTGGCCCATCCGCTGACCATTGCCGCCTTTGGCCGCGAGGCCACGCGCCGTGGCACCCCGCCGCCCACCACCAGCCTGTTTGGCTCGCAGTTCATCACCTGGCGCGGTGTGCCGCTGATCCCGTCGGACAAGGTGCCGGTGGCCGATGGCAAATCCAAGATCCTGCTGCTGCGCGTGGGCGACAAGCGCCAGGGTGTCGTGGGTCTGTTCCAGCCGGGCCTGCCGGGCGAGCAGGGGCCAGGTCTGTCGGTGCGCTTCATGGGCATCAACAACCATGCGATTGCCTCGTACCTGATCTCGCTGTACTGCTCGCTGGCGGTGCACACGCCCGATGCGCTGGCCGTGCTCGATGACGTGGAGATCAACAAGTACCACGACTATCCCGATACCTACAAGTGAGCAAAGGAGCCGCCATGGTTTCCGCCGTATCCGGCCTGCCCGAGCCATCGGGCGCGCCCATCTCCACCGAGCTGCTGGCGCAGCTGGCCACGGCGCTCTGGGCCGAGCGGCCTGCGGCGCCGGCGGGCCTGCCGCCCGGTGTGCAAGCCCCTGTGAACATCGCGCCTCCGGGCTCGCCACTGGCCAGCCCAGCTGGCCTGGGCCCCAGCGTGCCTGGCACCCCCATCCCTGCCGGCGTGCTGCCGGGCAGCAATCTGTTGCCGGCATCGCCCACGCCGGTGCTGTCGCTCGCCCACCGCGCCCCGGCCTTGCTGCCCCATGCCGCCGCCGGCAATGGCGTACCCGACACGCTGCACAGCGCGCTGCCCGCCTATGAGCCGCGCCTGGGCGGGCTGGTGCAAGGCGTGCCGCCTGCGAGCGCAGCGCCGGCCGCTGTGCCCGCCGCTGCCAGTGGCTATTACTTTCTGGATGCGCCGGCAGCCGCCACGCCCGGCGATGCGCCATTGCAGGCACTGGCCGACCAGGCCCGCCATGCCGCGCCCGACCCGCGTCTGGACGGCATCGATCTGCGCGGCCCGCGCGCGGCCGATGTGCCGCCGCTGGGCCAAGCGCTGCAGGGGCCGGGCGCTGCGCCGCAGTACTACTTTGTGCATGCGGTGCAACTGCCCAATGGCTTTGTCACACCGGCCAAAGCGCATCCCCATGCCGATGCGGCGCCCGTGGCCGCGCAGCAGGACCGCCATCCGGGCTTTGACATCCAGGCGGTGCGGCGGGATTTTCCGATTCTGTCCGAGCGCATCAACGGCAAGCCGCTGGTCTGGCTGGACAATGCGGCCACCACGCACAAGCCGCGCCAGGTGATCGAGCGCATCAGCCATTTCTATGCGCATGAGAACTCGAACATCCACCGGGCGGCACACACCCTGGCCGCGCGGGCGACCGATGCCTATGAGCATGCGCGTGAGGTGGTGCGGCGCTTTATCCATGCGCCCGATGCGCGCGAGGTCATCTTTGTGCGCGGCACCACCGAGGCCATCAACCTGGTGGCCAAGGCCTGGGGTGGGACGAATGTGGGCGAAGGCGATGAGATCATCATCAGCCACCTGGAGCACCATGCCAACATCGTTCCCTGGCAGCAACTGGCAGCGGCCAAGGGCGCGCGGCTGCGGGTGATTCCGGTCGATGACCAGGGCCAGATCCGGCTCGATGAGTACCAGAAGCTGATCAACGACCGCACCAAGATCGTGGCCATCGGCCATGTCTCCAACGTGCTGGGCACGGTGGTGCCCGTCAAGCAGGTGGTGGAGATCGCCAAGCGCCGGGGTATCACGACCTTGATCGACGGGGCGCAGTCCATTGCGCACACCCCGGTCGATGTGCAGGACCTGGGGGCGGATTTCTTTGTCTTCTCGGGCCACAAGATCTTTGCACCCACCGGTATCGGCGTGCTATGGGGCCGGCGCGAGGTGCTCGAGGCCATGCCACCCTGGCAGGGCGGCGGCAACATGATTGCCGACGTGACGTTTGAGAAAACCGTCTACCAGCCCTTGCCCAACACCTTTGAGGCGGGCACCGGCAATATCGCCGATGCAGTGGGCCTGGGCGCGGCGCTGGAGTATGTGGAGCGCATCGGTATCGCGCAGATCAGCCGCTACGAGCATGCGCTGGTGGACTACGGCATGGCGCAGTTGGCCAGTATTGCGGGGCTGCGCCTGATCGGCACCGTGCCCGGCAAGGCCAGCGTGCTGGCCTTTACGTTGGACGGCTACAGCACCGATGAGGTAGGCCAGGCGCTCAATGCCGAGGGCATTGCCGTGCGCACCGGCCACCACTGTGCGCAGCCTATCCTGCGCCGCTTTGGGGTCGAGACTGCAGTACGGCCCTCGCTGGCCTTCTACAACACCTTTGACGAGGTGGACCAGCTGGTGCGAGAGGTGCGCAAGCTCGCAGCGCGGCGGCGCTGAGCGGCGGGTCTTTCAGCCTTGCAAAAACGAAAAGCGCCGGTCACAGCCGGCGCTTTTCTTATGGGGAGTGCTTTGACAGCTGCCTAGAGCTGCGCCACCGCATCCACCACTTCCTTGACGCTCAGCACCTCGGACAGGATCTGCGGCGCCTTGCCCGGTGCATACAGCACATAGACCGGCACGCCGCTGCGGCCCAGCTGGTTCAGTGCCTGGGTGATTGCAGGGTCCTGGCGGGTCCAGTCGGCGCGCAGCAGGTTCACCTGCTTGTTCTCAAAGGCGGCCAGCACCTGGCTGTCGCTCAAGGTGGTGCGCTTGTTGTACTGGCAGGTGACGCACCAGGCGGCCGTGAAATCCACAAACACCGGCTTGCCTGTGGCATTGATCTCGCTGACCTTTTGTGCCGACCAGGGCTGCCATAGCGCGCCGCTGGCTTGCTGGCCGGGCGCAGGGGCGGGCGTGGTCAGGTAGTGGCCCATGGCAGTGGCCAGGTAAAGGCCGCCGGCCAGCGACAGCACGGCAAAGCCCCAGCGTGCGCGGCCTTGCAGGCCCAGTGCCCAGACCAGGGCCGCCAGCAGCACCAGCAAGGCCAGCAGGGTGGCCGCGCCATCGATGCCGCTTTGCTGGCCCAGCACCCAGACCAGCCACACCACGGTGGCGAACATCGGGAAGGCCATCGCGCGGCGGAAGGTGTCCATCCAGGCGCCAGGGCGTGGCAGCCAGCGCACCACGGCAGGGATCCAGCTGGCCAGCAAATAGGGCGCCGCCATGCCCAGGCCCAGCGCGGCAAACACCAGCAAGGCCTCGGCAGCCGGCATGCTGACGGCCAGGCCCATTGATGCACCCATGAACGGTGCCGTGCAAGGCGAAGCAATGGCAACGGCCAGCACACCGCTCAGGAAGGCATTGGTGATGGGGCTCTTGGCCTGCTTGCCTGCCAGGCTGCTGGGCACAAAACTGCCAAACTCAAACATGCCCGCCAGGTTGAGGCCAATCACGGTAAACAGCGCTGCCAGAGCGGCAATGACCAGCGGTGATTGCAGCTGGAAGCCCCAGCCCAGCTGCTGGCCGGCAGAGCGCAGTGCCAGCAGCAGTGCGCCCAGCGCCAGGAAGGACAGCACCACGCCCGCCGTGTAGGCCAGGCCGGCCTGGCGCTGCTCACGCAACTGGCTGCCATGGGTGGTAAAGCCCAGCACCTTGAGCGCCAGGATCGGGAACACGCAGGGCATCAGGTTCAGGATCAGGCCGCCGACAAGCGCACCCAGCAGTGCCAGCCAGAGGCTGCCTGAGGACGCGGGTTGAACCGGAGCAGAAGCCTGCGCATTTTTTGCCAGTGCTGCCGCCAGCTCGGGCGATACCTGCGCGATGGCGGCGGCCTTCCATTGGCCACTGACAGGCGCCACGGTGCGCCAGCCGACGGCGCCATCTACGACCATGTGCTTGTCAGTAGTCAGCACCAGCGCAATGTCCTCCGGCGTCTGGCCCCGGTTGGCCGACAGCGGCACCACAGCCGTCCAGTACGTGCCCTCCCATTGCTGGGTAAAGTTCTGGCCGTCCTGCATCGCATGGTGCAAGGTGTCGGGGCTCTCGCTGAGCACCTGCAGGCTTTGGCCCTGCAGGGCAGAGGGCAGGCCGGAGACGCGCAGCTTCAGCGTATCGCCATCGACGCTGGCCTGGCTGCTGCCTTGCAGCGCGACGGGCGCCTGGGCATGGGCTTTTGCAAAGCTGTCGGCCAGCAGCGCGGTGCTGCTCTTGGTGGGAATGGTCAGGCTGAACTGGCCTTCTTCCGGAATGCATTCAACGCGGCAGATCAGCCAGTTGGCATGCAGGCGCACCGTCACATCGCGGGCATCGGCCGAGAAATCGCTGGGGATCTGCACCGTGACGGGCAGCAGCACCTGGCCTTCGTAGCCATAGTTCACCAGGCTGCCAACGCGGATTGGGTGGGGCGTGGGCCAGGCGATCTCGCCAGCATCCCAGCCGGGTGGCAGCTGCCACTGCAGCTGGGTCGGCAGGCCGGAGTCGCCGGGGTTGGTCCAATAGGTATGCCAGTCGGGCTGGTGGTCCAGCAGCAGGCCCAGTTCAATGCTTTTGCCGGGCTCAATGCCTTGGGGCGCCAGTGCCACCAGCTCGGCCCGCACCCGTGGGGTGGTCACGACGCTGCCAGTTGCAGCGCTGGAGGCCGTGTCCATCGCAGGGGCGCTGGCGCCGCTGCCGATCTGGAGCTTGATCTGCGCCTGGGCATGCAGCGCCGTGCCGCTCAAAACCAGCACAAGCAGTGTAAAAAAAAGCGCTCCTATCGAGCGACGCAGGGAAGCATGGGGCATATCACGTGGTACCTGTTTGTCTGGCGGGTGAGAGGACAGATACATGGAGAGGTTCCCGCATCATAGAGCTTGCGCCGCCTTTGCGCTGGTAGCCCCCAGCCTATAGCCATTACTGGTGCCCTGGTAGGCACAGAGACGCAAAAAAGGCCACTGCGCGGCAGTGGCCTGTTCCCATGGGACGGGGAGTGTATGCGCCGTCCCTGGATAGCATGCCGGCTTCGTGGTTGCCGGCAGGCGGGGAAAGCTTATTCGCCTTCCAGGATCGAACCGTTGGCCAGTGCCTGGCGGGCAGCCTGGGTCACTTCAGCGCGGCTCAGCTGGCCCTTGCCCAGTTCGTAGGCGTTGACGGTCGACTGGTTGCCTTGGGCAATCATCGTGTTGGTCTTGCGGGCTTCAGCCAGCTGGGCTTGCACATCAGCGCGGTTCACGGCGCTGGTAGCAGCGGCTTGAGGGGTGATGGCTTGGTCGCCTTCAAAAGGGTTGGCTTGGGCAACGGAAGCACCCAGAGCCAGGGTTGCGGCGATAGCGAGAATACGTGCGTTCATTTTTCTTTCCTTTGGTATTGCGTCCGGCCTGTTGGTCGACTCGCGTCGTTTTTTGCTACGTCTGCAAGCCGTTGTGGTTTGCGGTGTAGCTTTTGTTTAACGATGGAATGAAGTTTATATTGGTATCTATCTCTGATAAATAGCCAAAAATCAAACGGATTGTTCCGAAATTTGGCTGAATTAGCTTGGAACTTTTACAAATATGTGACAGCTAACCCTGGTAATTACCCTAAATTAGGGTATTTACTATGGGTAAAAATTGGCTATGTTTATTAGTCATTAAGAAGAGAAAAACTATCGAATGGATAGTCCTTGGTCCCTCGCTGCATCAGCTTGCGATCAGCGGCGTATGCAGCACCCAGATACTGCCGCAGTGCTGGCAACGTCAGCCCAGTGCCTGACTCCACAGCCTCCGTGAACGACCTTGCACCAAGACACCTGTGAGACAGACGGCCGCTGCCGCCGGTCTGCAGCGGGCCCGCCCTGTGCAACCATCCGGCGATAGCGGCTGCGAATGGTGGCATTGCTGGCAAGTATTAGACAGCACTCGCAGCGCTGCCCACAATGGGCTGACAACAATCGTACAGAGACAGGAGACATTGCATGGACATGACCCAGCGCCGCCATTTCCTCACCACCCTCGCAGCCGCTGCGGGCGCCGCCAGCGTGCCGCAATGGGCGCGGGCGCAAACGGCCTATCCCAACAAGCCGGTGCGCGTGATCGTGCCCTTTGCCGCAGGCGGCACCACTGATGTGGTGGCCCGGCTGGTGATGCAGAAGATGGGCGAGCTGATGAAGGCCAGCTTTGTCATCGACAACCGGGGCGGCGCCAACGGCATGATCGGCACCGGCGAAGTGGCCCGCGCCCAGGCCGATGGCTACACCCTGCTGTTCAACACCGCCGGTGCGCAGACCTTGAGCCCGGTGATCTACAAGGCGCCCTATGAGGCGGCCGCCAGCTTTGCGCCGGTGGCCAAGGTCTGCTCGGTGGGCTTCATCATCATTGCCCGCAAGGACCTGCCGGCCAACTCGCTGCAGGAGCTGATCGCGCTGGCGCAGAACAAGGACAAGCCGCTGACGGCGTCGTCAGGCAGCGCCATCATCAACCTGATCACCGAGCAGTTCAAGCATGTGATCAAGGCGCCGCAGATCATCAATGCGCAGTACAAGGGCACCAGCCCGCAGATGCAGGCCGTCGTGTCCGGTGAAGTGGATTTCTCGTTTGACTCCTTTGCCGCCGTGGAGATGATCAAGGCCGGCAAGGTCAAGGCGCTGGCCGTGGTGTTGCCCCAGCGTGCGGCCTCCTTCCCCGATGTGCCGACCCTGGTCGAGCTGGGTGTCAAGGACATGGAGTTCAGCTCCTGGGCCGGCCTGCTTGCGCCCAAGGGCACGCCCAAGGAGATCGTGGCCGCCCTGTCGCAGAACATCGACAAGGTCATGCAGATGCCCGATGTGCTGGCCAAACTCAAACAGTACGACTACATCCCCGTGAAGACCACGCCCGAGAGCTTTGCGCAGGAGATCCAGGCCGAGACCGACCGCTGGAAGCAGGTGGTCAAGGCGACGGGTTTCAAGATCGAATAAGGGCTGCGGCCTGCTGCGCTGCACGCAGGCGGGGCCTGAAGCAGCGGCCATAAAAAAGCCACCGGCATCAACCGGTGGCTTTGTCGTTGAGGCCTGCAGCGCTTACTGCTTGCGTGCAGCAATCGCCTTCTCGGCGGCGGTCACCAGGTCGGCGCCCACTTGCTGCTTCCACTTGTCATACACCGGGCGGGTGGCCTTCACAAAGGCCTCGCGCTCGGCTGCGCTCAGCTCGGTCACGGTGACGCCATTGGCGCTCAGTTCTTTGACGAGCGGCTTGTCCGCTTCGATCATGCCTTTGCGCGCAATGGCGATTTCTTCCTGGCCGGCTTCGATGGCGGCCTGGCGCACGATGTCCTGGTCGGCCTTGCTCCAGCTGGCCCAGATGTCCTTGTTGACGACAAAGATCAGCGGGTCATTGATGTAGCCCCAGAGGGTCAGGTACTTCTGGCCCACGGTGTTGAGCTTGGCAGCCTGGTAGACGGCAACCGGGTTCTCCTGGCCGTCCACCGCGCCGCTGGCCATCGCCGGCTGGGCATCGGCCCAGCTCATCTGCGTGGGGTTGGCGCCCAGCGCGCTGAAGGTGTCGACAAACAGCGGCGAGCCGACCACGCGGATCTTGAGGCCCTTCATGTCGGCAGGGGTCTTGATCGCATGCTTGGAGTTGGAGATCTCGCGGTAGCCGTTCTCACCCCAGGCCAGTGGCACCACGCCGGCTTTCTCCAGGCGGGCAAACAGGCGCTTGCCAGGCTCGCCCTGGGTCAGCGCATCGGCTGCGGCATAGTCGGGCATCAGGAAGGGCAGCGCAAACAGGTTCAGCTCCTTGATCTGCGGCGACCAGTTCAGGGTGGAGCCGACTGCCATGTCAATCACGCCCTGGCGCAGTGCCGAGAATTCTCGCGTCTGGTCGCCCTGCACCAGCGACACGCCGGGGTAGAGCTTGATGTTGATGCGGCCCTGCGTGCGCTCGCGCACCTTGTTGGCCCAGATCTCGCCGCCCTTGCCCCAGGGGAAGGCCGTGCCCAGCACCAGCGACATGCGGTACTCGCTTTTGTAGTTGCCCTGGGCCTGCACGGCGGGCGCGGCAAAGCTCAGCGCCGCAGCGGCGGCCAAGGCGGTGGCGAGGAATTGACGGGTTTTCATGGTGTTGTCTCCGGGTGGTTCAAGGGGAAATTGTGCAAATCCAGGGGCTGGGTCGTGGTATTGGCGCCTGTACCCAGCCCGGGCTCCGATCAGTAGCCCAGCTTGGCGGGCAGCCACAGGGCGAGCTGCGGGAAGGCGATGACCAGCACCATCACGCAGAACATCGCAAACAGCATCCAGCCGACCCAGCGCACGGTCGATTCCATGCGCACGCCAGCGATGCGGCAGCTGACCATCAGGTTCACCGCCAGCGGCGGGGTGAACTGGCCCAGCGCCACCTTCAGGGTCAGGATCACGCCAAACCAGACGGGGTCCCAGTGGTAGTGCTGCATGATGGGCATCAACAGCGGCACAAAGATCAGGAAGATGGAGATGCCGTCGAGGAACATGCCCACGGTGATCAGCATCAGGATCAGCAGCGCCATCACACCCCATTCGCCCAGGCCCGAATTGACGATTGCGTTGGTGATCGGGTCGATCACGCCCAGGGTGGACAGCGAGAATGCGAAGATGCCAGCGAGCGACACAACGATCAGGATCACGGCCGACAGCTCACCGGCCTCGCGCAGGATCGGGAACAGGTCGCGCACACCGATGGTGCGGTGCACGACCATGCCGACGAAGAGGCCGTAGAACACGGCGACCACGGCTGCCTCAGTCGGTGTGAACCAGCCCATGCGCATGCCGCCCAGGATCAGCACCGGCGCGGCCAGGCCCCAGGCCGCTTCGCGCAGGCTCTTCCAGAACGCGGGGCGGGGCAGGCTGGCTTCCAGCGCGCCCATCTTGTGTTTGCGCGACATCCAGACCGCCGGGACGATCAGCGCCAGGCCCGCCAGAATGCCGGGGACCATGCCGGCCGCAAACAGCGCCGGCACCGAGGCACCAGGCACCAGCACCGAGTAGATGATGAAGGCCACCGACGGTGGGATCAGGATATCGGTGGCCGCAGCGGCCCCGACCACGCTGGCCGAGAAGCTGCCCGGATAGCCGGCACGGCGCATCGCCGCAATCATCACGCCGCCCACTGCCGCCGCATTGGCGGGGCCGGAGCCCGAGATGCCGCCCAGGAACATGGCTACGGCAATGGCCACCAGCGGCAGCATGCCCGGACCGCGCCCGACGATGGCCACGGCAAAGTTGACCAGCCGCAGCGCCACGCCGGAGCGGTCAAAGATCGATCCCACCAGCACAAACATCGGAATGGCCAGCAGGGGGTACTTGCCCAGGCCGGCATAGAAGTTCTGCGGAATGGCCAGCAGGCCAAACCATTGCGCATCGGCATTGGCCAGTGCAATGGCCACGGCGCCCGCCAAGCCCAGCGCGGCGCCAATGGGCACGCCCAGCAGCATCAGCGCGATAAAGCCAATAAAGAGCAGGGTGGCAATCATGCGTGCTCCTTGGCTGCAGCATCGCTGCCTTCGGAGTACACATGCGCAAAGCTGGCCCGGCCCTGGCGCAGGAACAGGCCCAGCGCGCGCAAGGTGATCAGCGCGGAGAACACCGGCAGCCAGATGGAGTACCACCACTGCGGCACGCCAATGCCGGGTGAAGTTTCCTCGTAGCGGTAGTCGTCGTACACGACGCGGATGCTGAGCACGCAGATCAGCGCAAACAGCAGGGCCACCGTCAACGCGCCAAAGCGGGCAAAGGCCTTGCGCCGGCGCGCGTCGCCACGCTCGGCAAAGTATTCGATGCGGATATGCACGTTGCGCGCCACCGCTGCCGAGCCGGCCACCATGGCCAGCAGAATCATCAGGAACACCGAGATCTCTTCGGTCCAGGCAAAGGAGCCATCGGTGAAATAGCGCACGATGACATTGGCAAAGGTGATGAGCGCCAGCAGCGCCATGATCACGACCGTGAGCCAGTCTTCCAGCCACAGCCCTTTGGCTGGGGCGGGCTCGCTGGGGAGAGAGGAAGGGTCAGCGCTGCTGCCGCCTGAAGCATGAGGGGAGGGTGATGCCATAACAACCGGTCGCGAGAGGGCTTGGCTAAGCCAAGGGTGAATGCGGAAAACACAAACCGCCTTGTGGGCGGACCATCGGTATCGGATAGATCGGTATCTGCGGCAGCGCCGCGCCTGGCAGGTGGGCCAGTGGGGCCCGATTATGGCCTTGATCAGGGGGCTTGCAAGCCATCCTTTTCCCGGGGATGGGCCCTCTCAGTCGCCTGTGTTGCCGGTGCAGGCAGCAGATCTCGGCGAGCAACTTGTCCCCAACGGTGATGGGCGTGTGGATAATGCGCGGATGGAAACCAAGTGGCTTGAAGATTTTGTGAGTCTGGCGGAAACGCGCAGTTTCAGCCGGTCGGCGCAGTTGCGCCATGTCACCCAGCCGGCATTCTCTCGGCGGATTCAGGCGCTGGAGTCCTGGGCAGGGGCCGATCTGGTGGACCGCAGCTCCTACCCGACGCGGCTGACGCCGGCGGGCAAGACGCTGTACAACCAGGCCATCGAGATCCTGCAGGCGGTGCAAAGCACGCGCGCCATGCTGCGGGTGCACTCGTCCTCGGGCAAGGACATCATCGACTTTGCCGTGCCCCACACCCTGGCCTTCACCTTCTTCCCGACCTGGGTGTCGGGCCTGCGCAATGACTTTGGCCTGTTCAAGAGCCGCTTGATCGCCCTCAATGTGCACGATGCGGTGATGCGCCTGGTCGAAGGCGGCTGTGATCTGCTGATTGCCTACCACCACGAATCCCAGCCCATCCAGCTGGACCCGCAGCGTTATGAAATGGTGAGCCTGGGGCGCGAGGTGATGGCGCCGTATTGCAAGCCGGGGCTCGATGGCCTGCCGCTGTTCCTGCTGCCTGGCGCGGCCGAAGTGCCTTTGCCCTTTCTGGGCTATGCGCCCGGGGCCTATCTGAGCCGGGTGACCGACCTGGCCCTCAAGCAGGCGCCCGAACCTGCCTACCTGGACCGCGTCTACGAGACCGACATGGCCGAAGGCCTCAAGGCCATGGCGATGGAAGGACATGGTCTGGCCTTCCTGCCGCAAAGTGCGGCCAAGAAGGAGCTCAAGGCCAAGAAGTTGGTGCGTGCCGACTACCCCAGCTCGGCCCAGTGGGAAGTGGCGATGGATGTGCGCGCCTACCGCGAAAAGCCCCAGTCCAGTGATGCGGTCAAGACCGGTGCGCAGGCCCTGTGGGACTACCTCGTATCCCGCAACACTGCTGGAAATTCATGACATCTATAAGAATATAGATATTTTGGATTTGCAGGGTAATTTCTAATATGCGACTTAAATTTTCTGTGCAATGCTTGCGGATTGCTCGTGTTGCAGTTGGTTAGATGTACGCGATTTGTTCGAAAAAGGCTATGAATTGTTATCAGTTCATTGCGATTTTTCCGGATAATTGCAGCGCTCAGTCTGCTGGCATTATCTGGACGGACTGCACAATACGTTGCGTGTCAGTTGTCGCTTTGGCGTCTTCCGAGGCCAATAGTTGTCAACTTTATTGATTTATCTGGAGGTCTGATGATGAAGAAACATTTGCTGGCTTTTGCAGTCGCAGCGGTTGCTGCAGGTAGCGCTTTTGCGCAAGCGGGCGATACGCTGGCCAAGATCAAGTCGTCTGGCAGCATCACCTTGGGTGTGCGCGAGTCTTCGGGCCTGGGCTACACGCTGGGTAACGGCAAGTATGTTGGCTTCCACACCGAGATGGCTGAGCACATCGTGGGCGACCTGCAAAAGCAACTGGGTCTGCCCAAGCTGGACATCAAGTACCAGCCCGTGACCTCGCAAAACCGCGTGCCCCTGGTGCAAAACGGTACCGTGGATCTGGAATGCGGCTCCACCACCAACAACCAGTCGCGCCAAAAGGATGCTTCTTTCGCCTTCACCACCTATGTGGAAGAAGTGCGTATCGCTGTGAAGGCCAACTCCGGCATCACCGGTATCAAGGACCTGAACGGCAAGACCATCGTGACCACGACCGGTACCACGTCGGTGCAGACCCTGCGCAAGAACAAGCGCGCTGATGGCCTGACCTTCAAGGAAGTCATGGGCAAGGACCACGCCGACAGCTTCCTGATGCTGGAGTCTGGCCGCGCCGACGCCTTCATCATGGACGGCTCCATCCTGGCCGCCAACATCTCCAAGTCCAAGGCACCTGCTGACTACAAGGTCGTCGGCGAAGTGCTGTCGGTCGAGCCGATCGCCTGCATGCTGCGCAAGGACGACACCGCCTTCAAGAAGGCTGTGGACGACTCCATCGTGCGCCAGATCAAGGATGGCTCGCTCGAGAAGCTGTACGACAAGTGGTTCATGCAACCTATCCCTCCTAACAACGTGAAGGTGGGCCTGCCGCTGTCGGCTGCAACCAAGGATGCTTGGGCCAACCCGAACGACAAGCCCATGGAAGCCTACGAAGTCAAGTAAGCACACCATTTAGGTACCGCCCTTCCAGCCTGGGGTTTGGGGGGGCGTTTTTGTTGGTACTGGTTTCTGTCAGTTGCGACCAGGCACCAAACATTGCTACAAAGACAAAAAAAGAGGTAGTCCTATGAATTGGGATTGGCAAGTATTTTGTGAAGACACGATTGAGCGCCAGGTCGTGCAGGGCTGTTTCGGTAAAAACGGCGATGTCACGTATCTGGACTGGTTGTTGTCTGCGTGGGGATGGACTATCTCCGTTTCCTTGTGTGCGCTGGTGATCGCGCTGGTGGTGGGCTCCATCATCGGTACCCTGCGTACCCTGCCTGACCGGCCCTGGACGGTGCGCCTGGGCAATGCCTGGGTGGAGTTGTTCCGCAACATCCCACTGCTGGTGCAAATTTTCCTGTGGTACCACGTCGTGCCCGCCATCTTCCCCGCACTCAAGCAAGTGCCTGGGTTCCTGCTGGTGGTGCTGGCGCTGGGCTTTTTCACCTCGGCGCGTATTGCCGAGCAGCTGCGTGCCGGTATCCTGGCGCTGCCCCGTGGCCAGCGTTATGCGGGTATGGCTCTGGGTTTCACGACCTTCCAGTACTACCGCTATGTGCTGCTGCCGATGGCCTACCGCATCATCATTCCGCCGCTCACCAGCGAGTCGATGAACATCTTCAAGAACTCGTCCGTGGCCTTTGCCGTGTCGGTGGCCGAGCTGACCTTGTTCGCGATGCAGGCGCAAGAGGAAACCTCTCGCGGCATCGAGGTCTACCTGGCGGTGACCGCGCTGTACATGATCTCGGCATTCGTGATCAACCGCATCATGGCCTTCATTGAAAAGAAGAGCCGTATCCCGGGCTTCATTGCCGCTGGCGGCTCCGGAGGTCACTGAGATGAATTTGAATCTTGATTTTTCGTTCTACAACTGGGACCTGATCCAGAACTTCATCATCAAGGGTCTGATGTTTAGCGTGATGCTGACCATCGTGGCCACCCTGGGTGGTATCTTCTTTGGCACCTTGCTGGCACTGATGCGCCTGTCGGGCAAGAAGATCTTGGTGGTGCCTGCCACGATCTATGTCAACGGCATGCGTTCAGTGCCGCTGGTGATGGTGATTCTGTGGTTCTTCCTGCTGGTGCCTTTGCTGATCGGCAAGCCCATCGGAGCGGAGATGTCAGCGGTCATCACTTTCGTGGCGTTCGAGGCCGCGTACTTCTCCGAGATCATGCGCGCCGGTATCCAGTCCATTCCGCGTGGCCAGGTGTATGCCGGTCAGGCCGTGGGCATGACCTATGGCCAGAACATGCGGCTGGTGGTGCTGCCCCAGGCCTTCCGCAACATGCTGCCGGTCTTGCTGACGCAGACCATCATCCTGTTCCAGGACACCTCGCTGGTCTATGCCATTGGCGCCTACGACATGCTCAAGGGCTTTGAAGTGGCGGGCAAGAATTTCGGCCGTCCGGTCGAGGCCTATCTGGCTGCCGCCGTGCTTTACTTCATCATCTGCTTTACGCTGTCGTGGTTCGTCAAGCGTTTGCACAAGAAGATCGCCATCATCCGTTGATGCTGCAATACAAAGGATATCCAAATGATTGAAATGAAGAATGTCTCCAAGTGGTATGGCAGCTTCCAGGTTCTCAACGACTGCTCCACCAGCATTGCCAAGGGCGAGGTGGTGGTGGTTTGCGGCCCTTCGGGTTCGGGCAAGTCGACCTTGATCAAGACGATCAATGCGCTGGAGCCCATCCAGAAGGGTGAGATCTGGGTCAACGGCACGGCCATCCACGATCCCAAGACCGATCTGCCCAAGCTGCGCAGCACCGTGGGCATGGTGTTCCAGCATTTCGAGCTGTTCCCTCACCTGTCGGTGACCGAGAACCTGACCATCGCCCAGATCAAGGTGCTGGGACGCAGCGCTGACGATGCCAAGGCCCGTGGCCTGAAGATGCTCGACCGTGTGGGCCTGATGGCGCACAAGGACAAGTTCCCTGGTCAGCTGTCCGGTGGTCAGCAGCAGCGCGTGGCCATCGCCCGTGCACTGTCGATGGACCCGAGCGTGATGCTGTTCGACGAGCCTACCTCGGCACTCGACCCTGAAATGGTCGGCGAAGTGCTGGACGTGATGATCGGCCTAGCCAACGAAGGCATGACGATGATGTGCGTGACGCACGAAATGGGCTTTGCCAAGAAGGTAGCCAGCCGCGTGATCTTCATGGACGTGGGCGGAAAGATCCTGGAGGACTGCTCCAAGGAAGACTTCTTCGGCAACCCCGACGCGCGCCAGCCCCGTACCAAGGACTTCCTGGGCAAGATCCTGCAACACTGATTGCAGCCTATCTCGCACACGACCATGGCCGCTTATGCGGCCATTTTTTATGGGTGGATGGTTTGTAGGGGGAGAGGGCGGGCCACCGTCGAGGAGCGGTGCGCTGAGGCTGCACGACGCAGGCTGCGGGTTAGCGCGGTGTGACGAAGCTGGGGCCGCAGAACGCGGCCCCGGAGGCATCAGTTGTCGAACTTGTCGCTGGGGAAGCGCAGCATGTCGGTGAGCAGGTAGGACATCGGCACGTTCAGCGCAAAGTTCTTGCCCGGCAGCGGCGATTCGAACCACTTCTTGTACAGGCGCGTGATCTCGAAGTTCTGCGACAGCACGCGCATCTCGGCGTCGAAGACCTTCTTCATGCGCACATCGGTGTCGCGCATCATCAGCGACAGCGGCTCGATCGACATCAGCTTGCCGATCAGCTTGACCTGCTCGGGCTTCTCCGACTGCGCGCGGTGGGCGGCCAGCAGGATGTCGTCCATCAGCCAGACATCGGCGGTGCCCGCTTGCACGGCCTTGAAGCAGGCATCATGGGTGAGGCATTCGGTGTGCTGGATCTTGAGGCCGTTGACGGCCACACGGCGCTCCAGCACCTGCAGCGAGGTGGTGCCCTTGGTGGTGACCACCCGCTTGCCCGAGAGGTCATCCACATCGTTGATGCCACTGTCGGACTTGACCAGCATGCGTACGCCGGCAATGTAGTAGGGCAGGCTGAAAGACACATGCTTGCTCTCGCGCCGGTCCTTGGTGTTGGTGGTATTGCTGCAATCGACATCAATGGCGCCGCTGGCCAGATCGGTAAAGCGGGTCTGGCCGTTGATGGCACGGTACTGGATATCGAGCTTGGCCAGGCCCATGCTCTGCTGGAGCTTGGCAATCAGCGCCTGGCAGATGTCGATGGCGTAGCCGACCGGCTTCTTGGTCTCTCCCATCTCGTAGGCAAAAGGCAGTCCGTCCGGGCGGTAGCCTACGGTGATGCGCTGCGACTCCTTGATCTTGTCCCAGCTGTCGGGCAAAGGGGTCTGAGCCAGGCTGCTGCTGGCAATGCATAGCAGCACAGCGCCGCGAAAAATATGGTTTAGCCACATGTTGCACAGTCCTTGATTAAGAATTCCTACAGCTATCTATGATACGCATAGAGACTGTGTACTCTATGAGCACCTACCCTTAACATTGAGTTACTTTTACGCCATGCTCGGTCACAGCGATGACGCCCGCATGACCGGTGCGACAATGGAGGGATGAGCACCGCACCCTCCTCCATCAGCATCCTCCGACCCGACGACTGGCACATCCATCTGCGCGATGACGCCGCCCTGGCCACCACGGTGGCCCATGCGGCGCGGCAATTTGCCCGTGCCATCGTCATGCCCAACCTCAAACCCCCGGTTACGACCGCCGAGCTGGCGCTGGCCTACAAGGCGCGCATCGTGGCGGCCATCCCCCAGGGTTTGACGTTTGAGCCGCTGATGACCCTGTACCTGACGGACAAGCTCGCTCCTGAAGAGATCGTGCGTGCCAAGGCCGCCGGTGTCGTGGCCTGCAAGCTCTACCCTGCCGGCGCCACCACCAACAGTGACCACGGGGTGACCGATATCCGCAAGATCTACCCCACGTTGGAAGCGATGCAGCGCGAAGGCCTGCTGCTGCTGGTGCACGGTGAGGTGACCGGCAGCGAGGTGGACCTGTTCGACCGCGAGGCGGCCTTCATCGACCAGCATATGGTGCCGCTGCGCCGCGACTTCCCCGAGCTGAAGATCGTGTTCGAGCACATCACCACGCGCGAAGCGGCCCAGTACGTGACCGAGAGCGACCGCTTTGTTGGCGCCACCATCACGCCCCAGCATCTGCTGTTCAATCGCAACGCCATCTTTACCGGTGGTATCCGCCCGCATTACTACTGCCTACCCGTGCTCAAGCGCGAAGAGCACCGCCTGGCGCTGGTGCAGGCCGCCACCAGCGGCAACCCCAAGTTCTTCCTGGGCACCGACAGCGCCCCGCATGCCGCCCAGCTCAAGGAGCACGCTACCGGCTGCGCCGGTTGCTACAGCGCCCATGCCGCCATCGAGATGTATGCCGAGGCCTTCGACAAGGTTGGCGCGCTGGACAAGCTCGAAGGCTTTGCCAGCCTGCATGGTGCGGACTTCTACAACCTGCCGCGCAACACTGACCGCATCACCTTGGTGCGTGAATCCTGGACCCCGCCCGAGTCCTATCCCTTTGGCCAGGCAGACTTGAAGCCGCTGCGCTCGGGCGAAGCGCTGCCCTGGAAGCTGGCTGACTGAGCATTTTTGTCATTTGATGCGTGAATAACCGCAGGGCCACTGCAGACCTTCCGCTCGAGCCTGGCTGGTCGGCGCTGGACTGGCAGGCGCCCTGGCTGCAGCCCTACCGGGCGCTGGGTTTGCAGGTCCGCGCGCTGGACCGGCAAGGTCTGGCCATGCCTGATCTGCTCAACCGCCTGGGCGACTGCGGCCGCCGCTTTGTGCCGCAGTCGGCCCTGCCAGAGGGCGAGGCCTATGAAAGCTTTATCGCCCGCAGCGGCTGCGTGCCCACCCGCGAGCATATGCACGACGGGCTCAACGGCCTGGTCTGGCAGCGCTTCGCGCGCACCAAGGCGCGGCTCAATGCCTTGCAGGCCCAGGCCATTGCGCAAGCTGGCATCGTCGGGGCCAGCCGGGGCCCCTTGCGCGATGCGCTGACCCTGTTCGATGAAAACGGTGCCGTGCTGCTGGCACCCCAGCCACTGTGGCAGGCGCTGCTGCAGCGCCAATGGCAGCGGCTCTTTGTCGAGCTGCGGCCGCTGTGGCAGCAGGCGCAGCTCATCGTCATCGGCCATGCGCTGCTGGAAAAGCTCATTAGCCCCAGAAAACCAATCACCGCGCATGTTTTTTGCCCCCCGCAGCCCTGGCCGATCGTGGACAATATCGACGAGGTCATCGCCGACTCTCTGGACGCTGCGCACCTGGCTGGCAAGCCCTTTACTCCGTTGCCGGTGCTGGGCGTTCCGGGATGGTGGCAGGAGAACCAGCAGGTTTCCTTCTACGATGACCCAGACGTATTTCGCTCGGCCCGACGGCCACAAATATCATAAGCACCCGCCGTCGCCATAAACTGGAGGTAAGGTCTTGAATTAGCAAGACAATGCCCCCAGCTATCGAGCACTGTGTTCCCCTCCTTGGAGAATCAACCCCATGAAACGAATGTTCCTTTTTCTGGCGACCAACATCGCCGTCGTTGTGGTGCTCGGCATTGTCGCCAGCCTGCTCGGTGTCAACCGCTACCTGACTGCCAATGGCCTGAACCTCGGGGCCCTGCTCGGCTTCGCCTTCATCATGGGTTTTGGCGGCGCCATCATCTCCTTGCTGATGAGCAAGCCCATTGCCAAGATGAGCATGGGTGTCAAGATCATCAACCAGCCCCAAAGCGCTGACGAGGCCTGGATTGTCGAGACCGTGCGCCGCTTCTCTGACCAGGCCGGCATCAAGATGCCTGAGGTGGGCATCTACCAGGGTGAGGCCAATGCATTTGCAACCGGCGCGTTCAAGAACTCAGCGCTGGTGGCCGTCTCCACCGGGCTGCTGCAAGGCATGACCCGTGAAGAAGTCGAGGCCGTCATCGGCCACGAGGTGGCCCACGTGGCCAATGGCGATATGGTCACGATGGCGCTGATTCAGGGCGTGATGAACACCTTTGTGGTGTTTCTCTCGCGCGTCATCGGCTATGCGGTCGATTCCTTCCTGCGCCGCAATGACGAGCAAAGCTCGGGCCCCGGCATTGGCTACATGATCACCACCATCGTGCTCGATATCGTCTTTGGCTTCCTGGCTGCCATCATCGTGGCCTGGTTCTCGCGCCAGCGCGAATTCCGTGCCGATGCCGGTGCCGCCCGCCTGATGGGCCGCAAGCAGCCGATGATCAATGCCTTGCACCGCCTCGGCGGCATGCAGCCCGGCACCCTGCCGCAAAGCATGCAGGCCATGGGCATCACCGGCGGCCTGGGCAAGCTGTTCAGCTCGCACCCGCCGATTGAAGAGCGTGTGGCTGCACTGCAAAACAACCAGGTGCAATAAGCTTCTGCTTGTCGCCACTCAAAAAGCACTGCCTCGGCAGTGCTTTTTTGTGGGCGCCAGGCCAGTGGATCGGTGTGGTGTCGGCAGGGCCACCCCGGCTTTTACCGCCGATTTACGCGCCGCTCACCGGGCGTTAAGAGGGCACGCCTTCAATGGAGTTCTTGCAATGACTGGAGATGCACCATGTCGCACACTCCCACCTCAAGGGACCCTCTGCAAAACTCCCTGCCGTGGTCTGAACGCGGTCCTGGGCGATCCGATGCGTTGTCTTCCTTGTCAATAGCTGCGGCTATTGACTGCAAGAGACGCCTTGTGTCTCATCCCGATCCGCATCCATCCCGCTTGGAGAGGGTTTTGCAGAGCATCCCTGGGCGTTCGGCCGCTTTGGGGGCCGGGGCCCTGGCGGTCACCTTCCTGGTGACCGGCTGCGTTGTCGCACCCGCCGAGCCCTATGCCTATGGCAATCCTGCGGCGGTGGTCGTATCGGCGGAAGCGCCGCCGCCTCTGCGCTACGAGCCAGCACCCGTAGCGGTGGCACCGATCGCGACCCAGGTCTGGATTGGCGGCTTCTGGGATTGGAGTGGAGGCCGTTATGTCTGGCGTGAAGGCCGCTGGGCGGCACCTCCGCACCATGGTGACCGTTGGGTGCCCCGTGAATGGGTGCGTGGCCCCCATGGCTGGCAGGCCCGTGGCGGGCATTGGGAGCGCCGCTGAAGTGGCACAGCGGGCCAGGCCCCTGACCAGGGCCCGGTCTGCAGCGCGGGTCAGCGCATCGTGTAGTTCAGCTGAAACATCAGCGCGGACTTGCCCAGCACATTGAGCTGGCCGCCCCAGTGCTGGTTGTAGTTCCAGCCTACGGCAGGGATGGCGGTAATGCCCCAGCCGTTGCGGTTGTTGAGCGGAATCTTGCGGTGGTACGGGTATTTGTAGCCATGGATCACGCCGCCGGTGAGCTTGAGAAACAGCTGCGGCGTGCTGGCCAGCGGCTGGAACTGCCAGCCGTAATACGCGTACTGGCTGGGCTGGCCAAAGGAATTGCTGAAATAGGCAAAGCCGGCCACCTGGTGGTCATCGAGCTTTTTCTCGGCGTTGAGCAACCATACATATTTGTGCCGCTCGTCATCGGGCTCGAAGTCACGCTCCTTCTTGGCGTTGGAGTAGTGGTAGGTGTAGGGGGCGTAACCCAAGGTCCAGCCCGACAGCGCGGAGCTGTCGCTGCCATCCGGGTCATCGACGCTGGCTGACCAGGCAGAGCTGGACAGTGCGCAGAGCAGGGCAGAACACCAGCTGGCCGCACCCAGGCCAGAAGCGTTCCGGCGGGACCAGAAGGTAGAGGGAATCGCAGACATGGGCAACCTTCAGCAACAGCAGGACAATCCAAAATTCTAGGTGGACGCGCTGAAGGTCGGGATTCGTTTGTGGCGTCTGGGCCTCAAAGTTGTAAGAAGCCGTTTCTTAAGCGGCTGTTAAGCGGTACATGCCGTAAATTGTTGCAGCGCTGGGGGGACTGGCTGCTGCTTGCTGCGCGGGCATGGGCCCGCGCTCCGGTCTCCTCCAGCCGGCTTTCAGGGGCTGCAGGCGGAACCGCCGCCACGCACCTTACAAAGCACCGCCCGAGCCGCGCGAGCCCGACGAAGGCACCGCCAGCCCCAGAATGGCGCAGGCGACCGCCTCACCCACCTTGATGCCATCGACACCCGCCGACAGAATGCCGCCCGCATAGCTGGCGCCTTCACCAGCAGGGTACAGGCCGCGCGTGTTGTCGCTCTGGAAATCAGCACCCCGGCCAATCTTGACGGGCGACGAGGTGCGGGTCTCCACACCGGTCAGGATGGCATCGCGCATGTCATAGCCCCGGATCTTTTTGCCAAACGCAGGCAGGGCCTCGCGCATGGCCTCGATCGCGTAGGCCGGCAGGGCCTGGTGCAGGTCGCACAGGGTGATGCCCGGCTTGTAGGAGGGCTCCACGTTGCCAAAGGCGGTCGATGGCGTGCCTGCGACAAAATCACCCACCAACTGGCCCGGCGCGCTGTAGTTCTGGCCGCCCAGCAGATAGGCCTTGGACTCCAGCTGGCGCTGCAGCACGATGCCCGACAGCGGATGGAAGGCGCCGGGCGCCTGCGCCTCCACACCATAGGTCTTGCCGCCAAAGGCCCAGGCAAAGCTCTCGGCGTCCTGCGGGTAGTCCTCAGGGCTGATCGCGCAGACCATGCCGGCATTGGCATTGCGCTCGGCGCGGGAGTACTGGCTCATGCCATTGGTGACCACGCGCTCGGGCTCGCTGGTGGCAGCCACCACGGTGCCGCCCGGGCACATGCAAAAGCTGTAGACGGCGCGGCCATTCTTGGCATGGTGCACCAGCTTGTAGTCGGCTGCGCCCAGCAGCGGATGGCCGGCATCCTTGCCCCAGCGTGCGCGGTCGATGACGCTTTGCGGGTGCTCGATGCGAAAGCCCACCGAGAAGGGCTTGGCCTCCATGGCCACGCCCCGCTCGTAGAACATCGCAAAGGTGTCGCGCGAGCTGTGGCCCAGCGCCATCACCGCATGCCGGGTGGGCAGCGTGTAGCTTTCGCCACTGGCCAGGTTCTGCACCTGCAGGCCCACCAGCTGGCGCGCATCGCCTTCGACCAGTACATCGGTAACCTTTTGCTCAAAGCGGATCTCACCGCCCAGGCGCACGATCTCCTCGCGGATGCCCTCGACCACCTTGACCAGCTTGAAGGTGCCGATGTGCGGGTGGGCGGTGAACAGGATCTCCGGCGGCGCGCCGTAGGTGACGAACTCCTGCATCACCTTGCGGCCCAGGTGGCGCGGGTCCTTGATCTGGCTGTAGAGCTTGCCGTCCGAGAAGGTGCCTGCGCCGCCTTCACCAAACTGCACATTCGATTCCGGCGTCAACCGGCGCTTGCGCCACAGGCCCCAGGTGTCCTTGGTGCGCTGGCGCACCGTCTTGCCGCGCTCCAGTACGATGGGCTTGAAGCCCATCTGCGCCAGCACCAGCGCCGCAAAAATGCCGCAGGGCCCAAAGCCCACCACCACCGGGCGATCCTGCATATCGGCAGGCGCCTGGCCCACCGGGTGCCAGGACATGTCGGGCGTCGGGTTCACATGCGAGTCGGCCGCGAAATGCTGCAGCAAGGCCGCTTCCTGCGCGGGATCTGCCAAGCGCACATCGACGATGTAGACCGCCAGCAGCTCGGACTTGCGGGCATCAAAGCTGCGCTTGTGCACCTGCAGCTGAGCAATGGCCGCCGGCTGCAGGCCCAGGCGCTGGGCTGCCAGCTGGCTGAGCGCCTCCTGGGGCGCGTATTCGGTGTGGTTTTCGGGGTGGTAAGGCACCGCCGAGAGAGGGAGTTTGAGTTCTGCGATCCGGATCATGGCTTGTACCTATCAAGCAAGGGCATGGATGGTAGCCGATATGGCTGCAGCAGGGCGGCCGGGCGGGGCGCATCCACATGGCGCATTAAGGTAAATGCCTTGGCACGTCTTATAAGCCGTGTTGGCGGCGTCAGCTTTGCAGCTCTAAGCGGGAGTAGCCGATCCCCGCCCCCTTCTCCACCCGGATCTGCGCCGGGATGCGCTCCTTGAGCGCCTCCACATGGCTGATGATGCCGATCATCTTGCCGCTGGCGTTCAGCGTGTCCAGCGCGGTCAGCGCGACCTCCAGGGTGTCGCCGTCCAGGGTGCCAAAGCCTTCGTCCAGGAACAGCGAATCGATCGAGGTCTTGCTGCTGACCAGGTCGGACAAGGCCAGCGCCAGTGCCAGGCTGACCAGAAAGGCCTCGCCCCCCGACAAGGTGCGTGTGTCGCGGGCAACATCGCCTTGCCAGCTGTCAACGATATCGAGCTCCAGCTCACCGCTGCTCTTGCGCTGCAGCAGGTAGCGGCCATGCAGCCGCGCCAGATGGCCGTTGGCCAAGGCCAGCAAATGGTCCAGGGTGAGGCCCTGGGCAAACTTGCGGAACTTGTCGCCCTTGGCCGAGCCGATCAGGCCATCGAGCCGCTGCCACAGCTCGCTGTCGCGCTCCTGCGCCGCAATCTGCGCCAGCAAGGCCTGCTGGCCACTGCGGCGCTGGTCGTCATCGGCCAGACGCGCGCGCTGGGCGCCCATGCGCTCGGCCGTCTGGTTGCGCTCGTCCTCCAAGGCCTGCAACTGCGCGTCCAGCGCTTCGGGTGCCTCTTCCGTCAAGGCCTGGGCCTGCAACTGCTGGTGCTGTTGCGCTGCCTCCTCGGCCACCGTACCAGCGCGCTGCAGTGCCAGCTGCAAGGCATCGCGCTGCTGGCTGAGCCGCTCCAGCTCGCCCGCTGGCAGCAGCGCTTGTGCAAAGGCCTGTGCATCGGCAAAGGGACTGGCCTGCAAGCCTTGGGTCCAGGTGGCCTGGGCCTGCGTTTCGGCCAACTGCCGCTCAGCCAGTTGCTGGCCCGCTTGCTGGGCCTGGCCTTCCAGGCTGGCCAGCGTTTGGCCGGTCTGCTCCAGCAGCGCTGCGCAATCCGCCAGCGTGGCGGGCAGCGCGATGGTCGCGGCGCCGGCCAGCGTGGGCATGGTGGCTTGCGCCAGGCGCTGCTGCCATTGCTGGGCCTCTTGCGCGCACTGGCTGGCCTGGAGCTGCTGCAACCCCAGCTGCTGGGCGATGCTTTGCAACTGCGCGCTGTGCTGTTGCCACTGCTGCCATTCCTGCTGGCGGGCCTGCAACCAGGCATCGTCGCCATTGGCGGGCGGCACCGCCAGGCCCAGCGGGGCCAGGCTGGCTTGCAAGGCGGCCTCGGCCGTGTTGACCAGCGCTTGCAGCTCCTGTACCGCCTGGGCCAGGCGTTGCTGCTGGCTGTGGTTGTCTTGCTGGCTCTGCTGCAGGCGCGCTTGCGCATGCTGCGCCTCTTGCAGGGCTTGGGCGGCTGCATGGGCGCTGTCTTTGGCGCTTTGCAGCGCTTGCTCTGCGGCCTCGGCCGCTGCCAAGGCCTGTTGCAGCTGGGCGGCTTGCGCGGCGCTGGCTTGCCGGGCCTCTGCCAGGGTGTGCGGCTTCTGCCAGGCAGACTCGGCGATGGGCTGGGCCATGTGCGCGCTCAGCGCCTGCCATTGCTGTTGCCAAGCGTCCAGCCGCTGCTCGGCCGCTGTGAGCTGGGCTTGCAGGCTGGTCTGCTGGTTCTGGGCAGCGGCATGCGCGGCGCTGAGCTGCTCGCCCTGCTGCTGCAGCGCCTCCAGCTCGGCCTGGGCGGTTTGCAGTGCGGCTTCGGTGGCGGTCACATCCAGTGCAGCATAGGCTGCGATGGCCGGGTGTTCATGGGCGCCGCAGAGTGGGCAGGCCTCTCCCGGCTGCAGGGCCTGGCGGTGGGCTTCCAGGCTTTGGATGCGCTGCTCCTGGGCCAGCAGTTGTTGCTTGTCGCCCACCCGTTCTTTCTGGGCCTTGTACTGGCTGCGCAAGGCCGCCAAAGCCTGTTGCTGTTGCAGCAGGGGTGCGGCACCGGCCTGCAGCGCATCGCGCAACTGCTGGGCTTCCCGCGCCAGCGGTGGGCGCTGCTGGGCATGCTGCAGCAGCTGCTGCCAGGCTTGCTGGTGTTGTTGGGCCGTTTGCCAGTGGCTGCGCAACTGGCCCAGGCTGCCGCCATGCGGGGCCAGGCGCTGGTGTTGGGCGGACAGTGCTTCCTGCGCTGCTGCATCGGCCTGCTGCTGCGCGGCTTGGGCTTGCTGCAATTTGTTGGCCTGTGCCGCCAACTGCTGCTGCAGCGACTGGCCCTGTTGCTGGGCCAACTGCAACGCGGCCTGATCTTGCGCCAACTGGCGCTGCTGCAGCTGGCGCTGTGCCAGCTGCTCGCGCCAGCCACTCAGCCGGTCGCCCAGCGCGGCATGGGCGGGGTGCTGCTGCAGCCAGTGCTGCAGATCGCTCTGCTGGGTTTGCAGCTGCTGCAGCGCCTGCTCGGCCTGCTGCTGGGCCTGCTGCGCCAAGGTGCTGGCATGCTGCTGCAGCTGCCACTGTTGGTGCTGTGCGTCGACCAAGCGGCTCTGCAACTGGGCCTGCTGGGCCTGGCCCGCTGCGCTGGCTGCTTGTGCCTGCTGCCAGGCCGCATGCAGCGGGGCAATCGCTTGTGCCGGGGCATGGGCCTGCAGGCGCTGCAGATCGGGGGCGGCCGCCTGCAGCGCTTGCTGGGCCTGCTGCAGGCGCTCCTGAGCCAGCTGCTGCGCCTGCGCGGCTTGTGCGGTTTGCTGCTGCCAGCGCTGCAGGCTTTGCAGCGAAGCGTGGCGTGTCTGCAAGCTGGCCAGGCTGTCTTGCAGCTGCTGGGCCTCGGTTTGCAACTGCGCGCGCTCGGCCTCGGGCAGCAGCTGCATGCCGCCCGCCTGGGCCTTGTCGCGCTCCAGCGCCTGGCGGGCATCGCGGGCGCGCTCAAACACGGTTTGCGATATCTGGCTGTAGATGTCGGTGCCGGTCAGCTCTTCGAGCAGTTCGGCGCGCTCATTGGCATTGGCTTGCAAAAACGCTGCAAAACCGCCCTGGGCCAGCAGCATCGATTTGGTAAAGCGCTGAAAATCCAGCCCGGTGATCTCGGCCATCTGGCGCAGTTTGTCGCTGCTGTGGGTGCTCAGAATTTCGCCATCGGCCACGCGCGCCAGTTCCACCTTGGGCCCTTGCAGCGCGCCGCTGGCCTTGTCGCGGGCGCGGCGCTGGCTCCAGAAGGCGCGGTAGACGGTGCCCTTGACCTCGAACTCCACCTCGGCCAGGCAGTCGGCCGTGTGGCGCGTCATCAGGTCATTGCTGCCGGCGCTGATGGTGGCCAGCCGGGGCGTCTGGTGGTAGAGCGCCAGGCAGATCGCATCGAGCAAGGTCGATTTGCCCGCACCCGTCGGGCCGGTGATCGCAAACAGGCTGTTGTCGGCAAAGGGCGCGGCTGTGAAGTCGATGCGCCACTCGCCTTTGAGCGAGTTCAGGTTCTTGAGGCGCAGGCTGCGTATCTTCATAGTGGCTCCCCGCTGGGGTTGGTCAGCGAGTGCAGCACGCTCTGGTAGCGCGCGGTCAGTGCCTGCTGCAGCTCGGCGTCCATGGTTTCCAGCGCCAGTCGGCGCTCAAACACCTGTGCAGGGGTCAGCGCATCCAGCGCCTCGGCGGCCGGTCCGCTCCACTGCGCAGCCGCCCGCCCGCGCAGCCGTTTGACCCGCAGCAGCTGCAGCGGCAAGCCGTCGGCGAGTGCCTGCACGCGCAGCGGCAGGTCGGCCAGGTAGTCATCTTCTTCGATCGTGATATCCAGCCACACCTTTTTGTCGGCCTGGGCCAGCGCGCTGGCTTGCTGCAGCGCGGCGGGCAAGTCCGCCAGGTTGCTGCGCAGCGCCGCCATGGGCTGGAACACCGGCACGGGCAGGGCGGTCACCGCCTGCAAGCCCGGCGCTCCCAGTTCAACCAGCAGCATCTGTTTGGTCTGGCGCGCCTCGTCAAAACCCAGCGCGATCGGGGAGCCGCTGTAGCGGATGTGCGCCAGCCCGCCCACTGTCTGCGGCTGGTGGATATGGCCCAGCGCGATGTAATCCACCGGCGGAAAGGCCTGGGTCGGAAAGGCCTCCAGCGCGCCGACATAGATCTCGCGCACCGATTCACTGCTGCTGGCGCCCACGGTGGTGAGGTGGCCAGTGGCGATGATGGGCAGCTGCCGCCCCAGGCTGGCCTGCAGCGCCGCCTGCTGCTGCAGTGCCGCCGCATACACCTGCTGGTAGGTCGCCTGTATCGCCTGCTGCAAGGCCAGCTGCTTGTCCTGCGCGCTTTGCTCTGCCTGGCTTTGCAGCACATCGCGGGGACGGATAAAGGGCAGCGCGCAGACAATGCAGCCAGGGCTGCCATCGCGCAGCGGCAGGATGCGCACATGCTGCTCGGCAGCGCCGGTGGCGGCAATCACCTGGGTGCCCAGCGCTTGGAGCAGTCCCTGGCTCTCTTCCAGCACCGCGACCGAGTCATGGTTGCCGCCCAGCACCAGCAGCGCGACACCGGCCTGGTGCAGGCGCGCGACCAGGCGGTTGTAGAGCGCGCGGGCGTAGCTGGGTGGCGCGCCGGTGTCAAAAATATCGCCAGCGATCAGCACCGCATCGGCGGCATGCGCCGCCACCTGTTCCAGCAGCCAGTCGATCAGCGCACTGTGCTCTGCCTGGCGGCTCTGGCCCATGAAATGCTGGCCCAGATGCCAGTCCGAGGTGTGAATGATGCGCATGGTCGGGGGGAGGGGTGGAGAGATCGCGGGAACCCTGCCGATGGTAGTCGCTGCGCGCTGCGCCGGTCAAAGAAAAAGACCTCGCCCGGGTCTGCACCCGGGCGAGGTCTGGCAGCCGATGCGGCGGTGGTCAGGGCTTGGCGCTAACTGCCTTGCGCGCCGCAGCGCGGTTGTAGGCAAAGCCAAACACCACCAGCGCCAGCACCAGGGCCTGGGCCAGCAGGGTCTCCACTGTGGGGAACATGCCCAGCAGCTCGATGCGGGGTGCGCTGAGCGGTGTGGCGCTGACCCAGCCGGCCTCTTGCAGCGAGGACACGCCCTTGCCCACCAGCACCACGGCCAGCACGGCCACCAGGATCGACGTCGCCGAGAAGAAGCGGCCCACAGGCATGCGGGCACTGGTGCGCAGCAGCACCAAGGCGATCACCGCCAGGATGGCCACCGCAGCCAGGCCGCCGCCCAGCAAGGCGGCGTGGTGACCGTCCGAGGCCAGCGCCGAGAAGAACAGCACGGTCTCGAACACCTCGCGGTAGACGGAGATAAAGGCCAGCGCAAACAGGCCCCACATGGAGCCCTGGCCCATGCTGGCCGAGAGCTTTTCGCTCAAATAGCTTTGCCAGCGGCCGGCGCTGCTCTTGCTGTGCATCCACAGGCCCACACTCAGCAGCACCAGCGCGGCGACCACCGAGCCCATGCCCTCGGTCACCTCGCGGCTGGCACCGCTGATCTCGACCAGATAGGTCGCCACCACCCAGGTCAGGCCGCCGGCGACCAGGGCCGAGCTCCAGCCGGCATGCACATAGCGCAGTGCATCCTGGCGGCCTGCCTTGCGCAGCAGCGCCACCATGCCGATGACGATCAGCAAGGCCTCCAGCCCTTCGCGCAGCAAGATGGTGAGCGCACCGACAAAGGTGGCGGTGGCGTCGGAGGCGCCTGCGTTCAGCTCGGCCTCGACCTGGCCAAACATGGTCTGCAGCTGCTGGGCGGCGGCCTCGGCTTCTTGCAGACTGCCGCTGGCCACCGTGGCGCGGTACTGCACCATGGCCGATTCGACCTGGGTCATCAAGGCTTTGTTGCGTGCGGCAATGGTGGGCTCCAGCGGCTCAAAGCCGTCGAGGTAGGCAGACAGCGCCAGCTTCATCGCCTGGTTGCGGTCGCCCGCCTTGAGTGCCACCAGGCTTTGCGCCAGGCGCTGGCGCGACAGGGCCACACCAGTGGCCTTGCCTTCGCTGATGACCTCGGGGTTGGCGCGCAGATAGGCCAGCACGGCGCGGGCCTGCTCGATCGGCATGGCTGGAGTCAGGCTTTGCGCGGTGGTGGTGCTGAGGGCGGCCAGGTCGCCAAAGCGGGCACGCAGGCCCGCATCGCTCTGCCACAGTGCCTTGCCGGTGGCGCGCAGTTCGTCGTTGTACGACAGGCCACCGACAAAATAGGCCAGCGCCCAGCGGTCGTCTTCGGGCAGCGCGCCAAAGGACACCATCGACGTGCCTTCCACGCCTTGCGAGGTCACCTGGTACAAGGCCATCAGGCTGCGGGCATTGGCACGCTGGGCATCGCTGAAGGCAATCGGCTGCGGATCCAGACCTTGTGCCGCCGGGCCATCGCCACCGCCGCTGGCGCCATGGCAGCTTGCACAGATTTGTTGAAAGAGTTGAGAGCCTTTTGTTATATCGGGAGCCTTCGCCGGGGCGACTGGCATCGGGTAGGCCGCCACCAGCAACTGGGCAGCCTGGTGGGCCAGCTGGGCTACGTCATCGGCCGCCGCCTTGGCTTGCACTGCTGCACGCAACTGCTCAGCCAGTGCCACGACCCGGGCCTTGTCGGCATGGGCGGGCAGGGCCTGGGCCTGCTGCAAGGCATTGGCGCTGAAGTCCAGCATCTCGGCATACTCGCCCTCGCTGGCAATCTGGCCATTCTCGACCGCGCCGCCATAGTCGACGGCGACATAGTCCAGCAGCTGCCAGAGCTGGCGGGCATCGGTGGCCTGGGTTTGGGGGGCTGCAGTGGTGGCTGCAGGCGCCGCTGCGGGCGTTTGGGCAAGGGCAGGGCCGCTGAGCAAACCGGCCAGCAGGGCCAGAGTCCAGCTGAAAGTGGAGCGCATAAAGTGTTATGAATAAGAATTATTCGCGGTATTTTAAGCTTGTTTACATTCTTTACTACGGCAGTCGCCCAGCCTGGTAAGAGGGCGGAAGCGCATGTTTTGCGATGCTTTTCAGCTCCCGTTGGAGTGCGCTGGAAACGCAATTGGTAACCATTTCTACGTCTCAGATCGATACACTGCGGCCACGCGCTTGTGCTCACAGGGAGGGCAAGGCGTCGCACGCCGCATGCCAATGCCGTGACGCAACGAGGAGAGAAAAAATGGAAAAACTAACAGTAATCGCAGTAGCCGCCGTGGTCGTCTGTGCCGGCTTGATGGGTTGCAGCAAGAAGGAAGAAACCCCCAGCAGCCCACCGGCTGCCGCCGCCCCGGCGCCAGCGCCTGCAGCACCTCCGGCCCCTGCGCCAGCGCCCGCCGCTGCTGCACAAAAGGTGCAGCCCGGCAAGTGGCAGGCCACCACCGAAATGAGCGGCCCCATGGGTCAGCAGGCGCTGACCGGTGTGGAGCAGGCCCTCAAAACCATGTCGCCTGAGCAAAAGAAGGCCGCCAACCTGGACAACGCCAAGATCGAAGGCGGCAAGCTGGTGCAAGAGATGTGCATCACCCCTGAAATGGCTGGCAAGACCTTGCAATCGCTGGCCGATTCGCAGCTCAAGAGCATGCCAGGCTGCAGCCCCGCCGACGTGAAGACCGATGGCAACAAGGAATCGATGCACTTCAGCTGCGGCGACGGCAAAATGAGCATGGACCTCGAAGCCGTCTACGTCTCGCCCACCGAGAACACCGTCACCAGCAAGATGGACATGGCCGGCCAGGGCATGACCACCACGGTGACCAGCAAGCGCGTGGGCGACTGCTGATAGAGAGGCTCGCGCGCCGCTGCTTGGGCGGGGGCGTGTGGGGCTTTGAATGCGAAAACGCAGCCTGGGTGGCTGCGTTTTTTTATGGGCGCCTATGTATGGGGGCCATCCATCCAAGCAGGGTTAGTGCTCGACCCGTATCACCTGAGCCAAATCGATACCCAAAGTCTGCGCTTTCTCCAGCAGCCCTTGCCGCTGGGTCTCCGGAATGGTCTTGCTGCGAGACAGAATCCACATGTAATCCGGGCTGCTGCCGATGACCAGGGCGGTGTGGTACTGGTCGTCGAGGCTGACCACGTTGTAGCCACCGTAGAAAGGGCCGAAGAACGAGACCTTCAACGCCGCCTTATCGGCCTGCCCGAGGAAGTGTGCCTTGCCTTCCGCCTCGCGCCACTTCTGCTTGGCAGCGTCATAGCCACGGTTCAGCACGGTGACGCTGCCATCGCTATTCAGGCTGTAGGTGGCAGTCACCTGGGTCAAGCCTTTTTCAAAGCGATGGTCAATGCGTGCCAGCTCATACCAGGTGCCCATGTATTTGCTGGCGTCAAAGTTGCTGACCGGCTGAACACCTGGGGGGACGGAAACGGCGCAACCGGGCAGCGCGACGGCAGCGCCGGTGATGACCAGCGCCATGGCCGTGGCGCGGATGAGAGCGCTTGTGGAGAAAGGCATCGTAGATTTCCTTTTGTGTCTAGGGCAGGGCCAAACGGGAGAAGTGGATGAACAGGCCTGCTGCAAGACTGGCCCACTGCGGGGCTACCGGCAATGGGCGCACATGCCATGCTGCTGTCGTTCCAGCCCCCTCATCAAGCCTTGGTAATCCGCCGCACGCTGGCAAAGTACCAGCGGTCGGGCAGGCAGCGCAGCAGGCGCATCCAGCGGGTAAAGCGGCGGGGGAAGTTCATCTCGAAATGTCCGCGCGCCCAGCCTTGCAGGATGTGCTGCGCCGCTTCGGCGGGGCTGATCAGTGCGGGCATGCGGAAGCTGTTCTGGGCGGTCAGGGGGGTCTCGACAAAGCCGGGGTTGATGATGGACACGCCCAGCCCTCTGGGGTGCAGATCCAGGTAGAGGTTTTCTGCCAGGTTGTTGAGCGCCGCCTTGGTGGGGCCGTAGGCGAGCGACATGGGCAGCCCCCGGTAGCCGGCAACGCTGCCGACCAACGCGATATGGCCCCGGCCTGCTTGCAGCAGCATCGGGAGGATGGCGTCCAGCACATGCAGTACGCCGACATAGTTGACGGCCAGGTGTTTCTGCATCTCGGCCAGGTCGAAGGCGGTGGCGCGCAGCGGCCGGTAGTGGCCTGCGCAGTACAGCACCAGATCTGGCGCAGCACCCAGGGCCGTGTGTACCGCTTGTGCGGCAGCGGCCACGGTGTCGGGCTGACTCACATCCAGCGCTAGTGCCAGGCAGCCTGGGCGGCTGCCTGCAAAGGCCTGCAGCGCAGCAACATCCCGGGCCGATACGATGACGCGCGCACCCTGGGCCTGCAGCGCCTCAGCGGTGGCCCGGCCAATGCCGGTGGAGGCGCCAATGATCCATACCGACTGGCCTTGCCAATCGGCCATCGGCGGATTGAGCTTGGCTTGCAGCAGCGACATTACTCCGACCCCTTGGTAAAGGAGATGGTCAGATCGCCCAGGTGGATGCCGAACTTGCTCATCGCCGTGCGGTTGAGCATGGTGCGCCCGTCCATCAGGTACATCCAGTCGTCCATCCGCACGTTCCAGACCCGGCCGTTCACCGGCAAGGCCAGCACATAGTTCCAGTGCAGCGCGTTGCCGGCGGCCTGGCCCGTGGCGGGGCCGACGACATCCCCTGCCTGGCCGCTGTAGCGGCCCTCACCCAGGTACTGGATGTGCCAGGTGCGTTCCTGCGTCGTGCCATCGCTGTAGACAAAGTGTTCTTCCAGCACGCCTTCATTGCCCGTCCACTTGCCGGTCATCTGCACGGTAAAGCGCTTGACTACCTTGCCCTGGCGGTCGGTGAACATGCCATGCGCCGTGAGCGGGCCGTTGAAGTACTGGCGCAGATCCAGCGCCGGGCGCTCCTGGGCATAGTCCTCGACTGAGGGGCTGGCGCAGGCACTGAGCAGCGCCAGTGTGCCGACCAGGGCCAGGCCGATTCCGGCGCGCCGCAGGGTAGTAAAGCGGTGGGTGCTTGGCATGGATGTCATCATTACCTCCAGGAGGGTTGCAGGCGCTCAGCGCGCCAGAGAGAGGCCAGGGCCAATAGCTTGAGCAGGCACGGCAGGCCGCCGTAGGCCCAGGCCAGCGCCTGCAGACCGGCGGGGGCGGTGCTGCCGCTGTGGTAGCCCGCAACGGCGAGCAGCGGCAGGCAGAGCCCGGCGGCAAGGGCCAGGTTGAGCTTGGTGGCACAGGCCCACCAGCCCAGGTAGCGCCCGTCGCCGGATCCCCCATGGCCCGATTCGTGGATCACGCCGGTCAGCAGCGCGCCGGGCACCGCCAGGTCGGCGCCCAGCGCCAGGCCGCTGGCGATGCAGATGGCCGCGAAGGCCCAGGCATCCCCCGCGCCCAGCAAGGAGGCGGAGAAAAAGGCGATGACGCTGGCCAGCATCCCGGCGCGCCAGCTGGGCGCCAGGCCCCAGCGGGCAACGGCTTTCACCCACAGCGGCAGGCCAAGGGCTGCAGCGGCGAAGTAGCACAGCAAGAACAGCGGCAGCAGCTCGGGCGCCTGGAGCCGGTCTACGACAAAGAAGGGCAAGAGCGTCGCCGGTATCGCCGCCGCAATGCCGTTGAGCATGAAGACCGACAGCAGCCGGCGAAAGGAGGCATCACGCCAGGGTGAGGCCTGGGGCAGTGCATCGCGCTGCGCAGCCCCTGTGCCTGCATGCAAAGCGTCCGCGCGCGGATCGCGCAGCCGGTACAAGCCCAGCAAACCCAGGCCCAGCGCGGCCAGCAGCACGGCACTGGTGGCATCCATGCCCAGCAGGCTGGGCAGCACGCTGGCGGTGAGCACGCCCAGCAAGGTGGCGCCCTCGCGCCAGGCCGTCACCTGCGTGCGCCAAGCTGCCTGGCCACCCCAGCGGGTGCCCCAGGTCTGGTGCAGGATGGCGACCGCGCTGTAGGCCAAGGTGCTGAGCAGCAGGCAGGCGGCGAGCCAGCCCAGCATCTGGAGCTGGTTGCTGGTGGGCGGATGCCAGAGCGCAAAAAAGCCCAAGGCCATGGTCAGACTGCCCAGCGCCGCCGCCAGCCAGGCGGCATGCCGCCCGCGCTGCAGCAGGCGGTCTGCCAGGCGGCCCAGCGCCGGGTCCAGCAGCGCATCGAAGGCCCGGGTGGCAAGCAGCACGGCCCCCAGGCCGGCCAGCGGCGCACCGGCCACGGCCGCGTAGTAGTGGGGCAGGGTGACATACAAGGGCAGCGATACAAAGGCCAGCGGTGCCGCCAGCGCACCATAGGCCAGCCCCGTGCGCCAGGAAAGCGCTTGCTGAACCGGGATGGCGTTCATGGCGGACGGTCCTCAGCCCTGGCCCAGCAGCGCAGCGCGCAGCGCCGGTGCGGAGGTTTGCTCCGACAGCCAGATGCCAAAGAACAGGCGCGCATACAGCGCATCGTCAATGGCGGCGGTCTCGCGCCCGTTGTGCAGGAAGACGACCTTGCCCGTGCCGTCGTTCAGGCCCAGCAGGCGGTCCTGCGCCACCACATCGGGAAAGGCCTGCTTCATCATGCGCAGCCACTGGCGGGCCTGCTCTTCGGAGAAGGGCGCCACGCGGCGCATCTCGGCAATGGAGCGCTCCGCAATCGCCTCGCCCTCCAGCTTGCGGTCATAGACCAGCTCCAGCGCAAAAGGCTGGCGTGCGTAGTCCTGCGGGTTGAAGCCGGCAGTGGCCCACAGGCGCGCCTCATACACCCGCAGCCCAAAAAACCGCAGCACACCGGTGCCGACCAGGCGCGCGCCCGGCAAGGTGCTGCCCAACTCGGCAGGGATGGCAGGGGGGGCGGCGAGGAGGTCGTGGGTCATGGCAGTCATGGAGAGAGCAAGAAGGCTGGCGCCCCAGCCCAGGGCTTGGCGTCGGCGGAGTTCAGACATGGTCGGGCCTGCGCAAGGTGAACTGGACCACATCGGTGTTGCCCATGTCGAACGAGGCCTCGCAGTAGGCGAGGTAGAAGCGCCAGATGCGCAGAAAACGTTCATCAAAGCCCTGCGCACGGATGGCATCGATCTGCTGCTCAAAGGCCTGGCGCCAGCGCCGCAGCGTTTCGGCATAGTCGCTGCCAAAGTGCAGCTTCTTCTCTACCGTCAAGCCGGCGCGGCGCGCTTCGCGCTCAAAGGCCGGGACGCTGGGCAGCAAGCCGCCGGGGAAGATGTACTGCTGGATGAAATCGGTCGAACGCAGGTAGCGCGCAAACAGGTCATCGCGCAAGGTGATGGATTGCACGCAGGCATAACCACCGGGCTTGAGGCACTGGCGCAGTGACTGGAAATAGCTCTGCCAGTACTCCTGGCCCACCGCTTCAAACATCTCGATGGACACGATCGCATCAAAGGGCTGCGACTGGTGCTGGGCGGCCAGATCGCGGTAATCCTGGTAGCGCAGATCGACCTGGGCTTGCAGCCCCGCTTGCGCAATGCGCTCCAGGCCCCATTGGCGCTGTTCGCGCGACAAGGTCACCCCGGTCACCTGGGCGCCAAACTCGGTGGCGGCGGTCTGGGCCAGGGCGCCCCAGCCACAGCCAATCTCCAGCAGGCGCTGGCCGGGCTGCAGCCCGGTCTCCTGCAAGGCCCGGCGCATCTTGGCCTGCTGGGCCTGCCGCAGATCGGCCTGTGCCAGTGCCTCCCCGCTGCGCCCCTCGAACCAGGCCGCGCTGTAGTTCATGCTTGGGTCGAGGAACAGCCGGTAGAAATCATTGCCCAGGTCGTAGTGGGCATGGATGTTGCGCGCACTGCCCGAGCGGGTGTTGCGGTTGAGCAGGTGGCGCAGGCGGAAGCCCAGCCGGCCCCACCAGTGGCCGTACACCAGGCTCTCCATGTGGTCGCGGTTGGCGATGCACAGGCGCAGCAGCGCGGTCAGATCGGGGCTGTCCCACTGGCCGTCGATATAACCTTCGGCCAAGCCGATATCGCCCGAGCGCTGCACGCGCTCCAGCGCCTCCCAATCCTGGATGGCACAGCGCGCATCGGCCTGCGCTGCGGGCTGTTGGCTGAAGTGCCGCAGTTGCCCATCGGGCAGCTGCAGGTCCAGCTGGCCGCAGGGCAGTTGTTCCAGCAGCTGCAGCACCTGGCGCGCGCTGCGGGGGATGGAGCGTCCGGCGTGGGCGGACGGGCTCGGCAGGGATGCAGTGGTGGAGTTCATCGTGTGACGAAGCGCTTGGGCTCGGTGGGTTTGCGGTGGAAAGGCAGGCGTTTGAACCAGAGGCGCAGCGCCTGCCAGTGGATGCGGAACACGACGCCCCAGGTCATCAAGGGCATGCCCCAAAATGCGCGCCGCACTGTGGCTGGGGTCAAGGGCTGGAGTGCGCCTGCGACGCCGGTGCGCAGCAGCGGGCCGGTCTCGTCATGCAGATCGACCTGCACGAGGTTGCGGCTGTCGCTGCGCACAAAGCGGAAGCGGTACTCACCCTGGACCGTGCAAAACGGCGATACATGGAAGCACTTGGCCGCGACCTGCTCCGTGCCCCAGGCCAGATCGGGCCCGGCCAGCAGGTAGGCATGGCGTTCGCCAAAGGTGTTGTTGACCTCGGCCAGCACTGCGGCCAGCGAACCGTCTGCGCGCTGCGCATACCAGAAGCTGACGGGTTTGAACGCATAGCCCAGCACGCGCGGGAAGGTGTGCAACCAGACCTCGCCGGCCGCGTCGTCGATGCCTTCTTGCTGCAGCAGCTGGTCAAACCAGGCCAGGCAGTCCGCGCTGCCGTCGCCATGGTCGCGGTCATGAAAGCTGATCGCAGCGCGCCGGTTGCGGCGCAGCAGCGCATCGGGTTGGTCGCGCAAGCTGCGCAAAGGCAGCAGCAAGAAGTACCCGGGGTAGCGGAAGGCATGCACCACCGGGCGCAAGCGCTGGTGCCAGACGTGGCCAAAGCCGATCAGCGAGCGGTTGCTCATGCGGCCTCCTCCAGCACAGGTGCTTGCACGGCTGGCGCTGCGCCGGCCAGCGACTGGCACAGGCTCTCAGCGGCCGCCAGGCCGGACCGCAGTCCGTCCTCATGGAAGCCATAGCCGCACCAGGCGCCGCAATACCAGGTGCTCAGCTGGCCCTGCAACTGGGGCAGCTGGCGCTGGGCCAGGATGGCCGCCTGGTCAAACACCGGGTGGCTGTACTGGATGCGGGCATGCACCTGGTCTGCGGCAATGGGGCGTGCCGGGTTGAGCGACACCAGCACCGGCTGCTGCCAGGGCAGGGGCTGGAGCTGGTTGATCAGGTAGTGCAGGCAGACGCCCGCTTGCTCGGTGCTGGATGCGGCGGCGCGCTCGTAGTTCCATGCCGCCCAGGCCGCCTGGCGCTGGGGCAGCACGCTGCTGTCGGTGTGCAGGACCGCCTCGTTGGGCTGGTAGCGGATGCTGCCGAGCACCGCGCGTTCAGCGGCCGTGGCGCCGTCGCCCAGCAGCTGCAAGGCCTGGTCGCTGTGGCAGGCCAGAACCACCGCATCAAACCATTCGGCGCCCTGGGCCATCTGCACCATGACGCCCTGCGGGTGGCGCTGCAGGCCGAGCACCGGCGTGTTCAGCCGCGCCTCGTGGCGGCCATCCTGCGTCAAGCGGGCCAGCAGGCGGCGCACATACTGGCGTGAGCCTCCGCGCACGCTGTACCACTGTGGCCGGTCGCGCACCTGGATCAGGCCATGGTTGTGGCAGAAGCGAATCATCGTGGCGATGGGGAAGTGCAGCATCTGGTCCGTGGGGCAAGACCAGATGCAGCCCAGCATTGGCAATAGATAGTCGCTGCGGAATGCGGCAGAGAAGCGGTGCTGGTCCAGGAAGGCAGCGATCGAGGCCGTCATCTCCGCCTCGGCCTGGCGCTCGGCGATCTCGGTGGTCAGCTGGTTGAAGCGGACGATGTCCCGCAGCATGCCCCAAAAGCGCGGGCGCAGCAGGTTGCGTTTTTGGGCAAACACGCTGCGCAGGGATCGGCCACTCCATTCCAGCGCTGAGGCCCCGTTGGCAGCGGGAACCTGGACGGAGAACGACATGTCGGAGGCCACCGTATCGACCTGCAGGTCTTGGAAGAGCTGGGTCAGCAAGGGGTAGGTGCGGTGGTTGAAGACCAGAAAGCCGGTGTCCACGCCGTGCGTGATGCCGTTCAGGCGCAGGTCTACCGTATTGGCATGGCCGCCGAAGTGGCTGCCGCCCTCTAACAGGCAGATCCGGTGCGATGTCTGCGTGCGGGCCAGGTGGGCGGCAGCAGCCAGCCCAGAAATGCCCGATCCGATGACAGCGATGCGTTGCATGAAAGGCCCCTTGTAGATGCAGCAGTCAAGCGTTTAGACCATTAAGATCAATTGCTGAACTGATGAGTTCACACTATAAACCACAAATATCAAAAATGCACCATTTAGTTTTCTTACTGACCTTCGACGTCATAAAATGGCGGCATGAATGCTCGGTCTGCCATCAAGGAACAAATACAGCGTGTGCGTGAAGAGGCCATCGTGACGGCGGTCAACCGGCTGCTCGCGACCAAGGGCTACGACGCCATGACGGTCGACGAAGTGGCGGCGGAGGCGGGCATGGCCAAGGCCAGCCTCTACAAGCTGTTCACGTCGAAGGAAGAATTGGCCGGCGCTGCGATGGTCGGGGTGCTGGACCGCGCGTTGGCCTTTGTCGATGGCTTGCGCAGCGCAGCCGATGAGGCTGCCGAATCAGGCCAGCCCATGGCGGCGCTGGAGCAGTTGAAGGCGGTGGTACGCTGGGCCATGCGCACCCAGCTGGAAGGGCAGATGCCCTCGCTGCCGGCGCAAAACTCCAACCTCAGCGCGTCGCTGCAATCCAACGATGCCTACATGGACCGCCTCATTGCGCTGAGCAACCGGCTCAGTATCTGGATCACCGAGGCCCAGACCGGCGGCCAACTGCCAGCGGCCTTGCCCGCTGAGCTGGTGCTCTACACCTTGTTTGCACGGGCCTGCGATCCGGTGCTGGGCCTGCTCAAGGAATCGGGCCAGTACAGCGATGACCAGATCATCGAATGGGTCACCGGCACCACCTTCCATGGCCTCGCCGGCCCTGCTGCGGCGCCTGGTGCGACAGCGGCCCCTATTGCCTGACCGAGGCGTTGCGCCGCAGCCAGCGCATCAATACGCCAATCGCCGGTAGTTTCTCGTACAGCTCTTCTGCCGCGTCCCAGTAGTCGCGGTGGTGGGCCACACGTCCCTGCGCATCGAAGCGCAGCAACGAGGCGCCGTAGATGCACTGCGGCGCTTGCGCGTTCCAGCGCTGAAAGCGGAAGCGAAACTCCCACTCCAGGGCCGCCCGATCGCCCTGAACCAGCTGCTGGGTGACGATAAAGCGCGGCTCATGCAAGGCTGCGAACATGTGCTCAAAGACGGCGCGGATGTCCGCGATGCCGCGCACCTCGTTGAAGGGATCCTTGAAAAAGGCATCGGCAGCGTAGAAGTTGCCCAGGTGCTGGAGGTTCTCGGGCGTGAGGGATTCGTAGAAAGCCACCAGCCGCAGCACCCCAGTGGTGGTGAGATCGGAATGGGAAGTCATGGCAGACATCGTATCGCTCCGGTTGGGAACAGGCTGAGCCCTGCGCGGCAGGCGGCTGCGCGCAGGGCGCTAGCTCCGTGGCACTCGCTTGCCGCTGGCCTTGTTCCAGTAGCCAAACTCGTCCTCATGCACCTCATAGTCCAGCTCCTGCAGGCGCTCATGCAGGCGGGCCTGGGCATCGGCCACGCCCTGGTTGTAGAGGCTGGGGCCGATTTCCTGCAGGAAGAAGTCCAACAGCGCGGCAGCCGCCATGTTGCCGATGCGCTCGCCTTGGCTCTGCTCGAAGTAGCGTTCGATGGATTGGACGGCACGCTCGTGCACGTCCTTTTTCAGTTCAATGGCCATAGGCAGCTTTACAGAGGTCCATCCACCGGCTCGGCCAGGAAGCCGCCGCTCTGGTGGGCCCAGAGCTTGGCATAGATACCGCCTTGGGCCAGCAGTTGCTGGTGGCTGCCCTGCTCGATGATCTGGCCCTTGTCCATGACGATCAAGCGGTCCATCGCGGCGATGGTGGACAGGCGGTGCGCAATAGCGATGACGGTCTTGCCATGCATGAGGCTGTCCAGGCTTTCCTGGATGGCGGCTTCGACCTCGCTGTCCAGCGCGCTGGTGGCTTCGTCGAGCAGCAGGATGGGCGCGTCCTTCAGCATCACGCGGGCAATGGCCACACGCTGGCGCTGGCCGCCCGAGAGCTTGACGCCGCGCTCACCCACCTGGGCGTCGTAGCCGGTACGGCCAAAGCGGTCGCTCAGGGTGCTGATGAAGTCCGAGGCCTCGGCGCGCTCGGTGGCGCGGCGCATGTCTTCTTCGCTGGCGTCAGGGCGGCCATACAGAATGTTGTCGCGCATCGAGCGGTGCAGCAAGGAGGTGTCTTGCGTGACCATGCCGATATTGCTGCGCAGGCTGTCTTGCGTCACCTTGGCGATGTCCTGCCCATCGATGCGGATCTGGCCTCCGGCCAGGTCGTGGAAGCGCAGCAGCAGGTTGACCAGGGTCGACTTGCCAGCGCCCGAGCGGCCGATCAGGCCGATGCGCTCGCCGGGGTTGATGGTCAGGTTGAGCTGGTCGATGACCGGGCGGCCGGCATCCTTGTAGGCAAAGCTGACGTTGTCGAACTCGATACGGCCTTGCTGCACCACCAGGGGTTTGGCACCGCTCGCATCGACGATGCTGCGCGGCTTGGTCAAGGTGTTGATGCCGTCTTGGATGGTGCCGACGTTTTCAAACAGGCCCGTCATCTGCCACATCACCCAGTGCGAATAGCCCATCAGGCGCAGTGCCATCGCGATCACGGCGGCCACCACGCCGGCGCTGGCCTGGCCATTGAGCCACAGGTACAGCGCGGTGCCCGAGGCACCCAGCAGCAGCAGGGTGATCATCAGGTGGTTGGTGATCTCGAACAGGCTCACCAGGCGCATCTGCGCATGGCCGGTTTGCTTGAAGGCCTCCATCGCGCTGCGGGCGTACTCGGCCTCGCGCTTGGTGTGGGCGAACAGCTTGACGGTGGCGATATTGGTATAGGCGTCGGTCACGCGGCCGGTCATCATCGAGCGCGCATCGGCCTGGGCCTTGCCGATCTTGCCCAGGCGCGGCACAAAGAAGAAGCAGGCGCCGATATAGGCCAGCAGCCACAGCAGGAACGGCAGCATCAGACGCCACTCGAAGCTGGCCGCCAGGATCAGGATACCGATCATGTAGACGCTCACGCCCACCAGCACATCGACGATCATGAACACCACTTCGCGCACGGACAGCGCCGTCTGCATGATCTTGGTGGTAATGCGGCCGGCAAACTCGTCGGCGTAGAAGGACATGCTCTGGCCCAGCATCAGCCGGTGGAAGACCCAGCGCAAACGCATCGGAAAGTTGATGGCCAGCACCTGGTGCATCACCTGCGTGTGCAGCGCCAGCAGCAGCACACTGCCCAGCAGCACGCCGACGATGCCCAGCACCGTGCCGCCTTGCTCGGCCCAGAAGTTGTTGGGCGACATGGTAGCCAGCCAGTCGACCACATGGCCCATCACCGCAAATAGCATGGCCTCATAAACAGCCAACAGCGCCGAGGTGGCCGTGAGCAGGCCAATCCAGCCACGCATTCCTTGCGTACAGGCCCACATGAAAGCAAAAAACCCCTTGGGCGGAACCTGGGGCTCGGCATTGGGGTAGGGCGGCACCCGCCGCTCGAAAAACGAAAACATGCACTCTTCTCCTGCAATGGGGCGGGGGGCGCCGGGTCCGCGCTCTCTTGGTGCTGCATCGTAAGCAGCTGTTGATATTAACAGTGGTAACAACCCCGATCCGGCAAGTCTAGCCGGCTCGGTCTCCCCCTTGGCGGCCGGCCCACATAGCCCTGAATATGTATGTGTCTTTGTGTCGGCGGATCGTCGCCTGGGCGTCAATCTTGCAGCCTATGGGCTTGCAAAAAACCATAGGTGTGTTCACCAATGCGCGGCCTGCACACAGTTTCTAAGATAGCGGCTTTTGACACGAGGTGCTAACTGATGCCATCCAAATCGATGACCCATTCATCCCAGAACGCCCGCTGGAGGCTTCCAGCACTGAGTGCCGTGACCCTGGCGATCACCTTGAGCCTGGGTGCCTGCGCCAGCAGCCCGCAAGCCACCAAGATGGTGGACTCCGTTCCTGCGACTCCCGTTGCCGCTGCCGCTGCTCCCGCCGTTGCCAGCCAGCCGGCCCAGCAAGGCCAGCGCAATGTGGTCGTGCTGGCCACTGGCGGCACGATTGCTGGCGCCGGTGCATCGGCGATGAACAGCGCCACCTACAGTGCCGCCAAGGTGCCGGTCGACAAGCTGCTGGCAGGCCTGCCGGAGCTGTCCAAGGTGGCCCAGGTGCGCGGTGAGCAGGTCTTCCAGATTGCATCCGAGAGCTTCACCAATGACAACCTGCTGGTGCTGGCCAAGCGCGTCTCCGCGCTGGTCAAGCAGCCGGATGTCGACGGTGTGGTCATCACCCACGGTACCGACACCCTGGCCGAGACGGCCTACTTCCTGAGCCTGACGGTGCACACCAACAAGCCCATCGTGGTGGTGGGCTCGATGCGCCCAGGCACCGCGCTGTCGGCCGATGGCGCACTGAACCTGGTCAACGCCGTGAGCGTCGCCGCCTCCAAGGATGCCGAAGGCAAGGGCGTAGTCGTGACGATGAACGACGAGATCCAGACCGCGCGTGATGTGAACAAGGATGTGAACATCAAGACCAGCGCGTTCCAAAGCCAGTGGGGTCCGCTGGGCATGGTGGTCGAGGGCAAGAACTACTGGTTCCGTGCACCGGTCAAGCGCCACACGATGCAGTCCGAGTTCAACATCGACTCCATCTCCAGCCTGCCTGCGGTGGAAGTGGTCTACAGCTACGGCAATGTGCCACGCACCGCGATCGATGCCTTCGTCGGCACCGGCGCCAAGGCAATCGTGCATGCCGGCACCGGCAATGGCTCGGTGGCGGACCGCATCGTGCCCGCACTGCAGGAAGCGCGCAGCAAGGGCGTGCAGGTGATCCGCTCGGCCCGTGTGCCTTATGGCTTTGTGCTGCGCAATGCAGAGCAGCCGGATGACAAGTACGACTGGGTGGTCGCGCATGACCTGCGTCCTGAGAAAGCCCGCCTGCTGGCAGCGCTGGCACTGACCAAGACCAACGACCCCAAGGAAATCCAGCGCATTTTCTGGGAATATTGATAGCCAGCGTGCCCGGCTGCGGCGGGGCACTGGCTTCAATACCGCATCTACCAAAGGACAGCTACGGCTGTCCTTTTTGCTGTCCGCTGTATGGCTAGCCGGCTGCGGCCAGGGCGTAGCCAATGTCACAATGGCTGCCTTCAAAGGAGCAAAAGAGATGGCGCATGCGTGGACCCGAATCAGCTACGAAGGCTTTCCCGCCTGGTGTGCCCAATGGCCCGATGGATCGTCGGCAGTGGTGGCGGAGCAGGGCGCGCAGCTGCTGTCCTGGAAGACGGCTGATGGCCGCGAGCACCTGTACCTGAGCCCCGCCAGCCTGCGCGATGGCCAGGCCGCCATTCGCGGCGGCGTGCCGGTCTGCTTTCCACAGTTCAATGTGCGCGGGCCTTTGCCCAAGCATGGCTTTGCGCGCAACCTGCGCTGGCAGATGCTGCAGGCCGATGAGGGCGGTATCGTGATGCAGCTGACGGACAGCGCGGCCACCCGGGCCTTTTGGCCGCATGCCTTTGATGCCCGGTTGCGCATCACGGTGCATGCGCGCCAGCTCACCATTGGCCTGGATGTGCAGAACACCGGCCAGGTACCCTGGTCGATGACCTGCGCGCTGCACAGCTACCTGCAGGTGGACGATGTGGCGCAGACCCGCTTGGCCGGCCTGCAGGGCCTGGCCTGCTGGGATGCGCTGGCCGATACCCGCTTTGTGCAGCCGCCGGGCGAAGTGGGCTTTGCCGCGACCACGGAACCGGGCTTTGACCGGGTGTTCTCCACGCCTGGCGCAGCGGGCGCGGTGCTGCAGCTTGAGCAGCCCGATCTGCCCGACGGCCGCAGGCTGCAGATAGCCCACAGCAGCACGGCCAGCGAGGTGGTGGTCTGGAACCCGGGCGTACGACTGAGCCACAGCCTGGCCGATATGCCCGATGATGGCTGGCGCCAGATGCTCTGTGTGGAGGCCGCGAGCATCGACACGCCGGTGCTGCTGGCGCCGGGCCAGCAGTGGTCGATCAGCCAGACCCTGACCCTGGCCTAAGGACTGGACTGCAAGAGGGAAACACAGGCGCTGTAGCGGAATTGTGGGTGGCCACTACCGCAGGCCAGGGGAAAACCCGATAATGGCGGCCTTGTCATTGTCGGCATGGCGCTTGCGGCCATGCTTTTTTGTTTATGCCGGGTACTGGGTCTCCCTCTTCTTCTGCGCCAGTCAATGAACTGCGCCGTGATCTCAAGGCACGCCATTTGTCGATGATCGCCATAGGTGGCTCCATCGGCACGGGGCTGTTTGTGGCATCGGGTGCCACCATCGCGCAGGCGGGCCCCGGCGGCGCGCTGCTGGCCTATGGCGTCATCGGCCTGATGGTCTACTTCCTGATGACCAGCCTGGGTGAGCTGGCGGCCTTCATGCCGGTGTCGGGCTCGTTCGCCACCTATGGCGCGCGCTATGTGGACGAGGGCTTTGGCTTCGCGCTGGGCTGGAACTACTGGTACAACTGGGCGATCACGATTGCGGTCGATCTGGTGGCCTCGCAGCTGGTGATGGCCTACTGGTTCCCCGATGTGCCGGGCTACTGGTGGAGCGCGCTGTTCCTGCTGCTGATGGTGGCCCTCAATGCCATCTCGGTGCGCGGTTTTGGCGAGGCCGAGTACTGGTTTGCGGCGATCAAGGTGACGACGGTGCTGGTGTTCATTGCGCTGGGTGTGGCGATGATTTTTGGCATCCTGAAGGGCGGGCCTACCGATGGCGTCTGGGGCGCCATCGCCAACTGGCAGGTGGCCGACGCGCCCTTTGCCGGTGGCTTTGCGGCCCTGATCGGTGTGGCGATGATCGTGGGCTTTTCCTTCCAGGGCACCGAGCTGATCGGCATTGCAGCGGCCGAGTCCGAGAACCCGGCCAAGAACATTCCGCGCGCAGTGCGCCAGGTGTTCTGGCGCATTCTGCTGTTCTATGTGCTGGCCATTGCGGTGATCGGCTCGCTGGTTGCCTATACCGACCCGCACCTGCTGCGCAACGATGTGGGCGATATCAGCGTCAGCCCCTTCACCCTGGTGTTTGAGAAGGCGGGCCTGCTGTCGGCGGCCGTCATCATGAATGCCGTGGTGCTGACCTCGGTGCTGTCGGCCGGTAACTCGGGCATGTATGCCTCCACCCGCATGCTCTACACCCTGGCCTGCCAGGGCATGGCACCGCGCATTTTTGGCCGCCTCTCGCGCCACGGCGTGCCGGTGATGGCCTTGCTGGCGACCACGGTGATGGCCGGGCTGTGCTTTTTCAGCTTTCTGTTCAGCCCGCAGACGGTCTACCTCTGGCTGCTCAACCTCTCGGGCATGACGGGTTTCATTGCCTGGCTGGGCATTGCCATCAGCCACTACCGCTTCCGCAAGGGCTTTCTGGCGCAGGGCCATGATGTGTCGCAGCTGCCCTATGTCTCGCCGTGGTTCCCGTTCGGCCCCATCTTTGCGTTTGTGCTGTGCCTGGTCATCACCCTGGGGCAGAACTACGAGGCCTTCCTGAAGGACCAGATCGACTGGGGCGGCGTGGTCGCCACCTATATCGGCCTGCCGGTGTTCCTGCTGATCTGGTGGGGCTACCGTTTGGCAAAGGGCAGCCGCACCGTGGCCTATGGCGATATGCGTTTTGATGGCCAGGTGCTGGGCGACAAATAAGCGGGGTGTGGGTTGCGATGGCAACCTCCTACAGCAAAAAAGCGAGTCCTGTGAACTGCACCCCAAAAGTTGGACACCAGTCCAACCAATGGGGTGTTTTTCATGGCGAAATACGATGAGAGCTTCAAGCTCAAGATGGTCCAGAAGTATCTGGGCGGGCAGATCGGCCACAAGGCA